>Ga0181558_10001180_pt1 | contig 25135 bp, 7 predicted proteins | sample 011ome_22_FD_133754 | JGI IMG/M metagenome (GOLD analysis project Ga0181558, IMG submission 133754) | Coastal salt marsh microbial communities from the Groves Creek Marsh, Skidaway Island, Georgia - 011507BT metaG (megahit assembly) | ecosystem: Environmental > Aquatic > Marine > Intertidal zone...
AGTCGATTTAGAGAGAATAGGAAAATGTAAACGTACAAAATCGAGAGTATATTTTATAGCTAAATATGGTGCGTTTTTCGTATTTTTTTTTCTTCTCGCGGATTCTCTCTTTCTCGTTGCGAAAAGAGCGATCGATCGCTTCTTCACTCCGAAAGCGTTCGCTTTTGAAAAACGCGAGACGACGACGCGCGCTCTCGCAGAAAAAAAGAGAACGGAACCTAAAAAACTCGCGCGGAAACGATGTCGCGAAAACAATTAGCGTCCGTCATCAATCGCGCTTTATTCATCGCGCGTTCGCAACAATCGTCTCCGGCGTCGACGACTGCGACCATTCCGGCTTCGTTTTTCGCGAACAGAAATTTGCACCATCATCGCTTCTTCGAGGAACAGGAAAACAATAACAACGCGTGGAGAAGAGGTACGTTTTTCTCTCTTCTTTTAGCGAACAAATTTCGAACGAAAGAGATATCGATGCGCGCATTCGCGCGTTTGGATCGGAGATTTGTTCGTCGCGTCGTGCTCGTTCGCGCGTATTTCCATTTTTGCCCTCTCAACGGCGTCGTCGTCGTCGTTAGAAAAAAAAAAAGAACTCTCTCCCCCTTCTCGTGAAAAACTCAAACTGACGCGCGCGCGCGCTTTCTCTCTTCCTTTCTTCTCACGCGCACAAAACCAAAAAGGCTACTCGTCCGATGCCGCGGTGTCCACCTCCGGGAGTAGCGGTGACGGTTCCGTGGTTCCGGTGAACTCTGGCGCCATTTTGAACGCGTTGAAAACTCCAAACAGCGAACCAAACTACGCGCAGGAAAACCATCGGGTCGATAAAATCGGGGACCCGGACAAGAGAGCGTTTACGTACTTTGTGTTGACTGGCGGTCGCATGATTTACGCTTCGGCGATTCGCTTAGCGGTGTTGAAATTTTTAATGTCGATGTCTGCGTCTGCGGATGTGCTCGCTTTGGCGTCTTTAGAAGTGGACTTGAGCAAAATACAACCGGGGACGACGACGACGGTGAAATGGAGAGGGAAGCCGGTGTTTATTCGAAGACGAACGCCGGATGAGATCGCGAGAGAGAACGCGGTGAATATTGCAGAATTGAGAGATCAGCAATCAGATGCGGATAGAACGCAAAACCCGGAGTGGTTGGTTGTGGTTGGGGTGTGCACGCATCTTGGGTGCGTGCCCATCGCCAACGCCGGTGACTACAACGGTTGGTTTTGCCCGTGCCACGGAAGTCACTACGACGCGAGCGGGAGAATTCGTAAAGGACCGGCGCCGGAGAACTTAGAAGTGCCGGAATATTCCTTCTCGGACGAGACGACGATGGTTGTCGGTTAAAGTATATAAATATATAATTGCGTTTTAATGAGCTAAATCTAACTAATCCAACACTTGTACTCTAAAAACATATTATTATTGTTATTATTCTATCGTTTTCAAGTTGACTCTGCGAAAGGAGTTGATTCTCGTCGCGCAGTTTTCACACGCGAATCCTTTCCAATTGCCTTCCGCTTTACACTCTTCTAATCTCGCCGCCGCGCAATAATAACAATAGCTGCACCCGCACCTTTTCGCGACGAATGCGTTACAAGGAACAGGCTCGTCGCCGCACGCCGCGCAGACGGCGACGTCCTCGTCGAACCCGTCTTCTCCCACTCGAACGGTCGAAACGTCTCGCAGCGTTCTCGTCATCATCATCCCTCCTAGCATTCTATTTTTACTATTCTGTTTCTTCTCTTTCCGTTTCCTAATCGCGTCTTCGTCTTCTATTTCCTCCTCCTCCTCCTCTTCGTCCTCCTCTTCGTCGATATTGCTCCCGTCTCCGCCTCGTCGAAAGCCGAGCACGTACTTTGCTCTCCTAAAAAACTCCCTCGCCCCTCTGCTCTCTACCATCGGCAGCACCACCGTCTTCCCAACCTCTCCAATCTCCCGAATCGCCAACGCGCGATTCAAATACTCGAACGTCATCGCCCTCCCGGCGTTTGGATTTTCGTGCGCGAATCTCGCCCTCGCCACTCTCTGCGGAACGTTCGGAAACTTCCCCGAATACAAAAACGAAATCAAATTCATCGTCCTCGCGACCGAATGCACCGCGCCTAAAACTTTCACCACCTTCGACGACCTATCTTCCGGTAAACACTTATTGGCCACGTAATTCGTCGCTTTCGAGTACGCGTACTTACACATCGAACCGCACATAAAAAGCATCCACTTTTGCCCACCTCGTAAACTCCCGAACGGCGCTATTCCTCTGTCGTCCACGAACGTCACGTTCATCATCTCCATCCCCGGCGTCGCTTTATCCACTCTCACGGTCTTGTACCACAAAATGAATTCCAAAAATAATTTCATCTCCTCTTTGTAGTGCGCACCGACGCGGTCGTTGACGCAATCGAAACACTTTTGCAACTGTTTCAGCAAGATCGACTCGACGAGTTCGTCATCGAGCGCGTGCGCGTCCAACTGAGACACGCGCAAGACCGGGAATAACGAAGACGCTGAAGACGTTGACGAAGAGAGAATATCGTCGTCGTCTCCGTTCTTTCCTCCTCCCCCTGGTTTGGGAGCGGACGGTGCCGTCACCACCGCCGGAGAGGAAGTGACCGTTGTCGTCGACATGTGTTCGACTAATGACGAAAAATTTCCCCAGAGAGAGAGATGTTTGTCGCACTCTCTGCTCTGCGGATAAAGAAGAAGGATGTCCTCGTCGTCCTTCTTTTGAACGCGAGAGAGATATAGAGATGAAGAAGAAACCACCCTCTTCCTCTTCTCTTCAAATTCGAGCGACGAAGAAAGGCCAGCCGCCGATAAGCGCGGAGAAAAGGAAACACTTTTGGGTGACCGTGGTGAAGAACGTCGCGGGAAGAGACGAAGAGATCGAACTGTTGTGCTCGCGATTGGGGAAGCGGTTAGGGGCGACGGCGAGACTGGTGATTGAAAAAGGAGAGAGATGGATCGAGATTTCCGGCGCGCACGAGAAACGCGCGAGAGAACTGCTCGAGAGCGAAGGTGTTTTCGTCGGTTTGAGAAAAGAAAAGTGCGCTTTGGAGGAAGAAGAAGGAGAAGAAGAAGGAAGTAAAAGCGAGACGAAGAAGGAGCCTCGAGCGAAGCCGAGACACGCGAACAAGAGGTACTGGGACACGAAGACTAATCTCATCAAAGATTCCATGATGATGGTAGAGGAAGAGGATCCGGTGAAACCGGAGGATGTTTTGAGAGTGAAACAGTTGCGGGAGACGAACGGAGAGTTTGCTCGATTTTGCGAGCTCATGCGCAAATACCCGTTCTGGAGTCATCGATACGATAAGTTAGCGGCGATGTATTTCGAGAGGAGGGGCGGGAAGGAAGAGGAGGACGAAGAGAGAAGGAAGAAACGGAGAAGGTGCGAGATTGCGTTCGAAGAAGATGAAGGTGAAGAAGAAGAAGAAGCAGGGGACGGCAGAGACGAAGACCGTCATCGCGGTCATCCGAAATCGTTGGAAGAGTTAGGAATGGTTGCGTCTGCGTCGGATTTTAGGATGTCGAGAGAGGAACGAGCGAAAGCGGCGAAGCAAAAAAAGAGTGCCGTTGTTGGTTTGCAAGATGCGAAGAGGGAAAAGGAGGAGCAACACGTGGAAGAATACGAGGACATCGCGACGAAAATGCTTCGCATGCGCGGATTCGCGCCGGCGCGGAAGAAGCCAACTACTACTTCGACGACAACGACAACGGCGACGACATCAACAGCGACAACATCGACAACGACAACGGCGCGACGCAAACCAGCGATGCCACCCAAAAAGAAGATCGATTCCAGCGTTGGGATTTCAAGTGGTGCGAGTGCGGCGTTTGGAAGGAAAGCGTGGTCGCAGAAACAATTTGATAAGGAAGATTTGATAATGTCGACGACAGACGATGACGAAGAGGAAGAAGAAGAAGACGAAAGTTTACGGCAAAATGTAGCGTCGCGACCACTCATCGGTGGACGATTCCTCGAGAACAAAAGAAACGACGAAAGTGCGTTTCCATCGTTACGACCAACTCGCCGCGCTGCTCCACCGACATCAAGAACATCGGAACACCGCTTGCCTCACGAAGAGTATCAGCAAACGACGATGTCCGAGGAAGATGCTTTGAAATTAGCGCTGTCGCTCAGTGCGGATGAACACGCTCGCGAACGGATGAAAATGGACGAAGAACTCGAGAGAGACCTCGAAGTCGCTCGCGCCGTTTCCCTCAGCGCCGGAGAAGAAGAAGAGGCGCGAAAACGAAGCTCTCTCTCCAACGACATCGCCCAGACCTTGCGTCAACTCGGTTTCGACCGAGACGTTTCCGAAACGCTCGCCAACGACGTGTTACCGGCGATGCCAACGCACCAAGACGTCATCGATCTTCTCGGTACTTTAGGCATAGAGAAACAAGTCGCCGCCAACTTCGCCAACTTCATCGTTCTAAACAACGAAAATTCTGCTCCCGACGGCAACACCGCCAACACCGGCACCGACGCCAAAGAAGAGGAAAAAGAAGAAGAGAAAGGTGAAGAAGAGATCTTCTTCAATCTCTCCTTGCGAGAACTCACCGGCACCGACTCCAATCGCGATCTCATCCAGTACGTCCAAAAAATGGAGCATCGAGAAGACGCGGGCGAGTTCCTTCGAGAATCCTTCGGCGGGAACGAAGAAACCTTCCGTTTAGGTGCAAACATTTGGGACGCCGGCAGTAGTAGTCGCCGACGATGACGACGATAAAAGCAGAGACACACACAGAGAGAGAGATTTTTGGTGCTCGTTAAAGACTCTTCTGGTGCGCCCAGGTTCGTCGAATAGAATAGAATAGAATAGAGAGGAACATTTTTTAGCTTTTAGCAGATGGGCAACACATACGCACAGAAGACGAGCGCAAAAGTTCGCGACTTCACTTCAATTCACTTTAAACGCGCGAATCGAATCGTCGACTTTTAAAAGAAAATACCGAATGTCCTCGCCCTCGCTCGCGCTCTTTCGCGTCTCTTCCTCCTATTCGCGGTGCTCCATCGTCTCTCTGAGAAGAGCGCTGTCCCATTTAGGGGCGTCGTCATCTTCTTCTTCTTTCCATTTCTCCCCGTTAACCGAAACTTTGAGCCGCCAGACGTCTTTGTCGTCGTCGGGCACCGGCGCGCGCGAGACGAAAAAACGAGCGTCGTCGACGATTCAAAAAGGATTCTTCCGCGAAACGTCTTCTTCTCCATCATCTCTTGGCGGCGACGAGAATGAATATTCGTCCCCCGCGGACGTGTTCTCGGAAAACGACAGAGGCGAACCGGTCTACTTTGGCAGAAGGAACAAATCGCAGCTGAAACGCGACGCGAACCGGCTGAAGACGTTAGCCGATCGATTACTCGCGATAAGCCCGAAAACGCTGAAGAAGTTACACCCAAACTTCATCGCGAGCGAAAGTTTAATGGAAGGGTTGCTGGAGTGCCAGAAGACGACGTCGCACATCGCGAAGAAACGCGCGGAGCAACGCGTCGCGAAACAGTTGAGAGCGCTCGAGGAGGAGGAGTTGAAACCGTTGGAGGAGGTGATCGAGCGGGTGAAGCTGGGCACGGACGGGGGGTTAGGCGCGGTAGATCCGATGGCGGATGATTTGGCGAGAGATTGGAGGAGGAGGATTACGATGGTGGGAGAGGATGAGAAGGTCGCGGCGACGAGAAAAGAAGCGTTGGAGGAGGTGTTTGGGGTGATGCAAAGAGCGGAAGAGAGCGAAATGAACGCAATTTCGTTCACGAGACAGGAGCTTGCGGACGTGGCGAGGAAAGCAGAGATGGAGGCGAAAGAGACGGCGTTAAAATCGGACGAGTTTGCGGATCGACGGAGACGAGAAGCTATCGGGGAGATTGTATTCATGGATGACGTGGACGAAGAGGCTGGCGAGGAAGTTTTCTTGTTGAAGAAGGGTAAAGGAAACGCCGCCGGGTCGAAGAAGAAGAAAGGGAAGAAAACGTCCGCGATGAAAAGCCTGCTTAAAATGTTACGAGACATCGCCGAACGCGCGGTGTAGATATATATGCCTGTATTAATTATGTGATGTTGATTGTTGTAATAATGGTCTAAGCCATACTATTAGCGCTACTCTAATAAACTATGTTAATTAAAACTATCCGCGAGCAGAAATTTCTGTACGCTCTCGGCGTCGTTCAAAAACGAATTTTCCCCGTTTTCCAAGAGAAAGCCGTATTGCTCGAAGAACAAAGACTCGTCGCTAGAATTCGCATACGATATCGTCAGCGGTTCGTCCACGTCTATGGAACCTTCGTCCGAAACCACGAGCTCGAAATATTCCTCGTCGTCGTCGCCGCCGTCATCGTCGCCTCCTCCTCCTTTTCCTTCCTCTCGAAGCCGCGCAACGAAACTTTCGTCGCAAATCTCCGCCGTCGCCTGTTTCCCTTGCTTGTTCTCCTTCCCGAAGTTTGTCCGAACGAAACAATTCGCCTCCGCGTCGTGGTTACAAAAATCAATCAAAGGCGCCGTCCACTTTCTCCTCCTCTCGTCCGCAAAGACGCGACTCTGTAAAAAGCTCCGCATTCTCGACAGTTCGCTCTCTTCGCGAGACGAGCGACACCGACACTCTCGAACGAACCGGCGATGGTCCGCGATACTTCTCGTCAATCTCTCTCGCAACGCGTCGTCTTTCACCCATCTTCGAATCTCGTCGTCTTCCATGTATATCCCGGGAACTCTCGGTGCGCGTCGAGGTAAACTGTTCAGCCATATTTCGTGTCTTTTCTTCGTCTCTTCGTCGAGCGTTAATCGTTTCGCCGCGGTCTTCGACCATCCGTAAATATCTTCTTCGTCTTCTTCTTCTCCGTCGTGTGTTCTCGTTATGAAAAATCTGCACGTTTTCGGTAAGGAAACGACCACTTCCTCTGAACGCAAAGCTCTGTTCGCGAGCAACGTGAGCCCGCGACTCGGAAACCGCGCGTCTGTGCCGACGCGTATTTTACTCCTCAACGAGAAATCGCCCGAGACGCGTTCGATGTGGTCGAACAACGCGTCCAACGACTTCGAAGACGACGTCGTCGTCGCCGGTGGTCTTCTTCTTCTTCGAGAAACGACGTTTCTGTGCCTCCTCCCGCGTCGCGAGAACGACGACAAAGACAGAGACAAAAAAGAAGAAGAAACAGAAAGCGCGTCTCCGGCGCGAGAGTTCATGCGCGTATAACTCGCTCCTTCTTCCTCTTCTTCTTCTTCGTCGTCGTCGTCGTCGTCTTCTTCGCGCGCGTGTGAAGTTCGTTACAAAGAGTTATTAGGGGAAATGGCGCAAATAGGGTTTAGGGTTTACAGTGCGACAAAAAACCCTAAACAAAAAGTCAACGCCGACACGCTTGCGCGCGCGCGTATAATACTAATACCACACACGTCAACAACAACAACAACAAACAACGAAGAGTGAAAAAAGAAGTAGATATGCAAGTGCTACAAGTGAACGCGCGACGAGAAACCGGGAGGAAAGCGCAGATGCAAAACATCTCCGCGGCGAAAGCGGTCGCGGATGTCGTTCGAACGACGCTCGGTCCACGATCGATGTTGAAGATGATTCTCGACGCGAGCGGAGGGATCGTGATTACGAACGACGGGAACGCGATACTGCGGGAAATCGACGTGACGCATCCAGCGGCGAAATCGATGATTGAACTGGCGAGGAGCCAAGACGAGGAAGTTGGGGACGGCACGACGACGGTGATCATCTTAGCCGGGGAGATTTTACATTTGTCGGTTCCGTTTTTGGAGAAGGATGGGGTGCATCCGACGGTTATCGCGCGCGCGTACGCCAAGGCGCTGGAGAAAGCGGTGGAGATTATAGATACGAAAATTGCGTTTCCGTTGGATACGGAGAATAGAGAGGAGTTGTTGAAGATCGTGAGGTCGACGGTGGGGACGAAGTTTACCGCGAGGTTGGGGGATTTGGTGCCGAATTTAGCGTTGGACGCGGTGGAAACGGTGAAGACTTTAGGACCGGACGGCAAGACGACGGAGATTGATATTAAAAAGTTTGCGAAAGTGGAAAAGATTCCCGGAGGGGCGCTCGAAGATTCCACCGTGTTGAAAGGTGTCATGATGAATAAAGACGTGTGCTTACCCGGAAGAATGTCGAGGAAGATTGAGAAACCGAGAATTTTGTTGCTCGATTGCACTTTAGAATATAAGAAAGGCGAAAACCAAACAAACGTGGAGATTACAAAGGAGGAAGATTGGGAGGTGCTTTTGAAAATGGAAGAAGATTGGATCAAACAGCAGTGCGATATCATCTGTTCGTTCAAACCGGACGTGGTAATTACCGAGAAGGGTGTCTCGGATTTGTGCTGCCATTACCTGGCCAAGGCAAACATCACCGCGATTCGACGCGTAAGAAAGACGGACAACAATCGCATCGCCCGAGCGGCGGGCGCGACCATCGTCCACAGACTCGAAGAGTTGCAAGAATCTGACATCGGCACCGGCGCTGGCTTGTTCAACGTCGAGAAAATTGGCGACGAGTACTTCACGTTCATCGTCGATTGCGAGGAACCAAAAGCGTGCACGATTGTCTTGAGAGGCGCTTCTAAAGACGTTTTGAACGAAGTCGAGCGAAACTTAACGGACGCCATGGGCGTCGCCCGAAACATCTTAAAAGACCCTAGATTACTCCCAGGCGGCGGCGCGGTCGAAATGGCCATCTCTAGAGAACTCTCCAAGTATGCGGATACCGTCCAAGGAGCGGAACAGCTTCCTTTCCGCGCTATAGGCACGGCGTTAGAAGTCATCCCGCGAACGTTGGCGCAAAACTGCGGCGCCAACGTCATCCGAACGTTGACCAAGTTGCGCGCCAAACACGCGGAATCTCCGGACGGGGAAAACTCCACCTTTGGCATCGACGGCGAAAAAGGTACCATCGTCGATATGAAAGCCTTGGGTGTCTGGGAACCGTACGAGGTCAAAGCGCAATCCTTGAAAACCGCCGTGGAAAGCGCGTGCATGTTGTTGAGAATCGACGACGTCGTCAGCGGATTGAGGAAGAAGAACAGAGACGGCGGCGCCGGAGAGGTGGAGAAAATGACGCCAGAAGACGACGAGTAGAGAGAGAGAGAGAGAGAAAGAAAGAAAGAAAGAAAGAAAGAAAGAGAAAGAAAGAAAGAAAGAAAGAAAGAAAGCGCAAAAGCGTCATATTTTTAACATCCTTAGAAGAGCTTAGAGAGAGAAATTTGAAAAGAGAGAAGAGCACTTACTCGACATAAAAAAAAGAGACTTGAACACACGCGCGCGCGCCTGCCCACGCAAGAAACAAAACAGCGTCGCTGCGCGTGGCGAAGCATCCGTCATACCCAGCACGACAACGACAACGCTCTGAGAAGATCTAGCATCATCCACACACATATGTCTTCTTCATCTTCTGCCGACGCTGGGGAAAAAACAAATTCAAAAAATGAGACCAAGCGTCGCCTCTCCTTCCCTTCGTCTTTGATCGCAAAAAGCCCACTCTTGGCGTGCCGCGAAACGGCAATCGACGCTCTCGAAAAGACGAAACACGCGCGAGCGCTGATTGCTCTGTGCTTGCGCGAAGAAGACGACGAGAAGAAAAGGAGGAAGAAGAAAAAGTCAACCAAAATTATGAATTCGATGCCGTTGCTCGCGCAACTGTCTCTGTTTGTCCTTTTGGAACTCTCGACGCAAAAAGCGAGCACGGAGACGTTTAAGAAATCGAGTCAAGCGTGGACATCGATCGCGGTTGGGAGACACGCGGACGCGATTCGACCGATACTGGAGCATTTCTTGTATTTTGGTCTGTTGGCGAGACCGCTGGCGACTTCGGCGGGATATGTTAAAGTGAACGTGGAGCGGAGGTTGGCGGAACGCGCCACGGAAGCGGCGGCGAGGAAATTGTTCGAGAGGAGGAGGTTGTTAGATTTAGAGTCGGTTTTGGACGACGACGACGATGATAATAATAACAGTGGTGGGAACAACAACGCGGAGAGCGACATGACGATGATGCTTTTGAGAGTATTGATGGAAGCGGAAGATATCGTGGCGTTTGGGATACCAATGGCATGCGAACGCACGTGTTACGCTGGTTTTGGTTTAATTGAATCCATGATAGCGTTGGCGTACCACGGCAGAGTCTTGAATATGCACTTTGGTAGAGAGAAGTGCCTGATGGCGCTTGCATTTGCGTTTACCACGGCGAGGTTGAAGAAGAGGAGCGAGAAAAGGAGAGGGAAAAGGAGCGAAGGAGGAGGAGGAGCAGAATTCGTCGCAAAGAAGGCGAGAGAAACTGTTGCGGTGGCGTTGAGAGACGCCAGAGCTTTGAGTGCACCGTACGCGCTAGAAGAGGAAGGGTTTGATGATCAATTTTCGTTGTTATCTTCGACCTCATCTACGGCAAAGTTGAACGCGACGTCCCTGTTGCTCTTCCCAAACGTTCAAAGTGCACTCGAGCTGGTCAAGAGATGCTGCGTGGATGCTTATTTCTCTGGATCAAAATCGATTGCACTTGGTGCCTTCATCAGTAACTGGACCGTTATTGCGAGCGTGTTATTTACTGCCAAATCTGAGAAACCGTTCGGTATTGGTCAAGCTTGCGTCGCTGCAATTACATCAACTCACAACGCCTTCGTGAAACTAGAAGAACTATTCTTCTCGAGCGCGGATGGAGAAGGAAGATTTGGATCGGTCGTTTTAGATGCCGCAGAGACGCACTGCGCGAACGTACTGAAGCTCCAATCCGTCGCTGAAGCGCGAGATGTGCACAAATTTACTCAGGGAGACATCGAGTATCGACGAGAGGACGATGGTGAAATCAACTGGGCACAGAAACCAATCTTGGAGTGTAAAAAGTTGACGTTGTATGAAGACGCGTCGTATCGAACCGCCAACACCGTAAAAGCAAGAACGAAGCCATTGGTGGAGTCATTAGATTTCGAACTCAACGCTGGAGAGTTATGCTGCATATCTGGGCCATCAGGTTGCGGTAAAACTACCTTATTGCGAGCGTTCTGTGGATTACATTCTGCTGGCACTGGCTCCGTCCTTTCTCGATTTAATACAGGTATTTCTTCCAACGGGCTGTTTACGGATGACTTTTCGTACGATCCTGAAGGTAATCCTAGCACAGAATACGTTGAGATTGATACAGAAAGTGAGAATAAGGACGGCAATGTTGATGTTGCAATGGTAAATGGCGATGGAGAGGACTCGACGTTCCCTTTACTCGTGAAAAGAAGGCAGAATATTGCGGTGGTCCCAAAATACCCTAATTTTCCGAGAGACGGTGAAACGCTGCTAGGTAACGACGTTTCCGTCAACACTCCAGATGATGAGATGTTTGTATTTCCAATTCTTGAACGACTGGGTCTCGGGCGTTTTTGTTCAAGTGAGGCAATTCAAGAACGCAGAGTGACAGGTTGGAACAATGTGCTCACCAGAAGCGAACGCGTGGCGGTTGCAGTGGCCAGAGCGGTGGCCAGAGAAGCAACTTTAGTCATTGTGAGAGACAATTTGAGTCAAATGGATTCGAGCGCGTTGAGAGCTGAAGCTTATGAATTGCTACGAGATGCCAACTGCGCGGTCGTCGCGACGTCATCTACACTTTTAGAGGAAATGAACAAAAAGAATAAGAACGATGAGGAATTCAACGAGTTTGAGTTTGTCGTAAGTTTGTCAGCCGGAGATAAAAAGGAGTGGAAACTGAACGTGGATAAGGGATATCTTTCTCACTCTGCGAAAAAGAAAGCGCGCCCAATGGGTGACGGATATTTAAACGAGGACGAGAATAGCACCATTTTGAATTCAGCCGGTCGAGCAAAACGGGCGCCTTTTGATGCGCTTCAGCGCAGGTTCGCGAAGAAAGTAATAACGGATGAAGATTCCAACATTAAGCGAAAACTCGCGTTGTAAAAAGAAAATGTGTATGTGTGTACTTGACTTGTTCTTTTACTTTGCACAAGCTAAAATTTAAGCAAAACCAAAACCTTGACTGCCCTCGCGTATGGAATAGAGTAATCTTTCTTTCAACTCCTCCTTTGTATCATAGGCAATCAAATCCAATTGGTTGAAACAAGTGTGCGCCGTGCACAATTGATTTGGGTCGTTTGCCTGCGCTTTGTGTATTTGAAACTTTTGTAAACCACTCATTCCACGCAACTTCTCGAAACCTTCGAGTGGGACTTTAGACGTACCAGTACAAAACATCAGCAAGCGCGCGCGATCTTCAAGATTCATCTCGCGCACAATCTCCCAGAACCATCGAATTTGCGGACTTGTAGGCGTATAACCGCCGTGGTACTCTGTATTTGCCTTTAAATCGTCCAAATCAATATCAGGCGTACCAGAAATGAGAAGTTCGAGCTCACTTGCGTTCAAAACACCAATAATATCGCGATCGACTACTTTAGTGAATCCTTCGATGAATGCCTCAAGTTGATCTTTCACCGCATCCGTCATTCGGAATGCCGTGATCAAGTTGACGTAGTCGAGCTTATTTACATTTGTCACCGAAACGTTTCGCCCATTTTTTATCAAATCCACCGTCTTCGTTTCCCCGAAAAAGTTCTGAGTGTCGCTGAAATTCAAATCCAATACACCCTCGATATCATTATCAAGCATCCATTTAAGATTTTTGTAGTAATCTGGATCGACACCTTCCATATCCTCAAACGTCAACGGCTGCCCGAGCAGATGCTTATAAATTGGTCGCGTAAAATACGCATCCAGTAATACACCATCATACAAGGCTTTTCCAATTAAACGACCGACGAAACGGAAATAGCTCAAATGCTCGGGATTAATCGATGAGTGTTTGTTTGGTTCATAACACGCTTCACCACTTGGAGCGAGTTGGAACAGCCCCCAATCCGGATTGAAGATTTCTCGCGCGAGGATTTGATACCATTCTCTCGTTAAGCCTCCCGCGTCGATACCTTCTTCACCTGCAAAGGTGATTTGCATGCGTCCTTTCATCTCTTCGTGCGTTCGTGACCGCAATTGATTGTATGAATCTTCCAGAAGGTGCGATCTACGAATTTTGAGTTTTGACGTGCCACGCGAAACATATTTTTCCTTCTCTTTTTTCAGTTTGAGTTGAATGTGAGCTCGTTTAACGTCAAAATCCACCAACGCTGGCGTACGGAGTAACGTTTTCAAAGACGTCGTCAGCAATTGCGGGCTTCGCCTTAATAATGCGTTTATGACGCCACGGTGCCTCTCGGCAAACTTCCAAGCCTCGGTGGACAGTCTCGATTTCAGCTCTTCTGCAATTGTGGTATTTTCAAGCAAAGCATCTAATCCGAGATTAGAAGTGAACTTGACGCTGGAAGCGCGAAGTAAACCAGGAGTTGACGCTCGCGAGGGTTGGGACATTTTCATCGGCGTGTTATTTGCGGTTCTATTGACATTAGCACCAGTAGGCGCATTCGTCGTTTGAAGATGTACCGGGGGTGCGTCTTCTTCTCGTTCTTGTTGCTTTTCCGCCATCTTTTTGGAGACCTCCTCGAGCTGATCTGGCGCCAGCGCATCAGCAAGGGCAAAATACGCCTCCACTGCCGGAAGCATTGCTGTTATGGCGAGTGGAGCGGGCGGAGGAGCGGCACCGGGTTTGTGCGGCGTAACCATTACCTCAACCTTTTGCGCAGCAGCAGAGAGTGCCTTCCATGCCGGTTTCATAGCCTCGGAAAGCTCTAAAAGAGCGTTTTCACCCGGGGTTTCTGGATCCTTTGATTCCTCACCACCTTTCGTCGTCGAAGGCTTATTGGAGGTATTCATGGGAGATTCTCCAGCAAAAGTATCCGGAACTACTCGTCGCCCATGATTATTCTTATCCAATTTTGTGCCTTGAGCGCGCTGCTTTGTCAACTGCGCAAGTGCTCGCACGACTCGAAGAATTGAAGCGCACCCAGCGTTTAACATATGCGTATCCGTATTTCCTCTCGAGCATAAGTTCAATTGCGTCTCCGCAAAGGCTCTCGATATTTTTGCTTGTTTGAGTAACGCAACAGTCAACACACTTGCTTGCTTTTGCGAAGCCGTCGCAAAGTGCCGCATCAGCGATGAGACGTGAGAGAGAACGGCATTACTGAAACGACCTTGATCAATGACAGAGAGCGCGTCCAAAAGCTTAGCCAGCGGTTCGAGTTGATGGGGTTTCAATTTGTCAAACGTCAATCGAGCTTGGTTTACGTTCTCATCGGGATGTTTTTCACTGGCTCGCTCTTTGATCTTCGATATCTTCGTCGCGCGAAAAGATTCGTTCAAAATCATAAGCTGATTCGCGAGCATAGATCCCGGATGTTTGAGAGCCACGGGACTACTGAGAGACTCCAAAAGACGTTCAAAAACCGTGATACCCATGGGTGAACCACACATTTTCGTCGCAGAAATCGAAGGTAGCCGACTACCAAACTTTCCCTGGTGCTGTGTTAGCCAGTGCATCGTAGCAAGGGCCCTTCGAGCGCGAGCTTCGCTATGAACAAACCCGTATTTATCCTTCTTCACATCTACTTGTTGAAGGACTGACGAGGACGCATCTGGCCGGCATAAGACCGGGTCAATCATCGACCATATTTCTGTGATGAAGGTATCTCTGCACATAGCAAACGTCGATAAGCTCAAGAGTGCGCGTTGATAGGACTCTTTTTGAAACCTTCTGCACAAATTTTCGCAGATTAAAAGGCACTGCGCATCTTCTTTGGTCAAATCGGGCATCTCAATTCGGTATGGGGTGATTTTCAAGGTCTTCTTTGCCATGTCCAAGGCTTCTTTTGACTGCGCCCATTTTTCCTCATTCTTTTCTTTTAGCAACTCCTCTTTCTTTTGCTTTTCGGCGCGCTCTAACGCCACTTTTTTCGATTCTATTGCTCGCTTTCTATTCAACGACATCGAAGACCTCGCAGATTCAAGTATAGATAGCGCCTGAGAGAGAGCATCTTTTTGAATGTCTGGCGGCAAGGCTGCTAAAAACGTTGCATCCACCTCATCGAAATTTCGCGTTTGATGCAACTCTTTCGGAGGCGAGTCATTCAAACGTCTCACAATTACGTTATAACGTAAAAGATCCATTTTTAAATTCTCTGGTAAAGCGTTCAACGATGCTTGATCTGGTAATTCGCGGGAGAGCTTTTCCATAGCTTCCGGTATCCAAGCCGCATTGTCGTTGAAAATCGCGAGATCTACCGCATCGTTCTCATCACCTGTATCACGAGCAGCGGCATCTTCTTCGCGCGCTTTCTCTTTCTCCGTATTATCGACAGCTGATGGGTCTGAATTTTTTGGAGCCACAGGACCGCCGATAGAATCCGAAAGACGTCTTTTCTCCTCCAAGAGTTCTTCTCTTTTTTTTGCTAGTATTTGTTGTTGCTCCTTTGTACGTAAACCTTCGTTCGTAAGCGATCTTAGAAGTACTGAGATCGAAGACGAAACCAAGTTTCTCTCATTTTTAGTCAACGGAGCATTTGGTGCGAGCGCGGTTGATCCGTTTCCTAGAACTGATCTCGCTGAATCTGTCCAAGCGTGTCGTCTTGCACGTAATCCACTCAAATCCCAAGCCGGCTCAGGAGATATCGCAGTTTCTCCAAGAGCATCTTGATCTACTTCACCGTTCAGAACAAGATTTCCACAATATATCAAGACACCACTCATTGATAAAAGATCATTTCCTGTGCCATCAAAATCGACGTTGATTCTACCCATGTCCATTTGGTGTCTTTCACCCATAGACGCTCCGCCAGCCTCAGGGGATAATATTTGATTCCTGGTCAGAGATGTTGCCAAATCACCGTTGATGTCAACAAACCCGTACGGATCGAATGAGAGTGAATCAAGACTTTCAGGACTCGAAGAAGCACCGTGAAGCATAGGGTTTCCTGAAGAACGAGCGAATCTTGCTAAATCACTGGACATTCTTCGCAACACATCTCGCATTGCACTCATTACATCCGGAGGGGCGTCCGCGATAGGTGTTGGCGTATTAATAGATTGCCGTGCAAACCCAGTCGAATTGGCACTGTTTACACGTAAATGAGTTTGTTGCCAATATCTTCGACCATCTGGACCCGTGGTTAAATTTTGTTGACGAATCATTTGAGCAGACCAGCGAATGTAAGCGTCGTTGGGCACATCATCTAATCTAGTTCTCACACAAACCGATTGGGCCATGGGTGGAACACTCGACGTGGTACCATCTGTTGCACACCTCATCTCAATGCTGTATGAAGGAATATTAGGGCAATCGTCTCTTACTATAAGAGGATGCGCATCAGGAAATGTTCGTCGTGATGGTAGATATCGTCTCGAAATCCCGATTCCTTGTGCATCTTCGCATTCGGATATGCATCGTTCTCTTGTCTGTCTCACATATCTATCTCGAATATCTTGTCCACCATGCGTGTTCATAATGTACGCTGAACCTGACCCCATGTCTTGAACAGTCATTGAAAAGGAATTTCGTTCTCGTCGAGTGAACTCTCCGCTTGCAAGGCGACGAAGGTCTTCGACTGTAAGTTCGAATACGTCCATCGGTTGAATGGGGTTTTCTGGAACCCTCATTCTTTCCAAATCCGTTAAAAATCCATCTAACGAGAACCTTACTCCGGCACCATTCCCTCTTTCGTTGCGTCGCACCTCTTCTTCCACAGAGCCAAATGAGAGCGCTTCGACGTCACTATCGTCAGCTAGTTCACTGTTATCTTCGCTCCCAACGAAGATTTCTTCATCTTCATCTTGTTCTTCCTCGTCATCTATTACATCTCTTCCCAGTTCAGCTTCCTCCCCTCCTCCGTCTCTCCTTCCTCTCACACTTACCCCGTGTTGAAACTCCCAAGCATCTGCCGACATGACGGGATCTTGAGTACCACCGAAAAAATGCCGAGTGTCATCCCTGCGAAATGAACCTTCGCCGCCTCTTCTGAATGCTCCACTGGGGTTGCGTACAAAGACAGCATCATCAAGAAAAGAAACGCCTGCAGCGCGGTTAATGTCACGCACAGAACCACCAACGCGCGCAATATTTGCGTCACTTTGATTGCGACTCATCAATTCTTCGACATTTGAACCAATCTCATTGTTCTCTTCATCGATAAAACTGTTAGGATTTTCAAAGTCTCCTTCTTCATCTTCTTCTGTCAATTCGTCATCTTCCTCTCCCTCTTCATCCGTGTAACCATCGTCAGGATCATCTGCAGAGGAAGCATCATCTCCATCACTTTCGACTGGTGCGATTGGAGCCATCCTTTCTCTATCTTCTCGGGCATATTCATCGATCATGCCACGCTCTACAAGTCGCTCCATCTCTCTCTCGTCCTCAGGATCCAGTTCATCATCACTGTAGTCGTCTACATGATCTTCGCCATCATCTTCTTCATCTTCTTCATCATCATTGCTGTCATCAGAGTCATCCCCGTCGATGATTAAATCGCTTGAACCGTCGTCAGATTCCGTTCCTACTTCGAAACCTACCTCATCGTCGTCATCACCGTCGTCTTCATCACTCGTTGTCATATCTTCGTAGATTGCTTCTTCTACCTCTGCATCTTCCATTGCGCGCATGTCTTCCATCATAGCTTCTTCATCTGCGAGCATAGCATCTTCTTCCTCCTCAATGTAGTCATTCTCGTCATCTTCGCGGAGCACTGCATCGATTACAGCGGCAAGACTTTGCTCCAGGCGATGTTGACCATACCGACCTTCATCTTGTTCTCCAGATGCGGGGATTTCCTTCGACATTTTTTCATACACGTTCGATAGTTTATCTATGACTGTAAGCGTTGCATCTAAAATACCAAGCTCAGGGCGATTACCGCCTTGCAGTTCATCAACGCAGCGATTCTCCACAGATTTCAAAAGCAGCGGAAGAATTTTGTGGCGATGCATTGCAGTGAGTGTTGCGCCATTCTGAAAATTGGCAGAAGAAACCTTATTTGATACGTCCCGTATAGATTCTGCTCGCGTAGGCATGCAGTGCGCCACAATAGTCGCAAGAATGTCTAGAGCAGCGCGAAGATGTCCTTGATATCGCACAATATCACACTTCGATGTGTACGAGTCGGAAACCGCAGAAAAATCATTCTGAAGTAATTGAGCAACCATTGAGAAGAAAAACTCTCGACAGCCTGGAACCCGAATCGTACACGTCGCTAAAAAATGCGCTGCACGTTCTGCTCCTTGCCAAGCCGGGAAACTATTGTTCTTGTAACCGCATATACCGGAAGGAATCTGCTCTGGTGAACTTGGCGGCTCGTGTATACCCATCGCCGTCAACTGCTCCTTCCAACAAGTCGTCTCCTTACAGATCAATCTGCAAAAAGTGTGCCTCAAAACTCCGCCGACAGATGCATCACTTTTATCGAGCTCTACGAGTACTGCACCAGCAGCGGCGTGTACTTCTATGAATTCCGACAAAAGCCGCAAAGCAAACTTGACCTTTGCAATGGCGTGCGTATCTGTTGATCGGCCGTACGGCTCTTCGTATCGATCGTGAGTTCGAAACAGTGGCACAATGTTTGAGGAAGTCGGCGTGGAGAGGTTTTCCGGTGCTGGTACAGGACCGTCTGCAAAGGCAAGCTTTAAATCAGCAACAGTGTGTCCTTTGACGACCTTAAGAAGTGTACGAACAAGCTGAACGAACGACTTTGATGGTGATGGAATATTGTCTCCCTCGTCATGGTCGTTTTTATCAACTTTATTGTTTTTTGAAACCTCTGTCGCTTTTTCGTTCACATTTTTCTTCTCTGTTTCAAAACGTGGAAGAATGAGCAAGTCACCTTTTCTATTCTCTTTTGGATTTGGCACCGGTACGCAAAATGCACACTTTTCTAAAGCAGCGAAGAAAGTGTGAACGTCTCGAGCCATCACCGGGGACATGACGGTCAGAAATACAGATGCTGATACCATACCGCCATCGCTTGAATGGAACGCAGCCTCAAGCGATTTTTTTATTTCGCATTCCATGGCGTAGCGCAGAGTGTTTGGATCTTCGGCGACGTGACGGAATATGGATGCAAGCAAGTTGGTGAAAGCAATAAACGAGTGCTGAGGGAGCGTTCTTAGTAGCATCAAAACCTCGCACCCCCATATCTTGGGCAGAAGTAGATTTGATGATTCTTTACGCTTATTGTTGTTGAGCCAAGTTGTAACGTTTTCATAGGATTTCGTAAAATGCTCCAAAAGCGTCAACGCGGCCTGAATCTGAGGAGCGTATGTTCCCGGGTTATTGGCACTGGGGACCTTACCATAAAACTCGGCCTTAAAGTTTGCAGCTTTGATATCGCAATTCACAAGTGCTGTTTCTACTTCGACCTTTTCGTGTGTCTCCCCGTCTGGCGTCTTAAAGGGTCCCTTATGTTCGTTTGGAATATCCTTACCGAGTAGACGCACGTGATCGTAGCTGTCGAGCTCTGAACTTCCAGACAATGCACACCATAGATTATATTTATGAAGTAACGCACTCTTTTCGTACGTTTTATCTTTCAACCGCACAGGTTGACGGATTTCATGCATTTTTTTCCTCGTAAGAGGACACCTCGTTGCTTCAATTGCAGCATCGCAATCGATGAAATCTATGGGAATACAAGGACAAATAGCCGGCGGCGAATACATTTGTTTCTCATAGACTGTCGGCGATTGCGCCCACGCGTAAAATCGAAGTATAGCATCGAGCGACTCAATGATGCGTTTCTGGTCGGCTTTGGCGACTGAACCAAAAGGTCGACCGGCAATGATACCAATCTCTCTAGCAAATGCGCTGACATTGGCACCAGAAGAGCTAGTGTCAACGTTTAGTCCATTAAGTGGAGAGGACGCACCATTTTCTACTGGTAGCCACTGAGCGTACATATGCAGAACTAATATGGTCGTTTGAACAGTCTTCCGAAAGCGACACAGAGGAGACTTGATAACGTTAGTGGGTTCTTTTTCGCAAGCTGTATCCAAACCCTTCGCGTATTTCGCAAGTATCTCGATTCTTTGCACGTAGTCTTCAACTCTCATTCCGTCCATCTCTTGGAAAATTTCTCTGAACTTTGAATCTCGCGAGCAGAGCAGTAACATTGCCTGTTGTTGGATCCCTACAATTGCATCTATCAAAAAATACCTCTGGTCACCCTCATCGGCTGTAATCGACGCTTCTATAGTCTGACTGATCATATTGTTCGAGACGTATGCTTCTGCAATGCCGTCTCCAACTGGCGATTTTGTGATTATTTCAGCAACAGCTTTGCGACGAGCGTCGTTAATCTTTGATTCGTTCACATCGAGGAGAAACGCATCGCACACCACTTCCACGAATTCAAATAACAGTGCAGAGTCATCGTCCGATTCTTGTTCATCTTTCGATGGCTTTCTAGACGCATCCACTTGCGTCTTTATCCAAAGAGTTTTCCATAGAGATTCGGCGAGTTCTGGGGCTCTCTCTCTCAAACGCTCCTCCAACGGTTTTGAGAGTGAATCATTGTTGCCAGACGAAGAGTTTTTCTTCATCTTCGGTGAATCTGTCTTTTTCTTTGGTTTTGCCGCTTTCGCATCTTTTTCATCAGGCGCATCAGTTGCATTGTTGCTCGACTGCTGCTGTTTTTTTACTTCTTCCTCAATCTCGGGGTGCCCAAGCAAATATTCGGCGATCGTTTCCGCGTTGATTTCTCCAGCCCGTCTACTTTCACGTAGTTTTGTTACGGCTGTTTGAGCAGCTTGCTTCGAGAAACCCATATCTACGATGACCTGCAACGTTTCCGACGAAATATCCACATCATTGATATTGGCTTCTTCTCGTAGTGCATGCTTTTTTTCTTCGTCATCATCAACGTCCAACATTTTTACAATATCTGCATATTGAGTGTTTTCACACAAACCACGTTCGTGGAATCCAGCTCCTCCCTGCTGGGTTCCGCGAAAGCATCGCCCCACTATTCTGAACACTCTGACGAGCGATTCTTTCGAGTAAAACGGGGGCAGGGTGGAATCTTTCGATACCAACTCATGTTTCTCTGAGGTAAACTCGCGAGATACGGCTCGTTCAATAGTAAATGCGGCGTTAGCGCATTCTTCGTGCAAAGAAACGCCTAAATCTTGTGGCGTCTTACATTTTCCCAAACGCCTAGAGACTTCTTCCGCTGTGTATTCTGTCCGGAAGGAGCGGCTTAGGATATTCCAACCGTCTTGCATCATGCGATTTTCGAGCTCTTTTACCCAATAATCGCAGTCGTCTGCATTCTCAAAATCAATTTTGTGACTCTTCTTCTGTTTTTTTGGTTTGTTTGATTCATTGTTGGGGCCCTCGCTTTCATCGCCAAGCTCTCCGAGTAATGTAAGCACTGATTGCCAGTCTACTGTTATGGGAATAGTTGCCAGTGACCATACTCCCCTGCGCATATCTGTTGGAAACGCTTCGAGGTCTGATAACCTCTCGAAGAAAGAAATTAACGTAGATACGCAGATATTTGCGCTATGCAAACACGCATCCACAATCTGCGCGTTCGGCTGCACCTTTACAATTTCTGGTTCCGTTACGCAAACACGTGCGAGTAAATCTTTGAGTTCTATGATTTCAGGCAGAATAGCGCGCGAAATAAGATCAATGATGCCGTATTTTCGAGCAAGAATGAGTGCCGGGGCGAACGCTCGACGGCTCTTATCACGGCGTTCCGTAGAGTATCCGAGAACAGAGGTCACTACGCGTACGTATTCCTCGATTTCGTTGAATATGAACAGAGAAGTGCATGGGAATTTATCATCATCACCCAATTCCATCTTTTGTCGCTTCTCGATATACTCGCGAACATCTCTTTTTACCTTCGAAATTTCCTCGTAGCTCTGAAACATAATGTCTTCTATTTGCAGCAAAATTGTTGCCACGGAGGTCCACTGCGTCCTCTCATAAACTTTAACTTTATCGCTACCATTTCGCGACCAAGTCGCGGGTGGCGGCCTCGCGATGATGACAAAGGCACTAACAATTGCGGCCTTGAGTCGTTTAAATGATTCTCGCGTCCAACGAGCCCATTCGGCGTTGCGAAATGCCGAAAGGCTCGTCGAATCGTCATATTTTACTTCCCCGTCTACTAGAATCAGGTGACCCCTTAAAAAGTCGATGGAGGAGAGTGCACCACCGTGAGCGCGACAAAGATCGAGAAGCCTTTGATAGAACGAGCCCAAAGCTACTGGGGTCATTCGAATTATCGTCGCAAAAAAGTTTGTGGCATTCTCTAGACGTTTGCAGATGGAATTCATTTCGCGCATTCGATCGATTCTGTATTCACTATCGACTTCTCCCGAGTTGGGCGTTTCACTCAGTCCAGACTCGTTGAAATCTTTATTTCTCGCTTCAAAGTCCATCAAAACAGAATCCAGCGCTGCGTCGAAGGCAGAACAAAATTCTTCTGGAACTTTAGATGCCATTTTACGGAGTAAACTCGAAAATTCGTTCCCTGCGACTGATGTCGCAAACATATTTGGCAGATTATTCGCAACAAAAATTCTAGTCAGTACTTCAACTCCGCTCAACTCCGGTGAATTTTTAAATGAAAGCCGTCTGTACCTTACGCGTACATGACGTAGTTCATTATAATCTGGTTTATCTGGTTTATACGCTAAAAACCGATGGACGAGCTCACTCGTCTGCAGGATACCTTCTAAGAGACGCGTTGCATGCAGAATGAGGTCGTGAAGAAATTTTCCACGTGCGACTACTGCCTTCTCGCGTTCGTTATGTGCTCTGCGTAAGGAGGAGTTCTCTCCTGTCTCCGCATGATTTTTACCACCCGAGCTCAACTCTGATTCCTTTAATGGTGGTAGTATATGCCATCCGCGTTTAGCCATTTCATCGGGCTTTTTTTGAATGCCGCATTCCGAGCACAGCTCAATGACCTCAATCTCCGCATTCCCACCTTTGCTGTCATCTTTTGGAATGGCGAGACATGTTCGCCACGCACTCACGGGTGGTGAGCCTGAGCTTTTCGAACTAACAGAAGAGTACCCGCAGTGTTTGCAGTGCTTCTCGCACTCCTCCATGATCGTATAAAAAATTTCGTAGAGCATATGCACCCCATCCCCCCGCAGATGAGGTACGTGTCTCAATAGCTCATCTATGTTCGTTCCAATTGCGGTAGCTACGTCGGGAGCACTCAACGCTTTTTGAAACACTTGCTTCGTGAAAGCAGGGTACATGATCATTTCCAATGTGTTTCGATTCAAAACTATATCTTTCCCACGGCGGTGCAGACAAGCTGCCGATATCACTTGAGGAGCAACGCACAAAACTTTTGAGTTATTCGTGATGGATGTGGATGATTCTTCAATGGAAAAACCCACCTCTAACACATCAAATAAAGGATGGATGGCGCATTCAAGTTTATCGTAACACGTCGGATCGTGATTTAAGTAGTCAGTCAATAAAGAAGCGAACGTGGTCACACCAGATCCCCCAAATTTCTCAGCATTTTCAAAAACCATAACCATTGCTCTGTTAATACCGTATTTACCATCGAGACCAGCTGCGTATGCATCCTGAGGAACCGTTGGACCAAATATTGCAAACGCCAAGGCACGTGTCAACGCTTTAATTAACACGCGGCGGCTGTATGCAACGTAGCTGGGTAGAACGACATCCTTCACTTCGACCCCTTCTTCTTTTGCGGATTTCCCGACAAGATTTGCCCCTGCTCCGTCATCAGATTTCTTTTGTCTTTGCGGTGGAGTACCTTCTTTGCTATCATCTACTGATGTGACTTGCGATTTTTTGCGCTTTGAGCCTGAGCTTGGCGCCGCACCTGAATCACTATTAACAGCGGCCAATGATTTTGCATCCTTCTCATTCTGTACGTTTTTCATCTGAGCGCCGGCGTTTCTGAGCGAGTCGCAAGTCTCGTCATACTCCTTCAAAGACGTTTCAACTTCTTTGTACAGTCTCGTGCAAAGTAACGCAACGCCGCCTGACTCGCGAAATATTCTATTTGAATCCGCGTTGTAATCTAGGATCATTTCCAGCGAATGTGCAAATATAGCTACGAAAGGTATGTGGTCGCTGCGTTCATGCTCAAACAACTTCATGAGCGGTTCGAGCGCGTTTGCATCCCGTAAGACGTTGCAGCCAGCTGCAATTGTGCTAAGGTTCGCGAGAAGTGCAAAGGCTGATTCGGCAAGAGCGGACGCTTCTATATTTTCGCTATCTGTAATGTCAAAGTACCGAAAACTTTCTGTTTGTGTGTTTTTCAGATCGAAATATTTTTTCGACAAGTTCGGCGCGTTCACAAGTCTTTCCACCGAAATCGTGAATAAACTCTCCAGGATTGTAGCAGACTTGTGCGCGCGCAAAACGTCCACAGCCGCAGAAGATGTATCTCGTTCGTTTACGAGAGCCGAAAGTGCCCATGCAGGTACTGACGCGTCTGTGCTAAAATCACTCCTTCCGTCTTCTCCTTTCACTCTTCCAGAAGATGACATCGGTGGCTCGCTATTACTGTTGTCTTTATTCTTTTGAATGTTTGCTATTCTACCATCGAGTCGTTGCACGAGTTCTGAAGCCTTTTCTTGCATCGTTGACGTCTGAAAAACCATTCGCCTCATCTCGTGCGACGGAATCGGCGTTTTTGTGGGAGCGTAGTTGAGATCATACGAAATATCTTCCGTTGAGTCACCAAATTGCAACAAAGTCGCTAGCGCGAGGTTCGCGACGTTCTCGCGCACGTCTTCCAGAAAATGCGCGTTTGTTTTCGCATCTCTCGCCGCAAGCGACGACCATCGAAGAGTCCAGAGTTTCTTAAACAGTTCTTCTTGAAGTTTAGTGCGTCTATTGAACCCTTCTTCTTGGACGCTGAGCCGGCTATCTATGATTGCTTCAACGGAACTTTTGGGTTCGCTATTATCTAATGCACCGCGTGCTTCGATGCGATCGACAATGTCGTGCATGTGTGAGACATTGGATGGGTCCAATACGTCAAACGCAGAAGATTGATTGCTACCTTGTTGAGTGCCGTTGCTAAACAGGAAATCTAGTTCCGAATCTGGTGATGAATTTTGCGCCTCCTTTCCTTTCTCGTTATTCTTCTCGTTCTCATTATCATCGTGATCGTTCATTCTCACCAACATTAGCAACCGCATCGTCAAACCATCGCAGGGCACGAACCTATTCACCCTCGTGCCGGGTGTTTTCTTCGCAACCGAGTGA
>Ga0181558_10001185_pt1 | contig 25073 bp, 20 predicted proteins | sample 011ome_22_FD_133754 | JGI IMG/M metagenome (GOLD analysis project Ga0181558, IMG submission 133754) | Coastal salt marsh microbial communities from the Groves Creek Marsh, Skidaway Island, Georgia - 011507BT metaG (megahit assembly) | ecosystem: Environmental > Aquatic > Marine > Intertidal...
GACGCCATGCCTCCACTACGCGCGCGCGACAGTCATCATCGTTTCGTCAGTCACGATGGAATCTTGTCGAAGACTCACTCACTCGCGCGTCATCATTCATCATCGTCCGTCGTCCGTCATCCGTCATCCGTCGTCCGTCGTACGTACCTCAAGTCATACACGCGTAACACCACCGACGACATCGCGTCGCTCTGTCGCTCCGCACACAAATAAATACACCCACGCGTATGAGCGTCGTCGTCCGCGTCGCACACTGCGGGGCACGCCGCCGCGTGGACATCGATCTCGACAGGTGGATTGATTTTGACGTGATTGACGTGATTGATTGATTTGATGATTGAAGACGCGTCGTCACGATGCACGCGCCAGTACACGACGCACGCGCGGTGACCGGCGCCGCGGCGAGACACGGGTGATCCTTCTGTCTTCTGTCGCACGTCATGGTGTCCCCCGTGGAGGTGGCGTGCGCGACCGCGTGCGTGGCTGGGGTGAAGATTGCGACGTCGAGACCGAGGTACGCCAAGCGACGAGGCGCGTATAGCGTGGAATGCGACGACGGTGGTGGCGCTGATGGTTCGGTCAAGGTGTGGCGGAACGCCGATCACGAAGGGTTTCACGTGCAACCGTTTGCAAAGTGCGATACCGTGTATAGTACGTTTGAGTACGCGGTGAAAGTTAATGGGAATCGACCGGCGTTGGGCGAACGCGACGTCGTCGAGACGATCAAGACGGTGGCGAATGATGGACGAGAGGTGGAGAAACTCAAGCTTGGGGGGTATAAATGGCTTACGTTTAATCAGGCGCATGCGCGTGTGAAATCCATCGCGTCCGGGTTGGTTGATTTGGCGGGATTAAAGCCGCAAGACAAGGTGATCATTTACGCCGACACCAAGCGCGACTGGCAGTTGACCGCGCAGGCGTGCTTTCGGATGAATTTAACCGTGGTGACGATTTACGCCACGCTCGGTGAGGACGGGGTGAGACATGGGATTAATCAAACGCAAGCCACGGTTGTGGTGTGCGATGGAAAGTTGTTGAAGACGCTCACCAAGGTGGCGAAAGATTGCCCGACGTTGAAGCACGTCGTCACCATGGGCGAACCCGAGCAGAAATCCATCGACGCGTTACCGAAGAGTGTTTTCCAAACGAGCCTCGATGAGGTGGCGGAGATTGGCACGCGTAAGCCCATGGATGCGCGTCCACCAAAGCCGAGCGATATTGCGGTGTTGATGTACACCAGTGGTACCACAGGGGCACCGAAAGGTGTCATGTTGAACCACGACAACGTGTGCGCGACAATGTCTGGACTCAAAGACGCGGGTGACTTTTGCAACAAGGATGTATACTTGGCGTACTTGCCTTTGGCGCACATTATGGAAATGGCGGCTGAAACGTTAATGCTTGCCCTTGGTGCGGCTATTGGATACGGTTCACCACAGACATTGACGGATACGGGCTTGAAGCTCGCCCCTGGCACGCGAGGCGACGCCCCGACGCTGCGACCGACGTTCATGGTGTTCGCGCCAGCAGTGCTCGATCGCGTGCGTCAAGCCGTGCAAGCGAAATTCGCGGGCGCCAAGCCGCTGTTGAAGAAGCTCATCAATGCTGGTTTGCAGGCGGGTCGTCGTGACTTTGAAGCGGGTAAAATCGGTGCGCCATTCTTCTTCAACGCCCTCATCTTTAAAAAGGTGCAAAAGCTCATCGGCGGCCGCGTGCGCGTGATGATTTCTGGCTCTGCCCCACTCTCTCGTGAAACGCAGATCTTCATGCAAACGTGCTTCCGTTGTCCGGTGCGCCAAGGCTACGGCTTGACCGAAACTGGCTCGTGCGGGACGATTGCACAATTCGACGATTACTCCCCAACCGTCGGTCAAGTGTTGACGTCGGTGCGCGTGGCGTTGCGCGACTGGGAAGAGGGTGGATATCGCATCGCCGATGAGAAGAACGCCGCGATTGGTATGCCACGCGGTGAGATCTTAATCGGTGGTCCGGTCGTGTGCCAAGGGTATTTCAACGCCCCGCACATGCCAGACCCCGAACTCGACGCCAAGAACACGTCTGAATTCTCCACCATCGCCGGCGTGCGTTACTTTCACACTGGGGACATTGGGCAGTTTACCAGAGACGGTCAACTCATGATTATCGACCGCAAAAAAGACTTGGTGAAGCTTCAACAAGGCGAATACGTGGCGTTAAGCAAGGTTGAAAACGTGCTCAAGCAATGCCCGTACGTGGGCATGGCTATGGCGTACGCGGATTCCAACCATTCCCACTGCATCGCCGTCGTCGTCGTCAACGAAGCACCCGTGTTGAAATTCGCCGCCGCCAAAGGCATCGCCGGCGACATCACCGCGTTGTGCGCCAACCCGGCGGTGATTAAAGAAGTCTCCAACGCATGCATCACCGCGTGCGCATCCGGCAAGCTCGTGAGCTTTGAAACCCCTAAATCGTACATTCTCACCGCCGAACCGTGGACCCCAGACAACGACTTGGTCACCGCCGCCTTCAAGCTCAAGCGTCCGCAAATCGTCGCGCGCTTCAAATCCGAATTAACCCGCGCCTACGGCTCGGCGTAGGTGCCCGCACTACGACACACAGCACACAGAGGAACTCTCATCATGTTTTCATATACAACAGATACCATACATCATACATCACACAGCGTCGTCGTCGCCTCACCTCCCCGCGTCGTAAATATCTGCATCCTCATAAAGCGCCTCTTCAACGTAAAGTGGTCGATCGCCCCATCACTCAATGACGATGGGATCACGCGACGACGCCGCCTTTGACGACGACGACGGTCGCGACCGCAGCGGTGATTACACGGTCACCCGCGAACAAACCGCGCGTCTCGCTCGATCGTTACGCACGTTTAGCACCATCCCTCGCGCCATCGCCGAAGCGCACATACGCTTGCGCGGGTACGCGGTTGACGATGACGGCGCCGCGGCGCGAGGTAGTGGTGACGACGCTGACGCCGACGCCGACGCGCGGGTTCGAGGGCAGTTATTCAAGGTGTTATCCGATGAAGTATTGAAGGAACACGCCGCGCGCAGACGAGGGGAGGTGTTTCATCCATACGTCAACGCGCGAGGCGCGACAAAAGGGGGTGGTGGGGCGACGACGCAGGCGACGCGAGCGAGAGGCGGGCGGGACGAGACGCGCGGGCGGGAGCAGGCGGACGGGCGGAGGAGCGCGAGTCGGGAGACGCGGGTGGTTGGAGGTGAGAGCGATGGGAGCGATAGCGATGCGTCGGTTGGGGTGATGAGTAAGCTTCGCCCGGAGTCGGGTGGTGTTCGTGATGATGATGATGATAGTAGTGATGATGTTGACAGCGACGACGACGAGCATAGCGAAGACGCGACGTTGAGCGACGACGACGACGACGACGCGTGGAGAGCGAGCGATGACGACGGTGATGGTGGTGGCAACTTTTTTGGGAGGCATGAACTTGAACCACCAGCGCCTGAAGGTGCGAATCCTTTCGCATCAAATATGGAGTTTGATCCGGTTGAAGAAGCGAGGCTGCAAATCATAGAAGCCAAACGCGTGTGCTCGGAGCGCGCCGAACGCGCCAAGGAACTGTCAGAAGCGATGGCGAGTTTAGCGACGGATATTCCACACGCGAGTACGGGTGCGCGCGTGGCGTTTAGCGACAAGGGGGACGACACAGTTTCCATTGCGGGTTCTATAGCTGGATCCATCGCGGGATCAGAGCTCACCGACCGTTTCGACGCCATTTCCATCGCGTCGCTCGCGGCGACGCTCGGGAGCGACGCCACTGACCGCATCGCCGACGTCTCTGATCTTGGTCCCGTGGAAGTCATCGCTGAGGAAAGAGATGACGACGACGACGATAATGATACGCACAGCCAACTCGGAAGTGACAGCGAAGAGCGCGCGCGTCATCACCGGAGCTTGAGCGCGACGGATGACGAGCACCACTATCATTCAGACACCGTTCACTCGGATAAAGAAAATTACGGCGCCGCGTGATCGCGTCCGTTGATGATACACGTAGATCACACTACCGAAAAACAATCGTATTGCCGATGATAGACACCGTCACACGCGGCGGATTTAATATGAAAATGAAAAGCGTGAATACCTCAGTCGACGCCTCCCGCGGCGCGCGTTGCACTTTTTCAGATACGCGTGACGAGGCGCTTGTGAAGCACTACACTACAGCGCCAACGCGCACGCGTCAAAGTTGACCTCGTGTCGCGCGCCATGTCGTCCCCAGCCGTCGCGGCGTCTTCGACGACGAGGTCCATCGTCTGGTTTCGCAAGGCGCTGCGCGTGCACGACAACCCAGCTCTTTTAGCGGGCATTAAAGGCAACGCCGTGAGCGCGTCGCAGCCTGTATTCGTGCTCGACCCTTGGTTTTGTAAGCCCAGTCGCGTGGGAGCGAATCGCATGCGGTTTTTGCTGGAGTCATTGCGAGACTTGGACGCGTCGTTGCGAAGCGTCGGGAGTTCGCTGCTCGTCCTTCACGGCGAGCCTAGGGTGGTTTTACCGCGTGCGTGCAAATCATGGGACGTCAACTTGGTAACATGGGAGCATGATATTGAACCATACGCAAAAGTGCGAGATTTAGCCGTGCGCGGAGCGTTGGAGCGCGCTGGGGTGGAGTGCGCGAGCGTGAGCGGGCACACGTTGTACGACGTAGACGAAGTGTTGAAAAAGTGTAAAGGTCCGCCCCCGACCACGTATCAGGGTTTTTTGAAAATTGTAGGGTCTATGGGCGAGCCTGCGCTGGCGACGGGGGCGCCCGAAAAGATGCCCAAACCATTCACGGGGACATTTGAGGAGACTCGCGCGTTGGTGTCTGGCGTCGCCGACGGCTACGGAATTCCCACGCTCGAGGATCTGGGATACGAGGCTTTAGGCGACGACGAAGGCTTTCCCGCTCGCGGCGGCGAAACTGAAGGTCTCATTCGACTTCGCAAACAACTCGCACGGACGGAATGGATTGCAGGGTTTGAGAAGCCAAACACAAATCCGACGACGCGATTTCACGCGTTGAAGCAATCCAAGCCGAAACCAAAGAGTCCGTTTGAAATCGCCGCGGGTGGTGGTAAGGGGGAAAATCCGAAGATGGATGCCAATACATTGATTACACCGTCAACGACGGCACTGAGTCCGTACCTGAAGTTCGGATGCGTATCGCCGAGAACATTTTATCATGAGCTCAAAGCCGTGCTCGCCGCGCTCGATGGCAAGCATTCCAAGCCGCCGACGAGTTTAATGGGACAGCTCATGTGGCGAGAATTCTATTACGTCGTCGGTGCGGGCACGGCAAACTTTGATAAAATGGAGGGTAACCCAATTTGTCGACAAATTCCTTGGATTAAGGACAAGGAGTTGTATGCCGCATGGGAAAACTCACAAACTGGTTACCCGTGGATTGACGCCGCGATGACTCAGTTGCGCCAAGAAGGCTGGCTTCATCACCTCGCCCGTCACGCCGTGGCGTGCTTTTTAACGCGCGGTGACTTATTTATTCACTGGGAATGGGGACGCGACACTTTCGATCGCGAACTCGTCGATGCCGATTGGGCCATCAACAACGGCAACTGGATGTGGCTCTCGTGTTCGGCTTTTTTTTACCAATACTTTCGCGTCTACGGCCCGCATTCATTCGCCAAAAAATACGACAAAGATGGCGACTATGTCAAGCACTACTTACCCGTGCTTAAAAACATGCCCAGTAAGTACATTTACGAACCCTGGACCGCGCCTCTCGACGTCCAGCGCAAGGCTGGATGCGTCGTCGGCGTCGACTACCCCGCCCCCGTCGTCCACCACGCGTCGGCGAGCAAGGCGTGCGTCGATACAATCGCCGCCGCCTACGACGCCCACAAGCTCGCCAACGGCACCGCAAAACCTAGTCAGAACACATCACCACCATCGGACGATGCGCAGCCATCGAAGAAACGCAAGTTGTAATGTGGTGTACGTACTGTATGCATACCGCGTAATCCCACCGGGACCCGTCACAATCACACACACAAAACCATCGTCGTCGTCGTCGTCGCCCCGATCGGCAGTGCGCGGCGCACACGCGTTTAGCCGACGATGGGCGACGCGATGCGAACGTGGTCGATCCCACGCGCGGCGTCCGTCGTCGTCGCGTGCGCGTGCGCGTGCGTCGTCGTCGGCGTCGCGAGTCGCGCAGGTTCCGTCGCCGCGCATGGTGTTACGTCGGCGTTGGGTGGTGGGGTGTTAAAACAACCTTGGATGTCGAGGACGTCGAACGCGGTGCAGACGACGTTGACGCAGTACGACGGGGATTTACACGTGCTTTCGTGCGTGGCGCGCGATCGGAGCGATGACGACGATGGTGACGAGAAGGAGGACGGAGACGACGCGCGGCGCGCGGGGGCGACGTGGGTGTTGGATGGGCGAACGTTTCGCGTGGCGCGCGGTCGTTTCGGTCGGGGCTCGAGCGATGATGACGACGATGATGAAGATGAGGATGATCGCGATGATGACGATGGCGATGACGGTGTGGAGGAGCGTAGGAGTGCGAGTGAGATTAGACAAGAAGAGCGGCAAAAGGCGCGAGGGGCGCACCGATTACATTCGCCGCACAGAGTGACGCGCGCGGCGGGATTGGTGGCGAGCACGATTGAGCGCTATTTTCCTTCGAGGTTGCGTGGTACGAATGGTACTTTTGAGCCGTTCGAGGTTGTGTTCGAGGTGAGCGATGCGCCGAGTTCGCCGTGCTTGCAACACGATTACGCGCTCGAGCACTGCGATTTTGGGCAATGGGTGCCGATTTTTGCGTTTGGCAGCGCGCCAAAGGATGCAAAGCTTTTACCGCCGCTCGTGCCTTCGACGTTGACTGTTTTAGAGAAATGTTTCGGGCGCGCGTTAAAGGCGAAAAGGTTTCTCAGTGATGAGCCGGATTGTGACTTTTTGAGTTATCCGGAGATCAAATACTCGGAAGCCACCGACTGCGACAATCCCGACGCTCCGTCGCGCGCCGCCTGTCGGTATCACGGGTTATTCTCCATCGACGCCGTGGACGACGAGCGCGAGTACACTTGGGATAATCTCATTCCACGCGTCGTCTGGCGTGGCTCAGATTACGTCTTCTTGAGCAAAAATTACGAAGGTTTCAAGGGCAACGCCCTCGAAGCGCTGCGCGACATTGCGGCGAGCTCAAACAAGACGCAAGCGATGGAGTCGTACGTCAAATCGCCTGAGATTGGTCCTCGTCTTCGCGCGGTGCTCATGTCCAAACTCAAACCGAGTAAATTCGACGCACGTTTCTTCAACTGGGGTGGCACGAGCGCCCCGAACGCTGAAGAACGCTCGGCGCTAGGAAAACACCTCGGCGTCGACGCCGACAAACACCTCGGTGAGGTTGAATTTGGCAGATACAAGTATCACTTGGATCTCGGCGGCGGCGGTGGCACCACGTGGTCGGGCGTCATTCCAAAACTTTCCATGCCAGGCGTGTTGTTTCACCACGAAACCGTCATGAAAGATTCATACTTTGACTCTTTGCTTCCATGGGTGCACTACGTTCCGATTCGAGAAGACGCGTCAGATTTGGAAGAAAAGCTCGCGTGGGCGGAGCACCACCCGCACCAGGCGCGTCAAATCTCCCTCAACGCCGACGAATGGGTGCGCGATTTCAGACGCGCCAAGAACTTACTCAGACACAACTATGAAAAGCTCGCCAAGCCATTGGGCGAGCGCGTGTTGAAGGGATACTTGATTCCATTCGAGCGCGCGCACGCCAACCCCAAAACCGTACGCGTCCGCGAGCGCGCGGCATTGGCGAGCGTTCGCGTCAACACCACCACGTCCACCACTATCACCACACCATAGCCATATTCACATTCATATTGTAACATATACGCCAGCATGTATGTATCATTCGCGTCTGGGCGCGACCGCCGCCGCCGAACGCATGGTGTCCCGAACATCTTGTTTCCGAACGCCATTGTGCGACTGGCTTCATCATGCGCAGTCGTCGTCACGCGCACACGCGCGCGTCGTTTGCGAGACGACTTGTAGCGTCCATCGTCCTCGTCGTTGCGTTCGTCTTACACGTCGCGAGCGCCGGGTCGTCGGGAGATTACTACGCCGCACTCGGCGTACAGCGCTCGTCATCGAGCGATCAGATCAAACGCGCGTACCGTAAGTTGGCGTTGAAGTACCATCCGGATAAGAACCCAGGGGATGAAGCCGCGGCGTCGAAGTTCTCTGAAATTGGTAACGCGTACGAGGTGTTGAGTAACGACGAGAAGCGTAAGATTTATGATCGCTACGGCGAGGATGGGTTGAAGCAACACGAACAACAGGGCGGTCACGGCGGCGGCGCCGGTGACATATTTAGCCAATTCTTTGGTGGGTTTGGTGGGTTCGGTGGTGGTGGTGGACATCAAGAACCAGAGACCCCTAAAGGGCAGACGATTCGAGTGGATATGTCGTGTACGGTGGAGGATATTTATCTTGGAAAGCGCACGCGCGTGTCGAGAGATAAACTCGTGACGAAAGCCGCTCGAGGGACGAGAAAGTGTAACTGCCGACAAAAGTTGGTCACCAGACAAGTGGGTCCGGGTATGTATCAGCAATACACCGAACAACAATGTGAGGATTGCCCGAACGTCAAATTGGTTCGGGAGAAGATTGATTTATTCGTCGAAGTCGAGGCGGGTGCGCCCGACGGGCATGAAATTTTATTCTTTGAAGAAGGCGACGCTTTGATTGATGGTGATCCAGGCGATTTACAGTTTGTCGTGCGAACGCAAGAAGATAAGAAGCGTAAGATTAAGCGCGTAGGCAATGACTTGCACATGACGATGGATATTACCTTGGTCGAGGCGTTAAATGGCTTTTCAAAGGTGTTCACGCACTACGATGGGCACAAAGTGAAGATTGAGCGTGACAAAGTCACAGTTCCGTATCATGTCTTGACCATTAAGAATGAAGGTTTGCCAAAGTATAATCAATTCAAAAAGTTTGGTAACTTGGTTATCACGTTCCAAGTTCAGTTTCCAAAGTTTATGGAGAAGCATCAAAAGACAGCCATAGCGAAGACGTTCCCAGACGAAAACGTCTTCAAGAAGGAATTCTACGCGACTTTATCCTGATTTCGCCCGACTCATGATGACGTTTTGAGTTTTAATAAATGATGCGTAGTATTTATCATGATGACGTATTTATCATTATAATGAGATATTAACCGGTGACGTCGATTCTCACGAATTCGCAAGAGAGCGCGAATGAGGGCATTTCTATCGGAGAAGCAGGTCGAGAGTGACAACTTGCACATCCACCGTCGCAGGCGCGGTTTCAAGCTTCTTTTTCCCTCCCATTCTCGTCGCACCGAGCTTCAATGATGCCTCAATGTCGGCTTCGAGCTTCAAGTGCGCGCTGTCCTTGATTTCGACTTTCTTTTTGATGGAAAAGCCATTCTCCGTCGATGGCGACGTGACGCCCTGAGAGGTGATGAATTGAAACCCAATATAAGGTTCATAATCCTTGTAGTCATAATTCGCCGACATCTTCAACTGCACCGCATCCAAATCAAACATCTTTTCATAATACACCGTGTGTTGTCTCGTGTCAAGGTTCAGGTCTCCTTGAAACCACGAATCCGTCACCTTCCACTGCAAATTTGGCTTATAATGCCCAATCTCCGCACCAAACGGAGAGTCCGTCGCACGTTTCATCAGTGGCACATCTGTCCCAGCCGTGATGCACACGTCCGGCACGATCGGGATCTTTATGTTGAACTGTTTACGGATGCGCAACAGAATTTCTGGATTTTTCCCAAATTGCACAAACTTTGCCACCGCACTGGCGGCATCTTCGACTCTTTGTCCAATCTCCTCGAACGTAGGCGCTCCTTTATCATCCGCGCGGCTCAACCCGCCGTCGTAGCTCATGCTCCGTCGTCGTCGTCGTCGTCGTCGTCGTTATGCCGCCGTTCCGGAACTCCGTCGCGTCCGCGTCATCATCGACGCGTGCATACATTGGTGGCGCACACACGCTGTATCCGTTGACGCCGTCGCGTGCCGAGGTCTCGGCAGTGTGCGCGTCGTGCGCGCGCCGCAGCCAGGGACGATGGATGACCGAAAGAGTACGTGTGCGCGCGCGTTACGCGTGCCTTTACACTTCGGCGCTCGTTTGCGCGCGTCTCGCGCGTCGCAGCAGCGCCGTGGACACCTTCATGACGGACTGACGGACTGACGGACTGCGCGCGCATCACACAGAGATTGGCATCGGTCTGACGACGTTCGGGTGCGCGTTCACCGCGTTAGGGGTGATGTTTTTCTTCGACCGCGGCCTGTTGGCGATGGGGAACTTGATGTTCTTGTCCGGGGTGACGACGACCATCGGGCCGAGGCAGACGGTGAAGTTTTTCGTCAAGCCCAGGAACCAGCGCGGGGCGTTTTGTTTTCTGTTTGGGTTGGCGTTGGTGCTGTATGGGTGGCCGTTCTTTGGGTTGTGCGTCGAGGGGTATGGGTTTATTGCGTTATTTTCAGGGTTCTTTCCGACGGTGTTGATATTTCTCAAACGCGTCCCGGGCGTGGGCGCGGTGTTGCAACTTCCTGGGATTAAGTACGTCGTGACCACCATACTAGGCAAGGCGCAGCAGCTACCCGTTTGAGCAATGGATACCGGCGTTTACTAGGCAATAAAACTTTCAAATTAGCAAAGAATGATGTATTAAACAATCGTCAGAATAGTGTGTATATTGGTCTATCGTACTCGTACAGATGAATGAATGTGTCATGGATGAATGTTGTTTCAAGCCACGTACGGCGCCGGCGAAGATGGAAACGACTGCGATTCCGGGTCGGCTGCGTATCTCAACTCCAATGTTTCAATGCGATATGCTTCGAGGACTTCTGAGAATTTGAATTGAGAGATGCAATCGGACACGAATGGGTCGTGCACGATGGCGTGCGCGCCGATGGCTTTCGCGTACGGAATGTAATGTTCAACGTAGCGTCGTTCGCCTTGTTCTTCAACGTGGAGGATAATTTTTGATCCAGGAGTGATATCAAACGCCACACGTCGGGCGACGAGATCAGATTCCGACACTTGAGACACCCGCGCACCTCCGGTACGGACAAACGCCATGGTGACTTCGAATCGCTTGACGTCTGGCACGTGTCCAGCAAACACAAAGTGCGTGTTTGCAAACAGTGGCCCATTGATTCCTCGTCGCAACCGACCGCGCATCGGCCCGCCAACGAAACCTTGCTTGTCGATTTGCACCTCGAACTCGCTCTCGGGCGCGGGCTCAGGTTCGTTCATGCCCGCTCGAAGCCACGACGTGGAGACGATCCAAGCCCCGTGAAGAATACCTTGATAGTACTTTTCACCCTTCTTTGCGCAGCACTTTTTATCGTCAACTTTTGACAAAACGACATGCGTGGTGCGCTCGGTGACGATGGGTTCGTGCTCGCAATTGTGCTTTTCGCAGAAATTTCTCAATAGCTTCTTTTCATTTTCGTTGAGAAACGAACCGGTGATGTAAAATCGCGGAGACAAGCGAGCCGTATCGATGAGTTCGTAGCTGCTCTCAGTTGCCGTGGATGTCGTGGACGCTTGAAACGCGGCGTAACGACGACGGTCATTTGCGGCGTCTGCCAACGCCAGCATGGGATCACGCAACACCAAGCCTTCCGAATGCTTTGCGCACGTCAGGGAATATCCAGCCTCGTTAAACGTCACGCCTTCATCCGCGAACGCGCACCAAATGTGGTAAGATTTACGACACTTTGGATTTGAGCACCCGCTCGGCGCGCCGCCCTTCTTACAAAACGCACACTTCAATTTCAACGAGCGCGCGGCTTCCTTAGCAACGTTTACGAGCTCACCATTACTTTCAGTCGTGAGCGGGGCCCATAACGCACACGTCTCATGCGCCATCGTAGTCTTCGACTTCCCGCGCCCTGCGCTTTCGACGAAAGCCGTGACGCGTTCGCCGATTTCTGCGCCGCGCTTGCAAAATGCGCACTCATCGCCCACGACGCCCATCGGACCAGGTAAATTTTTCACACCCGCGATAACAACATCCTTCACCATCGATTGCGCCGCACGCACGCCATCCACTGTCGTCACTCGAGACGCAGGCGGTGCCATTGACGTCGATGCCTCGCCCACGGTTGCGCGCGCCTCCTTTCCGCGCGCCTGCGCCTTGTTCGCTTTTCGATCCTTCTTTTCATCCACATCCCCGGCATCACGATCCCCGGCAATCTTTGGCATCTTTGCACGTATTTCCTTCACCACCCCCATGCTCACCCGCGACCGCTTCGCCTTGATTCCACGTTTCGCCAACTCGTCTCGCGGCACTTGCGACGCAAACGGCACGTCGCACTCGTCATCCCCTCTCGCCCCCATCGCACACGCAATCACGCTCTGATACGCGCGAACCATCGATGTAAACCGCGCATCATCACGCACTTCTCGCCTTTTTATTGTCGAGCGACACGTCGGACACCGCACGCTGTTCGCCGTCGACGCTGATTTAAACACGCCATCCAAGCACGCACTACACATGTAATGATTACACTTCAACGCCACGGGCGACGTCGGCAAGGACAAACACACCGGACAACACAGCAACTGCCCGAGCTCATCGAGCGATGCGTTCAACGCCGTGGTGTACGCATCGAGCGCGCGCGCGACGGGAATCATATAGCGGCGAGGAATGGCGTCGATGATGATGATGATGATTCAAATGTCTCTCGGAGCTGTCGATTGACGTGTCGTTGACGCCAACATCGGCGCGTGACGGCGACGGCGACCGTCCATGGCGCGGTCGACGCGCGCGCACGCATGCGCGATAATTTCGTGCATTCGTGTGCGCGGTCGAACACATCCGTTCGCGCGTGCGGACGCATCGGCGTCGCGTGTGCGCGCACACGCGGGGTGTCGAATCGTATCTACGGCGACACTGTCGCGCGCGCGATTGCGTTCGCTTCAGCGATACCGGTGACGATGACGACGACGGCGATGATGATGCGGGGTGTGGCGATGGGTGGCGATGCGCGTCGTCGCGCGGTGGCGTCGTCGGTGGCGTCGCGTTCGCGTTCGCGCGTCGTCGTTCGCGCGGATAGAGATCACCATCAACACCATCATCGTGGCGTCATGGCGATATCCGTGACGTTGACGACGATGATGTCGTTGGCGACGCCAAGCGCGCACGCGATTGATATGGTTGTCGTCGATAAGTCAGTGACGGAGTACATGCGCTCGCGCGATGAGGCGGCGTCGTGGAAATGCGCGAATATGTTTGACTGTAATAACGACCGACGCGAGTACGCGCAAAAGCAAAGCGAGAATCTCGCCGCGCGTTTGGCGACGGCGGCGAAAGGGGAGAAAGTCGAACCGACGTGTTCGATTGAGGATCCGTGTACGGATAACGTGCTTCGTGCGGCGTTAGTGGGCGTGCAAGGCTTGACTACGCAAGAGAAATTGGAGAAGATGAACAAGCCAGTTGATGTTGCCAACGCTTCGTCTCAGTACTTTGACTTTTGATTTTTGACGTGTGTAATAAATAATCATCTACCAATACTGTAATAGTACAACGGTTCCATCGATGGTGTTTCTTCTACCTACCGTATCTACCTATGATATGTGCTACTGAAAGCTAAGCGCCATTACACGTCGTTGATGTCTCGCATCGTGCCCCAATTTTTTCCGAGGGACATTTTAATCGGCGTTGGCACCGCAAGCGTCATCGCGCGTTCCATACACGCGCGCACTGCTGCGGCGACGACATCGACGTAATCCTCATCCACTTCAAATAATAGCTCATCGTGTATTTGCGCCACGAGTTGTACGCGTGAACCGTCAATTGATCCAGGCTCAATATCGCTCGAAAACGCTCCAGCGCCAATCGCAGACGCCCAGCGTAGCATGCAGCATTTCATCATATCTGCCGCGGTGCCTTGAATGACTGAATTCACTGCTTGACGCTGCGCCTCTGAGCGCTCACCAAACTGCGGGGAGTTGATGTTTGGAAGCGCGCGGTGCCGACCAGACATGGGAAGTACGACGGCGCCTTTTTGTTCAGCGCGACGAACCGTGGCGTTAATCCATTGTTTCACCGCCGGAAACGCCTGGTGGAACGCCACAAAGTACTCGTTGGCTTGCTCGCGCGGAATGTTAAGCTTCTCAGCCAATCCGTTGACGTGCTGCCCGTATACAATGGCATAGGCAGTACGTTTGGCGAGGTCTCTGGTGTGTTTGTCGCACGGCGCATCGAGCGGGTAACCTTTGCCGGCGTTCCATATCGCCACGAAGACGTCGCCACCGCAATCGCTCGTACGATTGAGTAAAGAAATCAAACGCGCGTCTCCGCAAACGTGTGCTAAACATCGAAGCTCAATTTGACTGTAATCCGCGGCGAGGAACACCCGCCCGGTGCGAGGCACGAACGCTTCGCGTAATTTCACTCCCTTGCTCGCGTTCGACACTTGTTGAATGTTTGGATTGGATGATGATAATCGCCCCGTGGCGGTTTTCGTGTTGTTCCATTCGGTGCGAATGCGCCCATCACTCGCGAAACGTGCGTATCCATCACACATCGCGCGCTCCTTGAGCGTACTTCGATGCTCGAGGATAATTTTAGGAAATTCGTGTCCCTTCTGAGCTAAATGAGCGAGAACGTCATCCTTAGTCGTTCGATGATTCGTTTTCACTCCCTTCGAAGCCGTCGCGCTCGGTAACGGAAGTTTGAGCGTGTCGTACAAGACTTCGCCCACCTGCCGGGCGCTGGACAAGTTAATATCCATCCCGATTGCTGCGCGCGCGCGTTGTTTCAGCGCATCCAATCGCTCCGAGGCATCGTCGCGCATGCGCATCGCCGTAGGTCGATCGAATCCCACGCCCACGAATTGTAAGGTCCCGAGTACGACGGCGACGCGGCTTTCGACGCTTCGAGCGATGGTCACGCCGGCGCGTTCGAGTCGCGTAGTGCCTTGCACGCAAGCCTCTCGCGTTCGCATCAAATCACGGCGAAAACAGGCGAGAGCGTTTGCGCTCCAGCTCTCATCAGCGTTGCCGGCGTTGCCGTCGTTTTGATTCGACATGACGCGCACAACGTCGTCGATACCGCCGTCGTGCGCGACATCTGGAGCTATCAGCCACGCATCGACGCGACAATCCAGCATTCGTACCGTCGACGCGTCCACGACGACGCTTGCATCGCACATGGCGTGAATCACGCGCTGCGCGTGATACGTACTCATCATGGCCGATGTGCGTATCAAATGTTCTATGCATGTTCGAGTCGCGGGCCCGTTGGCGATTTGTAGGAAAAAACACGCATTGTCGGCAAACATGACGCCGAAACCCACGCATTCGGTGCGAACGTCGAGCGATGCGAGTGCGCTGTCGCCACCATCGTCATCGTTGATATCCTTGGCGTCATCGGCGGATATCGATTTCGCAAACGTCTTTGCGCTCGACGTGGCCAATTTACGTTCATCCGCATCGGCGACGCGCATGTTGGACGCGAAACCAAACCAAACGTCTAAATCACCCACGTTTACGACATCGCGCGTGAGAACGCCAATAACACACATCGCGCATTCTACGTCACCGACGCCGTTCTCGCTCGTCGTCGTCGTCGAGGCGTTTCGCGACGCGGCGTCCATGAACATTCCAACGCTCGCGTCGTCCGCGACGTCGATCCAATCCCCAAACTCCACAGGCTCCATACAATCTCCACGTCCGGGCTCGAACGCGAGCGATAGCGCCGCCGCGCTCGCGCTCGGTTTCTTCTTCGTTTTCGTCTTCTTGTTACTCGTCGTCGTCGTTTTTGTCCTCGTCTTTTGTGCTTCCGGTTGGAGTCGCGCCGGCGCGTTCCAATCCCGCGTCGTCGTCATCGACGGTGCCGCCACCCCGAACGTCGCCCGCACGGCGTCATCCACGACATCATCTCTCGTCCGTCGCTTCGTCGTCGTTGTCATCGTCGTCGTCGTCGTCGTCATCGGTGCGCTGACGTGCTCCGAGACATCGTCTTCACGACCGCCGCCGCCGCCGCCGCCGCCTCGCGCGCACACGGGCGCCGGGTCGATGATGCGCCACACGTACCCCATCGCGCGAGCGCCGCGTCGCCGCCGCCGTCCGTCGTCTACGCGTTCGTAACCATGACGCGAGCGCACAGTGACGCGTCATTGCATGCCTCGCAGCGCATCGCTCGTCGCCGTCGTCGCCGTCGCCGTCGTCGCCGTCGTCATCGCGCGCCTCATCGTCGCGTACGAAACAGTGCACCGCATCCACGCCTTCGCGCGCGCGCCGCGGTCGCCGCCGTCATCGCGCGTGAACGCGGGGAAGATGACGACGACGAGGATGGAGCTTCGTTCGAGCCCATCTTCGGCGCTCGATGTGGACCGGCTCATCCTCGGCGCGTCGCCGTTGGCGGGGATTTACGCGCCGTCGAGCGATGACGTGGCGAATGCAACCGTGGCTGAGGCGCTGGCGCTGGGGTTTACGCGTTTTGACACCGCACCGCACTATGGTTTGGGGTTGAGCGAGCGACGGCTGGGCGCGGCGTTGCGCGCGGCGTTGGGCGAAAGCGAGGCGAATACGCGCGTCAAGGTGTACACCAAAGTCGGACGCGTAATGAAACCTATAGATGAGGTCACTGAAGAGGAGAAGGCGTCGAGTGTGGAGTGGGGGAACGTTCCTGGGCACGATGGGTGTATTTTTCCAGAGGCGCCGCGAGACGTGTTACCCGTGCTCGACTACGCCAGCGGCGGGTTTGAACGTTCGCACGCCGATAGTTTGATGCGATTAGGTTTAGATAAAGTTGAAGGATTACGCATTCACGACGCCGAAACCCCCGAGCGGTTTGAAGCGGCGATGAGCGGGGGTGGTGTCGCCGCGCTCGCGCGCCTGCGCGCGCAAGGCAAAATCGCCGAAGTCTCGCTCGGAATGAATGATGCCGCCTATGTGCTGCGCATGATCCGTGAGAGCGCGCCAGGCACATTCGACTCAGTCATGATGGCTGGTTCGTGGAATTTAATCGACCAAGACGGTTACGAGGTGCTGCTTGAATGCCAAGAACGAAACATCGCCGTGCACAACGCCGGCGTCTTTGCCAGCGGCTTGCTCGTCGGCGGCGCGCACTACAAATACGCCCCCGCCCCAGAGCACATCAAAGCCAAAACCGCGCAATGGCAAGCCTTAGCGAATGCATACGACGTCCCTCTCCCCGCCGTAGCCCTCGCATTCGCCTTGGCACCGGAAATCATCACCCTGTGCGCCGTCGGCGTAAAGTCCCCGAGCGAAGTCGCCCAAAACGTCGCCTGGCTCCGCGCCGCGCGCGACGTCAACCCCCAGCTCTGGATCGACGCAAAATCCCAAGGTTTATTACGCCATCACATCCCAACCCCATCGTCACCGCCCTAGCCCACGCGATCGATCATCATCACGCGCGTATTATGTATGTAAACCATCGACGACCTATCGACGACGGTAGATATTTTAACCGCCAAAATCTGAAAATCTTTTTTTATCACGTCGCGTCGCTTTTCTGTGTCTCGGTCATCGTCGCGCGCGGACGCGGACGCCATACGACGACGACGCGCGCGATGGGTGCTGGCGAACCGATGACGACGACGATGACGACGACGGGGCGACGCGCGCCGAGTCGGTTATCGACGACGACGACGATGCGAACGACGACGACGACGATGCGAACGACGACGATGGGTGATGACTCGGATCGGTGCGCATCGATGCGGATGATGGGTGGCGATTCCGACGCGGTGCGCGGCGAGGATGATGCGCATGACGACGGTGGTGGCGATAGTGCGCGGGGAGATGCGCGCGTGAAGCGTGGTGCGCGGTCGCCGTCGCCGACGGGTGTTATGGATGCGACGACGGTGAAGAATGATGATGATGATTACGACGACGACGACGACGGGAGTCATAATATTCCCTCGTGCGGTCGACGGGGCACAAAGACGACGGCGCAGTTACGTGAGGCGTTGGCGAGCGAACGGGCGTATAAAGCTGAGGCGTACGATGAAGCGTTGAGGCGCGCGGAACGGTGCGTGGAATTGGCGCCGTATTGGTACAGGGGACATTTGTGCGTCGCGCGGTGTTTCTTTGCCAATCGCGAGGGCGATCGGGCGTTTGAGGCGCTCGAGCGCGTTTTGTTTCTTGATCCGAATTTGCGTTCGGATAAGGAGTTTAGAGAAATGTACATTGAACTCGCGCAGAAAGGGCGGTGTTGATGCTTTCGTTGTCGTCATTGCGACGATATTTTCAATAAAAGTTGTAATAAAAGTTGTTTTGTTTTGTTTTCTCTTTTCTTCCTTCAAAGGCTACTACCGCGCTACTACCGCGGAAACTGGTAGTGCGTGAGTCTACTACTATCAATTGAGATTTAAGTTTGACATGTCTGGCTCATCGCCGTATTCTACATCACGCGACGTGCGCACGTCGGCGTCTTCGCCGTACCCGATCGCGCAGTCGGCTTGGTACAACAAATACTGCAACGATTCCTCGTCGGAAATATCGAGCGGCGTGAACGAAATCATGGAAAAATCCTCCATCACGCTCGCCAGCGCGTGGTTCAACTTTTTATACTTTTCACCCATTCGATCATCGAGCTCGCGCGCGATCGCCGTGTGATCTGGCGTCAAATACGGATCTAAAACCGTCTTGTCCTCGAGCATGTCAACTTTTGAGAAGACGTTGACGTGCGGCAGCGCCAAGTGCAACATCGCGCTCTGCGCTTGCAAACACCCGGCGATGAATTTTGTGCCGTCAGTGATAAACTGTGAATCTAATATGTACACGCACACCATGCGCCAACCCCAATTCTCCATTTGCTTTGTAAACGCCGCGAAAGACGTGTGGTGCGAGTACAACTCCAACTGCCCCGGGCAGTCAAAAATCACCATGTCATCCTCCGTGTACCCGTCGAGTTGATCCGCCAACCAGTCATCCATGTTTTCCTCGAAGTATTCCATACAAAACATCAACGCCCCGTTGGGTCCTAAGTCTTCCTCCTCCATGACGTCGTCGAGAGATATGAGTTCGCGGACATCCGCGGTGACGGGGTAGCTAAAGTCGTCCGCCGCCGGGTCGAGGTTTATGACATGCACCGTGCGCCCGATGGACGCACAATGGTTATGGATGTTTGAACAATACGTCGATTTGCCCGAGCCCGCTGGGCCGATGACGAGCTGGGCGTACGGCATGTTTGCGGGTGAAGCGTTACCTCGCGCGAGGCAAAGAATGAGGCGACGCGTTCGACGCTCACGCTCGTCTCTGTGCGCGCGGTTGGATGTACTGCGGTGCGTTGACGCACGAACTCAGGCGATGAATTTACACAAAAGTATTTGAAATAATAGTCGTAATATTTGATGTACATGGTGTGTCTTCTACAAGCGGTCCTTACGTTTACGTCCAGTAAACTTGGAATCGTTGGCGACATCGACGCCCCGGTTTCGATATTGCTCCTTCTTCCTATGCACCCAAGCCTTGCCTTTGATATTACCCTTATTCTTTCTGTGCCCACGGTCACTTTTTCGACCATCCATGCGCACACCACGGCGTTCGAAACCGTCGTCGTCGTCTTCGCCTTCGCCCTTTGGCGTCGGCAGCGTCTCGGGCGGTCCCGCGGCGAGCACCAAAAAGTACTTTTTTGCGCGCGTTGAATTCGGGTAATCCACGACTAAACCGCCGCTAAATCCAACGCGTAAAGCAGCGGTCGTGATCATTTCCGCTTGTTTCGGACCGTCAGGATAAATTTGCAAAATCGCCTTGGCGCCGCGTTTCAAGCACTTGTACAGTTGCGTAAAAAACACCTTGAGTCGCCTATGCGGATTATGCGCGCTATTATCCGCGTTACACAACCACTGCACCGCGGAAATCGACACACACCCATCGAACACACCCGGACGAAACGGCACACCGTGCCCCATATCGTTCAGCAACACTTCACCCTCAACTTCTCGCTCCTTGGCCACCTCGAGCATGTCCCGAGAGATATCCATCCCAATCCAATTATGTCCCAACTCACTCAACCGATCGCCCGAAAGTCCCGACCCACACCCGACATCGAGCAGCAACTTTGCAATACCGTCATCAGGAAAGTTCAACAGCTCCACCGCACGCTCGGTGAGTCGCTCTTGAATCTCAACCACGCGCGAGCTCGTGGTGTACTTGCGCGCCTCGGTGGAGTTGTAGAACACATCCGCGGGAGCGGTGAGCTCGGGGCGAGACATCGCCGCGGTCGACGCACGCGAAACGCTTCAACCTTTTTTTCTCGTCCGTCTGATGCCTGACGTCTGACGTCTGATGTCGCCAAGTCGCGCGCCGTCGAGTCGCGCGTCGTCGTCGAGTCGCAGCCACCCGGCGGCGGCTGCGCTCGAGTCCCTCTACTGCCTCGAATCACGAACGGTCAAAGTATCATACTGTTTACTCATATGAGTAAACATCCGGCGACACACGATGGGTGTTGCGCGTCCGCGCGTCGCGGCACAACGCGTCGCCCGGCGACGACGCGAGACGCGCGCGCGCGCGTCGAACGACCGTTCGCGTGCGATCGCGCCTGTGATCGCATCGTCGGTGCACATGGCGCGCACGAAGAGCGGCGAACGCGCGCCGCTGTTACCGACCGGACCGAACAGGGATGGCGATGGTGGTTCCGAGGATGTCGAACGCGGTGATGGTGGTTCCGGTGACGTCGAGCGCGGCGATGGCGCGGGAAAGGATGTGTCCGCATCGTTGTCGTCGTCGTCGTCGTCCTTTGGCGTCGGCGCGTTGGCCTTGGCGTCGACGGTGATTTGGTTTGCGACGAATATTTCGAATAACATTGCGTTGCAAGATTTTCACGGGGACATGTTGTTCGATTCGGTGGATGTTGAGCCGCGATTGGAAGCGATGACGTTCGTGACGTTGGTGCAAATGGCGTGTGGGGTGGTGATGGCGATGGTGTTGAAGATGTTCGTGCCTGGTGGCACGGATATCGTGACTTTGCTCAAGGGTGGATTGTCGTCGGCGTTTATTTTCGCGCTCGGCGCGTTGCACGGATTTGGATCGTTGGCGACGAATATGGGGTTTATGTTTGGTAGTGCGTCATTCGTACAAATTATTAAGCTTTTTGAGCCTTGGGAGATGCTCACCATCGATTGCGTGGTGAAGCATTGGCTCGGGAAGCCCCTGCAGTTGAGCTTGGGCGTGGTGTTGTCCATGGCGATGATCATCTTGAGCGCGGTGTCGTTGTTGGTGGATAAGATGAACGGTGGACAACTCATCGGGGCGGTGTTTGCGGTGTCTTCGGGTTTGATGATCACCTCGCGCATCGTGTTTCAAAAGACTTTTAGGTTGACTGAAGCGAAAACTGGCTTTGCGCATTCGCTGGATGAATACCTGCTCATGACGTTCAACGCCTTGCTGGCTCTCGTCGCAGCATTCTTGTGGCAGTTCACCGTATCGCGAACTGCGGCGAATGGCGTTTTCGTCGATATTGGCGATGTCATCAACCTCTTCCGCGTCGAACTCATTTTGTTTCATCCGCTGTACAACTTGTTTTCGTTGCTGACGCTGACGTTTGTGGCGTCCATCACGCACTCGTTATTAAACGTCTCCAAACGCGTCATCGGATTGCTCATCACCTTGGCTTGGTTCCATGAAGAAGTCACGCCGAAAATCCTCTGCAGCGCTGGTGCGGCATTCATTGGAGGGTGTTGGTATACCATAGAAAAGCGCGGCGCGGCTGCGGCTTCCATCGACTCCTCGTGCTGGCGACTGGCCATTTTAGAACGTAAACCGCGCAAGACCTCGGCACCGCTGTAGATCCCGTAAAACCTAGTATTCGCACACATAGTCGTTCTTAGCTGTCGTTTGTGCACGACGATTCTTGTTATACGCATTAGTACCAGCACTGGTAACATGAACAATCCGCGGCGGCTTCTCAACGTCACTAGTCGCCTCCCTCTCCCCTTGGCGCACGCATCGCGCACGATCCGCTTGCGTTTGGAAATCGCACGCCAAACCACGCGCGAGACGCCGCGCATTGGCATCCGCGATGTCCATTGTCGCCGCGGATGACGCGCTCGACATAGACGCCGCCGACGTTGTGAAATTGATTCTCCAGTTTTGCAAAGAATCCAAACTCAACGAAACGCACGCGGCGCTGAGCGCGGAAACCAACACCTCGCTCAACGCGCTGGATGACGTCGAGCAGTTTAAACGCGACATCTTAAGCGGTCGGTGGGATGTCGTGCTGCCAAAGTTGGCGGAACTGCGGTTACCTAAGAATGTGCTCGAGGACACGTACGAGCACGTGACACTGGAGATGTGCGAACTGGGTGAGCAAGACACCGCGAGGGCGATATTGAGGCAGTCACACGTCATGGGGGTGATGAAGGTTGAGCAGACGAAGCGGTACAGTCGGTTGGAGCATTATGTGAGTGCAAGGAATTTTACGGCGGAGGACGCGTACGGTGGCGTGAGCAAGGAAAAGCGACGAGGGAAAATTGCCGAGGCGTTGGCGCGCGAGGTGGTAGTCGTGCCGCCTTCGAGATTATTAGCACTCATCGGACAAGCATTAAAGTGGCAGAAAAGCACGGGAGCGCTGCCGCCTGGCGCGGCGTTTGATTTGTTTCGCGGCCAAGTCACGGCGGAGGAGGACGAAGACGAACAGTGCCCGAGCGTGGCGCACAAGAGAATCAAGTTTTCGAAGAAATCCTTCCCAGAGTGTGCGCGTTTCAGCCCATGTGGAGGCATGATCGCCACGGGTTCAGCGGATGGTTTTATTGAGATTTGGGATCCATACAGTGGCAAGTTGAGAAAGGATTTGAAGTACCAGGCGGAGGATGCGTTGATGATGCATGACGACGCCGTATTAGCTTTGGCGTTTAGTCATGATTCAGAAATGTTAGCATCCGCGTCCCAGGATGGAAAGCTCAAAGTGTGGCGCGTCAGTACTGGGGCGTGTTTGCGACGATTTGAGAAGGCACATCAAGGGGGCATCACGAGCGTCGCCTTTAGCAAGGATGGTTCACAAGTTGTCTCCGCTTCATTTGACGGTCTTGTGCGTGTGCACGGATTGAAGAGCGGCAAGCTTCTGAAAGAATTTCGAGGTCATACATCATACGTCAACTCTGTTGCGTACACAGCTGATGAAAATGAGATTGTCTCGGCATCGAGTGACGGCACGGTAAAAGTTTGGGACGCAAAAACGGCAGAGTGCAAATGCACATTCAAACCTCCACCGCCCGTGAAACCCAATGTCGACGAAGAAGAGGACGCATATCAAACTGGTACAATTCCAGCCGTCGTATCTGTTGTCCCGCATCCCATGAATGACGCGCAAATCATAGTGACATCAAAGTCAAACGCCGTCGTGATATGCACGCTCGCCGGGGACGTCGTAGAGACGTATTGGACTAACAAAACTGCCCTCCCGCACACAATAGTAGCATCTACGCCCTCTCCACGCGGCGAATGGATTTACGCCGTGAGCGAAATCGGTGAACTCTACTGCTTCAGCACGGTGACGAAGAACCTCGAATCCACCGTGTTTGACTGCCACGAAAGCGCCACATTGGGTGTCGCGCACCATCCTCGTCGCAACCTCCTCGCCACGTTCTCCGGTATTGGTGAACTGAAAACTTGGAAACCATAGTCTTTAATAATCAAACCAGCCTAGTGTTTTGTTTTAAATCTGCGTTCACTTTTCGTCGCTCGCAAACGAGAAAACATCGCGCGTCCCGTCTCGTCGCGTCGAAAAACAATATATTCAGCAACCACACCACCACCTCCACACAACTGCGCACCTCCCCGTTCGCGCGAGCGCACGCGCGCGCCTCGTCAAGACGCAGCAATAGCTCCGTACGCGTAGACATGTACGCCCCTCCGCCCGCCCCGTCGTCGTTCCGTCGCGCAAACACCGACGAAGTGGCACGCAAGCTCAATCGCATGTACAAGCACTCGAGCAAACGCACCCGCATAGGCGTCTCCGTAAGCGCCGTGTGCGCGATTTTATGCGTCATGAAGTTCTTGATTACGGATCACGATGTGCTCTTCTTAATAGCCGAGTTCGTGCACTGCGTGGGGATTGGTTTTCTGGCGTACAAGTTGATAAAGCATGAGAACTGCGCAGGAGTGAGCTTGAAGTCGCAACAGCTCACGGCGATGTTTTTAGGCATACGTTTGTACTGTTCGTTGGTGATGGAATACGACTGGCACACGTTATTAGATGCACTTACGCTTGGTGCGACGCTGTGGGTGTGTAAGACGATGCAGACGACAACGAGGGCGACGTATACGGCGGCGTTGGATGAAACGCCGTTGGCGCTCGTCGTCGGGCCGTGCGTGGCCTTGGCCATCATTGCGCATCCAACGACTAGACATGCGTGGGTTAATCGCGTAGCATGGGCCATATGCGTGTATCTGGAAGCTGTGAGTGTGTTGCCACAGTTGAGGATGATGCAAAAAGCGCGAGTGGTGGAGAGGTTTACGGCCAACTATGTCTTTGCGCTCGGCGTGGCGCGATTTTTTTCGTGTGCGCACTGGATTTTGCAAGTATTCGAAGGTACGTCTTACTTGCAAACCGCGCTCGGGAAAGGAATTTGGCCCTTGATGGTTTTAACGTCCGAGGTCGTTCAGACGGGGATTTTAGCTGACTTTTGTTACTATTACATTCAGTCTTGGGCGACTGGTGAGTCGAGCATGACGCTTCCAGTGTAGTAGCGGGAAATTGTTGAACGCCGTATTCTCGAAATATACAATAAATACACATTACACAACGAAAATCACTGCGCGTCGTGATAATTCACCACGATCAAGCGCGCGTTCGGGGAGACTTGAGCCAGAGCTAAACGCACCGTGCACTCGTACTTTACGGGGGCACCGTGAAGTTCGGTTAAGACGACGCGCTCGATGCTCGCTAAATCTTTACCTCGAGCCACCATTCGTGCGGTTAAACACTGAAACGGCGACATGCTAGGATTATACGCCGCACTCTCCAACGACCATCCTGTGAATTCTTCGCCGCAACTCGTGCGTGCGCAAATTCCAGCCGGAGATTTGGAATACGGCGCGTACGCCTTGGCAAACGCCGC
>Ga0181558_10001187_pt1 | contig 25056 bp, 12 predicted proteins | sample 011ome_22_FD_133754 | JGI IMG/M metagenome (GOLD analysis project Ga0181558, IMG submission 133754) | Coastal salt marsh microbial communities from the Groves Creek Marsh, Skidaway Island, Georgia - 011507BT metaG (megahit assembly) | ecosystem: Environmental > Aquatic > Marine > Intertidal...
CAAACTTTGTAGATATTTTAGTTCGTCACGGGACGCGCGGACGCGAACGAAAGGCGGGGCGGCGGCAAACGACGACGCGCGGGGAAAGGGAACGAAGAAAAAAAAAGACGACGACGACGACGCACCCGGCGCGACGGGCGGCGGTCGCTCCGGCGACGTGAACCGCGCGGTTTTCCCGTTTTCGTCCGGCTTGCACGCCATGACGAACCCGATCTGCCCGGACGGGTACGTGGGGATGGTCGTGTATCCGTACTGCACGGACCCGCCCTTAAATATGTCCTTGCACATCTCCAGCACGTCCTTGATGAGTTCCGCGTGGAGCCAGATGCACTCGCCCTGCGTGCACACGACGCCGCCCGGTTTAAGCGCTCGATGGATCTTTTCGAAAAACGCCCGCTCGAAGAGCACGGCGGCGGGCCCGACGGGATCGGAAGAGTCCACGATGATGGCATCGTACGAGCCCTCGTCCGCGTCCCCCACGAACTTGATGCCGTCCGTGACGTGCACGTGCACTCTGTCGTCGTCGAACCCGCAGGACATGCCGGGGAAGTACTTCTTGGACATCTCGATGACCATCCCGTCGATCTCGGCAATGTCCAGCCGCGCGATGGTCGGGTGGCGCGTGATCTCGCGCAACACGCCGCCGTCGCCGCCGCCGACCACGAGCACTTTTCTCGGGGGGTCTTTAAGCGAGCACAGAGGCAGGTTCGTGATCATCTCCTGGTACGAGAACTCGTCCCGCTCCGTGACCTGGATCACGCCGTCCAAAACGAGCACCTTGCCGTACTGCGCGGACCGGAACACCATGACGTCCTGGAAGTCGCTCCGCCCGCGGAAAAGCACCTCGTCGATTTTCAGGCTCATCGCCTGCCCGGGCCACATCTCGTCGCTCACCTCGCTGAACCAGCCCTTCATCACGGACTCCTCGCACGACGCGTTCGCGGTCGGGACTGCGGGGCGCTCGGCGGGGCGGGGAAGGGGGCAGACAGAATAGCCGGAGCGCCAAGACGTCAGGACATGCGCGCGGCGTCGCCGAGGAGAGGACGCAACCCGTCGCGTCCCGACGAGCGTTGGGCGGTGTCGGAGACGCATCCGAAAAACCGCGTCGGTAAGCGCGTCGTCGATGGTAAAGTAAAAAGCGCGCGGCGGCGGCAGCGCGGCAGCGCGGCGTTGGGAGCTCGAGTGGGGGAGATGGCTGAAAACACGCACCCGCGGCGGTCATCTGCTCGCGCTGGGACATGTCGAGTCCCTTGAGACCCTGTGCGCCGCTCGAGCGGTGTCAAGCGCGTGCGCGCTTGATGGAGTGGGCCGGCACCTGCCGTCCACCCGACGACGCCGACGCGTTTCCCTAATTTTTTTCCCGGCCGGGCGCGGCGCCGCGCGCGGCCTCGAACAGTCGACATAGTCAGCACACGAGCGCCGAGTGTTATTTCGGGGGCGTTCTCACACCCCAGACGCGCCGCGATGACGGCGCTGGAGAAGAAGCCGGTGACGGTGAAGGACGTCGGGCTCGTCCAGGGCCTGCTCGTCGTCGCCGCGCAGCTCAAGAAGTACGGCAGAGATGGCCTGGACACGAACAGTGCGTGCGCTGACCCCCGTCGCTTCAATTCTGTTGTGCCTCGCGGCAGAACCTAACCCTCAACGAACCGACACCGAACGCGAGCGACCCACCGCTGACCCGTCCGCGTGCGCGCCCCCCGACACGAATCTTCACCACCTACCACACGACAGTCAAAGTGGTGTCGCAGGATCGCCTGTACCTGGCGTTCCTCGCCATCTCGTGCGCGGGCTTCTCCTCCTTAGCCGCGCGCGAGTTCGTCGCGCTCGGGTCGCGGGACCGGCGATCGGCCTCGACCGCCATCAAGGAGTGCGCCACCATGTTGGATCTGCGGGACGCCGACGCGAAGGAGAAGGAGACGCCTTCTTCGGAGGACTCGGCGGTGACGACCGCCGAGTCCGCCTCCGCCGCGGGCGCGTCTTCGACGTCCGAGACGGCGTCCTCGACGACGACGTCTTCCGAGCCGGCGAAGGGCGTGCGTCGGCCATCTGGAGCCAAAAAAAACGGCGGCCGACGGTCCGACGCGACCGCGCTCGGAGGACGACGCGCCAAGGAAAAGGTGGGCGCCGAGTTCTGGGACGAGCTCGCGTACTTGGTGAAGATCGCGGCGCCCGGTCCGTTTTGCTACTTCTCCCAGCTGTTAGCCGCGCAGTTTTCGCTTCTGGTGATGCGCACTTTACTCACCGTGCGCGCGAACAAAGTGAACACGTTTTACTTGACCCGCGCCATTAGCACGGCGTCGTGGAAGTTCTGGACGCGCTGGTTCTTCAACTTCGGCGGGTGGATGGGCAGCGCGGTGGTGGTGAACTCCGGGCTGCGGTACACGGAGACGCTGATACAGATCGAGTTACGAGCCGCGTTGACGAAGCGCGCGCACCAGAAGTACATGGCGGCGAACAACTTTTACAAAACCGCCGTGCTTCGCGACGGCGGTTTAGACAACGTCGACCAGCGCATCGTCGCCGACATCGACGCGTTCGCCAAAGAAGCCGCGTTTTTGTACGGGCACTCGTTCAAGCCCATCCTGGAGTTCACCCTGTCGTTGACGGAGGCGGCGAAGGAGCTGGGGTACTCCCGGCCGCTCGCGCTGTTCGGCGCGCAGATCTTCATCACCGCGGTGCTGCGGCAGATGTCGCCCTCGCTGGGCCGCATGATCGCCAAGGAACAAGCGCTGGAGGGCGGGTTCAGGCACACGCACGCGCGGCTCATCGCGCACGCCGAGGAGGTGGCACTTCTCGGGGGCGCGGAGCGGGAAATCGGCATCCTGGACGATGGCTTGAAGAACCTGGTCGTGACGCAGCGGTGGCACGCGCTGCAGCGCATCCGCAAATCCGTCGCCGATAACGTCTCAAAGTTCCAAGGCTTGCTCGTGGGGTCCATCTTCGTGCACGTCCCGTTCATGGTGCGCGCCGCCAACTCGGAGGGCGAGCGCATCTCCGTGTTCCGCGCGACCGAGGAGCTGATGCTCCGCTGCGGCAGCGCGTTCACCGAGGTGCTGTTGCTGGGGCGCAACCTGGACGAGCTCGCGGGCTACACGCACAGGCTCGGCCAGCTGTTCCGCGTGATGGACGCGGGCGTCGAGGCGGAGGACGCGAAGTCGCTGGAGAAGGCCAAGGCGCGTTTGGCGCGCGCGCGCGAGGCGCGCGAAACAGGCGTCGAGACGCCTGTGGACAAATCCTCCTCCGCGAGAACGAACGTCATCGCGTTCGAGGACGTCTCCGTGGGCGCGCCCGAGCCCGGCGGCGGTCACAGACTGCTCGTCGAGCGCGTGTCCATGGTTGTCGAGCCCGGGCGCAACCTGCTGATCACCGGGCCGAACGGCTCGGGCAAGACGTCGCTCCTGCGCGTGCTCGCCGGACTGTGGGCGCCGCTTTCGGGCGCCGTGACCACCCCGAGCCTCCCCGCGGGAAGAGCGGGAGCCCCGCCTTCCGGGAAGGCCATGATGTGGCTCCCGCAGCGCCCGTACCTGCTGCAGGGCTCGCTGCGTGACCAGGTGGTGTACCCCAACGTCGCGCTCGCCGAGAGCAACGCCGCGCGCATCAAGCGCGAGCGCCGCGCGGCGCGCGGCGGTGGCGGCGCTCGCGGCGCCTCCGCCGAGTCCTCGCGTTTTTCGCGAGCTCGGAGCTCGGACAAAGCTGTTTCCTCCTCCGCCGCGGAGGAGGAGGACGAGCGCGTGAAGCGGTGCCTTCGCCTCGCTGGTTTGGGGAAGTTCGTGGACGGAACCGTCCCCGGCGTCGGTCTGAACACGCGGCACCTCGAGTGGAACGACGTGCTCTCCGGGGGCGAGCGCCAGCGAATCGGTTTCGCGCGTCTGTTTTACCACGCGCCGCCCTTCGCCATCCTGGACGAGGCGACGTCCGCCATCAACCCGGACGAAGAGGGGACGCTGTACCAGGCGGTCATCGCGCAGGGCACCACGGTGGTGTCCATCGCGCACAGGCTCGAGCTGCGCGAGTGCCACGAGCTCGAGCTCAAGCTGCTGGGCGACGGCGAGGGCGGCTGGGAGCTCCACGAACGCGCGAGGGCGGGCGACAGAAAGTGGGCGCTCAAAAGGAGGAGCGCGCGGTGAAGGACGGAAGGACGGGGACGCGCGCGTCTCGGGTACGCACGTACTGTGTGTTCTTTTTGGCATCGAACGATCGCGATCGCTCCTAGTACGTAGCTACGTATTTGATACGTACCACGCGCTCATACGCTTCGTTTCCTGTTTCTGGTTCTCGTTTTCGGTACAACGAAAACCGCGCCCGAACGCGCGCGCTCGTCGTCACCGCGCGGCGAGGAACACCCCGAAGGCGACGGGGATGGCCATCACGGCGGCGATCGCGCCGGCGGTGACTCGCGCCAACGCCGCTTCCTCCTCCGGGTCCGTCTCGATCTTCCAGTCCTGCCGCTCCGTGGTCATCTTGATCAGGAACGGGTCGTATTTGTCCTTGATGGCGTCGTAGTCGAACTGGTCCGCCTTCATCTTCGTGCTCGCGGTGGTCATGCCCCAGATCATGCGGTCCGCCTGCTTCGAGACCTGCCCGTGGGGGTTGCCCACGCACCGCTTGTACATCTCCAGCGCCTCGTCCCGCCTCTGCGTGTTGTCCAGGCACATCGCGTAGTGGAACGTGATCTCGCCCCCGAGCTGCGTGCGGGGGTTGATCTCCTCTTCCAGCACGATCGGCTCGAGCAACTCGCGCGCCTCGACGAGCCGGCCCAGGCGCATCAGCGTTTGGCACTCCCCGAGGGCGCCGTTCCAGCGAACGCGCGTCCCGTTGTCGACGGTGATGCCCGCGTCCTCGCGGTACTTGTTCAGTTTCTGCCGCACGCGCGCGCGCCGCGCCTCCTTCTCCTCCTCCGTCTCCGCGACGAACTCGCCAGCCTTGATGGTCTTGCCGCCGCCGTACGTCTTCGAGATGTTGTCCGGCCTCGGAAACACGCCCCACGTGCTGACCTTGGGCTTGTACGCCTCCTCGTCGCCGCGCGCCGCGCGCGGAGCCTCGCCGTTGACGTCCGCCGTTTCCTCCGCCGCCTCGTCCAGCACCTGCTGCGCCAGGTCGGTCGGTTTCTCGTCGCTGAGTCGAGCGCCACTCGGTCCAGACGCCGAAGACGTCTTCTTCACTCGGTACCGCTCGTCGTCGAACGTCACGCGCGTCACCACCTCCTCGACGTCGTTGTCGACGCCGACGCCGCGCTCGCGCCGGCGGCCGGCGTCGAGCATGTCGGCAAACACGCTCTTCTCGCCGCGGGTCCAGCCGGCGGCGCCCTCGGGCGTGTACACGCGGTTATTCTCCTCGAACCCCACCACCTGCTCGTCCTCGTCGAACGGGTTGTAATCCGCGTCGCGGGTCATGATCTTCACCCGCACCTGAGACTGGCGCGGCGTCTCGCCGGAAGGCTTCGTCTCGCCCGTCTCGACGCGGCGCACAGCCTCGGACACGACGCTCTCGAGCTCCGTCTTGCCCCCCATCTGCGCGCTGTCCTGCTGCGCAGCCTTCTTGTACGCCGCGGCTTTCGCCAGAAGCGCCGCGCGCGCGTCAGCGGGGTCCGCGGGGGGGGCGGAGGCGGCCGCGTCGTCGTCCCCGGCGCGCGCGAGGACGTCCCCGCGTCCCCGCCGGCGGGCCGCGCCACGAAAGGAGGAGCCGTATCGCGTGCCAGCTGGCGCGGATGCGCGAGCGATGGACGAGGCGCGCGCGGGGGGGGAGACGCGCGCGGGGGACGCCCCGATCGCGGCGCGCGCCGACACGACGTGCGCGAGCGACATGGCTCGAACCAGCACGCGCACTGCGACGCGGTTCGCGCGCCGTCCAGTGAGGCTCGCCGTAGCCGGGGTGGCCGCTCCCTCTCCGAGGAGCCTCCGGTCTCGCAACCACAAAATCGATCATGGAGGTTCGCCCGAATCCCAAAAAACGTGGAGCGAAGGTCCTCCCGTGGACGTGCCCGCGGCGGAGGCGCCGGAGCAGCCGGAGAAGAAGCAACCCGCGTGCTGCGTGATCATGTGACGTAGTCGAGCGTTTCGTTTACGATGATGATCGGATCTGGCCACTGCGAATACGTCCTACTTCAAACCACGTTCACCCCGTCCCGGTCCGTGCGCGTTTCGCGCCCCCCGAACCAACGTCGCTACACGTCAGTTATTTCGCTCATCTCACTTTCATCTGGCTCGAGTGCGACTCCATCCCCGTCCTCGCAAACCGCGTACGCGAGCTTCGTCACCGGGTGCCAATCGCTTCGCCACGTATTGTGTTCGTTAAGCGTGCGCATCCGCCTGTCGGCTGGGTATCCCTCACCATACTCCCGTTTGTTTTCATCGTAGTATGCCGCAGCCTCCTCCATCGAGGAGAATCGGAGTATCTCGCGTCTTCCAGTCGCAGGATCGACGCGGTGTTCGTACCCGACGTGTGCGAACACCCCGTTGCGAGCGCGCCTCTCGTTTTCGTCCTCGACATAACGCAATATCTCCAAACAGTACATGGTTTCGGTCACGCGTGCTTTTGTGCTGTGCTTGTCGTGCTTGTGTGTGTGTGACGACGCACGCCGTGAACGGGAGGAAAACGCCTCGCGAAAGTCGGGCACCCTTTTTTCGGGCACCATAAGGTTTCGCCAGTTGACGCAAATTCATCAAAATCAGGGAAGAACGCTTGTGACTGAGGCGTGCAGTCGAAAGGCCACGTCACGGACTTCATTCCGCTTCGCACACACGTCGAGTGCATGTCGGATCCCTCGGCGCTTCCCGAGGACATCCTGCCCCCCCGCAAAGGCACTCGCAACCCGCTCGTGTTGGTCGGCGCGGGCTTAACCGGCGCGGTTCTGTGCGCGGGGTTCGTGGCTTTTAAGTCCGGCCACGCCAACTTCAGCCAGCACATGATGCGCGCGCGCATCTTCGCTCAAGGTGCCACCGTCGCGCTCATGGTCGGCACGTCCGGCGCTATCGCCGTGCCCAACATGCTCGGAGGATCCGACGGCAAGTGATCGAGTCGCGCGCACGAACACCACGCCCCTAGAACCCGCGGACGCACCGCGCGAGTAGTAGATCTAGCTAGAACCGCACGCGCAGACGACGCTTCCGATGCTTTCACGAACCGGACGCGCGTCCCGAAGCGCGTTGGCTTCGGGATTTTCCGTTCCCGAAGCGCGCGCCGCGGCGACCCTCGGAGACTCGCCAGTCTCGTCGCGCACCGACCGACGTCACGCGGGCGTGGTCGTCGGCGCCGCGCCGCGCCGCGTGATCGCGCGGAGCACCGAGGCGACCCTCCCTCGTGAGACGCTTTTCAGACCCCTCGATCCTTCGTCTTCTCCGCGCGGCTTCGCCGCCGGCGCGCTTCCGTCCGCGGACGAAGCCCGCGAGGACGAACGAGACGAGGCGAATGACAGGGGGAAAAAAAAAAAAGACGAGGAACGGGACGCGACCCGCGCGATGACCGAGCGTCTCCTCGCCGCGGCGACGCGCCACGTAGTGGAGCACGGCTGGTCGAAAGCCGCGCTCTTCGCCGCCGCCGACGAACTCGGGTACAGCCGCGCCGTGATCGGCTCGGTGCGCAACGGCGCCGGCGCGCTCGTGCACCACTTCTGCGAGGACTGCGACTCGAGGCTTTCCGTGCGCATCGTGATGGAGCAGGAAGATGTGCTCGACCCTTTGCTTCCCAGCGAGCGTCTGGCGACGGCCATCAAGTGGCGCCTCGAGATGCTCGAGCCGGTGATCGAGAGCTGGCCCGCCGCGCTCGCCGCGCAGGCGGCGCCGGAGAACGCCGCCGCGACGGCGACGCGCGTCGCGCTCCTCGCGGACGAGCTCGTCGGCGTCATGGGCGCACAGGGCGTCGGGCTGAGCCGCGCGACGACGGCCGCGGTGGCGTCGCCCGGTCTCCAGGACCCCATCCCGCCGGAGAAGGAGACAAACTGCCAAACTGGCGACGACGCAGACGCAGACGCAGACGCCGACGCGCGCGGCGGCGAGACTGCTGAGGCGGAGGAGCCTACGCCGCGCGAGAATTCCAAAAAAGACCCTAAACGCGGAGGGACCCACCGTTCGCCCTCGCCTTTCGCCGCCGCGTTCGCGAGCGCGGGCTGGTACGCCGATCGCGCGGCGGTGGCGGCGGTGTACGGCGCGTGCGAGCTGTTCATGGTGGGCGACACGAGCCCCGGGTTCGAGGACACGCGCGCGTTCGTCGACGCGCGCGCGCGCGAGTTGGCTCAGTTCGCCGCCGCCGCCGAGGAGGCGGCGACGTCCGCCGCCGCCGCGTCGCGATCGGTCGGGCTCGAACCCGGGACCCTGGATGTGCCGTTCGCGCTCCCCGCCGGCACCAAGCAGCTCGTGGAGGGCGTCTTCGCCAAGGTGCTGGAGACGGCGACGCGCGCGGGGGGGACGAAACGGTGAAGCGCGCGCCGTCGCGGAACTTTTTTAGAGGTTGGCGCCGCCAAGCCGTACGTATAAAAAAAAAACGCGTCGCTCGCCCGACTCGCTCGCGCGCCGCCTAGTCCACCTTGACGTTCCTGTAGATCCTGCGCACGAACGCGTTGGATCCCACGTACCCCACGGCGCCGCACATCACCCCCAGCGCCAGGCAGAACATGGCGGTGTACCCGAAGTAGAAGCAGGTCTGGAAGAAGCCCGTCATCTTCGTCTTGAACAGAAAGTAATACACGCTGTACAGGTAGACGTAGCCGCTCACCGACGCGGCGCCGCCGAACGCGCTCCACTGCCACTTGTGGTTCTCCGCGTTGAGCAGGAAGTACGTGCCCACCACGGTGACGCACAGGGTGACGATCACCAAAATCAAAAACACGAGCAGGAAGAAGCCGTACACGTAGTACACCTTGTAGTTCCATATGCTCGTGAACACGAAGTACGTCTCGATGAAGATGGACCCGAACGGAAGCGCGCCGCTGAGAAGCGCGACGGCGAGCGGGCGCGCGTACCACGGGGCTTCCGGTATGGGTCGGGGAATCGTTTTCACGCGGCACGGCGTGTCCGGTGTGCCGTTCCAGTTCCTCCCCACGACCGTGCCGAACAACACTAACGGGAACGAGATGAAGCTCCACATGAGTATGATGACCACCATCGTGCCGAACGGCACCGCCGCCAGCGAATGGTAAAAAATGGCGACGGTGTTGAGGAAAAACGCGACGCCGAACACGGCGCCCGGGAACAAACCCGCGGTGAGCAGCATGGTCTTGATCCACCGCTTGCCGCTGTGGCGCGCGTTGAACCCGCCGCTGACGTACCCGCCCACGAAAGACGTCAGGGCGTAGCACACGATGAACACCGTGATGATCGTGCCTCGTCCCTCGTACGCGGCGCCGAAGATGGTGATGAGGATCACGAAGAGCACCAGCGTCGCCATCTGCACGCCCGTGCCCAGCAGCGCGGCGAGCGTGGGCAGGTGCCTGGGCGCGCGGAACACGTCCCCGTGCACGAGTTTCCAGCCGCTCTCCTCCGCGTCCCCGCCGCGGTCCTCCACGTCGTCCGCGCCGTGCTGCGCGTACTTGGCGTAGTCGTTGCGCAGCGTGCGCATCAGGATCATCGACACCAAGCCGGCGAGGAAGACGACCATCATGAACGAGTTGAAGATGGAGAACCAGTGGATCTGGTGCTCGAAGAAGTTGTAGTCCAGGTACCGCTCGAACCTCTTGCGAAACGGGGTCTCGGACGGGGACCACGTCACGCTGTACGTGAACTCCAGCGACGCGCCCACCACCAGCGGCTTGGGGTTCTCCGCCACCAGGTTCACCGAGACCACGCGGTCGCCGTTGAAACCGATATCGAACCGCTTGTGCGTGTAAATCAAAGCCTGCGCGGTATCGCGTGTCTCGCCAACCGCGCTCAGACGCGTGTCGTGAAGCGCGTGCCCGAACGCGCGCGCGGCCTTCCCGTGTCTCCCGCCGCGCGTCGCCGCCGCGCCCGAAGACGCGGCGTCCGCGGCGGACGCGTCTTCGCCCGCATCCGCCTCCGCGTCTTCGGCGGCGCCCTCCACGTTTTCGCCCACGAAGCCCCAGATGGGCAGGTCGTCCATCACGAACTCGTACCAGTAGTGTTTGCGCACGGCGCGCTTGAAGATCCTCGCGCTCTGATGCGTCAGCACGTCCACGCACAGCGTGGTCTTGGGCTGGTCGACGCGGAACTTGAACTCGACGTCGGAATCGATGAGCTCGTTGCCTTGCAGGATCTCCCCGAGGCCACCCCACTTGTGCGTCGGCTTCGCGCCCGTCGCGGTCGTCGCGCGGCAGAAAGGGAGCTCGTGGTAGTTGTACGTCTCCTGAGGGTTGTTGTACGGGCCCACCTTGTTCTCCCAGAGGATCACGCGGTCGCCCACGGCGTACTTGTGATCGTACTCATCCGCGCGCGCGGGGACCGCGCACGCGAGCAAAAGCACGAACAACGCGCCGGCGACCGGGGCGGCTCCCGGGAGCCCGGCGCGCCGAGGCGGGGGCTGGCGCGCGGACATCGCGCTCGCTCGACAGACGCGAGTCCGGAGGCGACGCCGGGCGTCGGAGACGTCCGCACGGTCTCTCTGTGACAGCTCGAGCGCGATCGGGCCCTCCTCGTTCTTCGAAACTTCCACCGAGAAGGTTCGTCGTTCCCGCTTCGTCACCGCAACGGGCCAAAAAAAAAAATTCACCTGCCACTTGTCAACCTCTCGGAGCGCGCGACAAGCACTTCCGCGCCGCGCCCTCTGTGCGTCTGTCTCACCATGCGCGCGGTGGCATCGACCGCCCTGCAGCGCGCCGCGCCCTCTGGTGTGCCGTCTCGCGGGCGAATCACCGGCGCGCGTCTCCCCGGGAGACGCGCCGGCTCCACCCCCGCCTCCTCCGCGGTCGATGTCCCCGGCGTGGAGGCGTGGGAGGACGATCGGCTGACGTTCCGGGGCCACGGCGTCGACCGCGTCCGCGCCCCCGCGAACGCCCCCCCCGTCGTGATCCTCGGCGGGTTCGGGAACAACTCGCGAGACTACGTCGCGCCGTTCGGGAACGCGGACGTCTCCCTGGCAGCCTCGCTCGAGGCCCGAGGCTTCGACGTCGAGGTGGTGGCGCTCGAGCGCAAGGAGTGGGCCAAGATCCTGCGCGCGGTGTTTTCGCCCGGGTTCTACACTGGCAAAGGCACGACCGAGCCCGGGTACACGTGGTACTTGGAGGCGGTCGAGGAGGCTGTCTCGAAGGCGTTGCGCGACCGACCAGACGCGAGCCAGGTGGACATCGTCGCGCACTCCGCGGGCGGGTGGCTGGCGCGCGCGTACGTCGGCGGCGCGCTGAACGAGGTGGATTGGACGCGGTCGTTCCGGTACCCGGCGCGAGAGCCGCAGCGCGCGACGCCGCTCCCGCACGCGAACTACGCCGAACGCGTGCGCCACATCGTGACGCTCGGCGCGCCGCACCGCGTCGCGCCCGGCGCGAACGACGCGACCAGGGGCGCGCTGGCGTGGGTGGACCGCAGATGGCCGGGCGCCGCGCTCAAAAACGAGGGCGTCTCGTACACGTGCGTCGCGGGGAGGACGGTGCGCGGCCGCGCCGGAGAGGCGTTCAAGAAGAAACTCGCGGGCTACAGCCACAACTCGTACGTGCAGGTGTGCGGCGAGGGCGACATGGTCGTCGGGGACGCGGTGGTGCCCTGCGAGTACGCCACGCTGGACGGCGCCGAGAACATCCTCCTCGAGGGCGTGTTCCACAGCATGAGCAAGGTGGGGACGTACGACGAAGACTCGCGCGAGTGCTGGTACGGCAGCGACGAGGTCGTGGACGTCTGGCTGCAAAGGCTGGTGGCGTGACCGCGTACGTCGGTTCGCGCTTCGCGTACGTCGGTTCGCGTATAGCCTAATAGCGGCGCATACGTACTAGTAGCTACTTTTAAAAGTATTACTATGTCTACTGTTCGGAAACGCCGCGCCCGCGTGACGACGACCTACCACGCGCCTAAATCCGCGTCTCTCTGCACGTGCTCGACGAACAGCCGCCGCGCGGCGTCGCGCGGGCTCGCCGCGCCCGCCGCCGCCGCCGCGGCTGATCGCAGGAACGAACGCTTGAGCCGCCGGAGCACCTGCAAGCTCGGCGCGCGCGCGCATCGTAAAACGCCGAGATTCGAACCCTGAAGCGAACCAAACTCGTACTGCGCCCGACCGCCGGACACTAACCCTCCGGCACCTCCCGACTCCGCGTCGCGCTTCACTATGCAGTCGATGATATCCTGCGCCCCGGCGTCGACGTCCGCGCGGAGACTGGCGTCCGCCGGCCGATGCGTCGGCTGCGTCGACGCCGATCGCGCGACGGCGCGAAGGACGGCGCTCGCGTTTTTCGCGTCGCGCGTTTTTTGCTGACTAAAATGACTCGCCGCGGCGTCGCCTCCGCTTCGCGCCGAATTCTTCTCTGCGAGACGCGGATCGGGCACGCCGAGCACAGAACACACCGCGCGTTCCAACACGCGTTCCGAAGAGTCGTGCTCCGAGCCGTACCCGTCGAGGCTCTCGCGCCGCGGAAACCCAGCCTCCGCCTCGCGCCGAGCGTCGTCCTCGGCGGCGTTTTTTTTTCGGTAATTCTCGCCGAGTTCTTCGGGCGTCGGCTTCAGCACGAACAGAGGCGCGTCCCAGCGGTTCTTCCCGTCCGGGCGCTCGAACCGGAACACCAGGTCGTCGAAGACAGCGGCGTCGTAGCCGCCCCACTCTTCATTTTGGAAGTCGTTCGTGGAAGTCGACGACGACAACGCATTGGAGACGCGCGGAGACTCGGACGCGACGTAAACGTTTCGCGTCGCCGTCTCGCCCGCGCCACGAAACTCGTCGCCGCCGCGATCGCGCCGCGCCGAGTTCCGCTTCCTGCACGCATCCACCGGGGTCTCGCAGTGCACGACGCAGAACCGCGTCCCCGCCTGCCTCGCGATGCACCACAGCTCGTACCGGTAGCCCTTGATGCCGTTGTTCGCGTCCAGAAGAACCACCGGGCCGTCCCGGTGCACCGCGCGCTCCACCGTCGCCTTGAGCAGACCGCGCGTGTTCTTCTCCGAGCGCGCGTCTCGGTACGAGGCGTTGCGCGGGAGGTGCAGCGAGGGCTCGTCCACCAAGAGCACGCGCGCGCCCGCCGCCTGGACCCGCCGCGAGATCTCGGCCGCGACGGTGGACTTCCCCGACGCGGGGTGGCCGCACAGCAGCACCAGGCAACCGCTGGGCGGAGGAGGCGCCATGGGAGCAATGGCGACGCCGAACGTTTTTCGCAGATTTTCGCTCAATCATCATCACGAACAATGTTTCGCGCGAAACGATCGCAGTCGAAGACGCGTTTTCGACGCGCTTCGATGTCGAACGCCACTCCTCCAGGCGCTCGGGGCGAGTGTGCCGCGCGGAGGGGCGCGGGGTCAGGCGAGAGGGGCGCGTCGAGCGTCCTTCCACGCGGACACCACCTTCTCGATGCCGAGCGCGACCGCGACGACGGCGTACCCCGGGTACGCTCGCGCCCGGAAAAAGCTCGAGAACAACGCGCGTCGCGCGGGCAAACCCGGCACCGCGCCCATCATGCGCGCCTTCTCGTTCCTGGTCCGCGTCGTCCTCGCCACGGTTCTGCTGCCGCTGGACCTGCTCATGGGCGACGCCGTGCGCACGGGCGACATGACCCGCCCGCTGATGGGCGCGTTCGGGGTGGTCGTCGCGTACGGCGCGTTCCGCGCCGCGGAGGTCGCCGTGGGAATCGGGCGAGCCTCGTCGAGCGTTGACGTCGAGACGCTCGCCGCCGCGCGGTTCCGCGTTCGGCCGCCCGCGGCGCTCGACCCGTGCCGGCTGCGCGGCGTCCCGCTCCTCTCGCGGTCGTCCGCGTGCGCGTACACCGGCGCCGTCGCGCGCGTCGTCGTCGAGCCGTTCGAGGTCACGGGCGGCGCGCACGCGCGCGCGCGAAGTCGCGCATCCGGCGCGTCGACGGCGGATGTCGTGGATTTGGAAACGCGCTTCGGCGCGACGCGCGCGTTGCGCGTGGACGGCGCGGTCCGCGCCGCCGTCGAGATAGGACGTAGACACCCTACAGACGTCGCGTCCTTCCCGTACGCCGCGTCGATTGTCACTAAGGAGGTTTTGCGGTGGCAGCCCCAGTTCGCGCACGGCTCGAAGAACGTCCGCGTGCTGCTCGTCGGAGGCGGAGGGGGGAACGTCGCGACGTACGCCGCGCTCGAGCGCGCGTGCGTCGCGCGCACCGGAACCAGACACAGGCGCGCCGAGAGGGGCGAGGGCGCGTGCGACGTGACGCTGGTGGAGGCGAACGAAGCGCTCGCAGAGGCGCTGCGTGTTGGGTTCGAGGGGTACGCGAACGCCGCGAGTTCGTCGACGTTTCCAAACGGCGCCGGAGTTCCGGCGACGCGCAATCGGTTCGCGATCGTCGCGCGCGATCCGTTCGCGACTCTGCGCGAAGCCGCGCCCGGGTCGCTGGACGTCGTCGTGTTCGACGCCAGACGCGACACGGAGGTGAGGTCGCGCTCGTCCGAGACCGAAACACCGGCGACGAACGACGGCGCGTCTCGCGCGGAACGGGAGGTTCGACGGAAGTCTTCCGAGTTCAGCGACGCGTCCCGCTCCGCGTCCGCCTACCGCGACGCGCGGCGCGCGCTGCGCGCGGGGGGCGTCGCCGTCTCCGTCGCCGTCGCGCCCGCCGTCGGCCCGGGCCGCGGCGCCGACGACCTGGCGGCTCTGGCGGACGCGATGCGCGCGGCGTTCGACGAGGAGAAGACAGGGAAGACGGTGAAGAAAAGCGCGGTTCGGTTCGAGCGCGTCGGGCCGATCGTTCCGGGGTTCGCGCAGGAGACGATCGTGCTGGCGACCAAAACGGCGGACGCGGAGCGCGCCGCGCGTTTCAATTACAACTGACGTCGTCGTCTAAGGTACGACGGGTTTTCGAGAATATTACGTAATACGACACCGTCCGTCTCGGCGTTTCGTGTCGCGTTCCTTTTTATTCGATCCAAGGCCAGCGGTCGGGAAAATCCGTCCAGTCCTCCGCTAGCCCCCTCACGAAACTTCCGAAGGAGCTGTATCCAGTGATTGATTCGCACGCGTCCCTTTCGTACTCTCCGTCGTCTGTGAGCGCCTCGACTTTTCGCGCCGTCTCGTCCACTTCATCTTGAAACGCCCTGCAGTACTCGTAGACGTACTTCATCTCGGCCATCCTCCGAGCCACGCGTTTCGCCGTCCACTGTTTCCCATCTGCCCTCGCGCTCAGCGAGTCACCCACGAACCCCGCACAAAGCCGCTGATTACTCGGGATCCCGCTGGATCTCGCTGCCCAAGGATCAATCGGGCGTCTCGAGTAATCGGGATAACTCGCCGCAACCGCAACCGTAACCGCAATGCGGCTGAAACATTGCTTGTTTAACTCGCGAATCAAGTCGTCTCGCCTCGCCGTCTCCGACTGAAACCGGTGTTTGTACTCCGCGACGAAATCGCGCCACTGGAGGTCTATCACTGGTTCCATAACGCGTTGTCGCAGTTCCGTCGGGAGCGAACGCAGGGCGTACAAGCCCGTGAGGAGGCGCTTCTCGGATCGGTTCCTCAGCCAGTATTTACGCATGTTCGGTTGTAGCAAGGCGATACCGAGCATGAACCTGCCATTGACCTTGAGAAGCTTGCCGGACTTGACGAGGTTCTCGAGCTGGGTTTTTAATATCTCCTTGAACTCAAAAGGAAGTTGGAAGTTGGAGCCGAGGTGCTCGGCGATGGCATGGAAGGAAGAGCCGTTCCTGTCCTTGAGGCACAGGATGGCGGCCTTTACCATGTCTTCGTACTTGGGGTGGGCGGGGGCGGCTTTAGGGGGCATCTTGTTGGTTTGTTGTCGACGGCGCACCGTGGACGTCCGCTGCTGCTCTTTTCTCGGAAGGGCCGAGCCTCGACGTATCAGAGTAGTCTGCGCCGAGGAGAATATCGACGAGATCCAGTACGTGGGGCTCTGTCGTCGCGCGGCTCCGGCTTCGACGGGCGTCCTTCCTGGCCGTGGGGAGTTCGACCAGCCTCTCGCGTGCGCGTGACGTGTGAAAAACGTGTCGTCGTTGTTGCTGCAAAAACTCGTCTCGAAAGTCGTGGTTTCGCCGCACCGACGAAAAAACGGTCGTCTCCGGTCTCGTCGTTCAAACGACGACGCGCGCCGTACCTCGCGAGGTATGGCGTCCGGGTCGACCGCCGCCGCGTCCGCGGTCGCGGTGGCTCCGCTGAACGACCCCGCGGAGATGTCGGCCCTGCGGCGCCTGTACTGCGAGGGTCCGGTGTTGGCCGCGGCGCAGCGGTTGAAGATTTGGCCCGACTCGAAAGACTTCGTGGACACCCCCACGAAGGCGCCCGCGTCCGCGGTGTTGCGGGCGTGGGAGGAGAACCCCCCCGCGGACGACGACGCGGCCAGGGCGTTCATCGCGACGTGGTTCGAGGCGGGCCCGCCGGAGCCGAACGCGCGCGCCGGCGAAGCCGCGAACCTCCCGGACGCGGCGAACGTTTCTCTGCGCGATTGGCACCCCGAGGGCCCCCCGTTCGCGCTCGAGCGCTTCAACAAGTACATCCAGCTCACGCGCGGGGACGACGAGGTCCCCGCTTGGGCGCGCGACTTCGCGGGGAAGGTTCACGCGCTTTGGCCGACGCTGGCGCGCGCGCCCGCGCCGGAGCCGCAGCCGGAACCGAGAGAGGATGATTCGGATGAATCGGAGCCAGCCGCCGAGAAAACGAAAAACGCGCCATCCGCGCGCGACGGCGCCGAAGGCTTCGGCGCCGCCGGCGTCTCCACCCTGATTTCCTTGCCGCACGCCGCGATCGTCCCCGGCGAGCGCTTCCGCGAGACGTACTACTGGGACTCGTACTGGACCGTCCTCGGCTTGATCGCGTGCGGCATGCTGGATACCGCCGAGGGCGTCGCGCGCAACCTGCTGTCGCTCGTCGAGCGCTTCGGGTTCGTGCCGAACGGCGCGCGCGCGTATTACCTGAACCGCACGCAGCCGCCCGTCTTGGCGTCCACGTGCCGAGCGGTTTTCGAGGCGTTGCGAGACGCGTCACGCGACAAAGACGAAGCGGCGGTACGGAAATGGGAAGACCTAGTGCCTCCGACGCCGCCGAAAAAAAAGCCGCCGCGCCCGGAATCGCGCGCCGTCGCCTTCGCGCGCTTCGCGACGCCTCTGCTGAAAAAAGAGCACGACTACCTGACCCGTCCGGAGCGCGTGGTGCGCGTGGACGTGCCGCGCACCAGCGCCGCGCACAAGGTGACCGGCGACTACGCGGACATGGCGCGGTACTGGGCGTTCACGGACACGCCGAGGCCGGAATCGTTCCGGGAAGACGCGGCGTTAGCGGCTTTCGCGTTCCCGGAGGGCGCCGACCCCGACGGCGAGAAGGCTCGGCGGCTCTTCCGCGACGTCGCCTCCGCGGCGGAGAGCGGCCACGACTTCGCGAGCCGGTGGCTCGGTGACCACGATCAAGCGCTCGGGAGCGAACGGGGGGACGTGGGTGTGCCGGGCGGACTCGTTCCCGGTACGCACGTCCCGACACCTTCGCCGACGCCGACGTCGCTCGCGTCCATCCGCACCACGCGCGTCGTTCCCGCCGACCTCAACGCGCTGATGCTGCGGAGCGAGGCGGACCTGGCGTTCCTCGCCGGCGAGGTGCGCGACGAGGACGTGCGGTGCGGCACGTGGCGCAAGGACTCGGAGGCTGCTGTCCTGGCCGCCGCGTTCGCGGTCGCCGCCGGGCGAAGGCGCGCGGTGATAAACGCGGTTTTGTGGGACGAGGCGTCGCGCCGGTGGCGCGACGTTTTGCTGGACGAATCCGCGAGCGACCCGCGAAACGCGACAACCGCCAAGACGTACTACAACATGGGGTTCATCACCGGGACCCGCGCCTCGGACTACGTGCCGCTGTTCTGCGGCGCGTGCGAACGCGACTCGCCGCACGCCGTCTCCGTGGTCCGCAGTCTTCAAGGCTCCGGGCTCGTGATGCCGGGCGGCGTCGCGACGTCGCTGCGGCGGACCGGCCACCAGTGGGACTTCCCCAACGCCTGGGCGCCGCTCGTGCACATGGTCGCCGAGTGGTGCCATTTGTTCGGGGGGGAGGAGGGGCGGGCGCTGGCGCGCGATACCGCGCGCCGGTGGATCAAGACCAACGCGCAGCTGCTTAAGAAAACGAACTACATGCACGAGAAGTACGACGCGCGCGTGATGGGCTCGAGGCCGGGCGGCGGCGGCGAGTACGCGCCCCAGCGCGGGTTCGGCTGGACCAACGGCGTGGTTTTGTTTTTCCTGGAAAAGTACGCGTACGACGGAGACGCGGCGAGTTCGCGCGACTTCAAGCTGAGAGGGATGGCGCTGAAACGCACGCTGGCGGACGTGGGCGCGGAGAGGAAGATGCCCTGGTGGTGGTAGGCGCGCGAGCGCGCGTCACCTCCAAGGGGGGGGGCGTCGGGGAGAGACGGGAAGAGAGCGTTTCGTCGTGTCCTCGACTGGCGCCGAAGGACGCCGCGTCAGTGAAATCGGGAACAGCACCCCGATCCGAGTCAGACGATTCCACGTAAGATTTTTTTTTATCGGTGTGTCTCGCGACTGCGCCGACGCGCTCGAGATCTGTGTCGCGGGGCGCGCGCTCGCGGAGCTCACCATTCGTTGAGACGTCGCGCGTGGCGCGGCCGTCTCGAATACCAGCGGCGTCGCGCCGGGTCGAGGGGCGACTCGGCGAGGGCGGCGACCGCGCACGAGGGGGTTGCTCGCGGGCGGCATCTGTGCTTCCGTGAAAAAAAACTCCGACAGGAAGGTTCCCGCCCGCGATGGCAAGCGTCGTCGGGGCGGGCATCGCCCCCGTTCGGCGAATTCCCGCGGCGAGCACCTCGGGGTTCCCGGCGGCCGCGATGCACAGACCCCTCCCCGCCGCGGGGGTCGGGGCTCGGTCCCGGTCGCCCGCGACGTACGTCCTCCGGAGGCGGAGCGCGACGGCTCGCGCGCGTGGCGCGCGAAGCGGCGCGATGACGTTCGCGCGCGCGCGGGTCGCCCCCGGGGGCTTCCAGGCGAGAGTCACGCGGGACGATACCGGGTCGGCGACGAGCCGCGAGCGCGTCGGGACGGCGTGTCGCGCGTTCGTCCTCCGCCGCGAGCGTCTCACGCGGCGCGTCGCGACGCGCGCGGCGTCGGGCGACGGCGAGAGCCTCGAGAGACGAAGGTCGAGTCTTCCGCGAGAACGAAACGACGAAAACGACGAAACGTCGACGGCACGTGCGGCGCTCGGCCGAGTCTTCGGCGCGGGCGACGACGCTTCCTCCACCGCTCGTGATGCGCTCGCGGCAGTCACCGTGGCGTACGCGTTCGCGGCGTGGCGGCTGCTGCAGTGGCCGGCGACGACGCCGGCGGCGTCGTCGGTACCCGGTCCTCTGCTCGCGTGCGCAGTCGCCGCCGGCGCCACGGCGGTGGCCGCGCCTCTGCTCGCCGCCGCCGCGCACCCCGCCGCGAACTACGGCGTGCGGTTCCCGCTGCTGGCCCGAGCCGCGTTCGGGGTCGAGGGCGCCAAGGCGCTCGTATCCGCCAGGAGGCTCGTGTGCTCCGGGCTCTGCGCGCTGCACTTCCTGGCGGGCGCAGACGCGCTGCACGTGCTGTCGGCGACGCTCGCGCCGGGGTCGAGCGTTTTGGGAAACGGCGCCTGGTCGAGCGCGCTGTGCTATCTGCTGGCGTGGCTGGCGCAGAGCCCCGCGGGCGCGAAGTTCTGCCGCGCGGTTCTCGTGAAAGCCGGCGGCGCGTTCGCGGTCGTCGCCGCGCTGAGCGCCGCGAAAGCTGCCGCGTTCGCGCCGGCGGCGGCGGCGAAAGCCGCCGCCGCAGCCGCCGCCGCCTCCGGCGCGCCTTCCTCGGGGCACGTCTCCGCGGACATCGGCCTGGCGATCGTCGGCGTGTGGTTCGCCATGAGCTCCTCCTTCCTGGACACGTCCGCGAGCGCGACCGTTCGCGCGGCCACGCAGGCGACGAAGCTGGGCGAAGCCCTGCCCCCCGCCGGCGACCGCGCCGCGGCGTACGCGCGGCGTTTACCGTTCGCCGCCGCGCTCGCCGCGGCGGCGCTGTCGTCGGCGCTCAACCCGAGCGGCGCGTTCGGCGCCGAGCTCGGGGGCGCGATGTCGTCCTGGCTGCTCCCCGCGCTCGTCGCGGTCGCGGCGCCCGCGGCGACGGCGACGCTTCGCGGCGGGGGCGCCGACCTGAACGGCCGCGGGTCGACCACCGTGTCGGAGGCGAACGTCGCGCTCTTCGCCGCCGCCGCGACGCTCTTCGCCGCCGGCGTTCCCGCGCGGGGCGCCGCCGCCGCCGCCGCCTTCGCGGGCGGCGGCGCGTTCGCGGCGGCAGCCTCGGTGGTGGCGCCGGCGATGGCGGTCGCGCTCGCGGACTACTTCGTCGTGCGGCGGCGCGCGCTGGACACCGCCGCGCTCGTCGACGGCAAGGACGCGAAGGGGGACTTCTGGTTCCAGGGCGGGTTCAATCCGCGCGCCGCGCTCGCCTTCGCGGCGGGCGCCGCGTTCCCGCTGGCGGACTTCGCCGCCACCGCCGAGATCGGCGCGCGCATGGTGGGCGTCGTGGGGCCGGGCGTGCAGACCATCCTCGCGCCGGGAATCGCGCTGGCGCGAGGCGCGGGCCTCGGCGGCGCGGTCGCCGCCGCCGCGTACCTCGCGCTCAACAGGCTGGCGCCGCCGCCGCGCGTCGCCGCGGGCGGCGGCGCCAACGCGCGGGGCCGCGGCGGCGCGGCGCGCGTCATCGCCGCCGACGGCGTGGCGACCGGCGCCGCCGTGGACGACGCGGGCATCGGCGAGCTGAGGTCCTCGGAGGCGGACGCCGAGACCGTGGGCCGCGCGCGGGGGCGAGCGGGGAGCGAACGCGAGGGCGAGCGGCGGTCCCGACCGGACGACGGGGGCGGCGACGGCCCCGACGACGACGGCGGCCCCGACGACGACGACGACGACCGCGCGTCTCGCGTCGACCGCGCTCGGTCGCGGCTGGAGCGGCTTCTCGAGATGGAGTCCGCGACGCCGCCTTTTCCGCGGCGAGGAGCGCCGCCGGAAGGCGGCGGCGACGACGATGATGTCAACGCGTTTTCGCCGCGCCTGGAAGACACGGCCCTGGGTGCGTCCTTACGAGCCGAACTCGAGCGTCACCTCGAGCGCCGGAGGGAGCGCCTCGGCGCGCTGCGCGCCGAGCGCAGCGCGCGCGGCGCGCGCGCCGTCCCCGACGACGCCATCGCGCGCGTCCAGGCGGACGTCGACGCGCTGGTCGCTGAGATCCGCGCGTTCGAGACCGGCGGGGCGGGGTACGTCCGGGACGCCACCGGGCGTCTCGTCGCGCGCGCGGCGTCGGAGATTGAGCGGTCGAGGCGCGCCGGCGGCGGCGCCGCGGAGGCGGGGGGGTCGTCGACGGGCGCCGCCGGCGGGTACCTCGAGTCCGTCGGCGAGTGGCGCGAGGTTTCGCGCGCCGCCACGGAGGTGACCAAGCTCGACCTCGAGATAGAGAAGCTCTCCACGCGCGCGATGGTCACCGGCAAGCCGTTTGACGTGAACGCGATGCGCGAGCTTCGCGACCGTCGGTCCGCGTGGGGGCTGAGGCTTGTCGCGGCGCAGATCAAAGGGGTCTCGGGGACGCTGGGCGACGTCGCGAGACTCGACGCCGTCCAGACGTCCCCGGAGCCTTCCTCGCGCTCTCCGCGCTCCGGCGAGCTCTCGAGCCTTTCAGTCTCGAGACTGGAGAAGCTCGCCGAGGAGAAGAGCGCTCTGCTCGAGCGGCTCACGGAGAAGGAGCGCGACGGGCTCGAGGCGCGGGGCGCCGCGAAGAAGCTCCGCGCGGAGGTTCTGGCGTTGCGCCAGAAACTCGCCGCCGCCGACGCCAGGGCGGCGCCGTCGAGCGCGGCGGCGGAAACCGTCGCCGCGCTGGAGAAGAAGCTGCGCGCCGCCGAGCAGCAGAAGTTCAGGCTGAAGATGCGCGCCGAGAACGAGGCGTCGCGCCTGTACGCCAAGGTGGGTGAGCTGAGGGAGACGCTCGCGAAGCGCGAGGCGGAGCTGGAGGCGGCGCGCGCCGAGCTGGCGGAGGCGACGGCTGCGCGGGCCGAGACTGAGACGCTGGCGTCGCGCGTGGCGCCGCTCGAGACGCAAGTCGCCGCGCTCGCGACGGAGCTCTCCGCGACGCGCGCGGAGATGGCGGAGAAGGACAGACAGTTCGGGGAGGCGACTCGCGCTTTGAAGTCCCAGCTTGTTGACACAAAAAGCGAACTGGAGGAGTCGGAGGCGAAGCTCGAGCGCGCCGTGGCGCGCGAGCGGATGACGGCGAAGGCGTCGGAGTCTGCGCGCCGCGACGCCGCCGCCGCCGTCGCCGACGCCGAGGCGCGGCGCGACGCCGCCGAGCGCGACGCCGAGACGGCGCGCGCGGAGGCGTCGAGGCTAGCGGAGGAGCTGGAGACGGTAGAACTCCAACTGTCTGTCTCGGAACGAAACGCGAGGGAAGCCTCGGCGCGGGCATCGAGCGCGGTCGCCGAGGCGAAGGCGGCGGAGGCGAAGGCGACGGAGGCGTCGCGCGACGCGCGCGCGCGCGTCGCCGACGTCGAGGAACGACTCGCCGCGAAATCGGCGGCGTTGCGCGAGGCGCTGGCGGATTCGGAGAAGCTCGAGTCGTCGTTAACCATGGAGGCTGACTTCGCGGCAGAACGCGCCGCGCGCGGCGAGCTCATGGCGGAGCGGCTCGCCGGCCGCGTCGCCGAGCTCGAGGCGACCGAGACGCGGCTGGGCGACGCGGCGAGCGCCGCCGAGCAGAAGAGAAGAAGCTGGCAGGCGGAAGCCGGGCGTCTGAACGCCGAGCTCGAAGCGCGCTCGCGGGCGCTCGCGGCGTCCGCCTCACAGTTCGAGGCGTCCGAGCGGACGCTCGCGGATGTTCGCGAGCGCGGCGCGCGCGCAGAGGCGGAGGCGGCGGCGGCGCGAACCGAGCTCGAGGCGCTTCGGGCCGACGCGGACGCGAAGGCGTCGGCGCGGCGCGACGCCGAGGCGGCGCTCGCCGCCGCCGAGGCGCGCGCGCGCGACGCCGTCGCCGCGCGAGACGCGAGCGAAGGAAGACTGGGTGTCGCGGCGAACGTGCTTCGCAGGCTCGCGGCGAAGATGGGCGGCGCGCCGACCGAGGCGTGGACCCCGGCGCGGATCGAACAAACGCTGCTCGACCGCCTGGACGCGCTCGAGCGCGACGCTCGGGAAGCGGAGGCTCGCGCGGAGGCGGCGGAGGCGAAGGCGACGGAGGCGTCGCGCGACGAAACCGAGTCTGCAAAAAACGCGGAGGCGCTCGCGTCGGCGCGCGCGGCGTACGAACGCGCGGCGGCGGAGCGGGACGCGGTCGCCGCCGAGCTCGAGGCGGCCCGTGAGGCGGCCACCGCGCGCGATGCCGCCGCGGCGGCGTCCGCCGCGGCCTCCGCGGAGGTAAGCGCCGCCGAGGAGAAGGCCCGGATGGACGCGCTCCGCGCCGAGCTGCAAGCCGCGCGCGCCGACGCCGAGGCGGCGGAGGCGGCGCGCGCCGAATTAAAACGCCGCGCGGAGGAGGCTAATAATCGCGCCGAAACCACGCGGGACGAAGCGGCGGTGTCGCTGGAGGCGTCCGCGCGCGCCACCTCTGCCGCGCGCGACGAGTCGCGTCGGCTGGCCGCCGCGCTGGCGCGCCGTGAGGCGGCGCTGGACGCGCGCGAACGCGACACCGCCGCCGCCGGACGCCGCGCCGAGGACGCGTCTTCGTCCGCGCGCGCGCTCGCCAAGTGGACGTCTTCGTTTTTCCGGGGGTTCGCGGGGGAGAGCGTTTCCGCGACCTCGACGCCGGACGGCGCGGGCGTCGAGTTCAAAAGCGAAACGCTCTCGCGGCGTCTCGAGCTGCTGGTGGCGACGCGCTCGCGCGAGCTCGCGGCGCTCGCCGCGAAGGAGGGCGAGGGCGAGGAGGAAGGCTCCGGCGGCGAGAAGACGGCGTTGGCTGACATCGCCGACGCGCTGGACGCCGTCGGCGTCGCCGCCGGGGAGGCGGCGACGCTGGAGACGGAGCTCGCCGCCGCGCGCGCCGCGGCGGCGAGCGTCGAGCGGGAAGCGCGCGAGGCGCGCGAGGCGGCGGTCGCCGCGGAAACGCGCGCGAAAACCCTCGAGGCTGCGTCCAGACGCGCCGCCGAGAAGAAACGAACGCGCGACGCCGAGTCCGCCGCGTCGCTCGCCGCGACGCGCGAGGCGTTGGAACGCACGAAGGCGCGTTTGAAATCCGCCGAGGCGCGCGCCGCGGAGGCTCGCGCCGAGAGCGCTTCGCGCGCGACGCGCGCCGAGGCTCTTCTGGCCGGTCGCGCCGTCGCCGAGAAGGCCGAGAAGGCGCGGGGTGACGCGTCCGTGCGCGCGCTGGAAGAGACTCTCGAGACTCTCGTCCGCGAAGCCGAAGCGGCGCGCGAGCGGGAATCGCGGACGCGCGCCGCCGCCGACGCCGCCGAGTCGGCGCTGGCGGCGTCGCGCGCGGCGGCGGAGGCGGCGGAGCGGAGCCGCGCCGAGGCGGAGGTGAAGCTCGCGGAGCGCGAGGAGGCGAGCCGCGCGTTCGAAACGAAGCTCGCCTCGACGGAGGCGAAGCGCCGGAGTTTCCAGGCGGAGGCGGGGACGCTCAAAAAGGCGAGCGAGGCGAGCGCGCTCGCGGCGGAGGCGCTTCGCGCCGAAAACCGAGAAACGCGCGCGCTTCTGGAAGAGGCGCGCGACGCCGCGCGCGCCGCGAAGGAAGCGAAGGACGCCGCCGAGGCTGAGGCTTCGAAGCTCGCGGCGGACCTGGAGTCGTCGCGGGAAAACGGAGAAACGCTTCGGGCAGCCTCGGACGACGCCGCGGCTGGGGAAGAGAGGGCGCGCGCCGAGCTCGCCAGGCTCGAGGCGCGGGCGGAGGCGGAGACCAAGGCGCGCGTCGCCGCCGAAGCCGCCGCCGCCGATGCGACGGCGCGACAGAACGCGGCGGCGGATTCCGGCGTCGCGTCGACGACGGCGTCGACGCGATACGCCTCGCTCGCCGCGGAGACCGAGACCCTTCGCTCGGAGGTGGC
>Ga0181558_10001196_pt1 | contig 24965 bp, 18 predicted proteins | sample 011ome_22_FD_133754 | JGI IMG/M metagenome (GOLD analysis project Ga0181558, IMG submission 133754) | Coastal salt marsh microbial communities from the Groves Creek Marsh, Skidaway Island, Georgia - 011507BT metaG (megahit assembly) | ecosystem: Environmental > Aquatic > Marine > Intertidal...
AGACGCGCCTGGGGCACATCCAGCGGGTCGCGGTAAAACTCCGCCTCCCAACGCTCGAGACCGCACCCCTCGTCCGCATCCGACGCGCCGGCGCCGTGCGGCCCGGCCGTCGACTCCGCCGCGCCCCCGACCGCGCGTCTTCCGAAACCCAAAAGACGAGGCGACCACGACAACGCCGAGGACAGGAGCCTGCGAAGGCGGGTCACGGCGGCGGCGACGACGAGGGAGGCGCGGTGCAGCATCGCCGTCGTCAGCGCCTTCAGGGGTGAAAGGCTGGCGCGCGCGCGCGGAGTGACGGGTCGGAGCGCGGCGCACGCGGGACCACGAACCCTTCCCGACGTCTTCTCGGGAGAGACGATACCGGGGTGTCGTGGAAGTTGCGTCAAAGTAGTCATCCAAATGAAGTACCTGTTTCGCGGCTGTCGCGCGAGGCCGGACGCCTCGCGTTCGCTACGCCCCCTCACCTCACGAACACGGTGACGTTCCTCGCGACCAACGCCGCCGGCGTCCCCCCGATGAATTGGTTGTTGTGCAAGTACAGCTCTCGCAGCGCGGGCAAAGACGCGAGGGTCTCGGGTATGCTCCCCGTGAGCCGGTTCCGCGACAGGTCCAGCGTCACCAGTTCTCCCATCCGCAACCAGGGCTCCGACGGCACGAAGCCGTACAACGCGTTGCCCTGCAGCCGCAGCGTACGCAGCTCGGTCGACTCCCCGAGCTCGACCGGGATCCAACCGGTCAAGGCGTTGTTCTGCAGGAGCAAAGATGTGAGCGACGTGCCGTTCACCAGCCCCGGCGGTATCGAGCCGGCGAGTCGGTTGTCAGACGCGTCCAGCGACGTGAGCGTCGTCGGCCACGGGCCGCCGGGCACGGAGCCGGACAACCGGTTCCGCGCCAGGGAAACGCTCGTGAGGCTGGGCGCGCTCGCGAGCTCGGGCGGTACCGCGCCCTCCAGCCTGTTGTTCGCCGCGTTCAGCACGCGCAGGCGCGTCAGGTTCCCGAGCGACGCGGGGAGCGCGCCGGTGATGAAGTTGGAGGACACGTCCAGCACTTCGAGGGACGCGATGTCACCGACAGCGGGGTCCAGCACCCCCGCGAGGTTCAGGCGACTCAGCTCCACGTGCGTCACCTCGTTCCCCCCGACGCAGCGCACGAACTCCCACGGGTGCGCGCACGGGTAGTCTCCCTCCCACCGGTCGAGCACGTCCGCGGTGTCCACGAGAGCCGCGCGCACGGTGCGGAGCGCCTGGGCGTCCCTCGCGTTCGGCGGGGTGTGGTCGAACGGGCCCGTGTACTGGTCGTACAGGTCCACCGCGCCGTCCGCCTTCGGCGGTGGCGAGACGAAGCACGCGACGAACAGCGCGAGCCTCGCCGCGCGAGCGAGACGCATCCCTGAACCGCGCGTGCCTCTCTCGCCGAGCGCGGCGCGCGACCTGCGTCTGGAGAGTCGAAATCAGTGAACGAAAAAAATAACACTCGTTTCTTGAACGCCGAGATTCCCGAATCTCGACGCAGTCCACGGCGCCCGTCGCGATGGAGGAGACGTGCGCGGCCGGCGCGTCGTGCGCGGCCGCGTTCACGGGCGTCGGCATGATTTACCGCGCGGTCGCGATCGTGGTGAGTCTCTGGACGCACGTCAGACGTCAGCTCTCGAACGACTTCATAGGCGGGTCCCTCGCGTTGGCGACGGCGTCGTTCCTCTCGAACCTCACGTGGCGGGTCGGGCGCCACGCGCGCCGCGTAGCGCACGACCGCGTGTTCACCACGTATGACATCCCCTCGGGCACGCCGCAGTACCACGCGGCGCTGAGGTGGCTGCACAGCCAGCCCGCCGTGCAGAGAGCCTCGAGGCGGCTCGTCGTGAACCCCGCCGGGGCGCGCGCGGCGAAGGACACGGGGGCGAACGACCCGGACGACCCGCTGGAGCTCGGGCTGCGCACGCTCCCGATGCTGGCGCGCGACCAGTCCGTGTGCGTGCGCGTCGGCGGCGCGCTCGTCTGGGCCGGCCACGCGCACGTCGCGGCCTCGGCCGCGGGCTCCGCCGCCGCCGCCGCCACCTTCGACGGGCGCGGCGCCCTCGGCGCGATGGGCGGCGGCGGCGCGCGGGGCAGCTGGTACAAACAGCTGCTTTCCGGCGCCAGGGGGCACGCCGGCCTGGCGTCCTCCGCGCAGAGCGGCACGGACGCCTCCTGTTTCTCTCCCGACGCGTCCGCGCTGGACGATGGGCTCGGCGGGCTGGAGGGTGGCGTGGACGCCGAGCATCTCGGCGAGCATCTCGGCGCGCGCGGCGGCGCGACGCTGCGGCTGCGCGTGCTCTCGCGGGACCCGCGCGCCGCCGTCAAGGCGGTGCTGGCCGTCGGCCGCGAGCTCGGCCGGGGCACGGCCCGGCGGCACACGCAGGTGTACATGCCGTCCACCGCGATGTCCCTCTCGGCCGCGGCGATGCGTCCGGGCGCGTTCGCGGGGGAGGGAGGGGGCAGCGGCGCGGGCGCGGATGCGCGTGGCGGCGTCGGCGCGCACCTCGCGGCGGGCGCGGCGGCGGGTTCCGGCTTTTACGCGTACGGCGGCGCGCGTCCCGAGTGGGTGGACGCCGGTCGCCGACCGGCGCGGCCGGTCGCGTCCGTGGTCCTGAAAGGGGACGCCGCGCGCGCGATCGTGGACGACGCGCGCGCGTTCCTGCGGCTCGAGCGTTGGTACGCCGAGCGGGGCATCCCGTACCGCCGCGGGTACCTGCTGCACGGCGCGCCGGGCTCGGGCAAGACGTCGCTCGTGCGCGCGGTTGCGGGCGAGCTGCAGCTCCCGGTGTACCAGCTCCCGCTCTCCGGCGCGGGCGTGGACGACGAGGCTTTCCACCGGCTGCTCCGCGGCACCGCGCGGCGCTCGGTGGTGTTGCTGGAGGACGTCGACGCCGGGGTCGACGTCGACGCCGGATGCGAATGGACCGTCGACGGAAGTATTAATACGGACGGGAGACGAAAGGTTGTCCGGGAGAACCGGGAGAACGCGCGCGGCGGCGTGACGTTGCGCGGTTTGCTGGGCGCGCTCGACGGCGTCGGCGCCGCGGAGGGCCGCTTGCTGTTCATGACGTGCCGCGACGCGAGCGCGTTGGAGCCGGCGCTGATCCGGCCGGGCAGGATCGACACGCGACTGGCGTTCGAGGCGCCGGACAAAGCGCAGGCGAAGGCGCTGTTCAGGCACTTCTACGGCCTCGACGACGAGAAAAGACACAGTTGCACAGAAAAGGCTCACGAGGCGGATGAAAAAAACGCGCCTGAAGCCTTCGCGAAAGAAGCGGAGAACGAACGCGACCGGAGCGACGAAAAACGCGCGTGGGCGGAGGCGTTCGCGGCGGCGGCGACCGACCCGAGGCTCGCGTCTCGGGACCACCCCGCGGTTTCGTCGATGGCGGCATTGCAGGGCCTACTGATGTCCCACCGGGAAGACCCGCGAGGCGCGGTCAAAGCCGCGGCGCGCATTCTAGAAGCCGCCGCGTCTTCGGGGATCGTCGCGTGACGTTCGGTTTTTCTGATCCGACAACGATTCGCGAAAAAACAACGCCCGGAGAGGTCACTATCGTTCGTCTTCGTCTCCTCTCTACCTTCTCCAGTGACTTCTGCTCGACCACGTGCCGTTGCTCACGGTCTCGTTCTCCGGCACCAAAACACCCGCGACCCAGTCCACCGTTTCCGGCGCCGTGGGGTGCGCCCGTCGGTATTCCTCCGAGTACGCGCCGCGCGCGTTGACGTGCGGGCTATTTGGCGCTTCCTGGTACTTGAGCCAGCACTGCCCGTGACCGAACTCGCCGGCGGCGGGGGCGAAGCATCCCCCCGGTTTCGGACAAAACACCCAGACGTTGCACGGGAAGAAATCGGGCGCTCGCGGCTCGTACGCGCGGCAGCTCTCGCAACACGCCTCAGGGCTGGCTTGTACGTTCGCGGAGCCCCAAGTCACGGCGTAGCCGTCGTAATCCGTAGACTCGCTCGCGTGGCAACTCGCGCTCATCTTCGTCTTCTCGGTTTTCGGACCCGCGCCGGGACCCCGGGTCTGCTCGAACAGCCACCGCTTCTGGGGCTCGCAGCAGTCATCTTCGCCCACCGCGCGCAGCGCAGCCTCCGCGCGCGCGCGCGGGAACCCGGCCTGGATCAAGCCCTGCACCAGCGACTCATCCGGCGGGGGTGCCGAGTCTGATTTCTTGGCATCCGACGACGCGTCCGCGTCGACGTCCACGTCCGCCAGCCGAGCGGGCGCGGCGGCCTCCGCGAGCGCGAGCACAGAAAGAAACGCCGCGAGAAGCGCGACGCGGGACGCACCCGGTCGCCGCATGGTTCCGGGCGCGTATCGGTCTGCTCGTCGAGGTGTGGCTCCAACGCACAACAATAGTTCATCTCGCCAGACGCCAGTTGGCACCGCATGAAGGCGGCACTGCCTCTCGGGTTCAAACACATAAAAACGCGCGCGAACCGTCGCGTCGGTCGTGCGTCCGCGAGGAGAGTCACTGGGAGGCTGCAGCGCGTGAGGCACGTCATGAGCTCACCTCCCGGTTCGGACGGCCCTCCCCCTCCGGCGTGGTGGCGCCAAGCGGTGGGGGATGCGTCCACCAGCGGCGTTTCGCACGCCGCGCGATCGATCGGCAGCCTCGGATCGGTCGCTCCGGAGATCCCAACCACCACGAAGCTCCTGCTGTGCGGCGGCGTCGCCGGCGCGTTCAGCAAGTCGTGCACCGCCCCCCTCGCGCGCATCACCATCCTGCGGCAGCTGCAGAGCACCGGCCAGGTCCCCGGCTGGGTCCCGGGGGCGAACCAGGGCATACTCCGCGCGTTGTCTAAGATCGCGCGTGAAGAGGGTGTGCGAGCGCTGTGGAAAGGCAACGGCGTGACCGTGCTCCACCGTTTGCCGTACTCTTCCATCAACTTCTACGCGTACGAGAACATCATGGACTGGCTGGAGGGGGAGGGCGCGTTCGTGAAGACGGCGAACGGCGCGAAGCAGGGCGGGGAATCGAAACGGCGCGGGACAGACGCCGGGCGGGGCGCCGAGACGACGACGACGACGGATTCCGAAAACGACGAAAACCAACCGCGCGGCGGCGTCGGTTTGGGGTGGGACGTCTCCCGCCGCCTCTTGGCGGGCGGGAGCGCGGGCATGATCGCGTGCGCGTTGACGTACCCCCTGGACCTCGTACGCACGCGGCTCGCCGCGCAGACCACCACGAGGCACTACGACGGGCTCGTGAACGCGCTGTTCGTGATTGGGCGGGACGAGGGCGTGCGCGGTTTGTACCGCGGCCTCGCCCCGACGCTGACGGGCGTCGGCCCGAACCTGGCCATCAACTTCGCGGCGTACGAGACGTTCCGGCGGCTCGCCGCGGAGCACGCGACCGCAGTGAACGCGCGGAACGACGGATCGTTTGTGTTGCCCAATTGGGCGGTGAGCCTGGTGTGCGGCTCGAGCGCGGCGGTGGTGAGCGCGACGGCGACGTACCCGCTGGACCTGGTGCGCCGGCGGCTGCAGATGGTGAAGCGCGTCTCCGGAAGCCCCGGGGGCGCGCGGGTGGGCATTGTGTCGACGTTCGCGCACGTCTGGGCCAAGGAGGGCTTCGTGGGGTTCTACCGCGGGATCATACCGGAGTACGCCAAGGTGGTCCCGGGGGTGAGCATCACCTACGCCACGTACGAGCTGCTCAAGCGGTCGATAGGCGTGGACACGGGGAGGCTGTGAGCCTCCCCGGCGATCTCAAAAGCGAGCGTCCCGCGCGTAGACGAGTCGTAGACGAGTCGTTTTCGCGAATCTAGTAGGATCGTCGTTACTTTTCATCACGACGTAACACGTATCTAAGCGCGCGCGTTCGTGTTCTGTGACACCGCCGGTGTAGTCCGCGCGGTGGGTCTCGGAAGCGACTCGACTCGCCTCGCCTAGCGCGCGCGCTTCGCCTCGGCGTCGTTGGGAAGGAAACCCATGAGCCGCCCCGACGAGGACTGCATGGCCCACATCAACCCCCCGAGTCCGCCGATGATGCCCCCGGTGACCATCGCGGGCACGCGCACGCTCGGGCCGCTCAGCGCGCCGGACATGTACCCGACCGGGAGCGAGGCCGCGGTGAGGCACGCCCAGTCGCGGTAGTCGGTGGCGTTGAAGTTGGCGACTGCGCGGGCGAAAACCAAAAAAGTCGGTCGCGACGAAACGTGAAAGGGAACGTCGATCGGGACGCGTCGTCGCGATCGGGGGTTCATCGGTGCGGGTGCGTCGGTCAGCGGATGGCCGCGAAGACGGGAAAACGGGGGATCGGGGGGTGGGCGACAGCGCGGCGCGGTGAGGCTCGAGAGGAGACGCACCGACGGTCGCCACGGTGGGCGCTCTGTCCACGACGGGGTACTGCGGGGTGTCGCCGATGATACCCATTTTAAGGCGTGAGAGGTTTCACGTGCGTCTGGATCGTTCAGATACGACTGCGTTGGCGGTCCACTCTCGCGGCTGAACGATCCCTAAACCGATCCTGGCGGGTGTGGCCGCGCCCGAATCCGCGGCGGAACCCGGGGAGGCGTCACGAATCTACGGTGCGTGAGATATCCGGCGCGGTGGGCTCGCGTCGGCGTTGCGTCGGTCAAACCGCGCGTCTCGCTGTGAGCCCGGGGTGCGACCGAAGGGATGCGAGGGCGATCCCGACCTCTCGCGTCAACAGCGAAGCCAGTCTGTGACTGATTTCTCGGCGGTGCGGGTCGTCTCGTCGTCGAGAGTTTCGTGGCCACCACCACGTTGGTGACTTTTGGCCCACACCTCCCACAACCGAGGGCACGCCTGGCTCCGAGGCGGCGGCGCAGGAGCTCTCGTGCGCGTCGACGAGCCCCCTCCGTGTCTTCCTCGCCGATGGCGACCCCCGCGGCGACCCTCGCGGTGCTCCGCGCGTCCCGCCCGCGTTGCCGCCACGCCGCAGATGTGCTCGCGTTCGCGGTCCACGCGGCGACAACATCGGCTGGGTTCAGGCTGGTGGCCGCGGGTCCCCGGGCGAAGGACCCGAGCGCCGCGGCCGCGCCCTCGGACCCCTCGGCGGACCCGCTGGACGGCTGGGACGCGTGGGAGGACACGCACGCGTTCAGGTACGTCCCCGAGACGACGCACCGAAGCGCACGGCTCGTCCGAGACGAAACGTCGTCGTCGTCCGAAGACGACGTGCGCGAGGTGACGGTGACTTCGCTCGCCGTCGGCGACGCGTGCGCGGTGAGCGTCAGCGTCGTTCGTCGGAGCGGCGGCTCCGCGGGAAGGGGAAGGCCGAAAAAAGAAACCGCGACCCTCCAGGTGTCTCTGGCGCAGCACGTCGACGCGAGCCTCGCGTCGACTGACCCGGCGGGCGCGCTCCGCGACGTCGACGCGCTCGTCGCGCTCGCCGAGGAGAAACTCTTCGTTCGTCTCGCCCTGACGCGAAGAAAAGAACGACGCGACGCGACGCGAGACGACGCGACCGCGCGAGACGATGGAGAAAGGGAACCGTGTCAGACTGCCGACGATCTCGATCGAACAGACGGTCGACCGGGCGGTCGACCAGAGCGCGGCTTCGAAGGCTCGCGACCGCCTTTCGGCGCTCGCTTCGACACGTACGGCCCGCCGGATATCCCCGAGTTCGCGCCCGGGCGCTTCGGGTACGAAAACGACCCGACGCGCGGCTTCCCCGAAAATCCAGACGCCGCGTTCGGCGGGGTCCCGGACGGATTCCACCCCTCTTGGCCCGGCGGGCCCGTCCCGGGCGGCCGCGGGTTCCCGCCGGGAAGAGGGGGTAGGGGGTTCCCTCCTCCGGGATGGCCTCCCGCGCGCGGACGCGGTCGCGGGCCGCCGGACCTGGGACCGCCGCCGCGGGGCGGAGGCGGATTCTTTTGACGCGGCGTTTTTTTTTGAAGCGGCGTTTCGGGAAGAGACGCGAGACGCGCGGGACCGGTTCGGTTCCGAGAGCGACGCGGCGGATGCGCGCGACGAAACGTCAGAGACGTTTTTGTGATGCTTCACCACTCTGCTTGATCACACGCCGCAACACGTATCAGTCGTTCCCTCGCTCTTCCCGCACCTTCGCGTACCACGTCGGGACCTTGACGTGCGACGTGGTGGTGAAGGTCTTGCCCGCTTCGCCGCCGATGATGTCCTCGTCCTTCGGCACGTTGTTTCCCTCCCGGATCACAGTCGTACCGCCGCGCGAAGGGGGAAGCTGACCCGCCTTGTGCGCGTCCTTCGTTTTCTCCGCCTGCCGCTCCTCCTTGCGCTCCGCCTTACGTGCCTTGTTTTTCTTGTTGCTCTGCATCTTCCCCGAGCGGGGCATCGACGCGTTCGATCCTCGAGCCGCCGCCGCCGCCGCGCCGGGGGGCTTGCGCATCGGCGCGTCCGCCGTGGCGCGCTCGCCCTTCGCGGCCTTCTTGCCCTTGCCCTTCTTGCCCTTCTTGCCGAACGTGAACGCCGAGCCCGCGTTCGAGGCCTTCGACGGCTCGGTTCCCCGCCTCGCGTCCATCCACTCGCGCACGCGCCGAATCAGCGGCACGAGCGCCACGCCGGCGCCGACCAGGAGCAGCGTGGACGTGAGCGAGTCGCCGCCGCCGCGCGTAGCGTTCTTTCTCGATTTCGAGGATTTGCCCTTGCTCTTGGTCTTGGTGCCACCGCCCTCATCGCGGAGCTTCGGTCCTCGGTCGGACGCGCCCATCGCGACGGGACACGCGGGAGGGGGTCGAGGAGGCTCGCGGCGAGTAGCGCACCCTCGGTGTGGTGCTGTGGTCTCCTCTCACAGAGTGTTGAGGAACCGAAAAGCGTAAAAGCCACGAAACCTAAAATGCTGACGTGTGCCCTGAAGCCCCCGCATCGACGTTTACTGTCGAGCGCGCCTCCAGAGGTGCGGCGTCGTCATGACGGCTCACGATGACGTGCCGAAGATGACGGTCGCCAAGCTACGCGACGCGCTGAAGAAGAAGGGGCTGGACACCGCCGGGCTCAAGGCTGCGCTCGTCGAGCGTCTGCAGGAGGCCTTGCGGTCGGACGGGGGGGATGCGAAACAGACGCCCTCGCCGAAGCCGTCGCCGGCGAAGAAGTCGCCGAAGCCTTCGCCGAGCAGGGCGACCAAGCGCAAGAGAGACTCGATGTCGGAGCCCGCTCCCGCGCCGGCGCCGGAGCCGGCACCGGCGCCCACGCCCACGCCCGCGCCGGAACCCGCCCCCGAGCCCGCCGTCGCCGCGGACGCGCGTCCGTCCCCTCCCCCCGCGCGCGAATTTCGCGCGCCGGCGAGCGGCCTCGACGCGCGCGCCGCCGCCATCGCCGCGCTGCAGGCCGACCTGGCGGCGGAAGAGTCCTCCCCCGAGGACGACGCCGTGGCCGCGGCCGCGGCCGCGTCGGCGCGCCGCGCGCGCGCGGCGGCTGCGAGCCGCGCGTGCCCCTACCTGGACACCGTTCACCGCGCGGTTTTGGATTTCGACTTCGAGAAGTGCTGCTCGGTGTCCTTGTCGCCGCACAACGCGTACGCGTGCCTGGTGTGCGGCGTGTACTTCCAGGGTCGCGGCCCCAGCACGCACGCGTACACGCACGCGCTCGAGGCGTCGCACCACGTGTTCCTGCGGCTGGACGACGGCCGCGCGTACTGCCTGCCCGACGGGTACGAGATCGAAGACGCGTCGCTGGACGACGTGCGCGCCGCGCTCGCGCCGCGGTTCACGCCCGAGGAGGCGCGGCGCACGAGCGTCGCGAGGCAGTGGCGCCGCGGTTTGGACGGCTCCGAGTACCTCGCCGGCGCGGTCGGCCTGAACAACCTGAAGCACACGACGTACGTGAACGCGACGTTGCAGGCGTTCGCGCGCGTCGAGCCGCTGCGTCTGTTCTTCCTCAACCGGCGCGAAGTCCTCAACCGGCGCGCGGGCGCGCTCGCCGCGCGCTTCGGCGAGCTGACGCGGAAGATGTGGAACCCGCGCGCGTTCAAGGGGCAGGTCTCGCCGCACGAGTTCATGCGCGCGGTGGTGGCGAGCTCCGGCGGCGCGTTCAAGGTGGACCAGCCCGCGGACCCGGTGGACTTCATGCGGTGGCTGATGCACGCGCTGCACCGCGAGACCAGGCGCGGCGAGAACCGCGGGTCGGTGGTGGACGACTGCTTCGCCGGCGAGATGGAGACGCACACGACGGGCGAGCCTCTTCCCGAGACAAACGAGACGAACGCGGAGGATGTCTTAACGGCGGCTTCTTCCGTGACGAAGCGGGCGGTGATTCCGTTCCGCATGCTCGCGCTGGACCTGCCCCCCCCCCCTCTGTTCCAGGACGCCATGGAGAAGAACATCATCCCGCAGGTGCCCATCGCCGACCTGCTCCGGAAGTACGACGGCGCGACGCCCACCCCGACGCCGCGCGGCGGGACGCGGACGTTCAAAATCACGAGGCTCCCCAAGTACCTCGTCGTGCACTACAAGCGGTTCACGAAGAACGCGTTTTTTCGGGAGAAGAACCCCACGATCGTCACGTTCCCCGTCGGCGGGCGCCCGCTGAGACTGGCGGACCACGTGCCGACGCCGATCGACCCGGCGTCGAACGAACCGGCGCCCTCCTCGTACGACCTGGTGGCCAACGTGTGCCACGACGGCGCGGCGGACGCCGGCGCGTTCCGCGCGCAGGTGTTCCACCGCGCGGACGGGAACTGGTACGACGCGCGCGACCTCGCCGTGGACGAGGTCCTGCCGCAGCAGGTGGCGCTCGCGGAGACCTACGTGCAGATATGGGAGCGCAGGGAGGCGGACGTCGCGCCCCGGCGGGCGGCGGAGGAGGACGCCTTCGGCCTCGGCGACCTCGGGGGGGAAGACGCCATGGAGACGTGAGCGTCGACGCGTCGCCGCGGGTCGTGAACGCGTGACTGACTCATCACACGTACATAGAAAACGAAGGCGCATAAAATCATACAATCGAATCGAGACCGAACCTATTGTACGGACGCGCGATAGACGCGCGCCGTATTCGCGATCCGGCGGTCAGGGCGGCGGCGTCGCGGGCGCTTCCTCGGCGCTCGCGCGTAGGTCCGCCGCCAAATCTTCCGCGAGCGCGTCGGGTCGCACCTCCGTCGCGAGCACCGCCGCGTCCTCGTCCGCGGACGCCGGATGATTCGCGACCGGCCCGTGGTCCGTCGCGGACCGCACATAGTACACAACCCTGCCAACAATGGCGTCGACGCCGATCGGGCCGAACGCCCTGCTGTCCGGCGCCCGACTCGAGTCCGTCGCGTCGTTGTCCGCCGTAACCCACGCGCGACCCGGCGGGATCTCGTAGGTGGCGGTTTCGGAAGTTTCGGGAGGCGTCTCTTCGTCGCCGCCCGACACCAGCACGTCGCCCGCGAGCGCGGCGACCCGGCGCACGAGCACCACCTGCTGCTCGGCGGGCCGGGACGCCGAGTCGGGGTGCACGAACGCCACCACGTCGCCCACGCGCGCCGGGCGCGGGTAGAACCAACGCCTGCCCACGCGGTCGTACGTCGCCGGCATCGTCTCCTCGTGGCGCAGCGGGCGCACGACCAGCATGTTCAAGGCTTGGGTCCCCGAGGATGCCGCCGAACCGAACCGTGGCGCGCACGACAACGCCGGTGCCATAGCTTCGCCCCTGAACAGCATCCGCGAACACAAGGGCGTGTCGAGCACCTGCTCGTTGATGCGTCGCATCAGCTCCATCGCGGGAATCTCCTCCTCCTTCTTCCCATCCTCGCCGAACGCCTCGGTCAAGCCGAACGGGATCGTCTGCTGCGTGGCCTTCTCGAAGATGTACCGGAGACTCCACGGCTGCTTCGCGAGTTCGTACCGCAGCCGGCGCAGTGGGCCGCTCATCGCTGCGCGTCGTGGAAGTGGGGCACGGAGGGACACGTGGTCGTCTGGGCGTTCGAGAAGTTTTATTCCCATACGTAGTCGAGGGCTTTTCGGCGACGTTTCGCGAGGCACGAGCTGCAGGCCTCCTTGCGCGCGCACGTCCGACGCGACGATGGGGGCGTTCGCGCGACGCGCGCGCGAACTCGTCGGGATCGCCGGCGTGGCGGCGCGATCGTCCGCGACCACGCCGTGGCGCGCGGGGGCGTGTCTCGGCTCGCGCGCGACGTTCGCGCGCGCCCCGCCGACGTTCGCATCGCGAGGCGCCCCGCCGCTCCGCCCGGGATGGACGCGAGGCCTGGCGTCCTCCGCCGCGGGCGCGGCGGACGCGGAGGACCGAGACCTGCTGCAGAGCATCGTGAAGGTATTCACCGTGCACTCCTCCCCGAACTACTTCATGCCGTGGCAGAACAAGCCCCAGCGCGAGACCTCGGGGAGCGGCGTCGTCGTGGCGGTGCCCGTCCCCGGGGGCGTGGGCGTGCTCACCAACGCGCACGTCGTCGCCGACCAGACTTTCGTGCAGGTGCGCCGGCACGGCAGCTCGGTGAAGCACCAGGCGCGCGTGCACGCCGTGGGCCACGAGTGCGACCTCGCCGTTCTCACCGTGGACGATCCCGCGTTCTGGGTCGACGCCACGGTCGCGCCGCGCGCGGACGACGCCTCCGAGGGCGCCGCGCCGTCCGCGGCGCCGTCCGCGGCGGCGCCGAAGAACGGAACCGCCGCCACGAGAAGAGTGCGCCCTCTGCCTCTGGGCGACGTGCCCCACCTGCAGGAGCACGTCACGGTGATGGGCTTCCCGCAGGGCGGTGATAACCTGAGCATCACCAGCGGCGTGGTGTCCCGCGTGGAGCTGACCAACTACGTGCACGGCGCCGCGCAGCTGCTCGCCATACAGCTCGACGCGGCGATCAACCCCGGGAACTCGGGCGGCCCCGCCGTGCAGAACGGAAAGGTTGTCGGGCTCGCGTTTCAGAACCTCGCGAACGCGGACAACATCGGGTACGTCATCCCGACGCCCATCGTGCGTCGGTTCCTGGAGGACGTGGCCGTGATCGCGGAGGGGAACCGACGCGATGCGGCGACGGAACCGACGCGCGAGGTTTGGCGCGAAGAAAAAAACGACGCCGCGCGCGACGAAAACGCGGAACGGGCGCTAGAGACTTCCGGCGGCGCGTCGTTCGAGACGCACCACGCGGGATTTTGCGCGTTGGGGGTGAAGTGCCAAGCCACGGATAACCCCGCGCTGCGCGCGTACTACGGCATGGCGAAGAACGAGACGGGCGTGTTGGTGACGCACGTCGCGCCTCTGTCGCCCTCGCGTTCGGTGTTGCGAAAAGACGACGTCTTGCTCGAGATCGACGGGCGCAAAATCGCCAACGACGGGACGGTTTCCTTCCGCGGCTGGGAACGCGTAGCGTTCGACCACCTGGTGAGCTTGAAGCGACCGGACGAAGCGGTGGCGTTGACCGTGCGAAGGAGACGTGTCGTCGCCGAGACTTCCGAGACTTCCGAGACTTCCGCGAACGGATCGGAAAACGCGACGAACGGAAAACGCGACGAACGCGACGAACGCGACGAACGCGCGTCCTCGTCCGTGACTGACACGGTGGTCGAGACGTTGACGGTCCGCGCCAAGCCGCGCGCGCCGTTGGTTCCCGCGCACCAGTACGATCGCCTGCCTTCGTTTTTCCTGTACGCCGGCCTGGTGTTCTCGCCGCTCACGCAGCCGCACCTGCACGAGTTCGGGGACGACTGGTTCAACGCCGCGCCGCGCAGGCTGTGTGACCGCGCGCTGAACGACCACCCGACGGTGCCGGGCGAGCAGGTGGTGCTGCTGTCGCAGGTCCTGGCGGACGAGATCAACGCGGGGTACCAGGGCATGCACGACGTGGAGGTGCGCGCGGTGAACGGCGAGCGCGTGGAAAACTTAAAAGCGCTCAAGCGCGCCGTCGAAAAAGCAACCGGCGCGTTTCTCAGGCTGGACCTGGCCGACGACCGCGTGCTGGTGGTGAACCGCGAGGAGGCGGAAAAAACGCACGCGAGGATCATGGCCAAGCACCGCGTGCCGGGACGCATGTCCAGGGACCTCGCCTAGGCGAGGCGGTGAAGGCGGTAGACGACGTATTGATAGTGATGACGACGAGGTTCGGATGATGCACCTTGCGAGACACGTTTTCCGTGAAAAACGGGTTTTCGAGCAATTGGCACCCAAACGTCCTTTCTTCCAGCCCGGCATGTCATCGGCCTCCGAAAATATCCCGCGGCCAGACCTGGGACGCGTGGCTGGCGTCATGAGTGGTCTGGCCGACCTTCCCCCGGCCTCGCCTCCGCGAGGACGGCACACGCGCACGGACTCGAACGTGTCCACCGATGAGTGCGTCGCGTCCCCCGCCTCTTGAGGCGACTGTCGGTTGGGATCTCACGTCCACGTGCCGCTTTTCCCTTCGCCACCGCGTGACCGCCGCGGACGCGTCGAACCCGTGCCTGCCGTCCTCACCCGCGTACTGACCCGTGCTGACTCGCGCGCGCCCGGCTCCCTCTTCCTCGCGCAGGCTCATCGCGCGCGTGGACATCTCGGACGCGGACGTCAGGGCGCCCCCCCCCCCTCGCCGAGGCCACGTGCGCAGTTTGTCCGGCACCCTGGGGGGGATCCTTCCGTCGGCGTCGCTGGACGGCGTCGATCGCCCGCGCCTGCCTCGGATCCACGACCCGCACACCGGCGTGCGCCGCGTGGCGCACGAGTGCGCGCGGCTCGCGGCGTGGGCGAAGACGCAGTCGTGGCTGCCCACGGCGGTGGTGTTCCTGGGCGTCGTTCTGTTGATTGCCGTGCCGAGCGTGTCGCTGCTGCGCGCGAGCGACGGGGACCGCCACGCCTCCGCGGGGACGAACGCCACGGAGATCAACAGCACGGACGCGCGGAGGGCGATGCTCGCGGTTCGGCGCGGGGAGGTCTTAGGGGACGCGGGTGAGAGAATACGCGAGGGGCGCGAGTGGACCGAGCGTTTTACGTAGCGTAAGGGCGCGCGGCGCGGTGACCGCGCGCGCGGCGGGACGACGTTCTCGACGAGCAATAAAATACTTTTTAGAAAGTACGCGTACCTTTTACGTAGCCTCTATCTATCTAGTTCTTCGTCACCGCCAGGAACTCGGCTTGCTCCCGCGCCAACTTCTCCGCCGCGGTCTCGGCATCCCCGGCACCTCTTCGCACGGGCCGCTTCGCGACGGGGCTCGCGCGCGCGCCAGCCTCCAGGTCCCCCTGCCCCCCCCTCGCGCTCGCCCAGGTCTCGTCGGCGACCTTCCCGTTCCCGAGCGAAGCGCCGCTCTTTGTGCTCCGCTCGCGAATCGCCTTCATCACGTCGTCGTCCAGCAGCTCCATCCCCGTCTTCGCGGCGTACCTGTCCAGTATCCCCTGCTCCAGCGCGTACTCCTTGAGCGCCTCCAGGGTCATGAAGTCGTTTCGGTCGTCGTACTTCTGGTCGTCGAAGTTGGACACCAGGTACTCGCTCGCCGCGTCCACCACCGTGACCGCCACGCCGAGCATGCCCATCGCCACCGCCAGGTTGACGAGCAGCGTGAAAAAGTCAAAGACGCCCACCGTCCCCCCGAACACGAACGAGACCCGCAACGCGTAGTGGTACCGCTGGAACGCGTGCAGCTTCCCGGCTGTGTCTGCTTTCCACACCATCTTCGGGCCGAGACTGGTCCAGACACCCCCGGTGGTGAACGAGACGTCCGCGAACGCCTTCGTCTCGTGGTCGAACGGCCGCGCGGCGCGCGTGTTTTCGTACGCGACGTTGATCTTGACGTGCGTTCCGCTCAGGCGGAACAGAGGCCCGGACCCGTCCGGCCCGGCGTTCACCGCGTCCAGGTCCGCGCCCGCGATCGACAGCAAGTCAACTAGGGGTACGCCCACGTCCGATCCCGCCGGGGACGTCAGGCGCGCGTCCGAGCTCGCCGCCGCCTCCCCCGTCCGGCGGAACTCGATCGCGGGGTTGTTCACGACGTCGCCCCAGGAGGTGGACACCTGGTGGTCCCACACCAGGCGCATCTGGTCCACGCCGGGCACGAACGCGTTCGAGGAATAGAGACCAGCGGCGTTCGCGGAGACAGAGTCCACCGGCGTGTCTTGGAAGTACGTCGTGATGAACACGGCGCTCTCGGTCTTCGCGAGCACGTCGCCCAGGCGCAGCGAGAAATCGCACGTGTTGTCCTCGTACGTCCACGAATCCGAGTACGTGTAGTCCGTGTCCGGGTTGTCGCAGTACGCGGGCGGGTCCGCCGCGAGCGTCGCGGCGTGCGCGTAGTAGTCCGCCTCGTCCACGTACGCGTTGACCACGGCGCTCGGGGCCTCCTGTTTCATGTACCCGTGCGACACGATGAGGTTGACGACGATGTACGTCAGCACGCCCAGCATCACGGCTTTGTGCGACAGCGCGATCTTCGCATCGACGATCTGGCACTTCTTCACCGTGGTGTACGTGCAGAGCTTCGTCCACGTGCTGTCCGTTGAGACCATCTTACGAGACCTCCACTTCTCGGAGCTGCTCTTGCGGTGGCGCATGGAGCTCATCGTCGCAGGACGTTCGAGCCTCAGCGGCCGATGTCAGCTTTTCTCGGAAGAATGAACGAGACGCGTAGCAGGAGACCTCGCCGGCGGGACCGGGAAGGAGGGCGCGAGCCGGCGCGAGCCACGGAACGAGCGACTCACGCCTTAACGACCTCGCCGTGCACGACGAGGACGCGCGAACGTGTGACGCCCAGAGGCGTATCCGTGGGAGAACCAAAGCTGAAAAGAGACCGTTGCGCCGAAACGAAAACGGTTCGAGCCTCGGGCCCTCGGCTCCTGAAAAGTCGGAAACCACGACTCCCGAAGGGGGGAACGCCGCGCGTCAGAGACGCGCCGCGTTTCAGAGACGCGTACGATGTCCGTCTCGCCCTCCTCGGGCTCCGAGATCGAGGAGGCGATCGTGGACGACGTCGGCGGGTCGGATGTCTCCTCCGATGCCGTTCGCGGCGCTTTCGCGCCCGATGCGTCGAGCGCCGAAACGCGTCCCGGAGGGGAATCAGGCTCGGGGGGGTCCGCGCGAGGCCACTCGGAGACGTACTCGGACGATTTCGGGAGCGGCGACGACGGGATTTCCGAGGACGGCGCGTTCCTGAACGAGCCCGTGGACGACGCCCCCGAGTCCCCCGCGGGGAAGGCGCCGAGTCACCCGGGAGCGTTCGCCACGAGCGGAGACCCGTCGGCACCCGAGGAGAAGCGCCAGGGCGTTCACTCCGCGGCGCGGAACGCTCCGCCGCGCGCGTCGTCGTTCGCCGCGGCGCCCGCGCGCACCGCGGCGGGAACGCGCGCGCAGGGCGCGCGCGGTGCCGACGCGAGGGCACCGTCCGAGGGCGCGGCGCCCGATCCCGGGCGCTCGGGCGCCTCGAGCCCCAGGGTGTTCCGCTGGGAAAGGAGTCCGTCCCCGGACCGCCGCGACGCCGCCGCCGAGACTCGAAGAAGACTCGAGACTCGAAGAAGAACGGACCCCGCGTGGGCGTTCGTCCCGGGGCGGGTCGCCGCGCTGATCGCGCGCGCGCGCGCCGTCTCGGCGCGCCGCGAGGCGGTCGCGGCGATGTCTCCCGCGGCACGCGCGCAGAGGCGCTTCGAAAACGACCCCGCGCCGATCGCCGTCGGCGCGCTGACGATGGCCAAGGCGCGCGCGCAGCGCGCGGCGGCGGCGCTCCGCGCCGAGGCGGCGGCGGTGCGCGCGAGCGTCGCGGCGCACGCCGCCGCGCACCGCGAGCGCGCCACGCCGGAGCTCGCGCGCGCTATGTACGTGCGCCGCGCGGTCGCGCGCGCGGCGGCGCTGGACGGCGCGCGCGTGGCGGAGGATCTCGAGCGCGAAGCGGGGACGACGACGACGTCTCGGGAAAAGGAAAAGACGTCTTCGACGCTCGAGGTTTTGCGCGCGGCCGGGGACGGGGACGGGGACGGGGACGTTCCCGAAAGCCCGGTGGCGCACGGGTCGTATCCCCCGCTCGGCAAAGGCAAGCAGGCGCTCCTGAGGCGTCTGTGGGCGAGCCACAGGCTGCGCCGCGCGGCCGCCGAGTGCGTGGGCGGCGACGCGGCGGAGGCGGTCGACGCGCCGCCGCGCGAGTGGGCGGAGGCGCAGATGGGACGCGCGACGGGTGGCGCGAACGACTGGGTCGACGAGACCTCCGGCGGGTTCGGGGAAGCGCTCGACGCTTTCGCGCGTCGCGAGAGCTCGGAGGTGGGTCGGAACGCCGTGAGCGTGCTCCGCGCCAGCGCGGAGCTCCGGCGGAGGGCGGGGGGCGTGTTGGGGTAGCTCGTCGCCAAAGACGTCGCGAAACGAGCGTTTTTTTTTGCGTTCGCGTGTCACACCGGGTTGGCTTGATCTTCGACGCTCGCGCGAGCGGTTGAACTTCTCGCCAGATGACGAGGGTTTTTCGGATAGCGTCCGCCGACGACTGTCGCGCGCGCGCTCCGGCACGACACGAGACGCACGCTCTCTCTCGTCGTCGCGATCCGCTCTCGGCGAAGGCTTGTTCCCGCGCACCAGCCTCCCCCCGCCCCACTCGGCGATGGCCTCCGCGGCTGCCGCGCGCGTCGTCGCCGGCGTCGTCGCGCCGAAAATCAACGTCGCCGCGCGCGATGCGACGGCGAAGTCGCCCACTTCGCGGCGCGCCTCGGCGGTCGCGCGCGCGCTCCGCCCCACCGCGGCGTTCGTGGATGTGGTGGAGAGTGAGCCCGGGACGCTGCTCAAGCCGTTCGAGGAGGGCATGCAGAAGTCTCTGCTGTTCGGGGTGTCGCACATGATGAACAACCACGAGGCTGCCGAGTACATCCTCAACTCGAAGCCGCGCTCGGTGGTGGTCGAGACCGGCCTGTGCAAGGCGCACCAGGAGCGACGAGGCACGGTGTTTAACTTCTCCGAGCTCTTCGCGTCGATCCACATGGCGGGCGGCGCCGCGGAGGAGGCGCTCGCGTTCATCACCAGGGTCGCGCACCAGCTGCGCCTGGAGGAACAGCCGCTGGCGGGATCGCCGTTCTGGGCGCAGATGAAGACCCAGCTCCCCGCCGAGGCTCTGGTGTACGCGGCGGCGTTCGCGGTCGAGGCGCGCCTGGTGTTCGGCGACCGCCCCAAGTCGACGACGTACAGGCGGTTGGTGTCGTGCCCGACGCTGAAGGAGCTGGACGAGACCTTCGCGAAGCAGAGCGCGCGGAACTACCGACTGCTCGTGCCGGAGGACCACGAAGCCGCGACGCTCCCGCCGGCGGACCCGGCGACGGACGCCTTCGAGCGCGTCTGCATCGACGAGCGGGACACCATCCTCGCGCATACCATCTACGAGGAGGCCGCGCTGCAAGGCACGCCCGGCGTGGTCGTCGCGGTCGTGGGGTCAGACCACCTCGCCGGCGTCGAGCGCCGGTGGGAAGAGATGGTGGCGAGCGGCGGGAAATCAAGGGCGTCGGCGGAGGAGATCGACGCGCTGCTGACGGCGCCGGAAACGACGCGGGAAAACGTCGGCGCGCGGCTGGCGATCATGCAGCGCCTGCTCGGTTTGCGGTGCACCGAGTCGTTGGTGAGCGACGCGTTCGAGGCGCTCGACGCGGACATGAACACGCTGGAAGGGGACGAGATCATCGCCTTCAACGCGACTTCAGAGATTTACGGCGCGCCGCGCATGCTGCTCGCCGCCGCCGCCGAGGCGGACGAGGCGGCGTTCGACGCGGCGGTGGGGAGCGCGAAGGGCGTGGACTTCAAGAAGGAGCTCGAGCCGATGCGCGCGGTGCGGCCGGCGAACGGAGGCGTGGGCTGGAGCGAGGAGGCCATCGTGTGGCTCAGGACCACCGGCGCGGTGGACGTCTCGTCGCTCGCGAAACCGCTAACCGAGTGACGCGCGGTAGATACGCGCGCGACCCGCAATTGACCCGAACGAGGCTACGTCTGTCGGTCACGGATGATCGCTCACGGGTGTTCGAACGTCCGCTCGCTCGACTACGCACCACGCCGCTCGACCACCAGGTTGACTTCGAAGTTCCCCGCCTTGGCGTTGCTGACGAGCGCGGCCATGGTTTGGTCGAACGAAACCCCCGGCGCGAAGTCGTCGCCGGTGGGCGCGACGAAGAGCACGCGTCGGAACCCCGGGCGCCCGTTCCCGCCGAGCATCAGCCCGCCTGGGCTGTACTTCATCTCGGGGATCATCGCGCTGCACGCGCGAAGCACGTCCCCGACGACGACCGAGCCCGCGCCCGCGCGCTCGGCGTTCGACCCGGGGACGATCTCCGCCACAACGATCTCGCCGGCGGGCGATTCCTCGAACGCGATGCCCAGGGGAGGCGCGATGACCGACTGCACCACGCGCGTGGACGCGCTCGCCACCTCGAACGAGGCCACCGCGATGTTCTCCGGGGGCTCGAGCTCGACCGAAACCTCGCGCACGATCGTTCCCGCGCGCGCCTCGGCTTCGGGAGACTCCCTGTCCTCCGGAGGACAGGGAGGGGGCGTGCGAGCCTCCTCTTCCCGACTCACGCCGGGCACCAACCGGTCGAGCGCGGAGAGCGTATCCTCGGTGTCGCCGCTCGCGCGCACCGATGGGACGCGCGCGTCCCCGCGCGTCCCACCCGCGACGCGCGCGCGCCGCGCTTCCGCGCGCGCGCCGACGCGCGGCGCCCACCTCGCGGCCGCCGCCGACGGCGCAGCGCGCATGCCGAACTGGGGACGGGCTTCCGACGACGCAGACCGCTCGCTGCGGTGCCGAAGAGCTTTCGATGGTCTTTCGTCAAGTCTGACGCGACATGATCGTAAAGCGAGCAGCAGTTTCGGCGCGAGATCCCCGTCAGTGCAGTGTGGTGCGCTGACGCGGTGGGGAAATACGCGGTGGGAAATGCTGACTGGATTTCGTGCAAGAAGTCTGGACTGATTCCCTGGGATCGGCGAATTCTCCAAGATAACACACCTGCGTCTGTCGTTGTTTCACGGGAAATGACGAGGCGCTGAGAGAACGCGGAAAAAAGCGTTCGTTCCGCGACGCCTCGCCGAAATTTCGTCACCACGGCGCGCCGTTCTCCGGAGTCACTTTCCCGCGCGAGCGACGTTCGCGCCGACGACCGCGCCGCCCAGCCGCCCGCGAGGCGCGAGGGTCTGGATCCCGCAACAGCGCGTTTCGAGCGCAGGCAAAGCGTCGCACCCGCGCACGCAGCGTGGCGTAATTTGATTTCCGAAAGGCGGTGATTGCTGTGGCGATGCCGTTGGAACGCACAGCCTCGGTGGAGGACATGGTGGGAAACCTGTGGCGCCTGGGGCGCACCCCGTCGCAGGCGGAATTCGAGCAGTTTTTCAGCAATATCGCGCAGGCTGGGTCGCAGCAGAACCTCGCCGCCGCCGCGCAGGCGGCGGCGACCGCGAACCAGGGCGCCGAAGCCGGCGCGGAAGCGGCGCCCGGAATCCCGCGCGTCGCCTCGATAGACTTGCTGCGCAAGATGATGATGAACCACCAGCCGGGGATGGTGGCGCCGGTCGCGCCCTCCCCGACGATGATGCACGGCATGTTCCCGGGGGCGACGGGAATGCCGAACACGGGTGCGTCCGATTGACCGCCCCCGACGAAGCGCGCGAGCCGCGACGCCCCGAACCCGACCGAGTCGCGCGACGGCGAATCTCGACACGTCGTGGCTTTTCCCTTTTCTCCGTCTGCGGACAGACGTTTTCTCTCGTCTCCGCGCGCGCGGAAACGACGCGGCTCGGCCGACGCTCTGAACGCATGCGCTGACCGACACGCCTCTCTCCCCTCCACCGCATTAAATAGCCGCCGCGTTCGGTTTCGGCGCGCCGCAGTTCGCGCCGGGGACGGTGCCGCCCGCGGTGGCGCCGGCGGATGCGGGCGCGCCGGCGCCGGCGCCGGCCAAGCCGGCGGCGCGGAAGGCGCCCGCGAAGCGCAAGACGCCCGCGAAGAAGGACCCGAAGAAGCGCTCGGTGACCCCCGAGGGCGGCACGGGGTCTGACGACGACGACGAGAGCGACGACGGCAAGGGCGGCAAGACCACCGACGAGGTGCGGCGGCAGCGGCGCATGCTCTCCAACCGCGAGTCGGCGCGGCGGTCGCGCCGGCGGAAGCTCGAGCACGTCGCGGTGCTGGACCAGCAGATCAACGGGCACAAGGCGGAGAACGCGGCGCTGGTGGAGCGCCTGCGCGAGATGGAGCAGCGCGCGGAGAGCGTGATCCGCGAGAACGCCGGCCTGAAGGCGGAGGTTGAGCGGCTCACCGCCGCGCTGCGCGGGGCGGCGGCGGGCGGGAAGGGCGTGGAGCGGTCGTCGAGCCTGCAGAGGATCGCCAGCGCCGGGACGCTCGCGGCGGGCCCGAAGGCCACGCTCGGGGACGGGACGGCGTCGCCCGCGATCGGGGAGGAATCACCGCGTGGGTTCGTGCCGTTCCGGTCGCTGCAGTCGTACGAGAACCTGCTCAGCTTACAGGCGCAGACGCGCTGAAGCTCGCGCGCCTTCCGCGGCGTTTGATGGCGCGTACCAATACGCGCGGTAAAAAACAACACATTTTTTGGGTACGGGCGCGAAACGTGAAACGCGACCCCTTAGCGCTACCGTAATAACAAGACACACACGATTTCTTCGGCGAACGCCTCATGGCGGGACACCCTGCGACGTGCTTCACAGACGGAGGCTCTTGGCGAGCGACTCGATTTCCCTCCGCGCCGGCTCGGAGGGCGCGTACGTTTCCCGACGGCGCTCCTCGGCGCTCGGCGTTTTGAACGGAGGCGACGCCTCGGGCGTGCGGAACGCGAGCCGCTTCTTCGTGGACGCCGTCTCCCCCGGCGTCGCCGGCGATCCCGCGAGCATCTCGCCCCACCCCGATTCTGCGGTGTCTCGGTCGCCGCGCCGGGGGCCGCCGCGGCGCAGAAGCGAAGCCACCGCCGCCTCGCGCGCCCGCGCGATCCAGTCCGCCTCTTCCTCGACCGGATCCGGCTCCGGATCCGGATCCGGTTCGTCCGCGGGGGTGGCGAACGGCGTCGTCGCCGCCGGGAGCCTCTCGGGCGTCGAAGTCTCCGCGTCGTAGAAGTGGTCGCGCGCCCGGAACGAGGACTCGGCGAACGTCGTCGGGGTCTCGGCGTCGTAGAAGTAATCCGTCCCGGGGGTCCCGCCCCCCCCGGGGGCCCCGGGGACGGCGCGAGCGTCCCCGGCGTCGCCGCGCTTTTTCGTCTCCGGAGCGTCTCCGGAGCGCTTCAGGCTCGGCTCGCTCGGCATCATCAGCCTCTCGATCGTCCGCTTCCCGGAGTCCTCGCACGTGGGCTCCAGGTCCGACCCCAGCACGCGTAGCACGCTTCGACGAGCCCCCCCCCGGGACGCCTCGCGACGCGCGTCTTCCCTCCCTTTGTGTATTTGTTCGCGCAACCGGTTCGTCGCCGGCCACTCCCGCGGGCCGGCTTTGGCGGTGGCCGCCGCCGCCACCGCCAACGCGGCGGTCCACCCCGCGGCGACGCCCGCCGCGCGCGCGGCCTCCCTGATGTGCGGCAGCGCCGCGACCTGGTCGTGCAGCGAGCGCGCGAGTTCCCGGAGCTTCTCGTTGGCGGATCGGTGTTCCGCCGCGACGGCGCGCGCGAACCCGGCGACGTTGGTTTCCTCGTTCACGCTCACCGCCGCTTCGGGCATCGCGAGCAAACCGGCGAGGTACATCTCGTACGCGAGTTTCTTGCCGAACGCCTCCTGCGCCTCCACCTCGCGGTCCAGAACCTCCAGCGCCCACTCGCGCTGCGAGATGGCGCGCTCAACCGCGCGTCCCGCCTCCTCGGCGACGCGCGCGCGCTCGCTGTCCGCGTGCCGCGTCTCGCGCGTCTGCGCGCGCAGCCGCTCGGCGAGCTCGGCGGCGTTTTCGGTGACGCCCTTCACGGCGGCGACGCGCTCCGCCTCGGCGGACTCGCGCGCGCGCGCGTGTTCCCAGTCCGCCTCGCCCCGCTCGGTGCGCGCCACGCGCAGCGCTTCGCGCAGCCGCAGGTTCTCGGCGTGCGCCTCGTCGTGCCTGGTGCGCAGCGCCTGCGCCACCGCGTCCGCCACCGCCCGGCTCTGGATCGCCTCGCGGGTCGCGTCCGCCTCCCTGAGGCGCTCGAGCTCGCTCCGCGCGAAGAGCAGCTGCTGCCTGACCACGGGCAACTCGCGCGCGTCCGCGTCGTTGGACTCCAGGCGCGCCTGCGCTTCTCGCCGCAGCTCGGTATCGACACGCAGCCGCGTGACGTGTGCCTTGAGCTCCTCGCGCGCCCTGTGCGCCGCCGCGAACGCGCCCAGCTTGGCCGTCTCGGCGCCGCGGAGCTTCTCGGCGAGGTACGTCTCGCGCGTCCGCGCCGCCTCCAGCGCCTCGGCGTCGCCGGCGACGCGGCGCTCCAGCGCCCTGAACACGCGCGCGGCGACGACCGAGCCGTCGTCGGCGTGCGGCGTGTCGGCGTCCTCTGGGAACGCACGCAGCGCGTCGCGCACGACGGGCTCGTCGAAGGCGTCGCGCAACACCGACTCCACGCGGGCGCGGTCCTCGCGTTCGCGCTCGACGGCGACGCGGAGCTCGTGGACGGTGGACTCGAGCATCCGCGCGTGCGCCTCGGCGACGTCCGCGCGCCTCGTGGCTTTCGTGGTGGCGATCTGCCACCACGCGATCTCTTTCGTCTCGTCCCGCGCGGTGACGAACCACCTCTTCGTGCCTTCGCGCAGGTGCGCCACCGCGTCGGCGTCGCCGCGGTCGCGCAGGTCGCGCAGACGCTCCGACGACAGAAGATTCTCATCCTCGTCGCGTCTCGCGGCGTCGCGGCGTCGCGCGGGCGAAGGCGAGGGGGGGAGGACTCGGCTGGTCGTCGCGCGTGAGGACTTAGCAGGTAGCGCGGGCGACCTCGCCTTCGTCTCCGGTTTCGCGAGCGCCGGCGAGCCCTCCTCCTGTCTCCGCGCGTCCGCGTCGGCGTCTCCGAGACGATTCGCGCTGAACGAGAGGACGCGTGCGGTGGAGCCCTGTGGTGGGGGGGTCGGGTCCCCGGGAGCGAGCCCGCTGCCGTAGCCTCCTAGTGGCCCCCATGCGGAGGTCCTAACCGCGCGCGGCCCCCTGAGCTCGAAGCGCGCGGCG
>Ga0181558_10001197_pt1 | contig 24961 bp, 27 predicted proteins | sample 011ome_22_FD_133754 | JGI IMG/M metagenome (GOLD analysis project Ga0181558, IMG submission 133754) | Coastal salt marsh microbial communities from the Groves Creek Marsh, Skidaway Island, Georgia - 011507BT metaG (megahit assembly) | ecosystem: Environmental > Aquatic > Marine > Intertidal...
CCACGCTTCTTTTACGGCCTCGTAGATATCGAGATCGGACAAATCATGTATATCAATTCCATTAGCGTGATACTCCTCAGTAGTATAGTAACTATGTGTCAAATACTCGTCTGATGTGAGTATTCTCTGGGATGACTGCCACCTTAATATTTTTGGATAATGAATGGCGTCACTCCATGACCAAAGGTTCTGGAGAGGCAAAAAATTTATAGCTAAAATCGGGCGTCGAAATACATCGCTTATCATATCCGGGCCTGACCCAGTTGTGATGCACAGATTACAATTCGCAAAAAGCCAAACATCTAACATGTCCGATTGGTCTTTTCGAAAAGCGTAATCGATAAATTTACTGTTAACGAAATTGACGGGGTTGGTCATTTTTTTCCCCATGCGGAATACGAATATTTCATTAGATGTTAGGTAATCTATCGCTTTGACATAGGTTTGAACATCTGAATCGCGATAGTTATGATATTCCCAGCTCCGATCGGAAAATTGAGCGTTTAAATATTCTGCATCTCTTACTAATAGACAAACAAAAGGATCTCCAATTTTCCATCCGAACTGGGCCATCCATTGTATTACTAACTCATTCTCGTCCTTTGTGATTGGGAGTTTTAACTGGGCTTTTTCTAGGTATCCACCTAGGTCTCGTGATCCAGATTCACTTAAATCTATTTGATGAAGTTTGCCAAAAGGAATTATTCGATTCCAAAAGGAGACGTGCTGAAGCCAAGCGTGAATTCTAAACCACCGGCGCGCTACTTCTGCCCAGTAGAGGTTTGAGCAACTCGCTTTGTTATCAAAATAATACAAATCTATAAAATTTGAATTAGTTTCCACTAAATCCCTGGCTTTACGCTGACCAACTTCTGCGGCGAAGTGTCCTATCCTCGAGACGCGGGGGCTACCTATTCTAAATACCTTTAGCGGCCTTATCAGCCTTATGAGAAGGACCACGGGTATCGCCCATACTCCATGCAGAAGAAGTGGAAGTCGCTTTAATGCTCCTGTTAACTTTCTAAGTTTTTTATTAACTAGGGATGGGCCACCCTCCACTAGCTGTCTGATCTGATCTTTATATGAAAACAATCTATTACTCGCTATTGGGTAAGCACTTGTTTTATGACACTAGTCCGCAAGGGAACGTTCCCTAACATTCCTACCTGGATAGCAGCTAAAATTGAGCCAATGCAAGCTGCTTCCCAAATGTTAGCCCCGGCCCCAAGTGCTAAAGCACCGCCGACCATCATTGAATCACCAGCTCCAGCAACATCTTTTGGAGAACCATTAAGGGCTTCGACTTGATCAGTAAGCCAGCCCGCAGAAGCATAGTCTGGAGTGTGAATTAGGACTCCATCAGCCCCAAGCTTTAAAAAAATATTCTTTGCATTTGCTTTTTGTCTGAGCTGTTCAGCAAGCACTACAAGCCCATCCTCTCGATTCTGAGTACTAACGCGCGCTTCACGCTCCGTCGGCAACAGTAGGTCAGCATCGCTAAACCGACTCACATCTCCGAGCTGACTAGATGATTGGCTATCCGCGACTACTACCACTCGATTTTCTTTCGCAATTTTTATCAGTTCCTCAACGATAACCGTTGAGAGAACGCCATAATTAAAGTCCGAAAACACTAGAACATCGCATGCTTGCAAAGCCTTTTTCGCATTGTCAATTATCACTGTTTGCAAATCTCTAGATATAGTTCCTTGTTGAAGGTGACTCACTCGAAGTAATGTCTTCCCTTGACTTCTATATCTTTCTTTAACCGTGGTCGGTCGACCTACATCTTCAGTCAAACAACAGCTAACACCGAGCTTGTCTAACTCAGCCAAACAGAATTCTCCGCCCTTATCCTTACCAATCACCGAAATTAGACTACTTTTTGCACCCAAGCCCTTTGAGTGAGCAGCCACGATTCCAGCGCCCCCAACAAAACGCTTTTTATCAACGGGCGACACAACCAAAGTGGGGTCTTCACGTGACATACCTAGAGGTTCACACTGGATATAATCGTCAACGATTATATCGCCTATGGTTAAGATTTTTACGTTTGCAAAAGAATCAATTATCGTTAATAGCCGTTCAACAGTTATCCCGTGACGATCCATAAAACCTCGAGGCAGCGGGGCTTTGGATGTTGAATGACTCGTTAATTCGTGGCGAATAAGATCAGCTGACGAAAACTGCATATCTCCAGAGCTAAATATTAGTCGTCCACCATAACTTTCAATTACCTCTGCCTCAGCATTAAACTTTGACTCAAATTCTTTCCCTTTCACTACAAAATTGGGCCTTAATCTATCTATAAGCGCAGTTACCGGTTCATCAAAAATGAACGCTTCATCAACTAGCGCGCAATTTCTAACACTTTCTAGCCGTAAATAATCTGCAATATGGGCGGCGTGACCCGCTAAACGATCACTTTCAACCGCAACTATCAGGTTTGCCTCCAGCTCCCTTGCGAATTTAAACAATCGAATATGACCGGGATGCAAAATATTAAAATGACCTAACACTAATACTGACATGAGACTTTCTCTATCTGAAACACTTAACTTTTGAATGTCGTTTAATCAATACCAAAGCCATTTCATAAATAGTTTTTTAACATCGAAGATGGTATCCAATTAAAAATAGAATTTTTCGGGTCAACAAAAAATGCGTTCAGCGGCGTCTTGGCAATTAAAGCATAACAATGTGTACCTAAAAGATAATTCACAATATCGTGGTTTAAAGGTTTTAAAAAGTTAAACAGCTTAGTCTCAACCACTAAGACTGCTGGGCGCCACTCCCGGTCAGGTTCTAATAAACCTTTCAATACAGGCAGTTCAAATCCCTCCACATCTATCGAGACTATTTCAGGTGGACCCATACTGCACCCACCTGACTCTCCGTAAAACTCACGATAAACGTCATAACCTCTGCAAATCGGGACGTTGACACGCATGACGTCTGATCCCGAAAACCTTGCGGCGTAACGAGCTCCTGTTTCGTCGTCAACGGTATTCATGGTCGGATCAGGAAAGATCCAATAGTCGGTTGATCCTCCATCGCTATCGCCCAAAAGCGATTGCACAAAGATATCTCCAGGTCTATCCCTCGCCCAATCGGCGGCAAGATCTCTTCCATCAACGGCGACCCCACGCCAACCTCTTTTGTAAAAGTAGTACGTGTTTGAATTCTTAATAGGCTCACTACTTCCAATATCTAGGAAGGTTTTGTTCTCAGAGTCTCGCAAAAGAGAGGCTAATATAATGTCCTCACCTTCCATTGAGTAAGACGATATTTTCATTTGCTCGCGTCACTTTTTTATAAATGTAATCTCAATACTTGATCGGGTCTCGGAACCCCGATTCATCGCCCCAGAATGAATAACGTCATCTCGAAAAATCAGGATGTCCCCAGATTGAATTGGCACTAGCACGGATTTTCCAAGAGCAGCCTGATTTTTATCACACGAAAGCTTTTTGTTGTAAGCACTATAGCTAACTTTATTTAACGCGGCATTGGGATAAAACTCCAAACCACTTTTCATTGACTCCACAGTGATGGGAATCCAACATTTCCAGGTACTCCCAGGGCCGCCATAATCAAGATTATATGCGTTATGAAACCAAAAATCGCAATGGGGACAACCAATATCAGAGGGACAATTCGGCCTCACAAGTCGAAAATAAATTTCCTTCGCATTTAATTCATTATCTTCAGTGACCACATTCGATATCGTAAATTCTTGAAACCGGTTTTGGAGTTCTAAGAAAAAAGGCATCAATAATATTTTTTCTACCGACTTCCGAGTGAAGACCCTTGCATCTTTTTTTGACAAAAGCTGTTGGTGAACAGAGTCGGAAACAAAGTGATACTTCTTCAGAGATTTAATCTTTACTTGGGTAAATAAATTAATCTGATCGATTATTAATCTCTCGATGGCGTTGACTTCAGATTCATCTAAAATACCTTCAATTTTCTCAAATCCAGATAATTTCATACTTTCAACCTTTCGAGAACTCAGAAGCATCAGACAATAATCCTTTGTTTTCTATGTTGCTATTTTTCCCCTCGGATAAAATATTTATACTCACCACCAAGAAGAATTCACGCTTCAATACCAATAGCCAATCTTCATTATAATTCGCTACATATCCTTCAAGGACCTATGCGAAAGATCAGGAATTTGATCGCATCTCCTGAAAATTTGATGGACTTTACTGTATTCAAAAAACAAGTCAAAGGGTCTTGCGTAATGTGGATTCAGGCTTAAATGGCCCTAGTTTGGATTCGAGATACACGGTATCGGGTTCTGCTGCCATTGTATCGTGAAAACTCCACCTAGGAATGCAAATCGCAGCACAATCACACTTATTCAAATCGGTCCCCAAAAAGTATGCCACAGGCTCTTCATCATCTTCATTTAACCAAATCCGGATCCGCAGTGTACCTTGAATCACCACGATCAACTCATCACTATCTAAATGGGCATGACGCGGGAAAACCTCACCATCGCGCGTCTGAACTGCCATCACGTGTAATAATGATTCATTGGACGAATGGAAGCACAGACGCCGCGCACCTGTCTCGGAAAAACCCAAGCCATTTAGCATCTTGACTTGATTTTTTCCTAGAATCTTATCCTTAATAAATAATAACGATGGATCTGTTGTGCGTTTGATTTGTTTCACAAGCTGACGCTCCTGATATAAGATGCGGGAGAAATTAAACTAGCTCCGCCGTCTACATGAATAGCTTGTCCGGTAATGAAACTAGCTTCATCCGACAATAAATATTGGGTAGCCTTGACAATATCAGATATTGAACCACAACGTCTGTCCGCGGAAATTTCGGCTATTTTCTGAAAATTTAATCTTTCTTCATCGGAATAATTTTCAGTTGGATACTTTAGAAAATCGCCCAAAACCAGAGTATTTATGTTGATGTTACGTTGTCCTAGTTGAGGAGCCAATGAAGTAACTGAACTGATCGTCGATGACTTGAGAATATGATAGAAGATTGGAACATCCAAATGTGCTGAATGAGCCGCAGTCGAGCTGAACAAAACCATTGCTCTCAACAGACCTGAATTATCCATCTCTTTTATCAGATCTACGATAGCAAAAAGAGGGCCCAACTCAATCTTTAATCCCTTAGAAACCGAATCCAAAGTTAACTCTTGTTTCGGCGGCCGGTAACGCTGAGTGAACACGATACCACTCGGGGCTTTCTCCACGAAATTTAGTCTTACAATTTGTCGGAGATTCTGCTCATCACTATAGTCAACATTGACCCACTTAGTGCCACTTTCTGGCTCCGACCGCCCAAAACAAATTACTTCTGCATCCCGCTCTAGCTCAAATGTCAGCGCTCTGCCGAGTGGACTCGTGCCGCCAAAAACCCAGATACGTCTAGTCATAAGCAGAGACTTTAGTAATGCTTGGAAGCGGCACTATAAACTTACCACCAGCAGCAAGATATTCAGCATTCCGTGATAATATCAAATCAGAAAATCTCCACGCAGCGATAAAAGTCACCGCCGGTTTCTTATCAAGTAAAAAAGATCTAGGATATACGGGCAATAGAGCTCCAGGGCTCAATCGTCCTTGTCGATCAACATTATCATCAATAATAAAAGAAACAAATTCTTCAATTCCGAGAAGCTTTAGGAGGACAGTACTTGTTGCTGATGCTCCATACGATGCAATAACGTGACCCATATCCATCTCCCTACGTAACTCGGCATTGATCTGGCTTTTCAGCTGGCTGAAATAATCGGTCAAATTGCGGTAAACATCATCCCCGTAAAGCCCTATTTCTAGCTCGTCTTGGATAAAGAGTTCAACACTGCCTGAATCCTGCCAAGAGGAATCGACTAACGAGGCGAACCCCCGAATACTTCCGCCCTTAACGTTAACGTGCTCTACGTCAAATAATCGCATCCCAATAGATTCAAAAAAGCGCTTTAATGGAACAACGCTATGATGCGCCAAGTGCTCGTGATAAACGTAGTCCAGGACTTTATTTTCAACCAGATCTTTTAGGTATGACACCTCGAAAATAAATACACCTTCAGGCTTCAATAAACACCGAATCATTTGCGCAAAGTTTCTCAAGTCATCGGAATGGGAAAAAACATTATTTGCAGTGACAAAATCTGCGGGGCCCGACTCGGCCAATATCCCCTCTACAACTGTTTCATTCAGAAAACTTACAATGGTGGGTATGTTATTTTCTATTGCTCGATTCGCTACAGATTCGGCAGGATCAACTCCTTGGACCTTGCAGCCAATGGCTTGAAGTTTCTGCAAAAGTAGACCATCGTTGCTTCCTATGTCTATTACAAAATCGCCACTATTTAAATTTACCTTGCTCTTTAGTACCTCAACGTAGGCCCCAAAATGTTCCTGGAGATCGGGACTACTACTCGACGTATAAATATAGTTACCGAACAATATTTCTGGTTTTACTACATCCAAAAGTTGAGCGTGCCCACATTTCGAACACATGTATAAGTCCATCGGGAGATCAGGAAGACTTATCTCTGGTTCATTCGCGTAACGATAATTATCCACTGGCGGGCTGCTTGGAAAACTCAGAATCTTTTCTAATTTTACTGAATCACACAAACGACAGGTTTTTCTCCTGTAGAACATTGGTTCAGAATCTATAAGCGAATTTTTTTTGTGATACTTATTCAACAGAGGTTCTCCAAAAATCTGGGAGATGACGACTCGGTGGAAGTACTGAAAAAAAGTTTTCCAATGCATGCTTTTTTATCACGGTCGACTCCACCTCTGAATTCACCCCCAAGGCGATAAATGCCTCATTCTGAAGGACCTCTTCTGGGCTCAAGATGGGCAAATAGTTTCCTGGACAAATTTTTCCTTGTTTTTCTTTTTGATCGTCAACAAAACACGAAAAATATTGTGATAAGTCAAGCAAATTAATAAAATTTGATGAACGAGAACCACATCCATACATGATTAATTTTTTGCTCTTATATTCCTTTTCAATAAACGTTTTCAACTTAAGCTTAAACTTAGGAAATTCTTCTACATAATCACTAACGCGACTGACTTCATGATGAGCACCCTTCAGAGTCGGATTTATTTCATCTTCTTTCACAGCAAATACCATTAGACATTTCCCTGAAAATAACGCGGTCTCATAATGAATTATCCTAAAGCCGAACCTACTAAGTAAGTATTGAATGGTATTTATGGTAAAGTAATTAACGTGCTCTTCCCAAAATGTGTAATCCAGTTGCTCATAGTTCATTGAGTGATCGGGAAATTCTAAAATTAGCCCACCTCCAACTTTTAGCTGCGACCTGATACAGGTCATAAAATCTGTCAAATTTTCAATATGCTCAATGACTTGCCGACTTACTATGCAATCCGTATCGGGGAATTGTTCTAATAAGCTATCGATGGCTAGAGAATTATAGAAAGATCGCGTGACAGGCAGTCCTTTTTCTATAGCAATTGAACTAGCATCATTCGTTGGTTCGACTCCAAAGATGTGATTAAAGCCTTTTGACTTTAGTAAATCCAGGAAACCTCCGTCATTACTCCCAATTTCGAAAATCCGAGACTGCTCATCAAGTCCATAAAGTCTAGTCATCACTCGAATGAGCTGCTCAGCATGGGGTTGCGGCTTCCACGAACTTAGAGTGAAATAATTATCATAAAGTAAATTCGCCTCAGGAAACTGAGTCAACTGAAGGAAACCACAATCCTGACAACTTGCCATAGTGAACTCAAAAAGAGGCGAGCGTTGTTGCTCAGAAAGTAAAAGATGATGAACGATGGGCTGAGCACCAAAATTAAATGCTTGCTTCAGCTGTTCTGATCCACAAAGTCTACAGTTATTCATATCTACTCAAAATATATAAAAGAAAAATCACCGTCGAAACCTGTGTTTTTAAACCACCATTCCCAATCATCAGGAGTGTTAAATTGTTCACAAGTTACTTGCCAATAGAGCAGATTCGCTTTTTCCGTCTCATTTCTGTACGACTCTACGCACAAATACTGGTGTTTACCGACTCGCTGCATCTCACGTAAAGCTTTGTCAAGTTCACTATTATGAAGGTTATGCAACGTATTTATTGAAAAAGCTAGGTCAAAGTATTTATCCGGGTACGGAAGATCTGCCGCAGTTCCGTGATCTATCAAATGTTTGACGTCTTCGTGAGCATTTTCGATAGCATAAGTGGAGATGTCGATTCCTCGCACTGTCATGTCGGGTAATAACTGCGACAGTTCGTATATTTGAAACCCCTTCCCACAGCCAACATCTAAAACTCTGCTCCCTGGCCCCAAATTGTATTCTTCGATCATTAACTTAGCGACTGGAGCCCACCGACCCGGAATATATCGGTAACCTCCGTAATTAACACGGCGGTCCCCATCCCAATAATCGAATCCCCATTGCTTGGCGAGTTCGGCAGCTCTGGGTTTAGGATACTCGCGATCATTTACCCGAGCTAAATAGTCTCGAGAGGTTGCCTTGTGCAAGGGCGACATCAAATCCAAATAACTCAATAACTAGTCCTCCTCTAGGTAGATGGTAGCCATTAAAAGTTTAGCCTGAAGCTGGTCTGCAAGGTCATAGCCGTTACAGACTTGATTACGTTTAGCCCATCGAATCGGATCCAACGGTGCTAGAATTATGCAGGCCCATTTCAGCCTTAAAATAGGTAATAGCGCGTAGCACCGCTCTTTCAGACCTCTGTAATGATTAGGTAATCCCTTTCCGAGCACGTGTTTTTTAAATTCAACCGGTACTCTCGGCTGTAGGTCAAAGTCTACAACAGCCTTTGCTGGATCATCCCAGCCCGCAAACTCGAAATCAAAAAATTTAACCTTTCCCGCACTATGGATAGCGTTATGAAAACCAAAATCGCTAGGTGAGACACACAATTTATCTGGCTCCACCATATCTTCACAGTATCCGCTAGCAATCAATCTCGCGGTTCGCTCCTGAAGATCTTCCAGTTGCCGACTCAATCGTGAAATGATCGTGTTCACATGGCTTTTTAAGTATTGAGGGAGATGCTCTGAGCTCATTTTCTGGATACGTTGCTCAATATTCCGCAAGTGATCAGTTAACCTAAGAAAACTCTCTGCAGCGTTACTGTGAATTTTTCTTTTTGCTAACTCTAAATCGGCGTTCAAACTCAGCATAAAAGTTAAAGCCTGACCAATATCTGCTTCAGACGGATGTACCCCATCTTGAAATCGATCTCCCTTCAAATATTGCAACACCAAACTACGACTAACGTCATTTGTATAAAGCAGACGAGGCACGAACTCGGATGCTACCTGGTTTGCGTAAGTCAGAAACTCCACTTCTGCCTCAAAGCGGTCATGCTTTTCAACAGAATCCATAGCATATCCCTTAAGAATGAACGAGTTATCACCTACACCGCAGATAAAAACCTGGTTGTTGATACCACCTTGTAGCGATTCCAACGTATTAGGGTTTACGCCTAGACTACGACACCACTCTGTAGCAAACTCTGGTGGATGAAACGGAAACTTCACTGGAAGCTAGGTAACATCATCGGAAGTTGGCTCCAATGAGTAATGCGAACAGAGTTGACTTTGACGTGAAAATTATCAGGATCAAATAAAATTGGCTGGCAGGTGCTTGGAAAGACCCCATTTTCTATAATTATTGGTAAGTCATCTACGAAGACGTCACATTCTAAAGCTCCAATAGCAGCGATTTTTTGATCCCTCGTCTCATAAAAAAAAGCCTGCGAGTTGACTATGACATCTGACGCTAAGTTCTCGTCGATCCATGCTCTGGCTGCCACATGTAAGTCATAAGTGGGCCCAGCATATGGCCTTAAGCTCCTATGACTTATGATGCAAAGTGAATAACCCGCGGCCTTAAGCAACTGCATAGTTTCCACTGAATGATCAAAAGGTTCTGCATAAGACATACCCGGCCCATAGAGCTCTCCTTGAAAAGCTGTCCACTCGGACTCTCTATTGACCGATCTTAAATAATCTCGGATGGCAAGTTTTGTTCGGGGAAGGTCGGAGGGCAATTTCAACAACTTATCGGCCAATCGAACAATAGCTCTATCATAGCAAACGATAGTATTGTCGAAATCCAAGCCGATTAGCAAAAACCACCCCTACAAAAGTCTATTAGCTGCATTAACAATTGCGCTAGCATCAATTCCAAAATATTCGCGAGCATAAGACTGGGACCCGACAGCTGTCATAAATCTGTCGTCCGTACCTAAACAAATGACTCGCTTATTCAGCTGTCGCATTGCCAGATGGCTCAGAAAAGTCTCTCCAAACCCCCCAATATGTGCATGCTCTTCAACCGTCACAAAGCGATCAAACTGGTTCAAGAGACCGTCAAATAGAGACAAGGGAACGGGTTTAATTGTATGGGTAATTACAACCTCTACCTCTACGCCTATTTGCTTCAATCTGTTTGCTGCCAATCGTACTTCATGAGCTACTGTACCCACGGCAATAATACAAAGTTGTGTTCCTCTGACGAGTGTCAAACCGGAGCCAATTTTGGGTACGCTTTGGTCTTTACAAAGATCCGCCTCACCTTTTTTACCAATCCTGATATACGTGGGCTTATTGTTCTGCAGCGCCATACGCAAGCAAGCTCGTGTTGATGCGGCGTCCCATGGCGCAATTATCTGTATGTTTGGAATTGCTCGAAGAATCGCGAAGTCCTCGAGGCTATGATGGGTTGGGCCTAAACTTGCGTATGATAAACCAGACCCAGTGCCAACTATGATCACTGGAGCTTCATGGTAGGCCACGTCAACTTTTATCTGCTCTAGGCAACGCGACGTAGTAAACGGGGCAATCGTGTAAACAATGGGCCGCAGACCGCAGAGACCCATACCTGCCGCAACGCCCATCATGTTTTGTTCTGCCACGCCACAGTTAAGAAATTGATTCGGGCTTTGGGCCCGTAACTTGTCGAACAGCCTGTTGCCAATATCGCCGGACAAAAGGATGACCCTAGGATCCTCCTTGGCTAATCGGGTAACTTCATCCGCAAATGCATTTCTCATAGGATCAACAACACCTATCCGTGGCTAATAGGAATAGAGCCTTCAAGCGAAACCTCGTCAGCGGGAATCTGCAGCACTTGCGCACTCCGACTTACCTCTTCCTTGGTAGGAATTCGATAGTGCCAATTGTTATCATCCTCCATAAACGGAATACCTTTACCTTTAATGGTATTACAGATAATTGCCTTAGGCCGGGGGTCATCGGAAAAGATTTGATGCACTTTTGCCATATCTTCGAAAGAATGACCGTCAATTTCAGTCGACGCCCAACCAAAAGCTTTCCATTTTTCAGCCAATGGAGCGAGGCCTAGCACTTCATTGCTTCGGCCGGTTGCTTGCCACTTATTGTAATCAACGAAGATGGTAAGATTTTGTACACCCTGGGCTGCAGCCATAAGGGCACTCTCCCAAACCGATCCCTCGTTGCACTCACCGTCACTCAAGATCACGTAGACGTTGTAAGGCAGTCCTTGAATGCGTCCGGCCAACGCCATACCTAAACCCATGGGAAGTCCATGCCCCAAAGACCCCGTAGCCGCCTCGATACCAGAAAGATGTCTTGGTGAAGGGGGATGTTCACCGAAAATTGAACCATCATTTCCATAGTTTTCAAGCTCCGTCATAGGGAAGAAACCTCGTTCGGCCAACACTTGGAAAAGTACTGGCGCTGCGTGGCCTTTACTCAAGATGAAGCGGTCACGTTCCGGAGCCTCAGGGATACGCGAATCCAGTTTCAAGATATCCCAATACAACCACACGAGGAGATCTGTGCACGAAAGGCATGATCCTAAATGAGGTGTTCCAGTAAAGTGCGAGTTACGAATTGTTCGAAAGCGAATTGTACGCGCGATTTGCTCTAACTCTTTCATGGTTGACACCTGAGATACGTTCATGGCTTGTGATTATATTGAATTGGCTGAGACTGTAAGGCCGCAAGATTGTTTCTTACCCAAGCAACGGTGTCATCGATTCCCTGTTCAAGGGGTATGGTATCCTCCCAGTCCATCGTTGAGCGCAGCTTTACACTGCTCAACCAGTACGCACTATCTTTACCCAACCGCTCGTCTATCACCCTCACCTGGTCGTCAAACGGAGTTTTGAGTTTCGCACATATTAGAGATACCAAATTCTTAATAGAAATGATTCGGTCAGTGGAGATATGGTAAGTCTCACCGATGCAGGAATGTTGAGCTATTTTCCAAGTAGCGCTGCTTACATCATCAATATGAATAAATGATCGAGTTGAGACCCCACCACCATGTAACTCAAGAGTTCGATTTGTAATTAAAAAGAAGACGGTCCTGGGTATAATTCTATAGAGAGGCTGGCCCGGACCATAAACGTTCGAAGCACGAGTGGATACTACCGGCAACCCAAAGGTTTCTCTGTAAATCTTTAAAAGCGCGTCACCAGCGGAACGCGACACAGCATAGGGAGTGGAAGGATTGTGCGGCGTTTCTTCAGAGATCCAACCATCGGTAGATCCATACACCTCTGGTGTGGTCACATGCACATATTTTTCAAGAAAATCAATGTGACGAAGCATTTCAGCTAGCCGAGCTACAGACATCACATTGGTTCGCATCCAATCATCGGGCTTGTCCCAACTCTCTCCTACCATGCTCTGTGCCGCGAAGTTCACAATTACTTTGATCTTCTCTTGTCGCAAAAGTTGTTCGAGAACATGCAAATCGTGATTGAGGTCAAGCTGCAAAAAACGCATTCTTTTTTGCTTAACCACATCAAGCCACTTGTATGGCAGGAAAACTTCTGCTGCCTCGGGTGAGCGGCTAGCACCTATAACGTCGATACCCTGCCTAAGCAGATAGCTACAAAAGCTTGCGCCGGAAAAAGAATTACTTCCCAACACTAATATAGAACTCATGAAATACCAGATCCTAAATCTATAAGACAACGGCCGGCAGTCTCCCCGCTCCGCATCTGGGCAATAAGCTGATTGACCCTCTGCAAGGGAGCCACTTCTGTAACCAGGGGATCGAGGCTAATGCCTTTACTCTCAAAAAGACGCATATAACGATAGATATCTTGATCTGGTTGGCTCCGCCCACCTGCTGTTCCAGTGATAGACTTCCCGAAATGAAGATCCAAGGTTTCGAGCGGTGTCTTTGCACCATTTTTGGGTACGCCCACAAGAACTACGCGACCAGTAGAGTTAATAATTTGGTAGCCCTTGGCAATAACTTCTGGCTGCCCGGTATTATCAATGAAGATATCGGCTGATTCACCGGCGAGAGATTGATCAATCGCCTGAAAGACATCTGTAGTAGTTCCGTTTATTACGTCACTAGCACCTAACTGACGCGCTAACGCCAGACGGTTGTCGTAGAGATCTACGGCCACAACTTGCGCAGCGCCCGCAAACACGGCACCTTGAATTAGGTTAAGCCCTATACCACCCGCTCCAAAGATCACCACGCGGTCTCCAAATCGGATGTTAGCCTCATTTTCAATGGTTCCGAGGCCAGTGGTAATAGCGCAGCCATATAACGCGGCTGTTTTTAAATCTGTCTCAGCGGGAATTGGCGTAAGCCTATTTTCAGAAATGATCGCATGGCGATTAAAGGTAGTAACTAGGCCCGCATTTACTGCGACCCCATTCAAGCTATATTCGGGTGTATCTGCTTCGATGCCTTTACCGGGCCGCCAATGAGCCACAACGAGTTGCCTGGGCTTTACATGCTTCACACCTGGGCCAACGGCCAAAACCTTGCCGCTAGCCTCATGACCAAGCAGGTGAGGCAACCATTTATCGGGCCCCTTAACTCCATCAATTTCACCAATCTGGCTACCACAGATTCCGCTGTAATACAATTCAACCAAAACCTGACCAACTCCGAGAGTCCTCGGCAGACTGATTTCGCAAACTACCAAATCTTTTCTCTGTTCAACGAGGATCGCAGCTAGAGTTTTGTTGGGAAATTCCATCAACTTACCAAAAGAATTCGCCGCAAATCATTTTATTTTACTCTTGCAGATTTCGCGCTTTGAATAGAGCCACTGCATCATTAGATGCCCTACTACTAGCTGAAGATCTTCACTAACCTGCATATCATCGACGGGAACATGGATCGCGTGCTTAGCCAATTCTTTAGCTCTACCACCTGAGTAGCCCAGGATAGCGAAAGATTCAATATTATTTTGAGCGCAATATTCGAGTGCACGGAGAATGTTAGGTGAGTTACCGCTACCACTGAGGGCGATAGCTATGTCTCCCGATTCGGCCAACACTGAGAGCTGGTGGCAAAAAATTCCGTCATAGCCTATATCATTCGCCAGACAGGTAATTACCGCGGGATTTGCCGGCAGTGCTGTAACGCGCAAGGCATGGCCAAATTGTTTAGAGATGCCGTACAAAAAATCGTTGGCCAAATGAATAGCATTTCCAGCAGAACCCCCATTTCCAAAAATGAAAACTTGCCGGTTGCGTTGCCACGCTATTGTCAACGCGCTAGCAAGGGTCTCCACGTAGTCCAATGGAATATGGTCGAGCGCCGTGGTCAGCCGACCAAAGTAGCCTTGCGCGAAATCCCGAAAGTCAGTTTGAATCATACCTCTGTTCGCATCACTTCTAATTTTTTCATCCATTTTACCGTATGAAATCGCTCTTGATCTCGCAATTGTCCAGTTTTGAAGGCAGCACAAATTTCATCGATCGCATGTTTTACCGTCTTCTTCGGCTTAAAACCAGCAGCAAGAAGCTTGTCGGAATTAACACGATATGAACGGGGGTCATTTGAAGGCATGATCTTGATCTTGGCTTCGACCTTTGTGCAAACCATTTCCGCTATCTGCCGAATCGAGAGATTTTCAAACCCCGCATTATAGATTCCAACGATATCTGGCCGCCCAAGAAGGTAGAGGTACAAATCTGTTATCTCGTCTATGTGAATATTCGGGCGTGTCTGATCACCACCAAATACGGTAATCTCGCCTCGCGTGAGTGCCTGCATAGTCAGTATATTTACGGAGACATCAAGACGCATTCGAGGCGATAAGCCGCATACCGTGGCGGGTCGCACTATTTGAATTCGCATGTCATCGGTATAACTTAAAAGGGCTCGCTCAGCCACCATCTTAGTCTTGTTGTACTCAGACAGCGGGACTAAACAACAGTCTTCTGTCACATGTTCCTCATCCTTTAAACCATATACGCTGCCTGACGAAGCATAAATAAAACGATCAACTCCCAGTCGCACAGCTTTATCGGCTAATTGCATCGTAGCCAATGCACCTATTTCCCACGTTAGCTTGGGATCAAGATCTCCTGCGGGATCATTTGCAATAGACGCCAAGTGAATAATAGCGTCTACCCCTTCCAGTGGAATGCTTTCGGTCTGTCTAATATCACCTTTAACCACACGAAGATTAGGATGGCTCGCCAGATCGTTTCCAAACCACATTATGTCGAAAGCAATTACTGAATGTCCTGCATCCAAAAGCTTAGGAACCAAAACGTTTCCTTTATACCCGCAAGCACCTGTTACAAGAATACGCATACTCATTAATTTTCACTATCCCTGTTGTCGAAATACGTCATGCATTGGATCTTTTGATGGATCGGATTCGACGCAAACTTTTTTGTCCAGTCGTCATCATTTGTATCGAAAAGCGACGTTTCACTAATTGGCAGCACCTGTAATTTTCGTAGCGCTTCGATAGAGCCTATGTCCACATGTATGCCCGTATTCCACCAAACTGCAATGCGACCAACAAATTGCGGAAGCACCTGGGTACTGAAATCATTCACATCTGATCGACCGCGCACCCAGTCAAGCACTTCTGGCTCCATCAAATACACAGCCCCGTTGGCTATGTTCCCAGGAGGATTATCAACTTTCTCATGAAAACCAATCACCACGTTATCGCTACCCAGCTCTACAATCCCGCAACTTGTGGGGTCTTGCGTGTTAAAAACCATCATCGTTATTACGCAATTTGTTGGTCTCTTGGTATGGTGGAATCTAATAAAATTCTCGAGATCACAGTCACAGTAATTATCTGCATGCACCAGTAAAACAGTAGTGTTCTGCAGCTTTTCATAATTTGCACGAAGCGCGCCAGCGGTGCCTTGGAGTTCTGCTTCATAAACAGCTTGAACCCAGTTTTTGAAAACTGCCCTCTCCAAAAATCCACGAACAGTATCAGCCAAATAATGAACGTTAACCAGCACATTTTTTGCGCCAAGGGTCTTCGCCATACTCAACCAGTACTCCAGAAGCGGCCTCCCATTAATCGGCATCAGACACTTAGGCCAATGATCAGTATAGGGTCGCAATCTGCTTCCGAAGCCCGCGGCTAACAAGAAAACCACAATAGGTCTATTCATACTATTTCGTCGCTAGTTGTGTGTCCAACATTCAGCTTTCAACATGCTTTCGCATATCGAATCCTGTCCCCGCCATAAATGCACTCAAAAAGACCCAAAGGAATCTACCCTCAACAAAAGCCGAAAAATGACCATTGAACAGGCTGTTAGCGGCGGTTCCGATCAAAAAAGCTATTGCCACGTTCACAAAAAAATTCGGTCGTTCTGCGCTGAAAAAAAACCAAGAAAAGAGTGCCGTAGTGAAAATGAGAAATCCAATCAAGCCGTATTCAGCAAATATATGAAGATACTGTTGATGAGGATCATCAATTATTCTCATCCGCCAATCACCTAGATCCTGGTTATATCGCGGATTTTCGGCCATACTTTTTAACCAGTTTCCAGTCGGATCGATCAAATAGCCATAATCATAGCGAAAGGAACCAGAGCCCGACCCCAAGACCACTTTATTGGAAATCAAGGCGGTAGTATTTTTCCAAGCTACTATCCTAAATCCAAGCGAATTCATTTCCGTTGCTTCATCGACATTTAGTATTTCACTAAATCCTTCATTGAGCCTGGTTTTAGCTGTTTCTGAAGATCCAACAAATAGAATTAGTAACATTGCCGAGATAAGAGTCACGAGGATTTTATTTTTATTCGATTCTAAAAAAATCAAAGTCGAAATTGAAGCGACTGCAAATAAGTAACCTGCTCTTCCAGTAGATAAAAATAAAATATTAGCCAAAAACCCAATACTTAAGGCTACGAACAACATCCTTACAAGAAAGCTTGATTTTCGCGCGAAGAAAAATCCAAAAATGCAGGCAGCAGTGAATAAGACACCCTGCGTCGAGTGATTTTCGAGCAACTGGGTGGGGTCTCGATCTAAAGTTATAACATCTAAATATCCTAACCATGAGAGGATCATGTATATGGCACAAGTGGTGAAGAGAACGACAGCCAGCCAATACTTGTGGACTTCTTTCCGAAATAGGGCAAAGCAGACAGGAACCAGTATCAATTTTCTCCAGCTCCACCAATCTTGAAATTTCTCGACAAGTGGCGCTTGACCCCATGAAGCAGCCACGAGAACCCATAACCAGAATATAAAAACTAACGCAACTCTAGGATCCCTGAATGCCTGGAGTATCTGCTTCCGCAATGACTGATTGATCAAACACATGAAGACTAATACAAACTCAAACAAGTTTGTAAGCGCAAAAAACCGAGTCATAGAAATTACGATCCCTAGCACTAGGATCCTGCCTAGTAGGGCAGCTCGGTCCTCGAACCAATCCAATCTGAATTGATTTAGGGCTGCTTCCCAACTCGAAGCATGGCTGGCTATTGTTTGCGTACTCACGAATCTTCTTGCAATAGAAGTCGAAAGTATTCGATCGTATCCCTTAAACCACTTTCTAATGTGGTATTTGGTTTCCAACCTAGTAGATTTAGAGCACTCGCGATATCGGGCTTCCGCTGTTTCGGGTCATCTTGAGGAAGAGATTCAAAGGCTATTTCCGAAGAGCTTCCAGTCAAGTCGATTATCAATTTCGCTAACTGGATCATGGACATCTCTGACGGATTGCCTAAATTTATAGGCCCAGTAATTGCGTTTTCAGATCTCATCAATTTAAGCAACCCGCTAATTAGATCATTGACGTAGCAGAATGATCTCGTCTGGTTTCCTGAACCATAAATTGTTATCGGTCGATTAGTGAGTGCTTGCACAATAAAATTACTAACGACTCTACCGTCATCCGGATGCATCCTGGGACCAAACGTATTGAATATTCGCGCTATCTTAATAACTACTCTGTGTTCTCGATGATAATCAAAAAACAGTGTCTCAGCACACCGCTTACCCTCGTCATAACATGATCTGATCCCTATCGGATTAACACGCCCCCAATAATCTTCAGTCTGGGGATGAACCTCGGGATCACCATATATTTCCGATGTAGAAGCCTGAAGAATTCTAGCTCCAGTTCGCTTGGCCAAGCCCAGGACATTAATTGCGCCATGAACACTTGTCTTTAATGTTTGCACCGGATCATACTGATAATATTTAGGACTCGCTGGACAGGCTAAATTAAAGATCTCATCAACTTCGAGATACAGAGGCAAGGTTACGTCGTGACGCATAAATTCAAAATTAGGCCTGTGCATTAGATGCTGTATATTTGCTTTGGACCCAGTAAATAAATTATCCACGCAAATTACATCGCAGCCGAGATCAACCAAACTTTCGCACAGGTGTGAACCCAAAAAGCCGGCCCCTCCGGTCACCAGCACCTTCGGAGACTTGATACCCAATGAATTTTTCAATTAAACACCCGAATAAAGTTCTTGATAAACCGCGGAAGTGACTGGCGACGGAATCGGTTATAGAAATACCGTAGTTTAAGATAGGACCGACTATGCTTTGAACGACTGGCATCAAGAGAAGTATCGAATAACCCTGTTATCGAGCCCTGACTGGCCATTGGCGTCGAAACGCAATAGTGTTTAAGACCCAGTTCCTGATCCATAAGTTTGAGTTGGTGATCAGCCTGACAACTTATGGTTTTTGTCCCCAACCAACGAGCTCTTTGCTCACAACCACGCCTATCGACGAGATAAGCTTCGGCAGTGGTCAAAGGACTACTAACGAGGTCTAGCTCCGCCGGCTCGAAAAATCTGGCATCCAACTTGTTGTCCGCGCCGCCAAGAAATATTAACCAACCGGGCTTAAGCTTCTGAACTAAGGACAACACTGTTTCCAGATCCTGAAAAAATGAGTCGAATAATATGACATCATCTTCGAGTATCAAGGCGACATCTTTTTCCGTCTCCAAAAATAAGTCCTGAGCGTACATATGTTTAAGGACATTAGATGCACTTTTGCGCGAGAGGGAACAGCAGACCCTGGCGAGGTCACTGCTCGTCAGATCACAAGCGTCATATCTCCAAATATACTCAAACGAGAATCCGAATTTCTCCGCCATTTTCTCTACATGCCTATGTCGATCGGCAAATTCTTTAACAGTAATTACATAAATTTGGATTTTGGCTGATGGCATAAAATATCGGAGGTTTGAAATGGCAAACGGGTTATTCCTATAGGATACTACATGGTGGCCTAAACGGACAAAATACTTTGGAGGATAGTTACTTAATTTATGGATAAACTCGAGCACGTAATAATTGCCTACGGAGACCAACTTGGCTATCACCATGGAGCGAAATTCCAAGTGTTGCGAGCATGGCCCAACTGGTACTCAAGTCAATATGTAAGTGTTTGCGTTGTTACTGATAAACCAGAGTTATTCAACAATTATCCCGTCAGATTAATTCAGATAACCGAGCAAGAGGCTCACGATTGGAGTCTTTGTGGCACTCAACACTTTGGCATCAAGCTTCGGGGTCTTGAGAAGGCAATGGCAACGAGCGATTCGTCCGTCTCATTGCTTCTCGACACGGATACTTACTGGAAAAAAAATCCGAGGCTTCTAGCAAACAGTGTCAAACCCAATCACGCAGTCATGTTTTGTGATGAAGGGAAAATCAAAGGAACGAAAAACGTTAGTATCAATCGGTTTAATGAATCCCTAGAGAAGGCCGAGATATTCTTGAGTGATATGCGGTATGAATTGTCTGATTTATCTCGGATGTACAACTCTTCAATCATTGGCATGCACCAAGACGATGCTGGCCTTCTTGACCGGGCCTTTGAGCTGTTCAGCGCACTCGAACCCCTGGTAGAAGCACATACTGTTGAGCAATTCTCACTAGGAGAAATATTTAGACTAAGCGGCGTCTCGGTGACTTTCGGAGCCCGATATACCGGAGACTGGTCGAGCACAGGTAAAAAAAATTACGTCACACCATTACTAAAAGAATTTTTTTACAGGTATGGCGAAGATAACTTCCATGCACACTTAGAGCATATTAACGAAATGGCGATCTCCAGACCACTCGGCGTCTTCATTCAGCAAAAAATCGCGCGGTTAAGGAGGTAGTAAGTGAGTCAAATCCCTGTTTCGTTAATAATTACAACTTTCAATTGGCCCGAGGCATTAGATCTGGCTCTGCAGTCCGTACTCAAACAAAACCATAAGCCAGCTCAAGTGATAGTAGCGGATGACGGCTCCAAAACATCCACTAGATTGGTGATTCAACGATACAAAAAAATTCTACCAATTGAACTAGTGTGGCAACCAGATACCGACTTCCGAGCAGCAAGAGTGAGAAACTTAGCGACATTAAGAGCGAATTACAAATATCTGATTTTCACGGATGGAGATTGTTTATTGCCGCCTAACTTTGTCCTTAGTCATTACCAATTAGCTCGTAGAGGGAAAATAGTTGCTGGTAGCCGCGTTCTGCTGAATGAACAAGAAACTAATAACCTTATCTATGACAAGAAAAAAATTGACAAACAACTGTTTTCAAAATGGAAATATGGCAATTTACCATTAGGAATCCTTAGAGATCTGAAGCCCAATTCTTGGCAGACTGTTAGAAGTTGCAATTTCGGTGTGCACAGAGCTGATATGCTTAAGATACGAGGGTTCAATGAGGAGTATGTCGGTTGGGGCCGAGAAGATAGTGACTTTGTCGTTCGTTTAATCAAGTCCGGAGTAACAGTTAAGAGCGGCCGACTGGCTGCATGTGTAGCCCATCTATACCACCAGGAACAGTCACGATCCCTCTTGTCTGACAATGATGCTAGGTTTTCAGAGACATTAAAAACTAATGACAATGCTCAGACATCACGGAGCACACTTGGTGAAGTATGAAAATATCCGGATTTACATTTCTAAAAAATGCCGTTATCAACGGCTATCCATTCGTAGAAAGCATTTCCTCCATTTTACCGCTCGTAGATGAGTTCATCTGTGCCATTGGACAGAGCGAAGATAATACCCGCCACCTGGTTGAGTCGATAAACGACCCAAAAATCAAAATTATTGATACCCAATGGAATGAAAATATGAGGGATCGTGGATTTGTTTACGGCCAACAAAAAATGATTGCTCAGTTCAATTGTTCCGGTGATTGGGCTTTTTATCTCGAGGCTGATGAAGTGCTTCATGAAAAAGAGCATTCCCTGATACGAGAAGCGATACAAAGACATTCAGATAACCCAGAAGTAGAGGCTTTATATTTTGATTTCTATCATTTCTATGGCACGGCGAGCCAGATAGGAATTGCCGGGTACAGAAAGGCCCCACGAATTATCCGGAATACGATACGTTCCATCGCACCTGATGGCTTATTTTGGGTAGTTTTAGATAAAAACAAAACTGGTAGATATCCAAAGGCTATGAGTGCCGGTGCAAATATCTATCACTACGGCCATTGCCGAAAAATCGACAAAATGGCGCAAAAATTAAAGCGAATCGGAAAATACTGGGGAAGTGAGCATGATCCTTTTGACGGATACGGATATGTCGACTTGGCTGAATTAAGGCCCTTCCATGGCTCACACCCGAAAATAATGGAGTGGTGGCTCGAAAATGAAGCTGAACAAATATTTAGCCAAGACCCAAGTTTTAGACCATCACGACGTGATCTACGGAATCGCGCTCGGTTCGCTATCGAAAAAATCTTCAAAGTAGAAATCAGTAAAAAACACTTCAAGGCACTTGATTGAGTGATTTTAAAGTAGTCCATATTGTCAGGCGCTACGGTCTCGTGGGCGGTATGGAGGGCTATGTTTGGGAACTAACACACGCGCTTACTGATTTAGGACTAGAGGTCGAAGTCATTTGTGAGCAAATCTATGGCTCCCCCTCTACCAAAATACAAATTAATACAGTAAAGACAGGTACATCCTCTCCAAGATGGAAAGCGATGCTGAGATTTAGAGCTGAAGTGAATAAATTAATCAGTGAAAAGCATTTCGACCAAACATCAATAATCCACAGCCACGAGCGAAGTCTAAACCACAACGTTACTACATTTCACGGAGCTCCCCTCGATGTAAAAAATAACTGGTGGCGATTTTCCCATCTCAGCGCGAGAATTGCTGCTTGGAAACAAATGGAAAAGGACGAAATTCTTGGCCCACAGGTACAGGTAGTCCTGCCTGTTTCAAATCGGATCAAAGACCAATTAGTTTCACTTTACCCCAAAATACACAATAAACATGTTGTCACCGCCTATCCTGGAGTACATCCCTTGCAGTTAAGAGAACCGTCTGGAGATGACGACCAATACTCTGGATCACGATTTGTTTTTATAGGTAAAGAATGGAAGCGAAAGGGATTAAGATTTGCGATCGACGTAATCGAGGAATACTCATCACAATTCAAGTTCTGCACGATGGATATTTACGGCCCTAGGGTTTCCGACTTACCTCGTTCCCTGCGACAGCATCCGAAACTTGTATGCAAAGGGTGGTCAAAAGATATTCCGTGGAGCAATTACGACGCCTTGATTCATCCGGCGACCAGTGAACCATTTGGAATGGTCGTACCTGAGGCTAGAAGTAATGGCGTACCCGTTTTGACGACGGATTTGGTGGGGAGCATAGAATTAAATTATCAGGGTGTCATCGCATTAGACACATCTGATAATATTAAGACATGGGCGATTAACCTCGCTAACCTTGTCAACGAAAAGGAAAATAAAAACGCTGAGATTAAATGGACTTGGAGGCAACTCGCATTAAAACATCTTCATGAAATCTATCCGTTAGCGACGCAATCACTAGGCTAGAGGGTAATCATTGGTGGGAAACCGACAAAAAATTGGATTGAAGTTGGGAACGACGTCAAATAAATAGCTCGGAGATAATCAATATGATCCGATCCAGATCTAGATTTAAAAACTTAACAATTTTAATTTACGCATTTACCATCGGGCCCGCAATAGCGCAAGAACGGCATACAATCCCTGATCTAGAGGCGTGTTCGAAGAGCGTGTTTTCAATCTTTTCGATATTTTACGAAAGCTCGATAGCTCAGCGGGAACGTAATCAAGGGTGTAGCCCAGAGGCGCTTGCGATCTACTCAGCTACAAAGCTTGATGAAACCTACAATGAAGATTCAATTAGCGACTCTGAATTTAGAGGTAGTCTGCAACACGGACCCCAACCTCAGCCGTCTTTGGCTCCCTCTATGAACACAGGCGCCGCCACCTTCGGCCTACCCCCCAGAGCAAGCAAGCCCGAAAATGACCGGAAGATCGAAAAGCTTCCGGGTCACTCCAATCTAAGCAAATAAAAAAACCCCAGCATAGCTGGGGTCTTTCGTCAGACTTACGCCTCGTATTTAGAACTTGAATTCTAAACCAGCAGCAGTAATGTCGCTGTTGACTGTCTTGGCATCGTCTGAGGTCTCAATGTACGCAGTCACACCGCCGCCCAGAGAGTACTGGACTGTATAGATAGTGAAGTCGTTATCCACTGAGCCAGCTGAAGATACCTCTTGTGTTTCTACGCCGAGCAACAGGTCACCAGTCTTGTATGACAGACCGTAAGCCTTTTGCTTGGTCTCAACACCAGCAGCGGTTGTGTCTTTCAGAGTCTCTAAACCGACTTTAATACCGCTCATTGAATATGAAACGTTATAGATCTGCTCTTCAATGTTTGTGTCGTATTGGTTTGATGCGTAACCGACTGTCAGACCAGAAGCCGAGTACTTAACAGCTGCACCTGCCGCCGCACCCGCAGCGCTAGTGGTAGCATCGACAATGCTTTCGTCTGTATTCATAGAAACCATGACGGTAAGTCCTTCAGCCAAAGAAGGAAGAGTCCTGAGGACCGCTGCGTCGTCGCCATCAGTGCCTTGACCCAACTCTTTTGCTGTCTCAGTCGAATCGTCGATAGCGTCTACCGCGCCGGACAATGATAGGTCACCGGAGTGGACTTGGACTAAACTGGCCAAGCTGCATACAGAGATTTTTTATCCGGCCGCCCCCACCTCCGGGTGATCGGCAACAATTAGGTACCAATAATGAACAAAATACATACGAGAATCTGCGCAACCATTGTCGCCGCTAAAGGTTTGGCCTCGACGACAATCTGCGAGGCGTTCGACTACGAGAATCTGTACACGAAAAACACTCAGCACTGTTCTGAAACACTGGATTTAGAAAAGCAAAACATACTGGACCGTTTTTTTCCCAAAGAAACATCTGAGCGTTGTGAACAATATGCCTCGAAGACCACTCTTGATCAGTTGGACCAGTTTTTTTTAAATAAAAAATTAACTGATGATGAGTACAGACAGGTCGTTCAATGGCTTGCCGGTAAAGCGAATAACGGACGGATTGTTAGTGACATCAATCCACAAAGCCAATCATCAGCGGTTCAAGCAATGACAAATGTAAAATCTCAAGAAAAAAGTATAGAGCCCCTACCCACTGTGACGGGATTCAAATCAATCGGAGCACAATCTAAGGACAAATGATTGTATTACGCATAAAAAACCCCGGCATTGCCGGGGTTTTCTTACTTAGATGATCAAGTAATTAGAACTTGAACTCAACACCAGCAGCTGTTGAGTCAGCTGTAGCATCTTTAGAGTCAGTTCTGTTTTCCAAGAACGCCGTAACACCACCGCCGAGGCTGTACTGAACCCCAA
>Ga0181558_10001205_pt1 | contig 24859 bp, 23 predicted proteins | sample 011ome_22_FD_133754 | JGI IMG/M metagenome (GOLD analysis project Ga0181558, IMG submission 133754) | Coastal salt marsh microbial communities from the Groves Creek Marsh, Skidaway Island, Georgia - 011507BT metaG (megahit assembly) | ecosystem: Environmental > Aquatic > Marine > Intertidal...
GATAGGCAAGACCGGTCGAAAACCCATTCATGCCAGCTGCCAGCGCGGTTGAAAGATCTTTTTGCATAGCGGCCAGTTGGCTGCTACTGGCTGGAAGCTGAAGGTCATCCATGGCACGGGCACGCAATACTGTGTGACCAACAAGCGGTAGAACGTTTACCGTGGGTGCGGCGGCAGCCAGTACCTCTATATAATCATTGGCATTAGTAAAACAGAACGAGCTGTTGTCACCAAGCAAATCAAGTGGAGGGATCAGGGTACGATATCTTGCAAGAGGTGAGGGTGAGGCGCTGATACCGCAATTGCCAACAACAACAGTGGTAACCCCCTGACTCAGCTTCGCCTTCATTCGCTTTGGATCAAACACCGCAATATCATCATGAGTGTGGATATCTATGAAACCCGGGGCAAGGGCAAACCCGCTGCCATCGATTTCCTGTTTTGCTCTAATGGGTTGAGTATCAGCTCGATTTTCGGCAGTGCTGAGTGAAATGATGCGTCCATCGGCAATTGCGCAACTTCCTCGCCACGGAGCATCACCACTGCCATCGAAAATCTCCACATCACGGATCAGCAAGTCAGCGACGATAGCATGTTTTTGATTTTTCCCGTCAAATGATATGTTTTACTCTCCTTTTTGCTGTTCTATCACGTTTTTACTCCCTCCCGGGCCTCTAATCTTATTCGGATAAAACTACTAGTTTCTGGCTGTTAGACCATACTTCAGTATTTTTTAGGGTTCCATAAATATGCTCGTTTCGTCAAACTCTGTGCGATAAATCCGTGAAATAGAGGCTGAGCCATCATCCAGCTTTTGTTTCAACTTATCTGCCTGCGCGGGACTGGAAAAGCTCAAAGAGTGACTGAATATGCCGGCAGGACCAGAGCGTGGCGTTCTAATATAAAAACAGATATGACACCTCCTAAAATTATAATTTAAGGATTACTGGCGGCTTGGGTTTTGAGCTAGTCCAGGTTTTGACTTTCAAAGCTTAGCAGCAAAATCAGCCATCTTTTTTGAACCCTTCAACATTGATGACTTCATTCGGGCAAATGCCCTGAACCCATGCCGGCGTCCGGCCAAGCCCAGTCCAGGTTGCCACGCTATTTGGATCATTATATTTTGCGTGAACGGTGCTGCGCTTGTCGCGCGATTTTGTCAACGCGGCGCGCCTTTTTGTGCCTCTTCTGCAGCGAGTTTCGGCGACTATATTCAACTCAATATCTTGAACAACGGTTTTGTATTTTATTACGATAGAATAAATTTCAACGGTTGCCAAATCAATGTTTTATGGCGTGTAAACTCTACCTGTGTGTCGTCAATAACTTTATTTAGTTGAGCAGCTGAGAGTTTTTTCAAGGTTTTCATTGATGCCGCCAAATTTAACTAAAATATTAGTTTCGCCGAAACTTCAATTAACTTGAAAAATAAAGTTATAAATAAACCCCATCAGTTATTTTGTTATTTTCTGTTGTGGTGTCTGCAGGTGCGCATTATGCGAAGAGGCTTGGCGATACAGATAGCCCTTATATTTTACCTCTAGCCGATGGGCTGCAATGCCCCAGCATTAATCGCTACTTTTGTTGTCTGACTCATAATTTCAATGAGGATATTGATGCGGTTGTTGGGCTCGATGTCGGCTATTGTTGCAATAAATCCGGAAAATGGACCTTGTGTCACTTGCGCCTGACTGCCAACGTGAAGTTTGCTGGACTGTGCTTCGCTCGTTTGACGTAATACGCTTTGCTCATCGCATCGCGCCATTAGCGCTTCAATAATCTCGTTCGCCACCACGCTTGGCTTGGCGCCAAGGCGAACCAAGCAGGAGACGCCGCGTGTGCTATTAACTTGACGCCATGGCCCCTGATCAGGGTGAAGTTGAACGAAGAGATATCCGGGAAATAATAGCTGAATTTGCCGCTGGAATATCTTGCCCTTTCGCTTGGTAATTTCCTGTAAGGGCAGGAATGTGCAAAAATTCTGATTTTCGAGATTGCGGACGGCGATTTGTGCCGCATTCGGCTTGCATTGCACAAGGTACCAATGTAAATCATGCGTTGTCTCGGTGTCAGGTTTCTTAATCATTGGCAATCGGGCCTTTTTGTCTTGATATTTGATCTATCAGCGAATGCTGCATCCTTTTTTCTATCTTTACCTTATTCATCTAGCACATTTATTTGTTTTTGTGATCGCCATCTAGTCCAGTTAATGGTTGTCCTCATTCCAGTACGTAAAAAGGGCTATGAATAAGTTCAACTTGCGATGATAAGGTTAAACCACGCTGTAAAGATCTACATTGCTAAATCTTTTGATTAAAATTCTCTGAGATAGAATTTTTGGTGTCTATTTTAAAGTATTTTAGATACCGGGCTCCTGGATTTATAGGTAAGGTCATAGCCAGCCCTAGAGAGAGCAAGACTTTGGCAGCGTCTGGTGGGCATTGGCAAGTCATTAAGGAAGGAGTGATACGCTCTTAGTTTTGGGCGTTTCACACAGGTTTCACAAGGGTGAAGGTAACGCGCATTATTTTGCTAATGTCATTTTAAAAAAATCAAAGAAAGCCACGCAGCGGAAAAGGCTTGAAATTGGAGTTGTAAACGTTTTTGCCCAGACTAAAATTTTCCGGCGAGCAGCGGTGAGCTCTCTCTTTTTTTAATTGGGTACTCAAGTTTTTGGCTCGTCGCAACCCTTTTAAGAGAAATAGGTTGACAGAAACACCTGATGTGTTCAAGCTCTGAACACATGAAAACGGTTTGGAAAATTTCCAATGCCGTGCGGTAGCCTGAGAGCTGTTTTCTGCATCATTTTATGAATCAAGAATTATCAATTAAAATCATTAGGGAGCTTGAGAAAGCCCCAGAACAGAGTCAGCGCGCCCTGTCCAAGCGGTGCGGCGTTAGCCTTGGCTCGATCCATTACTGCATGAACGCGCTTGTGGAAAAGGGCTATGTGAAGGCAAGGAATTTTAAAACTGCGAAGAACAAGCTAGCTTATGCTTATATTTTAACCCCATCAGGTATAAACCTCAAAAAAGAACTTACCGTCGCCTTTTTGAAACGCAAGCAGGCCGAATATGAGGCGCTACAAAAGGAGATCAAGGCGCTGGAAGAGGATCTGGCGCGGTGACGGCGTTTTGGGCGGCGGTTCCAACCTGGAAAACGGGATGCAACCCGATGTGCCCTGCAGTGAGATTAAGCGGACGATGCCATTCTTCTATCTCAGCTGTGAACTTCGAAATGACTACCTCTCAAAATTAAAACTCTGGATTGTTTCATAATGTATTGTAAATTTTCTTTGTGTTTTAATTTGAAAACTCAAAACCCAAAAACACTACAATAAAAACGCCAAATTTTCAGGTCACTAGAAAAATATGACAAAAAAAAATAATCGAACTGCAAAAAAAATAGCAATTATTGGGATGGGGTATGTTGGCTTGCCCCTCGCTGTTGAGTTTGGTAAGCGACGTGCAACTATTGGGTTTGATGTTCTTGATGCCCGCATAAGCAATCTAAAGAAGGGAATAGATCACACACTTGAATGTAGCTTGGAAGATCTAAGCAATGCAAAATACCTACGGTTCACAAGTTATGAAGAGGAACTGCAGAAGGCACAAATTTTTATAGTGACGGTTCCTACTCCTGTCGATCGAGCAAATCGTCCAGATATGAGGCCGCTGATTAAATCCAGCGAAACGATCGGTAAAGCCCTTAAAATTGGCGATATCGTTATTTATGAGTCCACAGTATATCCGGGAGCTACGGAAGAAGTGTGTGTGCCGGTACTGGAACAATTCAGCGGCCTCAAATTTAATCGAGATTTTTTTTGTGGTTACAGTCCTGAGCGTATTAATCCCGGCGATAAAAAGCATCGCATCACAACAATCAAGAAAGTCACCAGTGGGAGTAACCCAGATGTAGCGGTAGAGATTGACCGGCTTTACGCGCAAATTATTACCGCTGGCACTCATAAAGCCAGCAGCATCAAGGTGGCTGAAGCTGCTAAGGTTATAGAAAATACCCAGCGAGATCTCAATATAGCGCTGATGAACGAACTAAGTCTGATCTTTAATAAACTTGGTATTGACACTATCGAGGTGCTGGAAGCTGCCGGCACCAAGTGGAACTTTTTACCTTTCAGACCTGGGCTAGTCGGTGGTCATTGTATTGGTGTGGACCCGTATTATCTCACCCATAAGGCGCAAGAAATGGGTTACCACCCAGAGGTGATATTGGCTGGTCGACGTATCAACGACGGAATGGCGAGACATGTAGCCACGGAAACGATCAAGCTTATGCTAAATAAAGGTCACCCCGTGTATGGTGGTAAAGTATTAGTGCTTGGCCTAGCATTCAAAGAGAATTGTCCAGATGTACGCAACACGAAAGTAGTGGAAATCGTAAAGGCGCTGAAAGAATACAAAATTCAGGTTGATGTTTATGACCCATGGATAGATGCAAGTTACGTCGAACAGGAATATGGCTTCAAGTGTTTTACTAGTGCTCCAGCGTATAACCAATACACTGGGATTGTGTTGGCTGTGGGCCATCAAGAGTTTGTCGATTTGGGTGAGCATGGCATAAAAGCATGGGGCACAAGTGACGCTGTCCTTTATGATGTCAAAAGTCTATTGCCTGTCGGTTCAGCAGATGGGCGACTGTAGGCTGTTAGGACCTTGTTCAAAGGTAATTATAAAGCCCAACTTACGAGTGATATAAACCTGCTGTGATGAAATGCTTGCAGCTCAGTTTATTATAGTCAAAAGATGTCTAAGGGTTTGTTTTTTTGAAGCGAGAACAAAGATTTTACGCACAGCATTTAACTGCGCCAGCTCACAATGGTTTCGATAAAACTCTGAGAGCTCTGCTCCAGACATTGTTGCTTTACATAAACTATTTTGATCTGTTCAAGTTTTTAAATAATGACCGTCTCACCTCCCTGTAACCTCCAAGTTTTGCTAGTTCGCTTCTGGCGTCACCTCAGTAAGCGTCGCCAGCGACAATTCTTTTTGCTTATGCTTTTGATGTTAATTAGTGGATTCGCAGAGGTTGTAAGCCTCGGTGCGGTGTTGCCATTTATCAGCGTACTCGCTGCGCCTGATCGCGTATTCGGCTTTCCTATTATCGCTGGGTTGGCTCAGAGTTTAGGTATTAATTCAGCCGATCAGTTGATTGCGCCCATCACAATTGCGTTTGTGTTATTGGCATTGATGGCGTCTGTTATTCGGATCTTGTTGTTATGGGTTAGCACTAGGCTCGCGCACGCATGTGGCGCGGACCTGAGTATTGCGATTTATCGCCTCACTCTTCACCAACCCTTTAGGGTTCATGTTGCGCGAAACAGTAGCGAGATGATTAGCGGCATAACCAACAAGGTTAACATTGCAGTTAATGTACTGTACCAAATAACTAATTTGACTAATTCAGCTGTACTTATTATTGCAATTTTATTCGCTTTGATCAGCATTGATCCTATAGTGGCTTCAGTAGCAGCTCTCCTGTTTGGTGTTAGCTACGGGCTGATTGCCTGGATGTCCCGTCGTCGCTTACACGTTAACAGTCAGCGTATTGCATTTGAGCAAACTCAAGTAATTAAAGCCTTACAAGAAGGTTTGGGCGGCATTCGCGATGTGCTGCTGGATAATACTCAACAAGTTTATTGCGACATATATCGTAAGGCAGATTTGCCTTTGCGGCGGGCGTATGGCATCAACGCATTTATTGCTCAGAGTCCACGGCCCGCTTTAGAGGCAATTGGCATAGCGCTGATTGCTATTTTAGCGTATTCACTCAACCGTTCAGGTGGAGGACTGATTTCGGCTCTGCCAACGCTTGGCGCTCTGGCTTTAGGAGCACAACGCCTGCTGCCGGCCTTGCAGCAAGGCTACAGCGCTTGGGCCAACATTGTTGGCAGTCAAGCCTCACTGGCTGACACATTAACCTTGCTAGATCAACCCAAAGATTGGGTTTCCATTCAGCCTCCTTCTACTCCAATATGCCTTCAAAGTGGCATAAACTTTGAGTCCGTGGATTTCTATTATGTCAACAAAGGCCCTACCGTTATTAGTGGCCTTCACTTCTTTGTTCCTAAAGGTGCAAGGGTTGGTTTTGTTGGTAGCACTGGCAGTGGAAAAAGCACCACTATGGATCTGCTTATGGGTTTGCTGCCACCAACTAGGGGAGAGATCCTAGTGGACGGTAAGCCTATAGTGGGAGAACATCGAAGGGCTTGGCAACGGAGTATCGCGCATGTTCCGCAGAGTATTTATCTCGCTGACGCTTCCATAGCAGAAAATATTGCTTTTGGCGTGCCGTCAGAGCAAATAGATATGGTTCGGGTTCGGCATACGGCAAGTCAAGCGCAGATCAGTGATTTCATTGAGAGTGGGTCGGAGGGTTACGAAGCGAATGTGGGAGAGCGTGGCATCCGCCTGTCTGGTGGGCAACGCCAGCGAATAGGTATTGCGCGAGCGCTATATAAGAAAGCCAGTGTCCTTGTATTCGACGAGGCTACTAGTGCTTTGGACAACACTACTGAACAGTTGGTAATGCAGGCCATTGAGGGGCTGGGTAGAGAGCTTACCGTGCTAATAATTGCTCACCGGATCAGTACCGTGCGGCGCTGCGATTTTATCATAGAGATGGAGAATGGGCGGGTAGTGGCGCAAGGTAAATACGAAGAATTACTTGAGCGAAGCCCAAGCTTCCGCAGAATGGCGGCGACGAGATGAAAAAAGTTTTAATTACCGGTGCTGACGGCTTTATTGGGTCTCATCTAACTGAACTGTTGGTATCTGAAGGTTATAAAATAAAGGCGCTATCGCAGTATAATTCCTTTAATTACTGGGGTTGGCTTGAGGATGTTAACTGTTTAAATGAAATAGAGGTTTTGAGTGGTGATGTGCGTGATACGCACTATTGTAAACATATAACGAAGGATGTTGATATTATATTCCATCTCGCTGCGTTGGTCGCTATTCCTTATTCCTATCATGCCCCGGACAGTTATGTTGAAACCAACATTAAAGGCTCACTAAATATTTTTCAGGCGGCACTGGAGAACGGTGTTGAGCGTGTAATCCATACATCTACCAGCGAGGTTTATGGGACTGCGCAATATGTGCCCATCAACGAAAAGCACCCGCTTCAAGCGCAATCCCCTTATAGTGCGTCCAAGATTGGCGCAGACGCTATGGCGATGAGTTTCTTTAACACGTTTGACTTGCCTGTTATCATAGCGCGACCGTTCAACACATTCGGACCTCGCCAATCTGCACGCGCAGTAATACCAAACATTATAGGCCAGATTGCCAGTGGCGCGAAGGAAATCAGGCTTGGCGATATCACACCTACGCGTGATTTTAACTATGTAGCCGACACTTGTCGTGGCTTTCTTGCGCTGGCTCGTTGCGATAGAGCTATTGGCGAGACCTTAAATATTGGTTCGAATTATGAAATCTCAATCGGCGATACCCTGAATCTTATCCGTAAACTCATGAATAGTGATGTTGATTTTGTGCTTGATGAACAGCGTAAAAGGCCTGATAAATCTGAGGTGTTTAGGCTATGTTGTGATAACAAAAAGATCAGCGAACTTGCTAGTTTTAAGCCAGAATACACCCTTCGCCAGGGTCTGCAGGAGACCATTGACTGGTTCAGGGATCCTCTGAACCTCGTAAAATACAAATCAGACATCTACAACGTTTGAAGGTATTATATTTAATAGTCTAACCTAGTTTACCTGCGATGAGTACTACAGGAACGGATTTACTCCTATCCTTGTCCAGTATTCAGGGGCAACAAAGCGGAGTATTTGATGGAAAGCATGGGTTCAACTTTTGTTTCTGAGGGAGGTGCTTATGTTGAACTTTTTCAGCGTGAGTTTGCATCTTACAGACGAAAGCCTCCTGTATTCGCAACATTTATCGGCACCGAAGTAATTCATTTAGGCTGTCAACTTGCTGCCCTTCATTGTGAGCTTTCAGCATTTTATGATGACGCTTCTGCTAAGAGTAGAAAATGCGCGCATTAATTATTGCTGAAGCCGGAGTAAATCATAATGGTGATCTCAAAAAGGCCAAGCAGTTGGTTGCAAGCGCAGCCGCAGCGGGTGCTGATGTGGTTAAGTTTCAAACCTTTGTAACCGATAAGATCATGGTCCCTGATACCCCGAAGGCTGAATATCAAAGAGGCGCTACAAATCCAGATGAGGGCCAGTCCGAAATGGTTCGTGAGCTTGAGCTTTCAAGATCCGACCATGAGATCCTAATTAATGAATGTCGTTCGCATGGTATTAGATTCCTGTCCACTGCGTTTGATACTGATAGCTTCGACATGTTGGTTGATTTAGGTTTGGACTGCGTCAAAATTCCATCAGGAGAAATCACCAATCTACCTCTGTTGCGCCACATTAGTCGCCTAAGGTTGCCGGTTCTTTTATCAACTGGCATGGCAAATATGGCTGAAATTGAACATGCTATCGATGTTGTGGAGCAAGCGGGAACACCGCGTGAGATGATTAGTATCCTCCATTGTAATACGGAGTACCCTACGCCAGTTTGTGATGTAAACTTACGGGCAATGGTTAGTTTGAAGGTGGCTTTTGGATGTGAGGTGGGCTATTCGGACCATACAGCGGGCATTGAAATGCCGATCGCCGCGGTCTCTCTCGGGGCCTCTGTCATTGAAAAGCACTTTACCCTCGACCGAAACCTGCCCGGACCCGACCATTTGGCCAGCCTTGAGCCGCATGAATTCGAGTCAATGGTCGTCGCCATACGGAACGTGGAGCGTGCACTTGGTGATGGTATCAAGCGGCCTAGCCCAAGCGAGCAGAAAAATAAGGCAATAGCACGTAAGTCGCTTGTTGCTTCTCGTGCAATTCATGCTGGTGAGCTTTTTAGTGCTAGCAACATCACTGCCAAGCGACCTGGAACTGGACTATCGCCAATGCTTTGGGATGAAGTGGTCGGTCGCAGAGCATCTCGGGATTTTCTACCAAATGAATTAATAAAAATATGAACCGCAAAATATGTGTTATTACCGGAACCCGAGCTGAATATGGCCTGCTTCGTTGGGTGATGCAGGGTATCAAAGACGACCCCCACCTCGAGCTTCAAGTGATTGCTACCGGAACGCATTTGTCGCCTGAATTTGGCCTTACCTTTCGTGAAATCGAGGCTGACGGTTTTCAAATCGACCGAAAGGTTGAGATGCTGACAAGCTCAGACACAGCTGTCGGCATTGCAAAATCAATGGGGTTAGCAACTATAGGTATGGCTGATGCTTTTGACGAATTAATGCCTGACTTGATAGTTGTACTCGGCGATCGGTATGAGATCTTTGCATCTGTAGCTGCGGCCTTGGTGGCGTGTATACCTGTTGCGCATCTGCATGGGGGAGAAACTACGTTAGGCGCTTTTGATGAGGCGTTTCGACATTCCATCACCAAAATGTCCAACCTCCACTTTGTTGCTGCCGAGGAATACCGACGTCGCGTCATTCAACTTGGCGAACAGCCTGAACGGGTTTTCCTAGTTGGTGGTCTTGGCATTGACAACATAAAACGCCTAAAATTGCTGGATAGGGCGGAACTTGAGGAGTCGCTTGGCTTTGAGCTGGGATTAAAAAGCCTTCTAATCAACTTTCATCCTGTTACATTAGAATCTGAAAATGCGGTAGCCCAGATGAGCGAACTGTTAGCGTCTTTAGCTGAACTAAAAGACACACGCCTTATCATAACCATGCCTAACTCAGATACAAATGGTCGTGAATTGAGGAAAATGATCAATCAATTCATTACAAAATATCCAAATGCACACGCGTATTCATCGCTTGGACAATTGCGTTACTTGTCATGCGTTGCCCATGTAGATGGGGTTGTAGGCAACTCTTCGAGTGGTTTGCTGGAGGTGCCAAGTTTCAAAAAGGGGACCATTAACATTGGTGTTCGGCAAAAAGGACGATTGCAGGCCAGTAGTGTGATAAACTGTGAAGCCAACCAGGCCAGCATTTCAGACGCGTTGATTAGGCTGTATTCTGATTCGTTTAGAGGTGTGGTGGGTCAAACTAAAAATCCTTATGGTGATGGTGGTGCTAGCGAAAAAGTAGTGACTGAATTGAAAAATTTTGAAATTAAAAAACCATTCATGAAAAAATTCTATGACTTATCTATACTTGACCCTGAAAACTCCGAATGAGTGAGCCACTTCACATCTGGCGTGAAGCTGTCACTTCTGCAAGTTCCACAATCAAGGAAATTGTGTCCAACCTTAATAGATTGGGCATTAGAATTGTTCTTGTGGTCACTGAAAACCAAGAGTTAATCGGCACTATATCAGATGGAGATGTTCGGCGTGGATTGCTGAGAGGTTTAACTATTGATAGTCCAGTCACAAGCGTTATAAATCGAGATCCGCTGGTCGTTTCTCCGGGTTTGGAACGTGATGTAGTTATGGAGTTGATGAGAATAAACAAAATACAACAAATTCCGGTTGTAGACCAAGCCAATCAATTAGTTGGCCTTCATTTGTGGGATGAAATGATTACCCCAGTTTCGCGTCCCAACCTGATGGTGATAATGGCGGGAGGTAAAGGTACACGCCTTTTGCCTTATACAGAAAACTGTCCTAAACCAATGGTGCGTATTTCGGGCAAGCCGATGTTGGAACATATTATTGCCCGGGCAAAACTTGAGGGCTTCAAACAATTTGTATTGGCCATTCATCATCTAGGTGAGATGATTGAAGACTACTTTGGTGACGGAGCTCGCTTTGGTGTAAATATTGAATATTTGCGAGAGCGAACCCCTATGGGTACTGCCGGCGCTTTAAGCTTGCTGCAGTCAAAACCAAAATCCAGCTTTATAGTCACTAATGCGGATGTGATCACTGATATAAACTATGGAGACTTCCTAGATTTTCACCTTCATCATCGAGCTTCTGCTAGTATGGCGGTGCGGGTCCATGAGTGGCAAAACCCATATGGAGTGGTGCTAACGCAAGGTGCTGAGATAGTTGGCTTTGAAGAAAAGCCTGTCGTGTGCAGCCATGTAAACGCTGGAGTGTACGTGTTGTCGCCAGACGCTCTGAACCATTTACCCTCAGATATTGCTTGTGACATGCCTGAGCTTTTTGAGCGATTGAGGGCAAAATCAAAAACTACAGTGGCTTATCCGCTCCACGAACTTTGGTTGGATGTTGGTAACCCTGATGACTTGAATAAAGCCAACCTAACAACTTCAAAAAAGAATGTAACATGGAAAAGATAAAATACCCAAAGCCCATCGATTTAACTCATTTTACAAAAGAATATATTGCGCCTGCTCCTTTTTATGGTCTTCCTGCGACTGTTACTTTCTGCAAGAAATGTGTCATTTCTAACCAGCGGCCAAATTCTGCAATCGAATACAAACACACAAAAGAAAGCACTAAAGAGACGATTAATTTTGACAAGAAAGGGGTCTGTGATGCCTGTGTCCTAGCAGAACGTAAAAACGTGAACACTGATTGGGTTGATCGAGAGCGGCAATTGCGTGATTTGTGCGACAAACACAGGAAAAATGATGGCAGCTATGACTGTATTGTCCCTGGTTCTGGAGGTAAGGACAGTTTTTACGCGTCTCATATTTTGAAAACTAAATATGGTATGCATCCTCTTACAGTAACTTGGGCTCCCCACATTTACACGGAATGGGGATGGAAAAACTTCCAATCATGGATCCACGCGGGCCATGATAACTATTTGATGACGCCAAATGGCCGTGTCCATAGATTATTGACCCGGTTGTCCACTGAAATCCTTTTTCATCCTTTTCAAGCCTTCATGTTTGGGCAAAAGGCGCTTGCACCAAAAATGGCGCTATTATTTGATATCCCTTTGGTTTTCTATGGAGAGAATGAAGCTGAATACGGAAACCCGATTGGTGGCGCTGATACTGCTAGAAGGAATGAAGCCTACTTCGCGGCTGACGGCCAAACTGAAATCTATCTGGGTGGTGTTTCAACTGCTGATTTAATTTCAAATTTTGGTGTCGATAAGGCTGATCTTTTACCTTATTTACCTGCTGATCAAAATTTAATTGAAGAAAAAAAGGTTGAGGTTCACTACTTGGGTTATTACCTCAAATGGCATCCACAAGCCTGCTACTACTATGCTGTTGAGCACGGGGACTTTGAGGCCTCCCCTGAACGAACGCCGGGAACATACTCAAAATACAATAGCATTGATGATCGCATTGATGATCTGCATTACTATACAACAGGCGTCAAGTTTGGTATCGGTCGTGCAAGCTACGATGCTGCACAAGAGATACGCTCCGGTGACATTGATAGGAAGGAAGGTGTGGCGCTGGTAAAGCGTTTTGACCATGAGTTCCCGGAACGATTTATGAATGAATTAGTCCGCTATTTGAGTATTCCCAATAATCAGTTTCCAGAAGCAAGTAAAATGTTTGAAGAGCCGATTATGGATCTGGACTATTTTGAATTGTTAACCAACCGCTTCAGGTCACCCCACATTTGGTATAACGAAGATGGGAAGTGGATGTTGCGTCACCCTTTGTCAGAGGGATGATATTGGGCTATTTTGTATGAGAAATATTCGGCTAATTGGACGATTAGACATCAAGGGGCCTAATCTTATCAAGGGAATTCATTTGGAAGGGCTCCGCATCATTGGTGCACCAAACAAGTATGCATTACGCTATTATGAGCAGGGTATCGATGAGCTGATTTACATGGATAGTGTGGCAAGCCTTTACGGACGTAACCACTTATGTGAAATTATAAGTGAAGCTGCCAAGGATATATTTGTTCCATTAACAGTGGGAGGGGGAGTGCGATCAGTAGATGATGCAACGCGGATATTGCGCTCCGGTGCAGATAAAGTGGCAGTAAATACTGCAGCGGTTGCTGATCCTCAGCTCATTAACGATATTGCGCGCCGCTTTGGCAGCCAATGCATGGTGTTATCCGTAGAGGCCAAGCAGTGCGGTATTGACCGTTGGGAGGTTTATACAGATAACGGTCGCGAGCGCACTGGCCTGGATGTTGTTGATTGGGTCAAGCGTGGTGTAGCTCTCGGTGCGGGCGAAGTTTTGCTTACTTCTGTAGACCGTGAGGGTACGAGAAAAGGTTTTGAAATTTCGCTAGTCTCTGCAGTGACTTCGGCGGTTCCTGTACCGGTAATTGCCAGCGGGGGAATGGGCAAGCCGCAAGACTTTGTTGATGTGGTCGAACAAGGTGGAGCAGACGCTGTAGCGATGGCTGACACACTTCACTATGAGCGGGCTTCGATAGATAGCATTCGCATCTTAGCCCAAAAAGCAGGAATTCCGGTTCGTAATTATGAAATATTCTGATGTTACGGTTATCGACTATGGGGTTGGCAACCTGCTGAGTGTGCGGAGAGCTTTGGAACATTGCGGGGTAACGGTTAAAGTGAGCTCAGATCCAGATGAAATCCGTAAAGCAAGTCGTGTGGTGTTGCCAGGTGTTGGAGCATTCTCGGACGCTATGACAGAAATTCGTCGACAAGGCTTAGACATAGTGGTTCAAGAGGTTGGAGCTTGCGGCACACCCCTGATGGGCATATGCTTGGGTATGCAGATGCTGCTCGATGTCAGCGAAGAATTTGGCGAAACCATTGGGCTTGGCCTAATTCCTGGAAGAGTGGTGCCAATACCGGTTGCCACAGCGGACGGACGAATACAAAAAAGCCCGCACATTGGCTGGAATGGGCTTGTTTTACCCGAGAGGCTTGCAAATTGGCAAGGCACAGTGTTGCAGGACATAAAACCGTGCGACCCTGTTTACTTCATCCACTCTTTTATGGTCAGCCCCAACAATATCAATCATTCCATTGCGGATTGCATTTATGGTGGAAAATCAATCCCAGCGGTTATTGAACGAGAAAATGTTGTTGGATGTCAATTTCATCCAGAAAAAAGTGGTGAAGTCGGCTTAAAAATCCTGAGACGATTTTGTGCTAATTGAGCGGATACTTATTGTCGGCTTGGGCAGTATCGGACGGCGCCACTTGAGATTAGCTCGCGAAATTTTGCCTCGTGCCAAAGTCGCTGTTTTGCGACACAAACCTGATCAGGACAAACCAGACGCTGTTGACTATTCGTTCTCTACAATGGACCAAGCTCTCGCGTTTGCGCCACAGATAGCGGTAATCGCAAATCCACCAAGCTACCACCTTTCCGTTGCCATCCCTTTGGCTATGGCCGGCGTCCACCTATTAATTGAGAAGCCACTCGCAGCTTCAGCAAATGGGGTTGCTGAATTGTTAAAAATCTGCAATGTCGCAAAAATCCAATTAGTAACTGGTTACAACCTTCGATACTTACCATCGTTAAGGCGATTTAAATCTCTTCTGGAAGACAATATCATTGGTGCTGTCTGGTCGGTAAGATGTGAAGTTGGCCAGAGTTTGCTCAATTGGCGTCCTGATACTGACTACAAGCTAGGTGTGTCGGCGCGACGATCTCTTGGTGGGGGCGCGCTAAGTGAGCTGAGTCACGAGCTAGACTATTTACTTTGGATATTTGGCGATGCGGTGTGGGTTCAAGCTGCTCTCTTTAAACAGAGTGACTTAGAGATAGATGTTGAGGATTGTGCCCATTTGATTATTGGTTTGCTAGGCAAGGAAGACGAAAACCAGATTATTGCGGCAGTCAACATGGATTTTGTTAGGCACGACACTACAAGGCTGTGCACTGCTATTGGTAAATTGGGTAGCCTTCGATGGAATGGTCTCAGTGGAACAGTCGAATTGTTTAAAACAAATACTCAGAGTTGGATTGAGGTCTTTCGGCATGAAGCTGTTCGTGACGAAAGCTATCGCTCTGAATGGAAGGCCTTTTTGTCAAGTGTAGAGGGAAGCGCTCGACCGTTGATTAGTGCGGAGGAAGGCCTGAAAGTTTTAGAGATTATTGATGCAGTAAGGCTGGCAGCAGAAACAAAGACAAGGGTCGACATAAACTCTTAGGGCATTGATCAAAAGGTTTTTATTGTGGAAGCAGTAGCATTTATTTTTGCCCGAGGCGGCTCGAAAGGGCTGCCTGGAAAAAACACACGAATGTTGGCCGGAAAACCGCTCATTGCTTGGTCCGTTGAGCAGGCCCTTTCCGTCCCGCGCATCAAACGTGTGATAGTTTCGACAGACTCGCAAGAAATTGCGAATTTAGCGAAAAAATATGGTGCTGAAGTTCCGTTTATTCGCCCTTCAAATCTTGCGAGTGACACTAGCCCAGAGTGGATGGCCTGGCGCCATGCTTTGAATTATTTTTTTAATACAGAGGGTAGGTTGCCGGAAGTATTTGTTTCCGTTCCAACCACCTCCCCACTGAGGTCACCGGTTGATATAGAAAAGTGCTTAGATGAATATGCAAAACATAATGTAGACACCGTCCTCACGGTCACAGATGCACAGCGAAGTCCATATTTTAATATGGTCAAGTTGAACTGTGATGGCACTGTCGGACTTGTAATACCGCCAAATTCATCGATAACACGTCGTCAGGACGTTCCGACTGTTTTTGATATGACTACCGTAGCATATGTCGTAAATCCTGAATTTATTTTAACGCATCAGTCAGTATTTGAAGGTAGTGTTCGCGCTATTCATGTTCCATTAGAGCGTGCAATTGACATTGATAGTTTGCTTGATTTTAAGATAGCAGAGCTCGTTCTTTTGCAGAAACTGGATCCAAATTGAGCAGCCTTAAAGTATTGATGAGCCTTCAGAACCGCAATGTGCTTATTACAGGCGCTTCGGGTGGCCTCGGTTTTGTTATGGCCGATACTCTCGCTGAATTGGGTGCTGACCTTATACTAGTCGACCGCCTTGAGACAAATTTGGCGGAAATAGCTTGTTCCTTGCGCGAAAAGTGGGGTGTGCTTGTTTGCTATTATCACTGTGACCTTGAGCAACACGGCCAACGCATTGTACTGATGGACCTGATTAAAAAGAAGCACCCAAACCTCAATATACTTATCAATAACGCTGCATTTGTGGGAAGCTCTAGCCTTCAAGGGTGGGCAGTGCCTTTCGAACAGCAATCGGTTGATACATGGCGCCGAGCCATGGAAGTGAATTTAACTGCGCCATTTCATTTGTGTCAGGGATTGTTTCCATTGTTAAGAAGTTCACCAAACTCAACTATCATTAACATAGGCTCAATCTATGGAGAATACGGACCAGATTGGGAGTTATATTCCGAGACAGGCATGGGAAATCCGGCAGCGTACAGCGTATCCAAAGGCGGTTTGCTTCAGTTGACTCGATGGCTTGCAACAACATTAGCACCCCATGTTAGAGTAAATGCTATTTCGCCTGGTGGTATCTTAAGGGATCAGCCAGATGTTTTTGTGAATCGATATGTAAGGCGTACTCCTCTGGGTAGAATGGGTTCTGAAGACGACCTACGTGGTGCGATCGCCTATCTTGCAAGTGATTTGTCCGAATATGTTAGCGGGCAAGTGATACCCGTTGACGGTGGCTGGGGTGTGTGGTGAACGTTGAAATGTTAAAAGTTATTTAGATTAATTTGGGTGTTTGAGATGTTTTTGGTAACAACAGCCGATCGCCGTTTTTGGAAAAAAAATGAAACAACATTGTTCCTTGGTGAATGGTGCAAGCTCTACAGTGAACGAAAAATTTGGTCAAGCTTAGAACATCAAACCTTACCTTACCACTGGGATGATCGACAGAAGTTTGACAGCGATGTCAATAAAATCGACGCAATATATGAAAAATATTTGGCGCTTCTTAGTGATCGGCTTAACCGTGTTCATGGGTTAAACTATTCGTCGCGCTATTGGCGTATTATAATAGGAATATGGTTAAGATCTTTTATCGACGCACTTTATGATCGGTATTTATCGATCAGCGCGGCAAGGGACAGCGGCCTAGTTACAAACACTTGGATATGCTCTACTGAGCGGTGGACACCTCAAGCCGTCGTTTCTTTCGGTCATGACTCATATAACCTTTACCTCTACAGTCGGATTATTAAATGGCTTGGAGGGATCCCTTTCGAGGAAAAGAGTTTGAGGCACTTTTCAACGGATGGCCCGTCCTCCATGTTACCAAAATCAAGTCTGGGAAGAGTTTTTGATGAAATTGTTCGGCAATTAAAAAAAGGCCCAGAAACATTTTTTAGGCAGAGTTTGGCGGTCTTGGCTGTAGAAGTTTACCCTAGCTTGTTGCGCCACTTCAAACCGGACTTTGTTTTTGTGGGCACCATTTACCTGTCCTTAGTGGATCAGTTACGTTTGCAGCTTTCTCTTGGCGAGATACCTTACCTCTTTCATGGGAAAAAAATAGCTCCTTCAAGCAAGGAGCCTGATCTCCAAATGCGTGCTGCCCTATCTTTTCCGGCAAGTGCAGTTCCTTTCGAGGAGTTGCTCAACGAGTTAATTCCTGAGCAAATACCGATGACTTACGTTGAGTTGTACCGAGATGTGCACGATAGGGTTCTGAGACTTGGTCCTAAGGCTCCAAAGGTTGCTGTTACTGCTTACACAATAAATTACCGCTATTGTTTTGAATTTTGGGCGGCTTATCATACTGAAAAGAGTGGGACCAAGGTGTTTGCTATGCAGCATGGAGGAGGTTATGGAACGGCTCGCCATATTTTCCTCGACCAACATTTTATCAGAGCGTTCGATAAGTACTATACATGGGGCTCAACATTAGGGGGAGACACAAAAGTGAAGCGTATGCCTTCCCTGCGTTTGTGGAAGACAAAAAAGCAACTTTCTGAATCGAACCCAAAAGGAAGCATTATGTGGATTGCAACCACTCAAGCACGCTATAAAACATTCGCCGAAAGTGGCATTTGCGGTCCTCATATGCTCGATTATTTTGAGGAGCAGCGTAAATTTTATGAGTGTTTGATTACACCAGTGCGAGAACTTCTTTTGTGGCGATATTTCAATGATCCTTGGGAGGATAAAAAAAGAGTCGAGGATTTTGCTCCTGACCTGCGAATACAGCGTGGCACAAAAAAACAATTAGGCAAGGAGTCTAATTTCATTGGTGAGCTAAAGAAGTGTCGCCTCGCGGTTCACACTGGTAATGAAACTACATATCTGGAAGCGCTGTCAGCTGATTTTCCGTCAATTATTTTTTGGAATCCTGTCTTTTATGAGATAAGGCATCCAATGCAGCACATTTTTGACCGTTTGGTGGGTGCCGGTATCCTCCATTATACACCAGAATCCGCGGCACACACGCTAAACGAGGTTTATCTCGATCCTCTTTCATGGTGGAGAACTGACAAGGTTCAGAGTGCGCGACAGTATTTTTGTGACGCTGTGGCCAATACGGATGATGGCTGGATGGAAGCTTGGGTTGGAGAATTGAAGGAAGTCGACTTGTGAACATATTTGCGGCACATTTTTACAAACTTGTAATCGCAGGTGCAAATCTGGCAAACGATTTAGAGTTTTTGTCTCAACTAACACTGAGGTTCCATGTTAGATAATTCAAGTATCCTGATTACAGGAGGAACAGGCTCATTTGGACATGCTTTTGTTCCAATGACCCTGGCCAAATACAATCCTCGCCGCTTAGTGATATACTCGCGTGACGAGATGAAACAGTGGAGCATGGCAAAGCTCTTCGAGGGCGATGACCGTGTACGCTTTTTCATCGGGGATGTGCGTGATAAAGAGAGGTTGTCACGGGCACTTAAAGGGATTGACTTTGTTGTACATGCTGCAGCTACTAAAATTGTGCCAACGGCGGAATATAACCCGTTTGAGTGTGTGAAGACTAATATTATTGGTGCGATGAACCTCATCGATGCTTGCATTGATGCTGGTGTTAAAAGGGTAGTTGCACTCTCGACTGATAAGGCTAGCAGTCCAGCAAATCTCTATGGCGCAACAAAGCTAGCGTCTGACAAGTTGTTTATTGCTGGTAATTCATACAGCAGCCCAAAGAATGCTCGGTTCTCAGTGGTGCGTTATGGCAACGTAATGGGTTCGCGAGGTTCGGTGATCCCCTTTTTCCTTACTCAGTTGAGTAAAGACAGTTTGCCTATCACTGACATACGCATGACGCGTTTCATGATTACTTTGGAAGAGGGGGTCGATTTAGTTTGGCATGCCTTTGATGACATGATCGGAGGTGAGATTTATGTAAAAAAGATACCATCTATGAAAGTCATTGATATTGCTCGAGCGATCGCACCGAACGCTAAATATAAGGTTGTTGGAGTTCGCCCTGGTGAGAAACTGCATGAACAGATGATAGCTTCCGAAGATGCGCCTTTTACCTTTGAATATGATGGTTATTTTAAGATTTTGCCGGCAATCCACAATTGGAGTAAAGATCCCGGCCGGATCAATGGTGGCACCCCGGTCGGTCTTGGCTTCACTTATTCATCCGATAATAACTCGGAATGGATGAGCGTTGAACATTTGCAAAAATGGATAGCGCACAATCGTGAAATGATGAAGAAAGCATAGGACTATGATTCCCTACGGGCGGCATGAAATAGACAAGAGCGACATAGATGCTGTGGTCAAAGTCCTGCAGTCTGATTTTCTGACTCAAGGTCCGGTAGTGCCTTTGTTTGAGCAAGAGGTAGCAAATTATTGTGGCGCAAATCATGCCGTTGCTGTCAACAGTGCTACATCAGCCCTGCATATTGCTTGTATGGCACTTAACTTGGGTCCTGGAGACTGGCTTTGGACTAGTGCAGTGACGTTTCTGGCTTCAGCGAATTGCGGCCGTTATTGTGGTGCTCACGTGGACTTTGTTGATATAGATCCGCGAACCTACAATATGAGTGTGTCTGGTTTGGCGGAAAAATTAGCTCAAGCAGAAAAGTTTGGCAAGCTACCAAAGGTTGTGGTGCCGGTGCATCTATGTGGTCAATCTTGTGATATGGCTGCTATTCATGCACTCAGTGAAAAATATGGCTTTAAAATTATTGAAGATGCGTCACATGCAGTTGGAGGCAAATACAAGAATAACCAAATTGGTAACTGCCGTTTCTCTGACATTACAGTGTTCAGTTTTCACCCTGTTAAGATTATCACAACGGGTGAGGGTGGGGTAGCAGTCACAAATGATCCAGAAATATCGAAAAGTATGCGTCTTTATCGCAGTCATGGCATGACAAATGACCCAAATGAAATGCGTTGCAGGCCTGTTGAAGAGGTTTGGAATTATCAACAAGTTTGTTTAGGTTATAACTATCGCATGACTGACATTCAAGCTACGCTGGGAGTGAGCCAAATAAAGCGATTAGATAAATATGTCGAAAGACGCCACATTATAGCTAATCGTTACAATTCCGAATTGCGTGATTTATCTCTAAAGACGCCATGGCAACATCCCGACAGTTATTCTAGTTACCATCTTTATCCTATCCGGTTAATATCGGGTGAGTGTCAACCAACACAGCAAGAAGTTTTTAACAAGCTTCATGCCTCTGGTATAAATGCCAATTTACATTATATCCCTGTTTACAGACAGCCCTATTATGAAGAACTGGGTTTCAAGGCAAATTATTGCATTGAGGCTGAGCGATATTTTAGAGAAGTGATTTCTATTCCGATGTATCCAACTATGAGTGATGGTCAAGTGGACGATGTTGTGACCGCACTCCGACTGTTAATCTGTAAAAAATGAGTGAAAGTTCGCAATGTATCGTGGTAATTCAAGCTCGAACAGGCTCTTCTCGCCTTCCAGCAAAAGTGTTGTTGCCAGTTGCTGGAATGCCGCTTGTGGTTTTGGCTGCCAGACGCGCTGCGAACACTGGCAGGAGAGTGATTGTTGCGACATCATCTGAACCCGATGATGACGAACTCGTTAAAATATTGGTAAAGTATGAGGTGCCATTTTTCCGTGGAAACTTGCATAACACATTAGCGCGTGTGGTAAGTGCTGTTGAAAAAATTGAAGACGATACAATTTTTGTCAGGCTAACTGCAGACAACAGCTTTCCGGATGGTGCCTTGATAGACGAAGTGGTTGTTGATTTCCAACGTCGTTCGTCAAAGTATCTTTGTTGCGGGGGCGTTTATTCTGGCTTGCCCTACGGAGTCAGTCTTGAGGTGACACGTATCAAATATTTACGTGAAGCTGCGCTCACAACAAAATGTCCCAATGATCAAGAACATGTGACGCCATTTATAAAGCGGAAATATGGCGTCGATTATTTTGAGACTTACAATCTTCTGAAAAAAGCACATTATCGTTGTTCAGTTGACCAATATGAAGATTATTTGAACATTTGTAACATATTTTCTAGAGTATCAGATCCTGTTTTTGTGTCATGTCTAGACTTGATTCAGCTTCTGGAAAAAGGGTTTTATCAGCCAATTTCCCGTTTACCGGTTCCTAAGCTTGTTATTGGTACAGCTCAAATTGGTTTGAAGTATGGCATCGCGAATCAAACCGGTAGGCCTAGCCTCTCAAAAACAAAGCTAATGTTGAGAACGGCAATTGCTAATGGTGTTGAATACTTTGATACCGCAAGAGCCTATGGTGCTAGTGAACAAGTTATTAGCAAGTCCCTCTCTGGTGGTTGGAAAGCTCGCGTTAAAGTTATTACTAAGCTGTCTCCTGATATGAAAATTCCCAAAAATGCAGACCCTAGGTCAGTGCAAGCTTGGGTTGACGCAAGCATATTCGAGTCTTGCATGCAACTCGGACAAAAGTCGCTTGATGTGCTGATGTTGCATCGTGCATATCAATTAACAGAGTTTGATGGAAAGATTTGGGATCGTCTTCTTGAGCTTCAGCGAGAGTCTGTTATCGATGTTTTGGGTGTCTCAATTCAAAGCCCCGAAGAGTTGTCGCTTGCGTTGGGAAATGAATCTGTTGGTTTTATCCAGATGCCTTTCAATCTTATTGATTGGAGGTGGAGTGAATTAGAAAATGGTTTGATACAGGCAAAAATTAATAGGGATCTTTTAGTGCATGTTCGTAGCGCGTTTCTTCAAGGTCTACTGCTGAGGCTTGACAGTGATCTTTGGCAACGTGCGCACTGTTCTGCCCCATTAAAAATATTTTCTTGGTTGCAAGAAACGGTTCAAATTAATGGCTGTGATGATATTGCAGACCTATGTTTAAGATATGCCCGTTCTCAAAGTTGGGTTGATGGTGTCGTGGTTGGGATGGAAACTCAAGAACAAATGGAAAAAAACATTTTATACTTCAATAAGCCATTACTTGGCGCCTCCAAGTTAGAAGAAATTGAATCAAGCCGGCCAATAGTTGATGCCCAAACCTTGGACCCTTCCCTGTGGATAAGATGAGCAGATGATTGGTGCAGGTGATTTATTTTCGATGCAGGGAAAAACAGTTCTTATAACTGGGGCAACGGGGCATTTGGGAAGTTCTATGGCATATGCACTTGCGGAGGTTGGTGCGCACATTTTGGTCAATAGCCGGAACCGTGTTCATGCTGAAAACTTCGTTAATACCATGAAGAGGCATCATTATTCTGCTGAACCACTTGTTTTTGATGTCACCCAAGAGTCGGATATAAAGGAGTCTCTAAAGGCAATAGCTGAAAAACCTCTTCATGTTTTGATAAATAACGCTTATGCGGGTGACTCGGGCACTATTTTGACTGCAGAATCGAATCAATACCGAAATAGCTTTGAAGTAGTTCTTGTTGGAGCGCAAAATTTGCTTAAAGAAACTTTGGGTGGGCTTAGGCGTGGCGTAGAGCAGTCAGGTGACGCTTGCGTTATCAACGTCGCATCAATGTATGGTTTTGTCAGTCCAGATATCGAGATGTACAATTCCTATGAGCAAGCAAATCCGCCATTTTATGGCGCTGCGAAAGCAGCCCTAATTCAATGGACGCGTTATGCGGCTTGTGAACTTGGCCCGCAGGGTATCAGGGTGAACTGCATTTCACCGGGCGCCTTCCCTTCAGGTCAAGTTAAACAATCGGAGCCAAGTTTTGTCTCAAGGCTAGCAAAGCGGGTGCCACTCGGTCGAGTGGGGACTTCAAATGAAATCCGTGGCCCGATTTTGTTTTTAGCTTCGCCGGCAGCAAGTTATGTAAATGGTGCCAATTTGGTAGTTGATGGTGGGTGGACAGCTTGGTAGGGGTCACTGAAAAGTCCAATCAAACGCCTAATTTAAAGAAAAAATAGGCTCAATTAAACAAACGGTTGTTGATCAACAGGAAATCAAATACGCCAAAGTTTTTGACTATGTATTCAATTTTACGGCGTTATTGGCAATCGAGGTGGAACTTTAGCGATCAATAGTTGATGGGTGGTGCAGAAAATGAATGAAGTGGTTTTAGTAGTTGTTGCACATTTTGATGACGAGACGATCTCAATGGGTGGAACAATCGTTAAGCATGTCTCAAACGATGATAAAGTTTTTGCCATTTCAATGACTGATGGCGTTAGTGCGAGAGACAGCGCAGATAAAAGTGCAAAAGCAGATAGAAAAACTTCGTCTGTTTCTGCAAGTCAAGAATTAGGGTTTGAGTGGGGCGACTGTTACAATTTTAACGATAATGCGATGGACTCATATCCCTTGATCGAGGTAGTTAAAGCTATCGAAAAAGCTAAAATTAAATATAAACCTTCACTTGTTTACACCCATAGCGCAGCAGATTTAAACATAGACCATAGAGTGGTAGCCAATGCAGTTTTGACGGCTTTCAGGCCTCAGCCAGACGAAATATGTAAAGAATTGAGATTGTTTGAGGTCGCATCCGCCACTGACTATGGTTGCCCATCAATCACAGGTTTATTTTCTCCGAATTTATTCATCAACATTGCTGAACAATGGTCCTATAAAGAAAGTGCGTTAAAGAAGTATGATACTGAAATGAGGAAATACCCGCATATTAGATCAATAGAAGGCATCAAGAATCTTGCCAAACATCGCGGAAATCAGGTCGGTTACGAACTTGCCGAGGCCTTTGAAGTAGTTAGAAAATTAGAGGTCTAGAATGCGACTTGCCATATGTTGTTCAAAAAATTGGTTTAAACTCGCGCCGTCTACAATTGATGCCCACATTGTAAAATTTTATAAGAATGAAAACGACCTTACTGTTGAAGGATTAGTAAACTTTAAACCTGATTATGTATTTTTCACGCATTGGGGTTGGATTGTACCAAAAAAAATACACGCACAGTTTAATTGTATTTTATTTCATGCTGCCCCTTTGCCATATGGACGTGGGGGCAGTCCAATTCAAAATCTTATCTTGGAAGGCTTCAAAAATACGCCAGTCTGCGCTGTTAAAATGACAGATGATCTAGACGCGGGTCCAATCTACACTTCATCTGAGATAAGTTTAGACGGAACGCTTTGTTCAATATTTTTCAGGCTTAATAAGGTTATTAATAAATTAATAGTCGAGATAATAGAAAAGAACCCAATTCCAAGTGTACAGTTAGGTAAGTCCTATACATTCAAAAGGCTAGCTAGTACTGATAACATGATTCAAGAAGGATTAATGCTAGAGGAAATCTACGATCGAATTCGGATGGTTGATCATGAGGATTATCCAAAAGCCTACATCGTTTATGGTGATATGAAACTTGAATTTAGCAGCGCTGAACTAGTGGGAAACTCAATAGAGTTAACGTGTTCGATAAAAAAATTAAAATAAGGAGTGCTAACACCAGCGACACCAAAGACATATTCGCTTGGCGGAGTGATCCGTTAAGCCAATCTATGTTTTTTGATACCTCTACTCCTCTGATTGAAGATCACACACTTTGGCTTGAAAGCTCTCTTAAAAATGCTAATCGTAAACTTTATATTGGAGAAATAGGTCAGGACAAGATAGGGGTGTGTAGATTTGATTTAGTTAGCACAGAATCTTACGCTGAAGTGTCAATAAATATTAATC
>Ga0181558_10001208_pt1 | contig 24841 bp, 24 predicted proteins | sample 011ome_22_FD_133754 | JGI IMG/M metagenome (GOLD analysis project Ga0181558, IMG submission 133754) | Coastal salt marsh microbial communities from the Groves Creek Marsh, Skidaway Island, Georgia - 011507BT metaG (megahit assembly) | ecosystem: Environmental > Aquatic > Marine > Intertidal...
GCGCCGAGAGAGCGGCCAAGAAAACCACTTGGACACCTAAATCAGGAGCAGGATTACAGGTAGGTTATATCGTTTATCGATTCGAATTGCGATGACATATTTAGAAGCTGTGGATTGGCTGTATGCGGCTGTTCCGAATTTCCAGCGTGACGGAGGAAACAAAGACTATAAAATAGGCTTAGAAGGCCCATTGCAACTTTGGGAAGAATTGGGGTATCCTGGATCACAAATCCCAACTGTACATGTCGCAGGTACCAATGGAAAAGGATCATCGTCGAATATGATTGCGGCCGGTTTGATTTCTTGTGGATTCCGCGTTGGACTATTTTCATCTCCGCATTTGTTCAGTTTCAGAGAACGGGCAAAGATTGGAACAGATATGGTGCCTGAGTCGTTTGTTGCGAGCTGGATTCAAGCGCATAAATCAGATTTTGAAAAAGGCGGTTATAGTTTCTTTGAACTTACGCTCATGTTATCGCTCAGCTGGTTTGCTCAAGAAGGGGTGGATTATATCGTGCTTGAAACTGGCATGGGCGGAAGATTAGACGCGACGAACATCTGTGATCCAGAGGTTAGCCTTATTACCAATATTGGCCTAGATCACAAAGAGTGGTTGGGAGATACTAGAGCATTAGTGGCTGCTGAAAAGGCGGGCATCATCAAAGCTGGTGTACCAGTGGTTGTAGTGGAACGCGACGAGGAGACTTCAGAAGTATTCACCCAAACTGCCGCTCAAAAAGGTGCTCCATTTTTCTGGGCAGCACCTTCGAGTTATTCCACCGATCTGCAAGGCGAGTATCAGTCGGAAAACGTTCGCGGAGCTGCATCAGTGCTTTCTTTATTACTCCCAGAATACGAGAGTCGTTGGGCTCAAGGACTTCAAAAAGTTCAAGAACTCACTGGATTGTTCGGGCGCTGGAGTGAAATTCAACGTTCACCGAGAGTGATTTGCGACACTGGACACAATCCAGAGGCCTTTAAAAGATTAGTCGCTCAAGCCCAGCGCGAATGTCAAGGGAAGCTTCATTGGGTATTAGGGGCCGCAGCAGATAAGGACAGCAGTGCAATCATTCGATTATTGCCTCGTGAGAGTCATTTTTACTGGACCTCCTGTAGTTCACCTCGCTGCAAAACAGCAGAGACACTTGGCGCTGAGGCCCAGACACTAGGAAGGATTGGGCAGGAATTCAGCGATGTTTCCGCAGCGCTTAACGCAGCAAAGGCCGCTGCTGAAAAGAACGACCTTATCTTTGTCGGTGGAAGTACCTTTGTCGTTGCGGACCTCCAACTGTAACCTAAAAAAACACACATGTTTAGAGCCCTTATTTATCTCGCCCTCATTGCACCTTTAATAAGCGTTGCACAAACTGAAGAATTAGGTCAACGGACTGAATTGTTCCTTGCTGAGCAGGAAAGCCAATTCAAAATCAAAGAACTAGGCGGTAGCGAACCCAATTATGGGGTACTTGACCAAACCAATTTTATTGAGCACCAATACTATCAATTGAAGCAGATTGAGAAGGAGGTGAATGAGCTTGGAAACAACATCCGTCCGAAATACGATTTGAGCACCTTCGCTTATGAAAATGAGGAGGAACTTAAATATGCCCTTAAGTTTTGGTTCAAAGAATTTATCGGAAATAAACGGATCACGCCCGGGCGCGATTACCGCACCGTAGATCATATTCAACCTGGAATTGTAGTGATTGACAAGAACTACATTGCCATACTCACCTTGAGTTGCTATGCTACTGACATTAATGAATTCAGGGAGTGGCGCAGCAATATGCTCGGGGTTTTCGGCTCTCCAAATGCGATGATTATTGAGCTCGGTTGCGATGGACCTATCGAATGGACTAAAAACGCTCCAGATCCGAAAGACCCAAGCTGGCGTCGTTAATAAACGGGCAGAGCAATGAAGGTGAGCCAACCTTGGTCAGCTCCTCCCTTCATTACCGAACTACCACTATTTAGGCGGTCTATTGACCGTGAATTTCCCTGCTTTTCCAAGGCTAAAGGTTCGCGCTACGGTTGATGGCATTTGACTGGGCTTTTTCTTATCCACAGGCGCATCATAAGAAGCTCTGTCGCTGTAACGCAAGGCAAAAGCCAGAACTAAATGTGACTTCGAGATACATTCGCTGTTTTCTAGATCGGCTATGGTCCTTGAAAGTGCCAGCAAACTGCGCTGAGCTCGAATAGAAACTTTTTCTCTAGCACACTCTCTGTAAAAAAAACGCCAGGTAGCCTTCGCCATGCGACCCACGGCCTCCAACTCAGAAGTGCTGAGCTGAGCGTTTTGTTTGCCCTGACGCTCAATTTGTCGACGCCAGGCAGCGTTTACGCGCTTTCGAATGGCTTCTGAGGTCTCTTCCTCTTCCCCACTCCACAGCATAGGCGAGGTATAAACAACCATGTCCAAACGGTCTTTCATTGCACCACTTAACTTTTTTTGATAATTCGTCAATGCTGTGCTCGAACAGCTGCACTGTTTTTCGGGGTGGTTGAAATTGCCGCATGGGCAAGGGTTCATTGCGACAAGTAACGATAGCTTGTGGCTATCGAGCTGTTGCAAAAGGTCTTCATGTACCGCTTTTGAATAGGCGGTGAATTCGTCTAAAAACATCGCTCCTCCAAACGCGTGAAGTGCTGCGGGGAGCGGAGGCTTGAACTGAAGTTTCTCCCGGGGTATGGCGGCATGTGAGCGAGAAGGCCCGGATACTAATTGGTGCCATAATTCCGTGGCTGCGCCTTTTCCGAAAAGCTCTGACCTACTCAAAACGTGGGATGCGCAAAAAAATGGACGTACTTTCAAAAGCTGATCATTGAAGGGTTTCCCCGATGCCGCTGCCAAGGCGAATACTTCCATATCCTCACCGGGGTTGGGTGGCGGCTGTATGGTCGGAAATCTTTTTGCCAGCATCGTTTTTCCAACACCCGGTGGACCAATCATCAAAAGGTGATGTCCTCCAGCCGCCGCGATTTGCAGCGCCCGCTTGAGCGGGCGCTGACCGGCCACCTCTGACATACACATAGAACTACTGGGTTTAGGTAGGGGTTTGGCGGATGGTGTAGGTAGAGGGGGACGTTGTAAACCACGAACGAAATCGATTGCTTGGGTAAACGTCGAAACAGAGATGCACTGTACCGTTGGAAACTTGTGCTGCAATTCTACGAGGTCGGTCAGCCCAAAATGAGCGACGACGAAACGCTTCTTTGTCTGTTGCGCTAAATAGACCAGGTTGAACGGATCATCGTACGGTGTTAGACCTCCTTTTAGATTCAACTCACCAGCAAACAGGACATTTTCAAGTTTAGAGGTCGTCAACTGTTTAGAGGCACATAGAATACCTAAGGCCACTGGAAGGTCATAGTGACTTCCTGATTTTTCAACCTCGGTGGGTAAGACATTGATGGTGATGCGCTGACCCGGCCAATGCCATTCGCTGTTTTTTATGACCGTATAAATGCGCTGTTGCGCCGCTTTGAAGAGCTGAGAAGCACCACCGGTGATGTGCATTTTAATTCCACGGGAAATATTCACCTCTAGAGTGATCGGAAGTGAATACATGGCCGTTGGCTGAAGGGTATGGATACGGATGAGCATATAGGTAGTTATGGGTTACCTATATAAATTGGCCACAGGGGTTGAAACTTCCAAAGAATGTGGGTAACTAGAAGTTATCCACTAAGAGTGCCGCTGGCCCGGCTTTAATCTACCTTATTGGCTAATTGGCCACAAGCAGCATCAATATCTTGACCGCGAGAGTGCCTGATAGTCGCAATGATTCCTTTACTCTCCAAATACGCTTTGTACATATCTACAGCCTCTTGAGACGCCTGAGTGTACGGGCCATTGTCGATCGGATTGTATTGGATGATGTTTACTTTGGTAGGAATAGCACCACAGAATTTCGCTAACGCTTTGGCATCTTTCTCCGTATCGTTGATTCCGCGCCAGATGACATATTCAAAAGTCACACCACGGCCCGTCTTCGCATACCAATACTGAAGGCTTTCTCGCAGGTCGGCCAGGGTAGCACTTTTGTGAGCTAATGGCATGAGCTTCGCACGCTTCTCTTCAATGGCGCTATGCAAGGAAATCGCAAGGTTAAATTTCACCTCGTCGTCTGCCATTCGCTTGATGAGCTTTGGAACACCTATAGTACTAAGGGTGATACGTTTAGGACTCAATCCTAGACCTTTAGGATCGGTGATTTTTTCTACCGCTGAAAGCACATTAGCATAGTTCAAAAGCGGCTCGCCCATCCCCATGAAAACAATATTGGTTAAGGGTCTACCAAAAAACTCACGACCTTGGCGGTCAATGACCACTACTTGATCATAAATCTCGTCCGGTCCTAAGTTGCGCATTCTTTTCAGCGCCGCTGTCGCACAGAAAGTACAATCGAGAGAACACCCTACTTGCGAGCTGATACATGCTGTAATTCGCTTTTCTGTGGGGATTAGCACTGATTCGACCAAAGCTCCGTCATGAAGTTTGACTGCATTTTTGATGGTACCGTCAACGGAACGCTGCATGAGATCAACCTCCAACAATTTAAACTCGAAGTGCTCATCAAGTAATGCCCGCGTTTCTTTGCTGAGATTCGTCATCTGATCAAAGCTTGAAGCGCTTTTCTGCCACAACCATTGGTATACCTGTTTGGCGCGAAAGGCTTTCTCTCCATGCTTTTCAAAAAAGGCAATTAACGCCTCTTGACTCAATCCTCGAATATCGGTTTTGCTCGTGCTCATCTAAGCGCAAAGATACATTTGATTGTCTGCCTAGGAATGCTAGTCTAGATCTCTTTCTACCAAAATTCCCATTTTACCCATTTGGTAATCCCGCATGGCCTCCATGATTTGCGTTTGATTATTCATTACAAATGGCCCGTAGCTCTCCACCTTCTCTTGAATAGGCACAGCGCTCGCAAAAAGAATTTTGGAAGACTCGGAAGGTTCAAATGTGTATTCACCCGGGGCCAATTCATACATCACATGTTCTTCGACCAAACCATAACCAACTAGTCTGCCGCCGCCACTTAGCAGATACAAAAACGCTTGAGCACCTTCCTTAACTTCAAAAATGAGCGGTGCCTTAGAAGTAGTTCCGTGAATCGCCTCTATAGGATATGCGGTGCGCAATGGACCTTTTGCTCCATGGGGAACTGGAGTTCCAGAGACGATTCGCAAATCGGGATGCGCTGCGACTTCAGGCATATCTTCTTTCTGTAAGGGGATGTACACCGGCTGCATCATTTTCATAGACGCCGGGAGGTTCACCCAGAGTTGAATGATTTCTTGCCGTCCGCCTTGCTCGCAAAGCGATGCCGGGGGGCGTTCACTATGAACGATACCCATGCCTACATCCATCCATTGTACCCCACCTGCTGTAACTACACTGTTGTTTCCTCTAGAATCGCGGTGGTGTACTCCGCCTTCGTAAATAAAAGTAACCGGAGAGAAGCCGCGATGTGGATGCGGTCCAACGCCGGTATTCCAACGGTCAACACCTTCCTCAATTTCGCTCGAGTGGTGGCGCAATAGCAGGAATGGATCAATCTGTTCCACCTTTGAAGTTGGAAGGGGTTGTTTGATGGGGGTATCTCCCATCATTACTTCGTGTGCGGGCAAAGCTCGTAGTACGGACATGCGTCTATTATTTGTTTAAACAACAAAGCAAAGATAGCCAGAAAGTCCCAAGGCTCTACCCTGCAGGGGTTGACCTGTTGAAAGCATAGTTTTGGCTACGGTAAGATTTCTAATAATTCCGGAATGGTAGCAATTTCAAATGTCAGCGCTTCCTGGTGACGTACACCCTTGGGATTAAAGAAAACTTGGTCGATCCCCTCATTACGAGCCCCGACACAATCAGCGATTAAATTATCACCAATCATAAGACTCTCTTTGCGCTTTGCTCCTGTTAGTTTCAGGGCTCTTCTGAAAATTTTAGGATCGGGCTTATTGGCTCCAACTTGATCACTACACAACAGCAGATCAAACAAAGGTTGTAAACCGCTTTCTGAAAATTTAATGTTCTGGCTTTCGTGAAAACCATTAGTAATCACATGAAGGATGTAACCTCTTCCTTTGAGCTCGTGTAACACCTCTCGAGTACCGTCAATAAGATTATTCTGATATGGAGTTTCCGCTATGTAACGAGTTTCCAAAGTCCAAGCTAATTCATCCGCCTGAACGCCAAAATGCGAAAACGTTTCTCTGAATCGAGTTTCCCGCAACGTTTGCTTGTCTATTTGACCTTGACGGTACATGTCCCATTTCAAATCATTGATCGTAATGTATTTATCAAAGAATTGCTCGAAGCTAGGCATGCCCAGCGCTTGAAGTCCGAGATCTTGAAATAGGTTTCTTAGGGACATTTCGGAGTTCTTCTCAAAATCCCAAAGAGTATGATCCCAATCGAAAAACAAGTGCTTATATGGCATTTTTGGTGCTTTTAGGTTTTAACAAGCGTGCCCAAAAAGGCAGCCGATTTTCTATATGCATGAAGAAGGGTTCATCAATAGCGCCAAACCCGCGATAGAAACGGGCCAAGCCTTCTATACTACTACCTTCAAAGTCTATGGTGTGATCCGTACCTGCGACGGTACGAATATGCTGATCTATTAACCAAGCGCTTACGCCATGCTCTTTACCCCAATCATTGGTTGCTTTCAGTAGCAATGTGGAACGCCTCGAAACGGTGATCCAAAAATGCGCACCTACGAGTTGATTGTATTCATCGCGAACGGCATAAAGCGTTCCCTTTTGTTGGTATTTGCAGAACTCTAACAATTTCTTCAGTCGATCCAAATTTGCATCGGTAATGCCTGTATTTGCCTGAGTATTGATCTTCCACAATGAGATGGCTTCTTCAACACTCGACCATTCAGCCCATTGCAGTTCTGCAGCATTGGCTTTTTTTATGTTGCGCTTGTTTTGCTTGGAGTATCCATCGTAAAGGGCATCGTAGCAAGGTTGAGTATTCAGAACGAAGTTAGAGAAACGTTTGGGAGTAAAGGACTCGGGAATGGGGGTTCCTGCAGATAGAAAGAACTCACCGTACTGGTAGTAATCCATGGCTGTATCGATCAATTCCTTAGTCCACTTTTCGGTGATTTGAATCTTCGCATAGGGACCTGTACTCTGCGTTCCAAAAGGCCGGGTCGTAAATTTCAACGAGGATTTAACTCTAGGAAAAACGGGCAACACCACTTCATAATCCCCATATACGATCGCATCCCAACTCGGAGTCAGCCAATTCAAATACCAACTGTACCCGTAGGGCTGAGGGGCATTCACAGAGGCAACACACTGATCCCAGCGCTCGAAATCAATCGCTCGGTGTTTGATGTATTTATACTTTGGCGACATCAATAAATTCTTTGTACAAGTTAACCCAACCTTGCGTTTCGGGTTCAGTTTGACCAAAGGTTCTATTGTGCCAAATACTGATTAATGATCCTCCAACTTTTCTGTAGACCTCCGGCCATTTCATTATTTGCTCCCTCGCTTGTTCGGCAGATAATCCACCATACATGTAATAGGTAGTATCCATAAAGGCAAAAGGGTGCAGAATAAGTGGTAATTCCGCATCCATTTCTACGTCATAGAAGGTGAACGGAGTTGCCATTGACGCTCTAAATCCAGCCAATTCAGCATAGCCTAAACTGTGTTCATCGGTAATTCCTAAATCTACCAAAGTACGTTGCGTGTAAGGGGTGCGCAACTTTAGGTAATGCTGTCGAGAAGCAACAACAGGGCGGCGCAAAACCTCCTGTAGATCTTCGCGTTCAGCAGCGATTTTTTTCTCATCACCACCTGAAGCGTAAGAGGGATGTATTCCTACCTCAGCCCAATCGGCAATATCACGTAGTCGAACAGCAGCCTCGGTGCTGTAGGGACTTACGTTGCGATCGTTCGGCCCAAACTCTGCAAAAAGCATGAAATATGTGGTAGGAATCTTGTGTTTCTTATTCCAATTTCGCTGCTTCCTAAAAGTATCATAGGGGTCTCGGCGTATGCCAAGAAGCACTGCTAAGCGTTCGTTAAGTTTGGTAAAATTCAACTGGGAAGCATCCTTTGCAAAAGCACCTATGGTCCGAAGTGCTCCTTTTCCTTTGTAGGCAAAAAGGTTATCTATATCCACTGTGGTGCGGTACGAATAGTGCTGACTTAGTTCAAATTCTTCACCAAAGAGTTTCTTTCCTATGGCAAGTGCCCATTCATTTATCAACGGACGCTCGAGGAAACCATTCTTGTACGCAAAACTTTCAGCGGCAGGAAACCTTCCGTGAGCATCGGGAATAAAGGGCAAGTATTCTTCGTAACGAGAAGCTAAATAAAAAGTGGCCGCGAGTGGATCAAAAGGCACACTCCCTAAATTTCGTTGGCAAATCACCGGGATATCCTCCCACGTAGAAGGGTACAACTCTTGTTCACTTATCTCATTCTCCCAAAGCAATCCATGGGGAGAAATATGGAAACCCCCATGTAAATCTTTAGGGCAGTAATTCACCTTGATGCCCGGCGCATTGTCCCAAGCTTCTTTATCGAAATAGTGGACAAGCTTCACTCGCATGGCGCAAGTGAAAAAGACTTTGGCTGCCCAACGCAATCGGGGGGCATCCTGTTGGGCGTAAAGCGCGATTACGGCATCCATTGTCCACCGTTTATATGTAGGGTCTGTCCAGTGGTAAAAGGACTCTTAACCAACATGTCGATGTAGGAAGCGATTTGCTCGGGAGCTCCAAATTTCCCCGCAGGAATGGTAGTTAGGACCTCATCTAGCATATTCTTTGGTACATCAAACAGCATTCCTGCCTCCATATAGCCGTAGGCAATGGTATTGGCAGTCACTCCTTTTCCTGCACAATCAAGCGCAACTCCTCTCATATATCCTTCCAAGGCACTTTTAGAAGCGGCATATCCGCTCGTTCCAAAAGATGGCTTGTGAGCAACGACAGAGCTTATGGTAATGACTCGGCCAAAACCTTGCGATCGCATAGCACCAAGTACCGCTTGGGTCGTGCGTACAGCCGAAAAGAAATTGACTTCAAAAAGTCGGTGCATTTCTTCCGCATCTAATTTCCATGCGGCCGCGGCATGCGCTATTCCAGCATTATTGACAAGAATATCAACTCCACCGAGTTCTTTAACCCAGTCCATTAGTTCTCGCACTTCGTGATCACTCGTGAGATCGGCCTGAAAGACCTCCGCTGAATAACCGTTGTGTTGAAGGAATTCGCGCAAATCTCCTGCACTACTCTTGGTGGTCAACAACAAGGTATATCCAAGGTCAATGAGACTAGGAATGATAGCCTTTGCTATACCACCGCCTGCTCCTGTAAGTAGAATCTTTTTCATGAACCGTTTGTCGTATACATGGTTACCCCGCTTGAGGCATATGCTTCCAAAAGTATGGATTTCATTCGAGGTGCATCTACCAAGAGCCCTTTAGCTTCGCCTATATTCACTTGGCGCAATGCCCCCTTCTCTTGCAATAACGGAATGAGGCCATCGCATTCACGCTTCGCACTCATTTCAGGATTATGCACCTTTGAAACCACCGATACCGCACGCGCTCCATTGCGCACATGGAATACTTTTGATTCGGCGAGGTATACAGGAAACTTAAAGGACTTCCATCCAATAGCATCTTCAACCGCATGCAGGCTGGTGCCACTGTTGATTAGGGTGGTACCGAGGTACAAAATCTGACCGTTCCACTCCATATGCTTACGCCAAGGACTGTTGGGTCCGTAAGGCGTTGCGTCAGTATGGTGTCCTTGGCAATATTCGATGGATTTCGGCCCTCTTACTGCGACCGGTTCTAGTGGATGGGCGCTGCGAGCATGGGCAAATTGTGTGCGAAAAACTTCCGTAATTGTCCCCATTTTCGAAGGGGTTTGTGCCACATCAAACTCGTCCAAATTGTGCTCCGCTTGCAAGGTCACTACCGGGCTAGTGGGCATCAGTATATGGGTATCGTCATCCAACACCTCGAGCAGCGCTTCAATAACTGCTACCGCTCCACCTTCAACATATCCGATGGCACTGAGTGAGCTGTGAACGAGAATATCGCGAGTGGGATCAATGTGTGCCTTGGTGAACTCCTCCACTAGTTTTTCCTTAGTCCAAAGCGCACCAGAATTGCGTTTATGCTCTAATTCCTTTCTGCGTTTTTTCTTTTTACGAGCTCGATTCCACTCCAGGACGGTCTTTGGAACAAGGGATCTAAGAATATCTTTCATAGGCGGTAACTAAGGTGTCCAAAAAGTATTTTGTAGCCCAATTCGGCAATGCAAAAGGCTCATACCTACCCCACATCGGAAAGCTTCCAGTGATTGCACCCAGAGAATCGGCGTTTTCTCGTGCACCGCGGTCTGCAATGGCCACCAACAGGGTGTTCATTTTCAAAAAGGCTGCCTTCCAAATGGCTTCACCCGTGTGTTGATGCATGTGCTCCCAAACGATCGCAAGCTGCGCGCCACCCGTCGGTATAAAACTCTCGGAGCCCATCCATTTGTGGTTGTAGCGTCCATTGAGCATGCCTCGGCTCAAAAACTCTGTAGCTAAAACACGAGCGGGCAATAATGCGGCTTGCTTAATCGTCTCATCCTCTAAGTGTACTCCAAGATGCCACAAGCCGTCGATGGTGTAAGCAATGGTATGAATGATGGGACGATCATTTTTATGCTTGGTATTGTCACAATTGGAAAACCAACCCAATTCATTCTGCTGACCAATGACCCAGTACGCATGTTTACGCGCAGCTTCTTTCCAGGCTTCATCCTTCTCAGGAAAATAAAGCAGCCAATCTAATACTGGGGCCATAACATAGGTGCCGTAGACTCGGATCTCCCCCATGAAATCATTGGAAGAAAAACGGCCCTGCTCATCGAGTTGATTCAAAATCCAATCAATACAACGCAAGGATGCACTTCGGTAACGTTCGTCGTTGGTCTCCTGGTATAAGGCCAAGGTGCCTCGCAGGATTTGACCACTGTTAAACACTACCGAATCTCGGTTTTGGTGGACATAACCACCAGGCCAACCGCCGTCCTCATGCTGAATAGACAAGAGCCACTCACCCGCCATTAACGCAGCTGATTTGGCCTGCTCTGCCCAAGGCATTTGCTCAGCGGAGTAGGTTCCATAGCGCAATAAGGTAGGAACAATGTATCCGGTGGTCTCAGGGTAGGCGCTGGTCCAACCCTGGTTAAAGTAATACGTGCCCGATCCACGGTCTGTTCCACGATTTATGGAGTGAATCAGCCATTTTGCCGCATGGTGCATCGCTTTATTACGGTCCTCTTCACGCTGGTGCTCGATGTACGAGCGCAGGTAAACCATTTTATTAAGCTCCGCTAGCAGCAACCTTACGTTGTCGTAGTTGGTGAGAAATTTTTGCCAATTTTGAATGTACCGAATCGCACCCATTTACATCATGCCTTGATCTGAAAAGCTAAAGTAGCCACTACGAGTCACAATCAAGTGGTCCAACAGATGAAGATCCAGAGTTTGCGCCGCATCCACTAATTTTCGCGTCATACGCTTGTCGTTTTCACTTGGCTTGAGCGCCCCAGAGGGGTGATTGTGCGCTACGATCATCGCCGTTGCGCCGAATTCGATGGCCCTTTTGAGTACTATGCGTACATCGGTAACGGTCCCGGTGATGCCTCCGCGAAACAAATCCAAACAACTAATCGGTATATGAGCCCTATTCAAGTAGAGCACATGAAACTCTTCGTGGGACAAATAGCGTAACGTTTGAAAATAAGGCATCGCATCGCTTGACTTTTTAATCGCCGAGGGCATGGTTTTAGGCGTGTTCCACATTTTATGTAGCTCGAGCATCGCTAGAATCTGCTTGGCCTTCACAGGTCCAATGCCTTTGATATTTCGCAAGGCCACCTCGTCGGCTTGAACCAGATGATCCATAGTTACGAAATGCTGATGCAGCTCTTTGGCCAATTCCTCCACGCCCTGATACCGCGAGGCACCGTTCAAAACAAAGCTCATTAGTTTTTCCTGGGACCAGGGTCCATGCTGGTCGGTAAAATTGTCTTTCATAAGGCAGTCTATAGTTAAAGGGTTTCCTACTTAAGTTGGGGTATGCACGATTAATATCCTACATTTAGGTCCATGAAAATTGCAGTACTCGGTTCACGCGGAATCCCCAATCGCTATGGCGGTTTTGAAGAAATGGCAGAGCAGGTTTGCCCGATGTGGGTCGCCGCCGGCCACCAGGTTGTGGTCTACACCATCAGCGATCACCCGGAGCGTATGGCAACCTACAAAGGCGTTGAGCTGCGCTACATTTTCAATCCGGAACGACTGCTCGGTTTATCGGGTCAATTCATCTACGATCTGGGCTGCCTCAGAGATGCTCAGAAAGAAGAATTTGATGTGTTGTTGCAATTGGGCTACACCACCTCAGCGCTTTGGTCGTTCCTTTGGCCGGTATCACGGACCGTGACAAACATGGACGGAATAGAGCACCAAAGAGCCAAATACAGCGGACCCCTTTCAAGTTTTCTGCGCTGGTCTGAAAAGCGCGCAGCAAAACGTTCAAAACTTCTAGTTGCTGACAACCCGGAAATCGCTACCTATTTGCAGAAATACAAACGACCCACAGTGACTATTGCCTATGGCACGGAAGTGGTCGCTAGAAAAGAGGAGCAAAAAGAGCGCTTAATGGATTGGGCAAAGAGCCAAGAAATCACATTAGAACCGGGGAACTACAGCTTGCATATTGGTAGGGTTCAAAAGGACAATCATGTGCACGAGATACTAGAAGCGGCAAAAAATAGTGGAGCAACGCTCATTGCTATCGGGGATTATTCCACGGCTTACGGCAAGCTTTTAAAGGAAGCGTATAGCGGAGTGGATCATATTCATTTCCCTGGCACCCTTTACGAGAAAAGCACATTGAACGCGTTGAGAAGCCATTGCAAATTTTATATCCATGGCCATAGTGCCGGAGGGACGAACCCGGCTTTATTGGAGGCGTTGGGATGCGGTTGTTTTGTTCTAGCGCACGGCAATCCATTTAACGCTAGTGTTCTTGGAGGCCTTGGAGGGTTGTGGTTGAGTAGTGAAGAATTGGCCACCCAACTGCGCTTGACCCCCAAACCTGATATCGCTCAAAAGCAGTATGAAATCGCGCAGGCTCGCATGGCGGAACATTTTACCTGGACCCAAATTGCAGAGCAGTACCTCAAGGCTTTCGAAAGCTTGTAGGAAATTGATCTCAAAAATCAGACTCGCAGATAAAAAAAGCCCCATTTCTCTTCTGAAAAACGGGGCTGTAAAAACGATTGTTCCTTAATTCTTAAATGATGAGCATCGCATCACCGAAGGCTAGGAAACGATATTTTTCTTTGATTGCCTCCTGAATCGCGTGCATCGCAAGGTCGTGACCTAACATCGCACTGTTCATCATTAGCAGCGTAGAACCCGGAGGGTGGAAATTGGTAATCATTGAATCCGGTACCTTCACTTCGTACGGTGGGAAAATGAACTTATTTGTCCATCCTTCGGTAGCAGTTACGCGTCCACCGGTAGTCAAAGAGCTTTCAAGAGTACGGACAGTCGTCGTTCCCACAGCACAAACACGGCGCTTGTTCAACAACGCTTCGTTTACCACATCTGCACACGGCTGCTCCAAGAAGAACTGCTCACTATCCATTTTATGCTTGCTCAAATCCTCTACTTCCACAGGACGGAATGTTCCCAATCCTACGTGGTGAGTCAATTCAGGCAAGTGCACACCTTTGATCTCAAGACGCTTCATCAAATGCTTCGAGAAGTGCAATCCTGCTACAGGAGCAGCAACAGCACCTTCTACTTTCGCAAAGATGGTTTGGTAACGCTCTGCATCTTCCTCGGTAGGCTCGCGGTCAATGTATTTTGGAAGTGGTGTTTCGCCCATCTCCGTGAGTTTCGCACGGAATTCTTCGTACGAACCGTCGAATAAGAAGCGTAACGTACGTCCACGAGACGTAGTGTTATCAATCACCTCAGCAACTAGAGAATCGTCATCGCCAAAGTAAAGTTTGTTTCCAATTCTGATTTTACGCGCTGGATCTACAAGCACGTCCCAAAGGCGGCTTTCAGAGTTGAGCTCACGAAGTAAGAACACCTCGATGCGCGCACCAGTTTTTTCTTTATTCCCCCACATTCGAGCAGGGAACACTTTCGTGTTGTTCAATACCATCACATCGCCATCGTCGAAGTAGTCGATAACCTGATGAAAGTGTTTGTGTTCGATTTCGCCTGTATCCTTGTGAACTACCATCAAACGGCTATCGTCGCGGTGTAAGGTCGGCTCTTGAGCTATGAGTTCCTTCGGGAGGTCATAGTCAAAGTGAGAGAGTTTCATTTTCATAGCTTACGGGCTTTGAAATGTTAAGATTAAAAGGCAAAGGTACGATTTCGACACCCCCTTTGTCAAGTTTATTAAAGAGCAATTGACTTTGAACAATAAACTTTAGAACTTTGTTGGTAGTACATGAGCCATTGAGGCCCATTCGTTGAACGAGTTTTCGATACATAAATACGACATCCCATGGGAGTGAATTTACGCACTGAACTGACCGCCATCCGAAACAAAAGCACTGAAAGCTACCACACCGACCTATTGAAAGGTTTCGAGGCGCTTCTGAAAGAACCTAGTGAAGGTGAGCGTATCTTGAGTAATCTCTTCACCTCCAAAGGTCAAGAAGAAACTTTAGAGTTTGACGCGCTGGAAACGGAACGCATATACCACATCAGCGATATCGAAAAACTATGTATCGACTACCGCTTGAGATTTCTAGATTCTTCGCTGTTCAAAGGCACCTTCCCCGTGGAAGCGCTAGAAGCTATCAAAGTTTTTGAGCAAGAGCAAGGACGAGAGATTAAAGGATTTAAAATGATTGCTCCGGCACCCATGTTTAAATTGGAAGAAAAAGACAAAGACCCGCTTTTGATGGTACCTATGGGCGGTGGCTACTATTACCTTTTGGCGCAATGGGGCAACGATTTACACCCGTTGAGAAAAGCCCTCGTATATCCATTTAGAGATTTCGAAGCGCTCCTGCGTACCGTTTTTATTTTCTGCGCGGCCGTTGCACTGTTATTCCCAGAATCTTTGATGCGCGGACCAAAAGATACCGGCACTATTTTACACATTAGAGTGATTTTCTTCTTTTGGATGGTGTTCTCGACTGGAGCGATGACGGCATTGTACGGATTCTCTAGAATGAAAAACTTCAATGCTAACCTTTGGAAAAGCAAATACTTGGATTAACCCAAGATCCATTTCTACGCATAAAAAAAGGACGCTTTAACTAGGCGTCCTTTTTTAGTATGTCCATGAAGTGCTGCGACCACTCCTCGGGTGTCTTAGCGCCTTGCGCTTGGTAAGGACCAATTTTGGTTCGGCGCAAACCCGCTAAGTGTGCACCACTATCGAGCGCTTTACCTAAATCATGTGCGAGTGATCGAATGTACGTGCCCTTGCCGCAAAGCACCCGAAGTTGTAGCAGCTGTTCTTCGAAGGAAATGATTTCAAGTTCAGCAATATGAACGGTCCTTGGCTCCATGATAACTTCTTCTCCGGCACGTGCCTTCTCGTACACGCGAACTCCGCCTTGCTTCAACGCAGAGAAAATAGGTGGATACTGCTGAATATCACCCCTGAAATCATTCAGTTTCTCTTCAATCAATTCACGTGTAATGTGCGTCGTTTCAAAGGTGGCATCTACTTCAGACTCTAAATCATAGGAAGGTGTGGTGGCACCGAATTTAATGCTCGCTACATACTCCTTCTCTTGCCCCATGAAGGTGCTGATCTCCTTAGTTTTCTTACCCACGCAAATGATCAAAAGGCCCGTTGCTAATGGGTCGAGGGTGCCCGCATGCCCTACCTTGAGTTTTTTAAGACCCAATTCCTTTTGCAAGGTAAACCTGATTTTTGCTACGGCCTGGAAGCTGGTCCACTTCAAGGGCTTGTCTACGAGCAATACCTGCCCCGCTTTGATATCTTCTGAAGTCACTAGCAAAAAGGCTTACCTAGTAAAAAAGTTGGCTAACGATAATGACGATGGCCACTGCGAAACAGTAATAGGAGAAGTATTTGAGCTTGGCACGTTTGACCAAAGCAATCATCCAATTACAGGCAATAATACCACTGACAAATGCTGCTGCCAGTCCTAAAAGAAGTGCAAAAGTGCTAACCTCTGCGCCCATCGCTTCACCAGCGACGATATCTTTTGCATCCAACAACGCTTTACCGAGGATGATCGGCAAAACCATTAAGAAGGAAAAACGCGCTGCTTTCGTGCGATCGATACCTAAGAGAACGGATGTAGAGATGGTAGAACCACTGCGAGAGATTCCCGGCAAAATGGCGATTGCCTGAGCAAGACCGATAATAAAAGCTTCCATCGCTCCTACCGGCTTACCGGTGGTTTTTGCGCGATCGGCTAAAAAGAGCAATAAACCAGTGATGGTTAGGGTGGCTCCGATTAAAAGTAATTGGCCCTCAAATAAGGTGGAAATTTCCTCTTCAAATGCAAGTCCAATAACGCCTGCAGGCACCATGGATAGGAGGATGAACGAGGCGAATTTAGTTTCGTCGTTCCATTTGAATTTTAGCAGCCCTGAGATGATTTGGCCAATTTCTTTACGAAAAACCACAATGGTACTGAGCGCTGTTCCGGCATGAACAACCACGTCGAAAGTAAGCGATTCACTACCACTTAAATCGAGTCCAAAAAGGGCTTTTCCGATCTCGAGGTGTCCAGAAGAACTGACCGGAAGGAATTCTGTGAGTCCTTGAATCAGGCCAAGGATGAAAGCTTGAATGGGTGTCATGGCTTGGTTTTAGAAGAAATTAGCCCTCTTTTTTAGGCAGCATAATCGCTACGATTGGCAGTACCAATCCTATGAATAAAAACCAAGGTGCAACACCGATGCGCTGTACACCAAAAATTTCTGGATTGAACTCTGTCGGGTCCTCAGCACCACCGCCAATCATTAGGGCGAAACCTACCGCGAGCATTAGCAATCCTGCAATCAGTACGAGGTACTTGCGACGGTCAAATAGAAATACGTCTTTCTTCTCCATATCTAATAGTATAATTCGTTAGTTCTCAATTTTAAATAGCGACGAATCGCAATAGCTGTACTCACTCCCGGGACAATCAACCCCATGACCACAAGGACTCCAACCACTTTTAAGAAGGTGTCTTGCTGAAGTAAGGTATCAAAGGCAGGGAAGTACAATGCAAATCCATAAAAGGCTCCGTAGAGCAAGATGGAGCTGAGCAGCGCGGATAAAAGACCGAGCAGGAGGCTGCTGATCAGATAAGGACGACGAATAAAGCCGCTTGTCGCACCAACGAGCTGCATGGTCTTGAGCAAGAATCGCTTGGAATAGATGGTGAGCCTAATGCTAGAATTGATCAATGCTAGCGCCACTAATAAAAGTACACTTGCAGCGCCGGCAAGTACGTAAGTGATTTTCTCAATGTTGTCGTTGACCAAGGTTACTAAATCTCGGTCGTACAAAACGTCCGTGATGTAATCTCCCTCGATGAGCTCCTCGCGCAAGGCTACCAAATCGCCACTGGCTACGAAAGAAGCGTTGAGATTGACATCGATGGTATTACTTAAAGGATTATAACCTAAAAAGGCTACGAAATCCTCTCCTAAATCGCCTTTGAGCTGCTCGGCTGCTTCCTCTTTGGTGATCAAAGTCGCCTGCTTGGCATACGAAGCCAATTGTTGCGATTTGAGCAAAGTCCTGAGCTCTGCTTCGGGAATATCTTCAGACAACACCAGAGTGAACGTGAAGTTTTCACGTACAGTCCGGCTCAAATCTTTTGCCGAAAAAACCAAAACGCCCAAAACACCCAGCACAAAAAGCACCAGTGTCATCGAGACTACTACGGAGGCATACGAAGATCGAACGCGAGAAGATGTAAATTTTTGCTCTTTAGAACTCATCGGAGCGAAAATAGTAAATCCTGCTCTGCATTCACTAATTTCGCGCACGTTCAACACTTCTTTAACGACATGGAGTACAATCATCGCGAAATCGACCAGAAATGGCAGGCCAATTGGGCCGAAAAAGGCACCTACAATGCCAGTAAAGACAAGGACCAACCGAAATTTTACGTGTTGGACATGTTCCCCTACCCTTCTGGGGCAGGATTGCACGTAGGTCACCCCTTAGGCTACATTGCTTCAGATATTTTTGCGCGTTACAAGCGCCAAAAGGGCTTTAATGTGCTCCATCCGATGGGATACGATGCCTTTGGACTGCCCGCAGAGCAATACGCGATTCAAACAGGGCAACACCCAGAAAAAACGACAGAAATCAACACTGCACGCTACCGTGAGCAGCTCGATCGCATAGGATTCGGTTTAGACTGGTCGCGTTCGTTTAAAACCACGGATCACTCCTACTACAAATGGACGCAGTGGATTTTTATTCAATTATTCGATGCATGGTACGACCAATCTGCAGATAAAAGCAAGCACATCAGTAGCCTCATTGCACATTTCGAGCAGCACGGGAGTGAAGGACTGCAAGCGGCTCAAACCGAGGAATTGGTTTTTAGCGCTAGCGATTGGAAAGCTATGGACGAGACGGCAAAGTCTGAAGTGTTATTGAATTACCGCCTCGCCTACCGCAGTGAAAGCAACGTGAACTGGTGTCCAGCATTGGGTACCGTTTTAGCGAACGATGAAGTAAAAGACGGGTTAAGTGAACGCGGTGGACACCCGGTCGTTCAGAAGAAAATGATGCAATGGTCAATGCGCATTACCGCTTTTGCTGACCGACTCTTGGAAGGCTTAGACCGGATTGATTGGAGCACTTCGCTAAAAGAAACGCAACGCAATTGGATCGGAAAATCAGTGGGTGCGGCTATTTTCTTTGATATCGAAGGACACGAAGGGCAGATTGAAGTCTTCTCGACGCGCCCAGATACGCTTTTTGGAGCCACCTTTATCACCTTAGCACCTGAGCACGAGCTCGTTGAGCAGTTAAACACTGATGATCAGCGCGAAGCTGTAGAAGCGTACCAGAAGATGGCGGCAGCACGAAGTGAGCGCGACCGCATGTCGGATACCAAAACCATTAGCGGATGCTTCACAGGCGGCTATGCATTACATCCTATTTCTGGAGAGAAGGTGCCGATTTGGATCGGCGATTACGTCCTTGCAAGCTACGGAAGCGGTGCTGTTATGGCAGTACCCGCTCACGATAGTAGAGATTACGCCTTTGCAAAGCACTTCGACCTACCGATCATAGAAGTAGTAGAAGGTGGTGATATCTCCAAAGAAAGCTACGACGCGAAAAGCGGAAAAATGATTCATTCGGACTTCTTGAACGGTATGGATTGTATGGATGCGAAGTCTAAGATGATTGAGCACCTGGAAGAAATTGGATACGGAAAAGGTGCTACGCAGTACAAACTACGCGATGCCATTTTTGGCCGTCAACGTTATTGGGGGGAACCCATTCCGGTCTACTACGAAAACGGCATCCCGAAGACCATGCCACTCGAAGATCTACCGTTGACGCTGCCTGTTGTAGATAAATATTTACCGACAGAAGATGGCGAACCGCCTTTGGCGCGTGCTGAGGATTGGACCTACAACAAGCATCCGCTAGAAACTACAACAATGCCAGGATGGGCGGGCTCTTCATGGTACTTCTTGCGCTATATGGATGCGCACAATGATGGCGAATTTGCCGGTAAAGAAAGTACCGATTATTGGAACCAAGTAGACCTGTATGTCGGCGGTTCCGAGCATGCTACCGGGCATTTGCTCTACTCCCGTTTCTGGACGAAGTTCCTCTATGATATGGACTTCATCAGTTTTGATGAGCCGTTCAAAAAGCTAATCAACCAAGGAATGATTCAGGGGATTAGCGCCTTTGTACACCGCATTCAAGGCACCAACACCTTTGTGAGCGCCGGATTGAAAGCGGAGTACACCACACAAGCCATTCATGCAGATGTAAGTTTATTGCAAGGCGACGAATTAGATATCGAAGGCTTCAAGAATTGGCGTGAAGAATACAAAGACGCAGAATTCATCTTGGAAGATGGCAAGTACATCTGCAGCCGCGAGGTGGAGAAGATGTCCAAATCAAAATTCAATGTGACCAATCCTGATGATATCGTTGCGAAATACGGTGCCGATGTGTTGCGCATGTACGAGATGTTCTTAGGACCACTCGAACAAAGTAAGCCGTGGAACACCCAAGGCTTATCAGGTGTCGCTGGATTCCAACGTAAATTCTGGAAACTCTTCCACCAAGGGGGCTCCTTTAACGTGAGTGAAGCTGCAGCTGATAAAAAAGCGCTTAAGGCAGCACACAGCTGTATTAAAAAGGTGAACCAGGATATCGAGAACTTTAGCTTTAACACCTCGATCAGTGCCTTTATGATTGCGACAAATGAGCTAACGGAACTAGGCGCCAACCAGCGTGAAGTTCTTGAGCCACTCGTGCGACTGATTGCACCTTTTGCACCGCACTTAGCGGAAGAATTGTGGCAGCTGCTCGGAAACAGCGACTCTGTAACTCAGGCACCGTACCCTGCGCACAAGGAAGAGTATTTGGTAGAAAGCACGAAAAACTACCCTGTTTCTTTCAACGGGAAGGTGCGTTTCCAATTAGAATTGCCGCTTGATATGAGCAAGGAGGATATCGAGAAAACCGTTCTTGAAGACGAGCGCACTGTGGCACAAATTGGCGATAAGCAGGTACGCAAAATGATTGTAGTACCGGGCCGAATCATCAACATAGTCATCGGCTAGGAACCCGCCGGCGGGGACCTCGAACATAAAAAAGGCCGCCCGGTGGGCGGCCTTTTTTATGTGCTGATTTTTTTTCGTTTACAACCTATCAAGCTCGGCTTTAAGACCCGCCATGTAGGATTTGTAGGCGGCCATACGCTCATTCGAGAGCGGCTCGGCATCCGGTAACTTTTGCTTGTAAGGATCCACTTGTTTGCCGTTCACCCAGAAGCGATAACATACGTGCGGCCCTGTTGCAAGTCCAGTAGAACCAACATAGCCGATAACATCACCCTGCTTGACGCGCACACCGTTTTTAATTCCCGGTTTGATCTTACTCATGTGCAAATATTGCGTGGTGTAGGTGCTGTTGTGCCGAACCTTCACATAGTTTCCGTTGGCAGAGGTGTACTTCGCCGCAATAACAACACCGTCAGCGGTCGTCATAATAGGCGTTCCTGTAGGTGCTGCGTAATCGGTCCCTAGATGGGCCTTCCAACGTTTTTGAACGGGGTGGAATCTACGTCCACTGTAACGAGATGATATACGCGTGAAGTTCAATGGTGCGCGTAAGAACGTCTTGCGGAGACTGCGTCCCTCCTCGTCATAGTAATCTTCAAAACCCAATTCGTTATCATATGGGAACGCATAAAAATCATTACCCACATGCACAATGTTCGAAGCGATGATGCGCTTCAAGCCTACATATGTGGTATCGTCCACGTATTCCTCCTCGTAGATGACGCTAAACTCATCGCCCTTTTGCAAGCGAAAGAAATCAATGGACCACGCATATACCTCTACCAAAGACATGGCCAAGGCCTGCGTTCCACCAGCTCTGCCGACACTCAGATACAGTGCATCGTCAATCGTACCTGAAATTTCTTTGCGTCTAACCGTTCGCTCTTTCTCCACCTTTTTGGCAAAAATGGAATCCTGCAGTCCTATGATCCAATACTCGAATTTACTTTCGGGATAAATGAAATACGAAGGAAACAGCGAGCTATCACCGGTAGCAAATTTCACTTCAACACCCGCCCTGATTCGACGTACATTAAAATCGTTTTCTACCTCAGCTGCAATTTTATAAATCTGAGCGGTCCCTATACCTCGCTTGCCGAGCAAAGCTCCGAACGACTCTCCTGAGGCGATTTTATGATCTTCGAAGCGCAGTGTATCCGCAGGAAGCGTCAAATAAAAGGTAGGTTCCTTTGGCTCCTGAACTTCCGATACTGCTGCATCCGTACCTGTTTCCGAGGCATTGTTTTTAGCGTTGGAGGACAAGACCCAAACGAGAATGATGATAAAAAAAGATGCTATGGCTATCCAAGCCTGCTTCTTAACACTCATAAATTACTTTTCTAATTCGCTTAATACCTCGTGTACCCAACTCTTACCCCACTCTGCTATTTGCTGCTCGGTCCACAAGGATGGGAAGAAAATTCTACGTTGGAATCTCGGAGGCAAATATTTCTGCCAATTCGTTCCACCAGTCGCCGCAATATCTGAAGGTTTCTTACTGAGATAACGAACTGCAGTCTTGTAATGTTGTAGTGGCCAATTCACATTGACATTTAAATCCAGAGCACGCAACGCATCAGCCATCTCATCTCTCTGATCCTGAGACCATTGTTCTTGAAGATCCTGGTATCGTTCCCAAATGTTGCAATGCTCGTAGGCTTCCGCGGCAAAAACAAGATCGTCCCAATATTTATCCATGAATTGGACTGCGGTGTAGGCTGGCTTGCCTGTATCCTCCACCTTTGCACCATCTTTCCAATAGATGGCATCCATCTGATTTTCAATGGAGGCATCGGCCAATTCTTCTCTGCGATCCTCTGCCACAATATGAAGCAGTGGCGCACACCCTAGTTCTATAATTCTGTACTGAACACTCTGAAAACCGGAGGCCGGCGCCAATGCATCGCGGAAGGTCAAAAATTCCTCTTTTTTCATACCGTGCTCCATCACTCCGAAACTATTGCGTAGTGCGCCGAAGTAACGATTGATGCGCTTCACGCGCTCAAGGAAATCTTCAAACGAAAGATCTACACTTGAAGCAATAGCATCAATCTCAATGCGGGTCAACTTAAAGTACAACTCAGTAATCTGATGGTACATGATGAAGATCGGCTCGTCGGCAACATCCGTCACCGGGCGCTGTAAACTAAGCAAAGTATCGAGCTGAATGTAGTCCCAGTAATTCTGAAATCGCTGTAACTGCCATCCGTTCAAGTAGGTGTCAAAATCTTGACCCGTACTTTCAATCTTTTCACGAAGCCCCTCGAGCTTTTTCATCATTTCCGGAGTCCATTCCATAACGTGTGTAAAATAGGTTCCTTCAAAAATAGTAGATGAGCAGGCTATCGCTACAATAATTGGCGCCTTATTATGAACGGGTTTTACCACATAAAATGGTAAACCGAACTACACCTTCTGTAAGGTGAATTTGAATTCCGTTCCCTTGCCTTCAACGGACTGAACAGATATGCTTTCGTTGTGCTTATCGATGATGTGCTTCACGATAGAAAGGCCAAGCCCAGAACCTCCCGCATCTCTTGATCGTGCCTTATCTACACGGTAAAAGCGCTCAAAGATTCGTCCAATCTCCTTCTCCGGAATCCCAAAACCATTGTCTTTTACTGTAATCTGCACTTTGGAATCTATTGAATCAACAGTCAACACCACCTCCTTTTTATTGTCACTGTATTTAATCGCATTGACAAGAAGGTTGTCCAGGACTTGAATGATTCGAGAAGCATCACAAAGCACCTGAAGTTTTTCATCTACCCTATACGCCACACGAACCTCAGCGTTGTGCTTACGGGCATAGGATTCGATACTCTGGACGGCATCGTCTAAGATCAATTTTATCTGCACCGGCTCGAGAACGATATCGTATTGACCACTTTCTACTCTAGATAACGCATCCATATCTTTGATCAAAGAGGTCATTCGATCTACTGATTTTGAGGCGCGTTTCAGGAATTTCTCAGCAACCTCTGGGTTGTCTTTGGCCCCATCAAGCAGGGTAAGAATATATCCTTGAATATTGAATATTGGTGTCTTCAACTCGTGACTCACATTCCCCATGTACTCACGACGAAATTCTTCACGACTTTCCAATTCCTGAATGAGTTGATGTTGCTTCTCGCCCCATTGCTCAACGGTCTGTTCTAGCTGCTCCAAAGAGGTCGATCCCCGAGAACTCGCGCCCGTATCAAGACCGTTTTCTTCAATGCGCGCAACAATACGCTTTAGTCGGGTTACTTTCATCTGGTATACTGCAGTGACTACCAAGCCGAAAACACCTACAACAAAGGCAAGGAACCACCATAGCATCGAAATGTGCGAATATTCACGCGACAAGAAGAGCAGTAGAGCGGCATAACCCGCAATAAGCAGGGCGAGACCTAAAGAAATCGATATGAGCCTACCCAGCCTCATTATCCGATATTTCAAATTTGTAGCCCACTCCTTTTACTGTCTTGATTCTTTCATCGCCAATCTTCTCACGAATCTTTCGAATGTGAACATCGATGGTTCTACCTCCAACGACTACTGATGCTCCCCAAATGCGGTCCATGATTTCCTCTCTCAAAAACACCTTACCGGGCTTTGACGCGAGCAAGCTTAATAGTTCAAACTCTTTCCTCGGTAAATCAAGCACTTCACCTGCAAGTTCTACGTGGTAGCGCTCAGGGTCGATAATCATATCACCGAGATGCATGCGATCGGCAACTTCCTGATCCGCCATAGGACGTCTTCTTAAAAGCGCCTTGATTCGCGAAGTCAACACCTTTGGCTTTACAGGCTTTGTAATATAATCGTCTGCACCTGCATCAAAACCTGCAACTTGTGAATAGTCCTCACCTCGTGCGGTTAAAAAGGCAATGATTACTCTTTCTAGAGAGGGAATATTTCTGATTTGATCACATGCTTCTATACCGTCCATCTCAGGCATCATTACATCCAAGAGAATCAAATCTGGATGTACCTCCTTAGCCTTAGCCACCCCTTCCTTACCGCTTGA
>Ga0181558_10001233_pt1 | contig 24642 bp, 31 predicted proteins | sample 011ome_22_FD_133754 | JGI IMG/M metagenome (GOLD analysis project Ga0181558, IMG submission 133754) | Coastal salt marsh microbial communities from the Groves Creek Marsh, Skidaway Island, Georgia - 011507BT metaG (megahit assembly) | ecosystem: Environmental > Aquatic > Marine > Intertidal...
GTCGGAGGCGTCCTCAACCAGAGGATCACGACCACCGATGGCGATTTGACGGGCGCGTTTGGATGCCAACATGACTAATTCGAAGCGGTTATCGACATTGTCCAAACAATCTTCAACGGTAACTCTGGCCATAACGCTGTGTTCTCCTGATAAACGCCGCTTTTTTTCGCGGCCGCGCAGTATAACGCAGGATCCGCGGCATCAACGCCTTCTCTGCGTAAATTTGCCAGTTCCGGTTGCAAATGGGGGATTAGGGGGCGAGCAGCTCGTCGATTAATGCGCCCAGCGTCACGCGCTGTTGGCTGGTGCGAAGCCGTAAAGACGACACCACAGCTTGTAGCGCCGACAGCGCCACATCAAAATCTTCATTGATAATCAGATAGTCCGCTTCTTCCCAATGGGACATCTCGGCCTGCGCTGCCGCCATGCGCACGCCGATGGTGTCCTCGTTATCCTGCCCTCGCGACTGGAGTCGTGCTTTGAGCGAATCGATTGAGGGGGGCAATATAAAGGCCCATGCGCTGTCAGGCATCAGCTTGCGAACCTGTTGGGCACCTTGCCAGTCAATTTCCACGATCACATCAGCGCCTTGGGCAAGACGCGCCTCTAGTTGGGCGATACCTGTGCCATAAAAGTGGCCAAACACCTCGGCCCACTCAAAAAACGCACCCTGATCACGCAGCGCCATAAACGCTGAATCGGACACGAAAAAATAGTTGACCCCCTCTTTCTCGCCGGGTCGTTGCGGGCGGGTGGTGTGGGATACCGACACCTCAATGCGATCGTCAGCGTCGATAAGGGCTTTGATCAGCGACGTCTTGCCAGCACCGCTGGGCGCAGAAATAATCAGCAATTGTCCTCTTGAAGGCTTGATATCCACGGCAGTCATTCACTCAATATTCTGTATTTGTTCCCGCATTTGCTCGATAAGCACCTTGAACTCCACCGACGTGTTGGTCGTGCTGAGCGCGGTGGATTTGGCGCTGAGGGTATTGGCCTCTCGATTGAGTTCCTGCATCAAGAAGTCGAGTCGTCGGCCACAGGGAGCGTCACCGCGCAAGGCAGTCTCAATAGCATCAAGGTGGGCACCGAGCCGATCCATCTCTTCCTCAACATCAGCACGTTGGAGGATGTAGACGATCTCCTCCTCCAGTCGCTTTGGATCTGCTTCTATATCCAATGTTTCCAGTCGGCTCAACAGTTTTTGCCGATGCGCCGTTTGCAAAGCGGGAAGCTGTACTTTGAGTTCATCCAGCTGGGTGCGGATGGCGGTGCAGCGCTCCATCACCATGAGCGCTAATTTTTCACCTTCCGCTAAGCGTTGCACGCGTAATTCCGCTAAACAGAAATCAAGTGCCTCAGCGGCGGCACGCTGGAATGTTTCTAGGTCAGTGGTCTCCTCAGTCATGACGCCGGGTGCCAGCATGATTGAAAGCTGATCAGGCATTGTGGATTCGGGGAAAGCATCCGAAATCTCGATCAAAGTTGATTTGAGCGTGCGAAGGCGCTCTTGGTCCAGCGCCGCAGCGGCGTGCCCAGCTTTATCATGAGTCCGTATCGTCAGCTCCAGCTTGCCGCGTGAAAAAGCGTTACCCACCTGCTCGCGGAGTGCGGTTTCGCATTCTCTCAGTGCTTCGGGCATGCGGAACTGGATATCGAGGAAGCGGTTGTTGACCGAGCGACATTCTACGGTGACCGACTGTGTCCCCGTTGTTACACTCCCCCGAGCAAAGCCCGTCATACTTTGAGTCACGGCAATGTCCTGCGATTCAGAGCGTTGTAGTGTAACAGCAGCAAGGTGCGGGAGACGTGGTGTCCCCTGGAGAAAGAAGATGAGCGAGCCCGTTGCTCGGCCGAGTGGCCGCGCTGCAGACGAAATGCGGCCTATTCAATTTGAGCGAAGTTTTACCTGTCACGCTGAAGGCTCGGTGCTTGTCTCTTTTGGCAATACCAGAGTGATTTGCACGGCGAGTTGCAGCGCCGGGGTTCCTGGGTTTTTACGGGGCAAGGGGGAGGGGTGGCTGACAGCCGAGTATGGGATGTTGCCGCGCTCGACCGGCTCGAGAATGGACCGAGAGGCTGCCCGCGGGAAACAGAGCGGGCGGACTGTAGAGATTCAGCGGCTTATCGGTCGATCATTGCGCGCGGCGTTGGATCTTCGGTTGCTCGGCGAGCGCACGCTGACGGTGGATTGCGATGTGATTCAGGCCGACGGTGGCACGCGGACTGCGGCCATATCAGGCGCCTGTGTGGCCGTAGTAGATGCCTTGAACGTTTTACAGCGCGCGGGGGAGTTAGACGCAGATCCGCTCAGGCACATGATTTGCGCGGTCTCGGTGGGCGTCTGGAGTGGTTCGCCGGTGGTGGACCTCGATTATGCCGAGGATTCGCAGGCTGACAGCGACATGAACGTGGTGCTGACGGAGACCGGCGGCTTGGTTGAGGTTCAGGGCACCGCAGAGGGTGCGACTTTTACCCGAGAAGAGCTGAATCGTCTGATGGACCTGGCGGCGGCGGCAGGATCTGACATCACCGCGGCTCAGCGCCTTGCGCTCAGTCAGGGCTAGAGCGAGATGTTGTAATCAATGACTACTGGGGCGTGACGGGAAAAGGCCTCCGCGTCGTAAATTTTGGCCGCGCTGACACGATCGATAAACAAGTCGGAAATGATGTGTGTATCCGTTCTGAGGCCCCCCGCCTCATCGCCGTCAGGCCACCAGGTGTAGGCACCAGGCTCTCTGTCCATCACTCTAAACGCGTCTGTGTACCCAGAATCATAAAGGTCCAACAGCCAGCCACGCTCCGTGGCGGATAACCCTGGCAGCGACGCGCTGTTGCCCGCGTCTTCGGCATCAGCATGGTGTGACATCAATTCCCAGCCCCCGCAGAGAATATAGCCCCTGCGTTTATGGCGCACTTTTGCCAAATGACCACTTAACTGTGACAAGAAGCTCAGCTTGGTCTCCATCGCATCAACGCCTGCCGTGCCACTGGGCACCAGCACGGAGCCAACACTGAATTCATCATAGTCAGCCTGAATATAGAGGCCCTGGGAGTCAAAGTCGGCGAACCCCAGACCCCAGATGATGGCCTTTGGCAGAGTGCGGCAGTAAATGGCGACACCATGGCGTTGAGGGTCGTCGTAATGATCGAGAAAGTAGGGGTGATAGCCCTCTGGGAAAAAACGATTGTCTTTGAGTGTGTGCTCTGCACATTGCGTATCTTGGAGGCAGATAATGTCTGCGTCCTGTGCGAACAGCCACTCGAGACAGCCCGCCGCAGCCGCTGTCTCAAAACCTTCTGTGACGAGGCTGATGACCCTCATTGCTAGTCCTGATTGTGACGATCGCCTATGATACGTGTAAAGCCAATAAGCAGACCGCGGCTAGTCGGTTATTCGGTACCGTTGGTCGCACTTGCGACCCCAATAGTTCCCATGGAGTGAGGAGTGAATACAGACCCGAAGGGATACCGTCAGCAGTTTATTGAGCTGGCGCTGGAGTGCGATGTCTTGCAGTTTGGCGAGTTTGAGCTCAAATCGGGTCGCATCAGCCCCTATTTTTTTAACGCCGGCAAATTTTCAACAGGGGCTGCCCTAGCCCGTCTGGGACGCTGCTACGCCGCGGCATTGATCGACGCCTCGGTGTCCGCCGACATGCTGTTTGGTCCTGCCTACAAGGGAATCCCATTGGTCGCCACGACGGCGGTTGCGCTGGCCGATGAATTCGGTGTGGACATGCCGTTTGCATTTAATCGAAAGGAGGCGAAAACCCATGGCGAGGGCGGCCGTCTCGTCGGCAGTGCGTTAACGGGAGATGTGGTGATTGTGGACGATGTCATCACTGCCGGTACGGCCATCAAGGAGTCAGTCGCCATCCTGAATGCTGCGGGTGCCTCCGCGTCTGCCGTATTGATCGGACTTGATCGCTGTGAAAAAGGGGACTCATCACTCTCTGCTGTGCAACAGGTTGAACAAGACAGCGGCATCTCTGTGACCAGCGTGATTTCTCTGCACGACATCATCGAGTGGGTGGAGGGAAATCCGGAGATGATGGCTCATCGCGATGCGCTTGAGCAGTACCGAGAGCGCTACGGGGTCCTGTAGCGGCCTGCCCTTTCAGTTGTGGAGGTCAGGAAATTACGCAAGCTAGCCGTCGGGCCAAACGCTTTTGTACCGCCAGTTAATCCATCGAGACTCAGAGGTGTGATTGCGGGAGCTTTAATGCGACTCGGATGGGTTCTTGCCAATCGAGCCTGTTGGCCGCATCAGGTGTTCAGTCAAAATCAGCCATTGCTCTTCCCAGCCTTCTGTCGGTGGTCGCTTGAAACCGCTGCGGCAGAATTGGCAGATTTTGCCCTCGGCTGAAACCAGCATCAGGTTAGCCGCGTTAGTGACGGGCACGCGAGGTCGCAACCCTTCTCGCAACTCAGCTTCTCTGAGATATTGTCGTAGCTGCGTTTCCAGTCGGTCGTAGAGTTGTGAGACGCGATCATGGAGCTTGCTGGCCTCGCCCAATAACCCGCGACCGGTAAGCAGCTGAGTGATACCTGGATTTTTTTCGCAAAACTCCAAAAAAAGCCGAAGCAGGAGATGGCATTGGCTGAGGGCGTCTGATCGTTGCTCTGATATGCGATTGATGCGCATAAACAGCGCTTCCTCGGCGAAGGCAATGAGTGACTCAAACATTTTCGTTTTGGAGGGAAAGTGGCGGTAAAGCGCTGCCTCGGACACGCCGACGGTGGCCGCAAGTTTTGCCGTGGTGATCTTTTCAAGCGGGGCTTCCTCCAACATCGTTGCGAGGGCCTGCAGGATCTGCTCTTGTCGGCTGATAGGACTGTGTTTGTGATTACCTGCCATCAGCACCGCTCATTATTTGACTCACAGATCGCACGTTGACAGATGCTAATCAGTCGCGCCCTGCGGCGCAATGGTGACCCCTGCAGATCAGCGGCGATTGCAGATCAGGGTTCCGATACCCTCGTCTGAAAAGATTTCCAGCAGTGCGGCGTGGGGCACGCGGCCGTCGATAATGTGCGCACTGGTAACGCCGCTCTTCACCGCATCTAGGGCGCACTGCACTTTGGGGAGCATGCCGCCCTGAATCACATCGGACTGGATCAACGCCTCTACTTGGTCGGAGGAAAGCCCAGTGAGCGTTTTTCCGTCCGCATCAAGCAGTCCGGCTACGTTGGTGAGTAGCATCAGCTTCTCGGCGCGAAGGACCTCCGCCAGTTTGCCTGCGACAAGGTCTGCATTGATATTGTAGGTGCTACCGTCCTCGCTGCCTGCTACGGGCGCAATAACAGGAATGTAGTCGCTGTCGCTGAGCATGGAGAGAATGTCGGTGTCGATGCTGGCGACTTCGCCAACTTGTCCAATGTCCGGCTGATCTTCGCCGCCCCACACACCTCCCAGCTTCCGTGCCTGAATCAGCTGACCATCTTTGCCAGTGATCCCTATGGCTCTTCCGCCATTGCGATGAATGCTGGCGACGATTTCCTTGTTCACCGACGCGCCCAAGACCATTTCCACCACATCCATCGTGTGCTCATCTGTCACACGCATCCCATTGATGAAGCGCGTCTCTATATCGAGCCTGTCCAGCAGCTGGCCAATTTGTGGGCCGCCGCCATGCACAACCACAGGGTTCATTCCCACTAACTTCATCAGCACGACGTCGCGCGCAAAGCTCTCATGAAGCGTTGGATCAGTCATGGCATTACCGCCAAACTTAATCACGAAGGTTTTGCCCGTGAATCGCTGAATGTAGGGCAGCGATTCGGTAAGGATCTTGGCAAATGTGCCGGCCTCACCCTGATTCAGAGACATGGGGTCGTTTCCTCCACTACAAAACAGGGACGAGCATGAGTGCGTGGGCTGGCAAAGGCAATGTGAAGATGCCGCACGGCAGCGGCACCATGCTCAGGATGACAATCGGCAATGCCAGCCAGATTTACGGCGCCGGTTCCACCAGTTGTTGTGCCAATGCCGCAACAATTTGTTCTGCGATGACCTGTTTGCTGGCGAGAGGCAGGTGTTGTTCGGCGTCGGCTGCAATGAGGTAAACCGCGTTGTGGTCTGAGCCAAAGCCCGTCTGAGGATCGCTCACATCGTTGGCAATGACCATATCCAGCCCTTTATTCGCGAGCTTCTCTCGGGCATGAGCCAACAGGTCCGCGGTTTCCGCTGCAAAACCCACGACCAGCGCCGGGCGGTGCTCAAGCTTGCTGACAGCGCTAATGATGTCGGGGTTCTGCGTCAGTGTGAGCGTCAATTGGCTTTGCCCCTGCTTTTTTATTTTTTCCTTGGCAGGGTCTGCCACCCGGAAATCAGCGACTGCCGCCGCGCCGATAAAGAGATCCGTGCCGCCCGCTTCGCTAAGGGCGGCGTCATGCATTTCAAGGGCTGAAGTCACCGATAATAGCCTGACGCGATCCGGTGGGCTCAGATGCACGGGCCCGGAAATCAGGGTGACCTCCGCGCCCGCCGCTGCACAAGCCTTCGCCAGTGCATACCCCATTTTTCCTGAGCTGTGGTTGCTGAGATAGCGAACCGGGTCTATCGCTTCAATCGTGGGCCCAGCGGTGATCACCACTTTTTTGTGGTCGAGAAGCCGGCTGGAGAAGCGATTTTGCAAAGCTTCTACGATCAGATTGGGCTCCATGAGTCGGCCCGGGCCCGTGTCGCCGCAAGCCTGCTCGCCTTGCTCCGGTCCGATCACCTGAATATTTCTTTGCGTGAGCAGGGTGAGATTTTCTTGCGTGGCGGCATTTGCCCACATTTGCTGATTCATGGCGGGTGCCACCGCGACGGGGGCGGCGGTGGCGAGTGTCACGGTGGTCATTAAGTCGTCAGCGCGCCCGTGCGCCAGACGCGAAATAACATCGGCGGTCGCTGGTGCGATGATCAGGAGATCTGCCCATCGCGCCAGCTCAATATGGCCCATGCCCGCCTCGGCGGATTCATCGAGGAGTTCCGTATGCACTGGTTCTCCCGAGAGCGCCTGCATGGTCAGCGGAGTAATGAACTCGCGAGCCCCTCTGGAGAGGATTACGCGAACTTCAGCCTCTTGTTTTCTCAGCAGCCTGACCAGCTCCGCGCCTTTATAGGCGGCGATTCCGCCAGCAATTGCCACCAGTATTCGGCGTTGTCGTAAATGGCCCATTGGCCCTCACACCAGACAATAATAGTCCCGCACCGTAGCATTTGCGGGGGTTTTTGCACACTTCAATGGGCGGTGATTGGCCCTCGCTTGCACCCCCAGACCGCCTCTGGTATAAAACGCGCCCTTTCTGGATCTCGACGGGGATTCCCATGTCACGAGTTTGTCAGGTTACGGGTAAGCGGCCCGCAACCGGTAACAATGTTTCCCACGCTAAGAATCGCACCAAGCGGCGCTTTCTTCCCAATCTGCACAATCATCGCTTTTGGGTGGAATCCGAAAAACGCTTTGTGTCTCTGCGGATCTCTTCCAAGGGCATGCGGATTATTGATAAACGCGGTATCGATGCGGTGTTGGGTGAGTTGCGTGCGCGCGGCGAAAAAGTGTGAGGGCTGAGTGATGCGAGAGAAGATTCGAATGAATTCCACGGCCGGGACGGGCCATTTTTACACCACTGACAAAAACAAGCGGACCATGCCCGACAAGCTTGAGATGAAAAAGTACGATCCAGTGGCGCGCAAGCATGTCGTTTACAAAGAAGGAAAGATTAAGTAACGACCCCTGAAGTCGCAAACCCCGGTCTTGTCCCGGGGTTTTGTTTTTTTGGGGTTTTACTTTCGCTGCCAATGGCCAGCGCATTCCGCCCAACTCGCAGTCATGTCCGATTTGCGCCATTGTTCGGCGAGGGATCAATAGCGAGGCCGGATCCGTCATGCCAGAACTTCCAGAGGTAGAGACCACTTGCCGTGGCATCGCCCCCCACATCGTAAAGCGGCGGGTGGTGGCAATGATCATTCGCGAATCCCGCCTGAGGTGGCCTATTGCGGCGGAGGTGGAGGATCGGCTGATTGGTGCCCGCTTCCTTGGCGTTCGCCGGCGGGCGAAATATATTCTGATGGACACCGATCAAGGCACGTTGATGGTGCATTTGGGTATGTCGGGGAGCCTGAGGATCATGTCCGCAGACGCACCCGCCCTCTTTCATGATCATGTCGATATCGTGCTCGACGATCATCACTGCCTGCGCTACCACGACCCAAGGCGCTTTGGCAGCATGCATTGGCTTAAAGAGATGTCTCACCCGCTGTTGGATAGCCTGGGGCCTGAACCCCTCGCCGAGTCATTTTCTGGAGCGTATCTTTACGAGCGTTCCCGTCGCAGGCGTGCGTCGGTCAAGCAATTCATCATGGATGGCAAAGTGGTCGTCGGTGTTGGCAATATCTACGCCAATGAGGCGTTATTTCTGAGCGGCATTCATCCCAAAAGAGCATCAGGCAGGGTGTCGGTGGCCAGATATGAGGCCTTGGTCGCCGCCATCAAGGAGGTGTTAGCGAAGGCGATAGCACAGGGCGGCACGACACTGCGGGATTTTGTTGGTGGCGATGGTCAGCCGGGCTATTTTGCACAGCAGCTCAGGGTTTACGGAAGACAAGGCAAACCTTGCAGAGTTTGCCAGACGACGCTTAAAGAAATTCGCCAAGGTGGCCGCAGCACGGTTTATTGTCCGGCCTGCCAGCGGTAAGCCAACGCGTCGGGATGGGTGACTACTTGTCAGGCAAAACGCGCGGTGAGCGCAGCAGCAACAGGAGCGGGAACAAACCCACTCACGTCACCTCCCAGTGCAGCGATTTCCCTCACCAGAGAGGATGAGATATAGGAAAGCTCGGCACTCGGTGTCAGAAACACACTCTCGAACTCGGGCTGCATCGCACGGTTCATATTAGCCAGCTGAAACTCATACTCGAAATCCGCAACGGCCCGGAGCCCCCTGAGCACGCAGTGGGAGCCTTGCGCGGTAACAAAATCAATCAGCAGGCCCTCGAAGGGCAACACTTCTGCTGCGGGGATATGTGCAAGGCATTGCTGCGCCAGCCTTACCCTGTCTGCAATAGCAAAAAGAGGCGCTTTTTTTTCGCTGGTGGCAACGGCCACCACGACCTTCTCGAACAGCTTGGCGGCTCTCTCAATGAGATCAATGTGACCGTTGGTAATTGGGTCGAATGTCCCCGGATAAACGACAGTATGAGTTAGCACAATATGCCCCCTCTTTTGATGGCTCCGAGCGTACACAACTCTCGTTCACAAGTCTTGCAGGTCCCGCCTCATCTGGCGCCCCTAGCGTTGCCGCGGCTGCAGAAGCTGGTAACGGACGTCGCCGGCTTTCTTGTCACGGACAACATCGTAAAGCGCTTCAGGTACGCATTCGGGTTGCGACTGCCTCGTTTCGAAATACAGCCAACTTTTTTGGTGTAAGCCGGTGTGACTGGCCAGTTGGCGCAATGCAGGTTCGCCCAGTGCTCTGTCAAAGGGAGGGTCGATAAATACGATATCCCACGTAGCGTTGTTCTGTGTCAGCCACGTCAGGGCATCACCACAGTGCACCACGCCCTTGTCCATCACATTGAGGGCTGCCAGCTGGTGTTTGATGCGCGCTGCGTTTTCGGGCTGGTTATCGACGAAGTCACTGGAAGCCGCCCCGCGAGAGAGCGCCTCAATACCCAAGATGCCAGACCCCGCAAATAAATCGAGGCACCGTGCGCCAACGATGTGCGGCGCCAGCCAATTGAACAGCGTTTCCCTTATCCGGTCCCCGGTGGGGCGCAACCCCGGTTGCGGGGTAAACAAAACTTTTCGGCCGCGCCATTCACCGCCGATGATTCGAAGCGCCGAGGTCTCAGGCGATCGCCTACGTCCCATGCTGGTTCCTACTTGTCGGGGTGCTAGACTGTAATCTCGGACAGGACACACTACAACGCACTGAGTGCCCTGCCATCCGGTGAGATGTTGAACCATGAAGCTATTCAAACGCCGCGAGAAGCCCGACTCGGCGCCCAACGAAGCGGTCAATCCTGACAATGATGTCGCGCACGACGCTGCTGCTGCGCACGTTGGCGGCGTTGTAGCGCAAGCAGTCGAGGCGCCGGGTCAACCCGGCATGTTTCAGCGGTTGCGGACCGGGCTCAGCCGAAGCCGTAACCAGTTCACCGAGGGTCTCGCTACGCTGGTGCTCGGCAAAAAACAGCTTGACCCCGCCTTACTGGAAGCTCTCGAAGAGCAATTGATCATGGCGGATTTGGGTTTGGAGGCCACCAGCCAGGTGCTGGAGTCACTCCGGCAACGGTTGGACCGGAAGGACCTCGCTGCCTCGGAGACCGTGATGTCAGCACTCAAGGCCACGTTGACGGAATTACTGGACGATCGCGAGAACCCCCTCGTCATAGCGGGCCACCGTCCGTTTGTCATATTGGTAGTAGGCGTCAACGGCGCGGGGAAAACCACGACGATCGGTAAGTTGGCGCACCGATTCAAACAGCAAGGGCACAGCGTCATGTTGGCTGCAGGGGACACCTTTCGCGCCGCTGCGGTGGAGCAATTGGAGGCCTGGGGGGCAACCAATGGGGTTCCAGTCATTGCTCAGCACACTGGCGCGGACAGTGCCTCAGTCTTGTATGACGCCCTAGAGGCAGCGAACGCGAGAGGGGTAGACGTGCTGATTGCCGATACTGCCGGGCGGCTGCAAAACAAGGCTCATTTAATGGACGAATTGGCGAAGGTGGTGCGAGTGATGCGCAAGCACGATCCGAGTGTGCCCCACGAAACGTTGCTGGTGCTCGACGCGGGTACGGGGCAAAACGCGGTGTCTCAAGCTATCGAATTCGATCAGACCGTTGGCGTGACGGGTGTTGCCGTGACCAAACTCGATGGCACGGCGCGAGGAGGCATCCTATTTGCAATTGCCAATCGCCTGGCAAGGCCTATTCGTTATGTCGGTGTGGGTGAGCAACCCCAAGACTTACGGGAGTTTTCGGCGGTGGATTTTGTCAATGCGTTGCTGGAGGAGTGAACGCAATACCCGCTGTGAGCCCGGCGAGGGGTCATCTCATTGATTGAATTTGACCGTGTTAGCCGGCGATACGGAGATCAGTACGCGCTACGCAACCTGAATCTGGCCATCGATCAGGGTGAAATGGCTTTTCTGACCGGCCACTCAGGCGCTGGGAAGAGCACGGTGTTAAAGCTGCTCCTGTTATTGGATCGTCCCAGCGGTGGAGAGATCAGGGTCAACGGTGATCGAATAACCGGGTTAGGTGGAGGCGCGGTTGCCCGATATCGCAGACGATTTGGCGCAGTATTCCAAGATCATCGCCTGCTGTTTGACCGGAGCGTGCATGACAATGTGGCGCTACCACTGGAGATAGCAGGCTTTTCCCCTCGTGATATTACCCGCCGGGTGAGGGCGGCTCTGGACAAGGTCGGTTTACTCGGTAGTGAGCGCGCGGACCCCGCAAGCCTGTCCGGCGGCGAACAACAGCGCGTTGGTATCGCCAGAGCCGTGGTGGCGAGACCGGAGTTCCTCATTGCCGACGAACCGACTGGCAATCTCGATCCCCAGTTGTCCTCAGAGATCATGTCCTTGTTTGAGGCCTTTAATCAGGTGGGCGTCACGGTCCTGATTGCCACACACGACATGCCGTTGATATGCCGTTTGCGTCATCGGATCATCACCCTCAGTTCGGGCAGCGTGGTTGCGGGTGACGCCACATGAGGGCGCCGTCATTGCCTACAACGAACCTTTTGCGCGGGTGGTCGATGTGGCAGACTCAGCACCAAGCTGCGGCAGTGAGTAGCTGGAAGAAGCTGAAAGCACGACCACTTGCCACGTTTTTAACGTGGCTTCTTGTGGCGCTATCACTGGGATTACCGGCCAGTTTGCTACTCACCTTAAACAACCTGAGTGCGGTCACCGCCCATTTTGAGCGCCCCCCACAATTTTCGCTGCTGCTGACCGAGGCGACGGATTTGAAAGGTGCGACGCAGTTGAAACAAACCCTTGAGGGCTGGCCGGGAGTCGCTTCAGTCGAGCTCATACCGAGAGATGAAGCGCTCACGCAATTTTCTGCGCTGACCGGATTGGACGCGTTATTGGACTCATTGTCGCGCAATCCGCTCCCCCACACGCTCCTGGTGGCGCCGCGCAACGCCGCATCCGATGCTGAAAGCGCACTCCTGGTGCAACGATTGGAAGGGATCGAGGATGTCGCCCGGGTTGTTCTCGATACGCTATGGATAACCCGACTGGAGGAGGGGCTGCGGGTCGCATCGCGGTGGGTGCTGGCCTTGGGTGCGATGATGCTGTTGGCGACGGTGCTTGCACTGGGGAACACCCTAAGACTCACGGTCATTGCCCGCGAGGAAGAGATTTTGGTTGTTCGCCTGATCGGCGGCTCGATGGCGTATGCGTGGAGGCCTTTTTTGTACACAGGATTGTGGTACGGCTTAGGGGGCGGCGTTTTGGGTGCGATGATTTTATGGCTGTTCTGTGGCTGGTTGGTGGGGCCGGTGAACGCGTTATTTGTGCTTTATGAGAGCCAGCAGCGGCTGCAGTGGCCCGGCATGCATTATCCGCTGGCCTTGCTGGGGGTCGCAGTCTTCTTGAGTTGGAGCACCTCTTGGTTGGCCTGTGAAAGGCACTTGCGGCACTTAGAGAGGCATTAAGGCCCTGAAATCTGGTAGTTTTTCGCTTTAGCACTCTGGCCCCGAGAGTGCTAAAATAATGTCATTACCTCGTTGGAGGCGGGAAAATGACAGAGACCAAGCAGGCGCTGGCGGTGCCTAATAGCGCGGTCCTCAATATGGCGCCGGGAGCCAATCTTGCGGCCTATGTCCAGGCGGTGAGCGGCATTGCCGTGCTCTCGGCGGAGCGGGAGCGTGAATTGTCCGAGCGGCTTTTTTATGACGACTGTGTCGATTCAGCCCGCGAGTTGGTTTTGGCGCACTTGCGGTTTGTGGTTCATATCGCACGGAGTTACTCCGGTTACGGGTTGGCAGAGGCGGACCTGATTCAGGAGGGTAACGTTGGGCTGATGAAGGCCGTAAAGCGGTTTGATCCCACCAAGGGGGTGCGTCTGGTCTCTTTTGCTGTCCATTGGATCAAGGCTGAAATGCATGAATACATCCTGCGTAATTGGCGGATCGTCAAGGTGGCGACAACCAAAGCGCAAAGGAAGTTATTCTTTAATTTGCGTAGCCAGAAGAAATCCTTGGGATGGCTATCAGCAGAGGAAACCCGGGCAATCGCGGCAGACCTCGGCGTGGATGAGGCGGAAGTCACGCGAATGGAGGGACGACTGGCCTGTCGAGATATGGCCTACGATGCCCCCTCTGACGGCGATGATGAAGACAGTTGGCAAGCCCCGCAGCACTTTCTGGCTGATTTACAGGCTGACCCTGAGCAGATTGTCGAAGCGGCTGACTTTACACGGGATAGCACGGCTCGGTTACAGTCGGCGCTGGCTGACCTCGATGATCGCAGTCGCGATATCCTTGAGCGACGCTGGTTGACCGACGATAAATCCACGCTACATGAGTTGGCTGCGCTGTATGGCGTGTCGGCCGAGCGAATCAGACAGCTTGAGGCCAATGCGATGAAGAAACTGCGCACGGTCCTGATCGCTTAATCTGCGCTTGTTAGAAGGCAGGTGCTGGATGCCTGCTACGCAGCCCCTAATCTCACGTCGTATTAGAAGCTTCGTTATGCGCGCCGGGCGGATGACGCCGGCGCAAGAACGTGGCTGGCGCGACGGTCTGCCGCGTTTCGGACTATCTATCGAGGACGGCCCGCTGGATTGGGACACCCGGTTTGGCTTTACCGGACGACGGGTGGTCGAAGTGGGTTTTGGTATGGGTGACAGCCTGCTGCAGATGGCGCAGGCCGACCCCGCGACCCAGTTTGTCGGCATTGAGGTGCATCGCCCCGGTGTGGGCCGTTTGCTGAGTCAGTTGCTGGCGTCGGACTGCGAGAATCTTCGTGTTTACGCGGAGGACGCTGTCGAGGTGCTGGAGCGGTGTGTCAGCCCTGAATCCATCGATGCAATTCACATATTTTTCCCCGACCCTTGGCATAAGAAGCGTCACCACAAGCGGCGATTGATTCAGCCAGCGTTTGTTCATCTTGTGACGCGGCTGCTACGCCCGGGGGGGTATCTGCATCTCGCGACCGATTGGGAGCCCTATGCTGAGCACATGTTGACCGTGTTGAACGCGGTGCCGGCGTTGAGCAGTGCCGGGGGCAACATGACGCAGCCGCTACCCAGGCCTGTGTACCGACCGTTGACCAAGTTTGAGTCTCGGGGTGAACGGCTCGGACACGCGGTTTGGGATTGGGTCTATTATCGCGTCTAGGGCTACACCACGGTGGCCAAAACGCTGTCCAGAAACTGAAACCCAAGCGGCGTTGTCATGAATCTGCCACTCTCCCAGCCCGCCAGCCAACCCCGCTCAACCCCCGTTTTTGCGTGTTGGTTGAGCATGCGCTCAGGGAGACCGGTGCGCTCGGTAAAGGACGCTATGCTGACGCCGCCCCTCAACCTTAGCGCATTCATGGCAAACTCTCCGGGCAGTTCATGCTCCGCTATCGCTTTAGTGACCGGCGCTGCAAAGGGCGCCGAGCTCAGCGGCTTAAGATAATCCGTTGGTGACCGGGTCCGCTGTGTCCGGATGATCTCGCCGTCTGGCAATGTCACCTTCCCATGAGCGCCTGCTCCAATGCCGATATAGTCACCGAAGGTCCAGTAGTTCAGGTTGTGAGCACACTCCTCACCGGGGCGACAAAATGCCGACACCTCATACTGTGAAAACCCTGCGTCAAGCAGCAGCGCTTGGCCCGCGCCCTCGATATGTGCCAGCGTGTCCTCGTCCGGCAGTGAGGGCGGCGCGGACCAAAATCGCGTGTTTCGCTCTAGGGTGAGTTGGTAGCGCGAAATATGGCCCGCGCTGAATTTGATGGCCTCGAGAATATCGGCGCTGGCACTTGCAGGGTCCTGACCCGGGAGGCCGTGCATCAGGTCAATATTCCAACGATTAAAACCGGCCTTATCTGCCCAATCCAGCGCCTTCCTGGCGTCATCTCCCGTATGGATGCGTCCCAGTTTTGCAAGCGCCCCATCGTCAAAGCTTTGCACGCCAATGCTAAGGCGCGTGACGCCTGCGCGCCGATAATCCCGAAAACGCTCCACTTCGGCACTTCCCGGATTGCTCTCCATGGTAATTTCCGCACCCTCAGCGATCGGCATCACCCTCGCCACACCTGACAGGATGCGCTCTATCCATTCCCCAGCGAAAAGGCTGGGTGTACCGCCTCCGATAAATATCGTGTGCAGCGACCGCCCGGCTATCCAGCTCCGCTGACTTTCGAGGTCAGCCATTAACGCGGTAACGTAGGGCTCCTGATGCGCGTCGTGGAAGCCTTCATGGCTGTTGAAGTCGCAGTAGGGGCATTTTTGAGCGCACCACGGCAGGTGTATGTAAAGCGACAGAGGGATTTTTTCAGAATCGATCATTCTCGACAGTGCTTTAGCAGATGCCTGGTGGCGACGCCGCGGTGACTCACCCGGTCTTTCTCCTCAGGAGAGAGCTCGGCTGCGTGCCGCGTGTCACTGAGCGGCACAAACAGGGGATCGTAGCCAAACCCGCGATTGCCGCGCGGGGCCGCTGCAATGTGCCCATGCCAGCGGCCCTCGGAGATCACGGGCGCGGGATCTTCGGGCCCGCGCAAGAGCACCAGAACGGCAATGTAGAATGCCGCGCGGGCGTCGCCACGCAAGTCACGCATATTTTCAAGCAGTAAGGCGTTATTGCCCTCATCACCGGTGCCCGAATAACGCGCGGAGAGTAAGCCGGGCGCGCCGCCCAAAGCAGGCACCACCAGCCCAGAATCGTCGGCCAATGCGGCTTGCCCCGTTTCGTGACAGGCATGTCTGGCTTTGAGAATGGCGTTTTCGACAAAGGACAGCCCGGTCTCCGGAACCGCGGCGACGCCGAGGGAAGCTTGGGGCTGGATGCGCCACCAGGCCGATAAAATACGGTCAAATTCGGCGATTTTTCCGGCGTTATGGCTGGCAATAACTAATGTGGGCAGGCCCTCAGTCATGGCCGGTTAGTCCTGTCGCCACAGCTGTACCTTCATTTTGTGCTCGAACTGCTTTTCCGAGCCCTCGGGTTTAAATGAGAATTCAAAGAAGCGGTATTCCCGGTCGAGAAACTCGAAAGGCACGATGTAATAAGTTGCGCGACCTTCACGAATTTCTCGCACATCCATTTCGCCACCCGTGATCAAGTCCCAGGTACGCCCTTTAATCTGCATCGGCCGGCCTGCGGTGTCGGCCGACGCGGCGTCGCGTACCGAAAGGGTAAGCATGGCCTTGTCGGCCCCCCGGGTAATGCCGTATTCGGCGGCCACCTCTGGCGCTACGAATGTTGTGTAAACAATACTGTGGTGAAGCTCAAACTCATCGTAACGGGTGGACTGTTGGGCGCAGGCAGTAGCCGCGCCGAGTAAAACCCAGAGCGTTACTGCCCAGAACGGCGGATACGGTACACCGCGCTGGTAGCAAAAATATTGGGCCAGAGTTTCCCCAATATTTTTTGGGCGGGGCCTGAGACGGTTGCCCGTTCGATAATGTCGATGTTGAGTTCTGAACACAGCGCTTCGAAATCCCTGACAGTGCAAAAGTGAATGTTGGGGGTGTCATACCAGTGGTGCGGCATCGCGCGGGACACAGGCATGCGACCTCTGAGCCCAAGGTGCAACCGACAAAACCAATGCCCGAAATTAGGAAACGAGACGATGGCCTGCTTGCCAATCTGAACCATACGTTCCAGCGTGACGTGCGGATGCGTCAGCTCTTGCAGGGCATGGGTCAGCATTACGACGTCAAAGCGATGAGCAGGAAAACAATGAAGGCCGTCATTGATGTCTTCCTGAATCACATTAAGGCCTTTTTCTACCGCGCTGATCAGATTATTTGCGTCGATTTCAACGCCCACACCAACGACGTCTCGCTCGTCGCAAAGTCGCTGCAAGAAAGCGCCGTCGCCACAGCCCAAGTCGAGCACGCTACTCCCCCGGGGCACCCAATCGTGGACGGTATTCAGATCCAAACGATTCATCATGAGGGGCCGACTCTCTGCATCCATTCCGCTAGCAACCGCTCGTAGATAGGGTTTGGCAGTAGAAAGGCGTCGTGACCGTTGTCGGTTTCGATGTTGGCGTGGGTCACGGCTTTGCCGGTTGCCATCAAGGCATCCCGGATCTCTATCGACCGCTGCGGGGCGAAACGCCAGTCGGAGCTGAAGGATAACAAGAGAAAATTCGCTTCTGCTTCGGACAGGGCGCTGGCGAGGTCAGGATATCCCTCTGCTAGGTCAAACAGGTCCAGCGCCCGAGTCATCAGCACATAGGTGTTGGCATCGAAGCGCGTAGAAAAGCGAGCCCCCTGATGCCGAAGGTAACTCTCTACCTGAAAAACGCGCTCCTGATTGCCATCCGGCGCGAAGCTCTCCTCCCTCAGCTCTCTGCCGAAGCGATCGCTCATACCGTCAGCAGACATGTAGGTCAGGTGTCCAACCATGCGCGCCAGCGCAACGCCCCGGGCGGGCAGCGTTTCTTGGGCCAGATAATCGCCACCTCTAAAGTCTGGGTCGGACAGAATGGCGTGCCGGGCAATCTCGTTAAAAGCGATATTTTGGGCGGTTAATCCGGGTGCCGATGCCAGCGCTACGCAGTGCTCAACCCAGTCGGGGAAATCAACGGCCCACTGGAGCGCTTGCATCCCGCCGAGGCTGCCCCCCACGACCGCGGCCCACCGTGATATTCCCAGATGCTCGGCCAGCAGTTTTTGACTGCGAACCCAATCCCTCACCTGTGGCTGCGGGAACTGTGAACCCCAAGGGGTGTTGCTACTGGGCATCAGAGTATTGGGACCGGTTGAGCCATCACAACCTCCCAAATTGTTGGAGCAAACGACAAATAATCGGTTGGTATCGATGGGTTTGCCGGGGCCGATGACAAGATCCCACCACCCAGGGCGCTGCTCAGTGGCATCATGAACGCCCGCAGCATGGTGGGAGCCCGAGAGGGCGTGACAGATTAAAACCGCGTTGGTCGCCGCCGCGTTTAGCTCCCCGTATGTCTCAAAAATAAGCTCATGTTGGTCTAGCGTGGCGCCATTGGAAAATTGAAAAGGCGCATCGAAGCGCACCACTTGAGGCGTTATTACACCGACGCTTTGCGATGACAATGCGCCCGACATCATTTATAGGCCGAACACCAGGCCGGTAGGCAATCCGGCCGATATGGCGAGATGTCGAAGCGCAATTTGCAGGACGTTCAGCGTGACAAAAACCAGGATAGGGGAAAAATCAATCCCGCCCATGTTGGGCAGGAGTGCACGAAACGGAGCCATAACGGGCTCCGAAATTTGCCAGATCAGCTCGATGGCGGGATGGCGGCTGCCGGGCGCGATCCAACTTACGACGATCATTGCAATCAATGTAAAAAAATAAAAATTAATCAGCAGGCCCACAACGCCAATGACGCCCCACAGCAACAGCGTCACAGGGTCGGGCAAGGTCCATCGTTCCCCCGCTACCAGCGCGATTGCCACCAGGATTGCGATCTGAAGCACAATCGCCAGTAACCACGTTGCCCAGTCAACTCTGCCGGTCGCGGGCAAGAGGCGACGAAGCGGCGACAGCAAGGGATTGGTCAAGCGCACGACCAATTGAGACAGGGGATTATAGAAGTTAACGCGCGTCGCGTGCAGCACGCCTCTTACAACCACCAGCAAGAGGAGAAAGGCGCCCAGATTGCGAATCAGGTAGAGTGAAATTTCTGTGCCTGCGCCCATCTCAGCCAAACTCCTCGCCCAGTGTTTTTGCGCGCGCTGCGCATTGCCGCACGGCCTCTGATACGACGCCATCAAACTCCCCCGCCTTGAGCGCCAGCAATGCCTGCTCAGTGGTGCCCCCCGGGCTGGTGACATTTTCCCTGAGTGTTGCCACGGGCACATTGGAAGCCTGCGCGAGTGTAGCGGCACCGATTGCGGTTTGCAGCGTCAATGCCAGCGAGATCTCGGGTTCCAGCCCCAGTTGGGCACCAGTTTGCGAGACAGCTTCTATCAGAGAGAAGAAGTAAGCAGGTCCGCTGCCCGAGACCGCGGTCACGGCGTCCAAGAGGGATTCCTCAGCGACCCAAAAGGTCATGCCGACCGAGTCGGTTATTGCTTGGGCCAGACTACGCTGGGCTTCGGTTACCAGTTCTGAGGCATACAGGCCACTGGCACCTTTACCCACCATGGCCGGGGTATTGGGCATGCACCGGATGACAGGGGTCGAATCCCCGATGTAGCGCTGCAGTGAAGCAACAGGGATGCCTGCTGCAATGGACAGCAGTGCGGTATTGGGGGCCAGTCGATTTTTCAGGGGGGAGAGCGCCTCTGCCATGACTTGTGGTTTGACAGCCGCCACAATCAGATCGACGCCGTCGTTAAACTGCGCTGGGGAGGCGCTGAGCTGTGCTAAACCGAGCGGGCGAAGCCCCTCTAGCGCTTGCTCGCTGGGGTCTGCCGCCTGGAGCTGTTGGGGGGAGAAACCCGTGTTCAGCAGGCCAAGAATGATGGCCCTGGCCATGTTCCCCGCCCCGAGGAAGGCAATTTGAGACTCCATAGGGTGCTGGTGTCCAAGATCAGATGCGTTAATTATACCGTGCGCCGAAGATATCTGTTCCTATCCGGACAAGGGTGGCGCCTTCCGCGATGGCGTCCTCCAAATCGGCCGACATGCCCATCGATAAGGTATCAAAGTCAGGTAGGGCCAAGGCGAGGTCGTCCTTCAGTTCCCGCAGGGCTTTGAAGGCGGCTCGGGGGCTTGCGTCAGGCTTTTGTGGTGCGGGGATGGCCATGAGGCCTCGCAGCAAAATACCGGGTAATGAGCTGACGCTTTCGGCAAGATCCGGCAATGCCTCTGGCGACACCCCCGACTTGCTGGATTCCCCCGAAATATTGACCTGAATTAATACATTGAGCGGATCCTTGCCGGGTGGACGCTGTTCACTGAGGCGGCGGGCAATCTTGAGCCGGTCCACGCTGTGTACCCAGTCGCAATAGGTTGCAATGGTCGCGGTTTTGTTGCTTTGAATGGGGCCGACAAAATGCCACTCGATAGGTAAATCTGCCAGTAGCGGGGCTTTCTCCAGGATTTCCTGAGCGTAGTTTTCCCCAAAAGCTGTCTGGCCCTGTTGGTAAGCAATACGGATCAACGCCGCAGATTTGGTCTTACTGACGGCAAGTAATGAAACGCTGTATTCCTCTCGGTCGGCGGCGACCTCAGCAGACCTTATCCGGCGGGTGACTTCTGATATATTACGGACAAGATCAGTCGGCATCATGGATCGCATCATAAGGAAGTTGATGCGCCATGTGGTAGCCCGACAACCGCGGAGAATGTGAAATGGATATCACGGAATTACTCGCTTTTAGCGTCGAGCAAGGCGCATCTGACCTCCACCTGTCGGCGGGTTTGCCTCCCATGATCAGAGTGGACGGTGATATACGGCGTGTCAATGTGCCCCCCCAGGACCACTCAGAAGTGCAGGCGCTGATTTACGACATTATGAATGATCGGCAGCGCAAGGATTTTGAGGAATTCCTGGAAACCGATTTTTCTTTTGAAGTGCCGAACCTTGCGCGGTTCAGGGTCAACGCTTTCAACCAGAACCGGGGTGCAGGCGCGGTGTTCCGCACCATCCCCTCTGAGGTTTTGACGATGGAAGCGCTGGGTATGGGTCAGGTCTTCAGGGATATATCGCTGCTTCCCCGGGGTCTGGTGCTGGTAACTGGACCCACGGGCTCGGGTAAATCCACCACGCTCGCAGCGATGGTGGATTTCGTCAATGACAACCGATACGACCACATTCTGACCATTGAAGACCCCATCGAGTTTGTCCACGAGAGTAAGCGCTGCCTGGTGAATCAGCGAGAAGTGCATCGCGATACCCTGGGTTTTTCCGAGGCGCTCCGTTCGGCCTTGCGTGAGGACCCAGACATTATCTTGGTGGGAGAGATGCGGGATCTTGAGACCATCCGTCTCGCGCTGACCGCCGCAGAGACGGGCCATTTGGTATTCGGTACGCTGCATACCACCTCAGCGGCGAAAACGATTGACCGCGTTATCGATGTTTTTCCTGCGGACGAAAAGGCAATGGTTCGATCAATGCTGTCTGAGTCGCTGCAGGCGGTGGTATCCCAAACCTTGCTGAAGCGCAAAAGCGGGGGTCGTGTTGCCGCGCACGAAATCATGCGTGGCACGTCGGCTATAAGAAACCTCATCCGCGAAGATAAAGTGGCGCAAATGTATTCTGCGATCCAAACGGGTCAGGCCGTTGGCATGCAGACGATGGATCAATGTTTACAGAATCTGGTCGACAAGCGGATCGTCTCGGTGGAAGCGGCACGGGAGAAGGCGCGACAACCTGACAGCATCACTGCCTGACGCTTTATTGGTCATTTAACCAAGTCGTCAGAATGATAGCAGCGGCCTCAGCGTCAACGGGTTCCGCCGCAAAGTCGCCCTTGTGGCCTCGCGACAGTGCCATTGTTTTCGCTTCGCGGCTCGATAATCGCTCATCGACCAGTGTGACAGGCCGGCCGAGCCGGCCTTCAACCTGCCGCGCGAATTTTGTCGCGCGCTGACTCAATTCGCTGGCTGAGCCGTCCATATTCAGCGGATGACCCACAATAATCCGGTGCGGCTGCCATTCATTTGTCAGTGCCGTTAGGGCCGCCCAATCGGGCACCCCATCTTTGGCCGATATGATGGTCAGCGGTTGCGCCGTTCCTGACAGAGAGTTGCCTACTGCCACACCGATATTACGAAGACCAAAATCCAAAGCGATGATGGATTCCGGTCGCGCCATGTTCAGGCGTGCCCTGCTTGAGCGGTCAAAAGGTCGATATCGATCCCCAACAGTTGCCCTGCGGCCGTGAGTTTGTCGCTGGCAGCGACATCGAACAGGATGCGCCGATCAGCGGCGACGCTGAGCCAACTGTTTCCGGTGACTTCTTGCTCCAACTGGCCGGGCCCCCAACCCGCATAGCCTAGGGCGACCAGGTATTCTTCCGGTCCGTCCCCAAGTGCCAGCGCACACAGAATATCTCTAGAGGTAGTGAGGCTGAGATTCTTGCCAACGGATTGACTGCCCTCCCATTTCGGGTCGCCACAGTGCAAGACAAAACCTTGTTCTGTGCCAACCGGGCCGCCGGCCAGCACCGGGCAGTGCGACAGATCACCCACAGTGTCGATATCCAGATGCTCCAGCATATCTGAAAGTGCGAGATCAAGATGCTGGTTAATGACAATACCCATGGCGCCATCAGCATCGTGATGACACAGATAAGTCACAGAGCGATTGAAGAACCCGCTGCCGATCGCTGGGGTGGCGATGAGCAGTTGCCCCTGAAAAAACCCTCCAGCGGTGGGGTTCTCTGGGGGGTGCTGTTCCTCAAGATCCATAGGGCGTCGCCTGCATCTCAGTATCTGAACTGCCAAGTACGAATAATATCCAACTCGGCCACGGAATTGGCGAGAGCGGGCGGAAACGCATCGAATGGAGCGAGGCGCTTCACGGTCTCGATCGCTGTGCGGTCCAATGCGGTGACGCCCGACGTCGACAACAGGTGTATGTCGCGCAAGGCCCCATTTGAGCTCACCCGGACCCGGAGCCGCACATCGCCACTGCCATATCGCTTGGCGGTGTCACGATAATGCGCGTTCCCAAATCGCTCAACCGCGATCTGCCACTGGCGAATATATTCCGCTTCGAGTGCAGTCCTGGCGGCAATGAGTGCTGGGGTCTGGTGCACCGAGAGGGCAGTCGATGTCCGCGTTGCAGATCCTGGTGCCTGCTGGCTGGATGGCGGTGTTCGCGAGTGGGCCGGCGCCACCTCAAACGCTTGGGCCAATCCGTCGCGGGGGGCCGTGCTTCCGTGTTGATGCGCCGCGGCATCGGCGGTTGCGTTCAAGGGTGACGTCCGTGCGGGCCTGAGGAGCACCGCAACCGTGCGGTTGGCTTCACTGATCGCCTCTTCACCCGCTGGCGAGACCAAAAACCCAAAAATCAGGACGAGGTGCACGCCCAACGAAAATATGAGTGCGGATCTAAACAGGCGATGGCCGTGGCCTGTCGGCAGGAAGAGAGCGCGATTCAGGACTTGTTCTCGCCAGTGAGATGATCTGCCAATGCGCCCAATAGCGTACCCGCGATGTCGAGCCCCGACTCTGCCTCTATTTCCCGCAGGCAGGTGGGACTGGTGACGTTAACCTCTGTGAGATAGTCCCCGATCACATCCAAGCCCACAAAGTACAGTCCGCGCTCTTTCAGTGTGGGGCCGACCTGCGATGCAATCCACAAGTCCCGTTCCGAGAGTGGTTGAACGCGACCCGATCCCCCTGCGGCAAGATTGCCACGGCTTTCTCCTGCCAGTGGCACTCGGGCAAGACAAAAGGGAATCGGCTCACCATCGACCATTAGGATGCGCTTGTCTCCATCGCTGATTGCCGGCAGGTAGCATTGGGCCATGATCGTTTGTTGCCCGGATTGGGTCAGGGTTTCCAAAATGACGCTTACATTCGGGTCATCCTCCCGCGCTCTGAATATGGCACTGCCACCCATGCCATCGAGGGGTTTGAAAATCACGTCCCGATGCTGCCGATGAAACGCTTTTAACTTTGACATATCCCGGCTCACCAATAAGGTGGGGCAGCACTGAGGAAACTCGGTCGCAAACAGTTTCTCGTTGCAATCGCGGAGGCTCCGGCAGCGATTAACGATCAAGGTGCCCAGTCGTTCAGCGCGCTCCAGCAAATAGGTGGCGTAGATGTACTCCATGTCGAAGGGAGGATCCTTGCGCATGAGGCAGAGATCGAGCTCGGCGAGGGAAATATCCAGGGGCTCAGACAAATCAAACCAGTGGTCGGGATTGCGATGCACGGTCAGTGACTGCGCCATCGCCATCGGGCGTTCGTCGTCAAGGAAAAGTGCATCGGGCGTCATGTAAAACAATGACCAGCCGCGATCTTGAGCGGCCCAGAGAAGCGCTAAAGTAGTGTCCTTTTTGTAGTTGACGGCTTCTATGGGGTCCATCACCACGCCGAGCTTGAGGCTCATGTTTGCGTCCTTGTCGCAAAGGGTGAGATATCTTGCGATCCACGGCCATTCGCCGCAAGCTCTCGTTTCCCTCAATAAGGGCCATTGTTAAGTTGGATTAAGGCAAGGTATGGACAGTTTGTTTGTTGTCGTCGGTGTGATGGCGCTGGTTTCTGCGGCGACAGTTATGCTCAAGGTGCGCACCATCGGCTGGGGCGTTTGGGTCTGGTTTTTTTCCGGGTGGATTACCGGCGAGCTGGCCATTTGGGTGGTGGGCGTGCAGTTGGGATTTATCGCGCTGTGGCTCGTGGTGATGGGGGCAGATACCGCCGGTTTTGGTTGGGGGTTATCGGCTTTTCTGGCGAGCTGGCTATTGTTGGCATGGGCATTGCGGGACGCATTTGACGCGGGAGCCGTATTTCATCGAGCGCTGCACCTCGCTCTGGGCGCGCATTATTTTGAACAGATTCCCGCTGCACGCCGCAGTAAGCTGAGTCA
>Ga0181558_10001242_pt1 | contig 24562 bp, 19 predicted proteins | sample 011ome_22_FD_133754 | JGI IMG/M metagenome (GOLD analysis project Ga0181558, IMG submission 133754) | Coastal salt marsh microbial communities from the Groves Creek Marsh, Skidaway Island, Georgia - 011507BT metaG (megahit assembly) | ecosystem: Environmental > Aquatic > Marine > Intertidal...
AGTCGCTTTCACGGATCCGAAGGCACCCACACGCCGTGAAGAACTCGCAGCGTGGGTCACGAGCCCGGACAACCAGTATTTTGCTTCCAGCTACGCCAACCGCCTTTGGGGTTACCTGCTCGGAACTGGAATCGTCGAACCGCTCGACGATATTCGCGCCGGCAATCCGCCGACCAATCCTCAGCTCCTCAATTATCTCACGAAGCGATTCGTCGAAAGCAAATTCAACACGCGTGAGGTCATCAAGGAAATTTGCAATTCGCGCACCTATCAGCTCTCCATCGCGACGAATAAATGGAACGAGAAAGATGAAACGAATTTCTCTCACGCCAAAGCGCGTCGCCTTCCTGCGGAGACTCTCTACGACGCCGTACATTTCGTAACCGGAGTCACGCCGAATATCCCAGGTGCTGGAGCCGGCACTCGCGCCAGCCAGTTGCCCGACGCCAAGCTCGATCTCAAAAGCGGCTTCCTCGCCAACCTCGGACGCCCCGCTCGGGAAAGCGCCTGCGAATGTGAACGCTCCGACGACCTGCAAATGAGTGCTGTGATGGCCTTTCTGTCAGGCCCGGCCATCGCCGATGCGATTGGTTCCGATATCAGCGAATTGCCTAAGCTAGTTGCGAGCCAGCCTGATGATCGCAAGTTGGTCGAGGAAATCTATTACCGCGTCCTTGCCCGCGCTCCCAGCCAAGCCGAGGTCGACGCCGCCCTTGCTAGTATGAAGGAGATCGACAGCGACCACCAGACCCTTCTCGCCGAGGCTTCGCGGGCTGAAGCCAATTGGGTAAAGAAACGCAGCGAGCTCGAAATCAAACGTCACCAGGGAATCAACAAAGTGAACGCCGACATCGCTGCCTACACGCCTGAATACAACAAGAAGAAAGCCGAGGCTGAGGCGGCACAGAAAACGCGCATTGCCGCTGCCGCGAAAGCCGAGCAGACCAAGCGCGCGGAACTCCCCAAACTCGTGAACGAATTCGCAGCCGGCGTGAAGGCCGACCAGCTTTGGACCAGCTGGCACAAACTCGAAGTCGCCAGTGTGACATCGTCAGACAAGGTCAAAGTGGAAATCACTCCGGAAGGTTCCGTGCGCTACACCGGCGGCTTCAAGAAAGGAAACATCGACTACCTCGTCACCGGAAAGACGAATGCGCAAAACATTACCGGGCTCATGATTGAGACCCTGCCTGATGCCGCGAACGCAGCCTACGGTCCCGGATTAAATCCGAACGGCAATTTTGTGATCACTGAAGTGCAGACCCGCTGGAATACACTCGCGGATCCGAAAAAGCAGAACGCTCTCAAGATCATCGATGCCAAGGCGAGCTTCAATCAGAACGGATTCGACGTGAAGAACGTCTTCAACGGGAACGTCACTCGTGGAGACAAAGGCTGGGCTCTCTCGGGAACGAATTACCAGGTTCCCCATCGCGCTCTAATAAAATTCGAGAAGCCGGCAGCCGGAGATGCCAAGGGAGCAAATCTCACCGTTGGCGTCCTCTGCCGCTACAGCCAGGGAGACTATCCGATCTCCCACTTCCGTATCTGGTATACGATTGATGAAGATCCGATGAGCTTCGGACTACCGGCCAAGGTCGCTTCCGCAGTAACGACTGCCCCTGCCAAGCGATCCGAAGCAGAACAAAAAGCTCTCACTGCCTACGTCGAGAAAAACAACGCCGACCTTGCAAAGCTAATTGCAGACCACCTTGCCCAGAAGCGCCCCCTCCCCGCTGATCCGAAAATGACCGGGCTGAATGCGGCTCTCGCCAAAGCAAAAAATCCCGTGGTGGAGCCTCAGCCACTCGTGCAAATCCGCAGTGACACAAATTACTCCATCGAACAAGCCGCGAACCGCAGGCTGACCGCGGCCCAGGATTTGGTCTGGGCACTTGTGAATAGTCCTAGTTTTCTGTTTAATAGATAACCGAAGAAGAAAAGCAGTAAAGAAGTCGAGGAGCGAATCCTCTACGACTTTACTTCTCAACTCCCAACCTACTATACCCATGATTCGTCTACCCGGAGAAATCGCCAAAGACCTCTGTGACTCCCACCTTGCTCCCGGACGCCGGGACTTCCTTCGTATTGGAGGAGCAGGAATGCTGGGAATGACGCTGAACAACATCCTTGCCGTCCAGAACGCAAGCGCAGCTTCCAAATTGGTCGGAAGACCGGGATGGGGCAGAGCGAAGTCGGTCATCATGGTTTACCTGCAGGGCGGACCGAGTCACCTCGACCTCTGGGACCCGAAACCGGATGCGCCCGACAATGTTCGCTCTCAGTTCAAGCCTATCAATACCAAGGTCGACGGACTCCAATACACCGAACTTCTCCCCAAGCTCGCGCAGGTGAATGACAAATTCACAACGATCAATTCGATGAGCTACACGCCCAACGGATTGTTCAATCACACCGCCGCGATCTACCAGATCATGACCGGTTACACCACCGACAAGGTGAGTCCCTCTGGTCAGCTCGAGCCTCCCAGTCCGAAAGATTTTCCGAACTTCGGATCCAACATCGTTCGCATGAAACCAAGCGACGAGCCGATGCTTCCCTTCGTGATGATGCCTCGCCCACTCCAAGAATCGAACGTGATCAACAAAGGCGGGACCGCAGGATTCCTCGGCAAAGCTTACGATCCCTACTACCTCTTCCCCGACGGAGACGATATGGACATGTCGAAGATGAGCAAGATCAAGGTCGACGACCTCCAGCTCCGTCCCGACGTCTTCTCGCTCCGACTTCAGCGTCGTGCCAAGCTGCGCAATGCGCTCACTGACCAGATGCCTGTGATCGAAAAAGCGGTCGCAGATTACAATCTCGACGAATACTACGACAAGGCTCTCAACCTGATCGTTTCCGGGCGAGCCCGCGATGCCTTCAATCTCGACGCCGAGTCCGACGCTCTACGTGACAAGTACGGCCGCAATACCTTTGGTCAAAGCTGTCTCCTCGCTCGCCGTCTCGTCGAAGCTGGCACGAAAGTTGTGGAAGTCGTCTGGCCGAAAGTCGCCAACTCCGACAACCACAGTTGGGACCACCACGTCGGCCTGCCCAAGCGCATGAAAGACCAGTCGGCGCCTATGCTCGATGCCGGGCTTTCTTCTTTGTTCGCGGATCTTGATTCACGCGGATTGCTCGACGAAACGCTCGTCGTCGCGATCGGTGAATTCGGACGCAGTCCCGAAATGGGGGTCTCCACGAGTGGAAACAACAACAGTGCTGACGGTCGTGACCACTGGCCGTATTGTTACACCAGCGTCATCGGTGGTGCCGGCATCAAGCGTGGCTACGTCCACGGCAAGTCCGACAAGACTGGTTCCGCTCCGCTGGAAGACCCCGTTCACCCAACGGAAATCCTTGCGACGATCTACCACGCTATGGGAATCGATCCGCAGTCCATCGTTTACAACCACCTCAACCAGCCAAGAGAGTTGGTAAAAGCGGAAATGGTGGAGACGCTATTTGCCTAATTCTCTTTTTCCCTATCCTCTTATCGTTTTCTTTTTCATCCCCCCGGCTGGGGTCACAGAGGAGAGTGAGAACAAGTCACCTCTAGACGCGGAGTGACATGTATCCGCCGTCGATGTTGTAGGCCTGGCCTGTGATATACGACGAATCATCGCTGCACAAGTAGAGGGCCAGTTTCGCGATCTCTTCCGGTTTTGCCATCCGTCCGATCGGCTGGACTTTGGAAAGAGATTCGAACATTTCGTCTTTGTTCTCCGGGTAATTCTTTTCCAGGTAGCCGTCCACAAAAGGAGTGTGGACTCGGGCCGGGCAGATCGCATTGCAGCGAATCCCCTGCTCCAGGTAGTCGGCAGCAATAGATAATGTCATCGTGTGAACGGCCCCCTTGCTGGCAGAATAAGCAAAACGATCCTTCAGCCCGGTGATCGCTGCAATGCTGGACATGTTGAGGACAACGCCTCCGCCTCCCTCTACCATGATGGGGAGCACGGCATGAAGACACTGGTAGACGCCCTTTACGTTAACGCTCATAACACGATCAAAGTCCCCCTCACTCGTCGAAGTGGCAGTGCCAATATTGGCAACCCCGGCATTGTTTACGAGGATGTCGATTTTCCCGAAGTCACCCTTCGCCCTTTCCACCGCCTCCGAAACAGAATCCGCGGATGAAACGTCGCATCGGCAGAAAACCGCCTTGCCACCCACCTCAGTGATCGAAGCCAACGCCTCGCCAGCAGCATTTTCGTCGAGGTCAAAAATAGCGACCGTTGCCCCTACTCCTGCGAAAGTTTCTGTTATGGCTCGGCCAATTCCTGAGCCGCCTCCCGTGATGATTGCGGTTTTTCCCTGTAAATCAGACATGCCCTACCGTGTGACGGCAGAGCATATCGGGCAAGATGAATTGTGTGGCGTCTAGAAGGATTCTTGCTCTCGCAATATAGCCCTCACCATAGCCCTCACCAATTTTCCCATCTCCCGAAAAGAGCGCCCCAATCAATATTCGGCGGCTCTTCCGTTGAACCGCCTGCGCTTGCTGAAGCACCTCCACTTCCACCGCTACCGCTACCAGCAGCCTGCGCCTCATCAATCTCAATGATGGCTGTAGACGCACCGGCCAAATCTACGTCTTGGCCACCGGGTTCCAGAACCGGCAGGTCCCCCTGATCCGAGATAACTCCTGAGTCGGTCATGCATCCAAGCAACGCTCCTGCTGCGCAGCTGAAAGATGAGGCAAAGTTTTGGCTGGCTTATTCCCTTATTCCTTTATTCTTCGTATTCGCCTCAAACGAAGCCGAAACTGACCTTACACTGAACTGCGAGCAATTTCGCTGACGCTTCATCATCAACAAATTGACCAAAACCTGTCAGGGGTAGAAAAACGCAGCCACCAGCAGCAAAGGCGAGAATCGATTTTTTATGTCTATGAGTGTGTTCCACTTTCTATTTATTAAATATTTTCATTATTATTTCCGCCTATCAAAGCTGCGTCGGTAGAAAACGTTGTTTGCGAAGACGACTCCTTAAACTTTCCCCTTTCCCGTCTGCCCGTTCTTCTCGTAGAGTGTGACCTCTCATACCCGATGTCATTTGCCGCGCCTCAATTTCTGATTCTCATCCCCGTGCTCGCGCTCCTGGGCTGGATTTTCCGGAAAACAGAGATTTGGCGCCCCCTGCGTTTGCTCCTTCTCGGACTGCTGGTCGCGGCTCTGTGTGATCCTCACATCTTGCTGAAACGAGGTGGAATGGATCTCTGGGTTCTGCTGGATCGCTCGCTTTCTGCAAATGAAATGGTCGAGGCCGGCGAACATGAATGGCGTTCGCTACTGGAGCGTTCCAAGCCGAGCCGCGACAACCGTATCTTCTACGTCGACTACGCTGGGGAAGTTGTTCCGGCAGGCAACACGGAATCTTCCACCTACGCCGGCAATCGTGATCTCACCCGGACCGCGCTCGCTGTCCGTGACACACTCGCCCGCATTGACGAGGAACGTCACAACCGGATCCTCCTGTTTTCCGACGGGTTCAGCACGGAACCGCTCACTGGCATCGCGTCGGCCCTGATCGGAGCAGAGGTTCCACTTGATCATCGCATTCTCCGAGCACCGGAAGCTGTCGACTATCGCCTCGCAGATCTGCGCTTGCCGTCCCGATCGCAGCCAGCAGCTCCGTTTTTGGTCGAGATAGTCGTAGTGGGAACCAGCGATGGAGTCGTACCCGTCTCTGTTTTTCGAGGGGAGAAAAAGCTCTTTGATCGCGATGTCGAAATCACGGGTGGAGTTGGCAGGATGCGATTTTCCGATCGGGTTGTCAGTCCCGGAGCGCACCGCTACCGGGCGGTATTGAATCCGGAACTGGACACCTACCAGGGAAACAACGATTTCGAGCAATGGATTGAAATCGTATCCGGCCCCCGAATTGTTCTCGTCTCGAAATACCAAGACGACCCCGTCGCATCGACGTTGAAAAGGCAGGGCTTCGCCGTAGACCTGATGCCGGATCCCCTTGTGCTCGATCCGGGCATACTGTCAGGAGCGCGAGCCGTGATCATCAACAACGTCCCCGCCCACGAAATTCCGAACGATTTTCTCCAGGCCATTCCGTTCTTCGTAACCGAGCAAGGAGGCGGCTTCATGATGGTGGGCGGAAAACACAGCTTCGGCGCGGGAGGATACTATCAGTCGTCCATCGATGAGTTACTTCCAGTAACGATGGAACTGAAGAGCGAACACCGCCGCCTCGCCGTAGCTATGGCGATCGTGATGGACCGATCAGGCTCGATGGGAATGACTGTCCCAAGCGGCCATTCCAAGATGCAACTGGCCAATGAGGGAGCCGCTCGCGCCGTCGAGCTTCTCGGCGAAATGGACGCCGTCACGGTGTATGCCGTCGACAGCCAGGCACATCAGGTCGCGCCACTTCTTAACGTCGGGAAAAGCCGGGGCGAACTCCTGAGCCGGATCCGATCAGTCGAATCGATGGGCGGTGGAATCTTCGTCTACACCGGCATGAAAGAAGCCTGGTCGGAATTGAAAAAAGCCGACGCAGGTCAGCGTCACATGATTCTCTTTTCCGACGCGGCCGACTCCGAGGAGCCCGGCCAATACAAAGCCCTCATTGAGACGATGGCTGAGGAAAAAGCCACCGTCAGCGTCATCGGACTAGGCGATCGTGGAGACCCCGACGCCAATTTCCTTCAGGACATCGCAACTCGTGGAAGTGGGCGTATGTTTTTTACCAATATTCCTGATGATCTCCCGAACATTTTCGCCCAGGAAACCGTGTCGGTGGCTCGCTCAACTTTTATCGATGAGCCTGTCTCGACTCAATCGAGCGGACGGTGGCACGAGCTGGCGCAGCAGGATCTGAAGTGGCTACCGGAAGTCGACGGCTACAACCTCAGTTATCTCAGGGAAGACGACGAGATGGCTCTTATCTCTACCGACACCTACGCAGCGCCTCTGGTCGCATTTGGACGACGTGGCATTGGGAAAACCGCAGCAGTTTCCTTTCCCCTAGGCGGTGATTTTTCCGAGAAGGCTCGTAAATGGGAAGCCTACCCCGACTTTCTCCAGACACTCAATCGCTGGCTTATGGGCGAGGAAGTACCCTCTGGTATTGGTCTTCGCCGCGAACTCAATGGAACCGAGCTGACGATCGACCTTCTTTATGAGACGGAAGAGTGGTCGGGACGCTTTGCCGAATATCCTCCTCAACTTGTCTTGCAGCGAGGGTATCGGGATCCTTCTCCAGATCAGCTCACCTGGGAACGGCTTGCACCGGGTCACTATTCGCTTCGCACGGAACTGAAAGAATCGGAACCCGTTCGAGGCGCTGTCCAGATTGCTGGTGCGGCGATTCCTTTCGGTCCAGTTGTTGCCGGAGCGTCCGCCGAGTGGAATTTTGATCGCGACCGTGTCTCTGAATTGCGAGAAACTGCTCGCACAACCGGTGGCGGCGAATTGCTCGACCTCACCGATGCCTGGCGTGAGCCCCCTACTCCGTCTTCCGAGTCGATTCGCTCATGGTTTTTCCTCGCCGCACTCGTGCTCTTTCTTCTGGAAGCTTTTGTCACTCGCACTAGATGGAGGATGCCACTCCCGATGCGAAAGCAGGCCGCCGAACAAATTCGAAAAGAACAAAAGCGTGTTTCAAAAAATGTCAGCCCAGTGGCCACCAGTCAGGTTGCCGAAGAGCCCAAAGAGGAACCCATGCCGAAGCCTGAAAAAGATATCGAAAGCAAAGACGCCACCAAGGAACGCAGAAGTCGCTTTTCCCGCGCAAAAAAACGGCAATAGCCATTGTCCTCTTGCTGCGATTCGCGCTACATTCCTGACTCGCCCCATACTTTTATGAAAAACGTACTTGCCTGCCTTTCTGTAGCCGCCTTCCTCGCTACCGGGATTTCCTCTGCTGAAGAAAAGAAAAAGCCCAAAACCTGGGAAGAAAAAGCTGCCGATAGATTCAAAAACAATCCTACCGACGATCACAAAGCGACGATCGATGCTGCCATTCCGAAGCCAACGGTAACGCCGAAACAAGCCCGCAAGGTGCTCGTATTCTTCCGCTGCGAAGGGTTCATCCACACTTCCATTCCCTTTGGAAACTATGCGATGCAGGCGATCGACAAAAAGACTGATGCCTTTTCTACAGATCTCGCTGACGACTACTCCGTCTTCACGAAAGAGAATCTCGCAAGATACGACGCGATCATTTTCAACAACACCACCCACCTCAAGCCAAACGAAGAGCAGCGCGCTGCAATTCTAGACTTCATCGAGTCAGGAAAAGGTATCGCCGGTTTTCATGCCGCCGCTGACAACTTCGGTGAGTGGGAAAAGGGAATCGAACTGATCGGAGGCATCTTCAACGGCCACCCCTGGAACGCTGGTGGAACCTGGGCTTTCAAACTGGAAGATCCCGACCACGCGCTCAATGCAGCTTTCGAGGGGAAAGGAATCTGGCACAAAGACGAGATTTACTGGTACAAGCCCGAGAGCTTTAACGGTCGCGACCGCCTCCGTGTACTACTCAGTCTCGACATGTCGAAAGCCGAGAACCGCAAGGTGCTCGAGGGCGACAAGTGGAAAGGAAAGATCGACGATCCTTCGAAAGTCGACGTTCCTGTTTCCTGGCTCAAAGAGGTTGGCAAGGGCCGACTCTTCTACACCAACCTGGGTCACAACGACTTGACCTTCGCCAGCGAAACGGTCCTCCTGCACATGCTCGATGGAATTCAGTATGCACTCGGAGATTTGCAGGCCGACGCAGTACCCTCGAGTAAAGCGAAGGTCGAAGTCGTCCTCGCACCGGACAAGCCAGAGTAAATTTTCCCCCTTCTTTCTCGCACCCTATGCTCTCCGAATTTCAGGAATTCGCCGAGGCAACCGCCCGCGAAGCCGGTCAGCTCACTCTGGAATTTTTCCAGACGGACGCTGCGGCACCCGAGTTCAAAGGCGACGACACACCGGTAACGATTGCAGACCGGAACGCAGAAATGCTCATCCGCGAGCGTATCGCTTCCTGCTATCCCGATCATCAGATCGTCGGTGAGGAATTTGGAGAAAGCGCTGGAGATAGAGAGTCGAACCATCGCTGGATCATTGATCCCATCGATGGAACCAAATCCTTCGTCCACGGTGTTCCACTTTACGCCGTTTTACTCGCTCTCGAGATTGATGGCACTGTCGAAGTCGGTTGCGCCTACTTTCCCGCACTCGATGAAATAATTTCCGCTGCGACCGGACAAGGAACCAAGTGGAATGGCAAACCCTGCCACGTTTCTGATGAGTCGAATCTGGATCGCGCCGTCTGCGCCCATATCGACACCGCCTACTTTGACTCGAATGGCAAAGGCGAACCCTGGAAGCGACTGCAACAGGCAGTCTACTACAACGCGGGTTGGTGCGATGCTTACGGCTATCTACTCGTCGCCACAGGCCGGGCCGAAGTCATGCTCGATCCTGTTATGGCAATCTGGGATTGCGGCCCCTTTCCTCCAATCCTGCGTGAGGCCGGAGGTTACTTCGGCGACTGGGCCGGAAATGAAGGCAGAATCGACGCAGGCGAAGCTCTTGCCACAAACCAGCATCTTCGCAAAGACGTTGTTGCATTGCTGAATCAGTCGAATACATAAGCTTCGACACCATTCCCTTTTTTTATTCTGTTCGTCCAGCTAATTGCCTCGACCGCAACAGCCCGAGATTAGTTTGTGAATCCCGAGATTGGGGGAATTCAAAACGAAGGCTCACAGGGATTTCCGCTTTCCAAAATTCAGAATGCCATTGATCGAGCTCGGCCACAGAATCGCATTCTTCTGTTTCCTCCGCAGTCTGTCTACCGGCAGTTCATCAAGCTGGCAACCACAACGAAGGAAATCCCCACTTCGGCGAAGATGGGTATCTCTATATTTTTGTCGGTGACGAAGGAGGCGGCGGCGATCCCTACGATAACGGGCAACACATCGAAAAGGATTTCTTCTCGGCCATTTTCCGAATCGACGTCGATCAGAAAACCGAGAACCTGATCCCCAATTCCCACGCTGCAGTTCACGAGAATACTTATCGCGTTCGGCGGAGCCTGGGCTGCGAGGTGGAAAAGCCCAAACAGGAAAATGAATGCAATCAGAAAAAGGCGGTTCAAAAAAACAGGGCGGTCCGATAAGACGAACCACCCTGCAAAATCAGACTGAAAATATCGAGAGAATATCAGGTCGCCTGCTCCCCACGAGCCATGACCACTTTTCCGGTGCGTACCGTTTCAATAATCTCGTATCCAGCAAGAAGACGAATCGCGGCGTCCACCTTATCGCTGGCACCTTCGATTCGAATAATCATCGAGCTTTCGCTGAAATCTACCGTCTTCCCTCCGAAGTGCTCAACAATCTGAAGAACTTCAGTACGCTTTTCACCGCCCTGCACCGCAATTTTCACGAGTGCCAATTCACGAACGACCGAATCGCCTTCGGTGTGCTCGAAACAGTGGATCACATCCACAAGCTTGTCGCACTGGAGGATAATCTGGGGAAGGCCAGCAGGATCACCACTGATGCCCAGAGTAAGACGGGAAAAGCGTGGATCGCGCCCCTGCGAAACAACAAGTGAATCGATATTATAGGCGCGGCGCGCAAAGATTTGGCAAATCCGCATCAGAACACCCGGCTGGTTGTTCACAAACATACTGAGGGTGTGTCCACCAATCAGGTCCAGCTTAGGGGCGGGCTTCTTATCGGAAGTAGTAATAGTTCGGCTCATGATCGCTTCGCGACGATTAAGGGTAAAAAAGTAACAGGGTAAAAGGTAGTGAGCAGCGTGAAATGTTAGGTCGAACCTACTGGCTTCTCCATTTTGTATTTCGGGGGCTCGATGAGCATATCCTCAAGCGCTGCACCAGCAGGAATCATCGGGAAAACGTTATCCGTCTTGATACACTCAGCGTTGATCAAGACAGGCCCCTCGTTGTAGTCGAGCGCCTCCTGAAGTTTCTTCTTCACATCGGCAGGTCGCTTGATGTTGATACCTTTGGCACCATATGCCTCGGCCAGTTTAACGAAGTCAGGATTGCCTTCGAGATCCACTCCGCTCTCACGGTTATCGAAGAACAGCTCCTGCCACTGGCGAACCATTCCAAGATAGTGATTATTCAAAACAAGGATCTTGATAGGAAGCTTGTGAATCACTGCCGTCGCGATCTCGCAAAGTGTCATCTGGAAACCACCATCTCCGGACACAGAAATCACAGTCTGGTCAGGGCAGGCAAACTGCGCCCCGATCGCTGCTGGGAAACCGAATCCCATTGTCCCAGCTCCTCCTGAGCTGATCCATTTGAAGGACTTGTCATTGGTATAGAACTGCGCAGCCCACATCTGGTGCTGGCCCACATCCGTCGTGATGATCGCATCACCTTCGGTAAGCTCGTGGATTTCATCGAGAACCTGTTGCATTCGAAGACCTCCCTGCTTTTTATAACCAAGGGGAAACTTCTTTTTGTAGCCGTTGAGATGCTCGAGCCAATCAGGGTTTTCCCTTTTCTCAACCTGCGGAAGCAGCGCTTTCAACGCCGTCTTGGCATCACCAATGACCTCTACATCGGGAACGATCATCTTGCCCATCTCCGCTTCATCAATGTCGATGTGAATGATCTTCGCATTAGCTCCGAACTTGTCAGCCTGACCAATGATTCGGTCATCAAAACGGGAGCCAATATTAAAAATCAGATCGCACTCGCAGATCGCCTTGTTTGCATAGGCTGTTCCATGCATACCGAGCATGCCAAGCGACAGCGGATGGGATTCTGGAAAAACGCCTTTTCCCAGCAGCGTAGAAGTAACGGGACAGTCGAGCTTGGTTGCGATCTCAATCAACTCGGTCTCGGCACCAGAGATCATCGCTCCGTGACCCGCGAGAATGAGCGGCTTTTTCGCGAGGTTTATGAGGCGAGCCGCTTCCTCAATCGACACCTCATCGATATCGTAGCCCTTCTCGGGGCGGTAACCGGGCAGATCGATCTCGGCATCAAGATCTCCTGTAAAAGGAGACTGGCTCACGTTTTTCGGAACGTCGACAAGAACAGGTCCGGGACGTCCTGTAGTCGCAATGTGAAAGGCCTCTTTCGCAATGCGAGGAAGCTCGTTCGTTTCTCGCACGAGGTAGTTGTGCTTCACCACTGGAATCGTGATTCCGAAAATGTCAGCTTCCTGAAAGGCATCCTTACCGAGCATCCAGGTCACCTGCTGACCGGTGATGATGATCATCGGAACAGAATCCATCTGCGCCGTCATAATACCGGTAATGGTATTTCCTGCACCAGGACCGGAAGTCACGAGAACGACACCCGGCTTTCCTGTCGCTCGAGCATAGCCGTCCGCCATGTGCGTCGCCCCCTGCTCGTGACGTGTGAGGATAAACTTGATCCCGCTATCGACCGTTTCCAGTGCATCAAAGATAGGGAGTGCGGCCCCCCCAGAATAACCGAAGATGTATTCCACGCCGAGATCAGCGAGAGTTTTGATCAGCGCCTGCGCGCCGTCGAGTTTGGGTGTTTGTGATTTTGCCATGTAAGGAAAATTGCTAAGTTCGAGAAAATTTCGCAATTTTCACGGGATAAGCAAGCGAGAATCGCACCCTTTTGGCTAAATTTGTCAATTTTTGAAGGAAACAGCCGAGCTGTTTAGCCAACTTTTGAATTATTTGGCAATTTTCAAGCCGCAACTTATTTGCGACGCACAAAACTTTGGAGCTTCACGCGAAGTCGAAGTTTTGAATTTTTCAGAAGAGCAACCTTCCAGCATGGCTTCGCGCTCGCGAATTAGTTCGATACCGCGCCAATTACCTATCAGGGAAGCGGAAAGTCTTCATTCAACTTTGCGACACGAGCGGCGATATCGGAAAGCTTGGCTTCGTCTTCGCGGTTCTCGATCGCTTCGTGGATAAGGTCTCCGATGAGATTCATCTCGGATTCCTTCATTCCGCGGGTTGTGACAGCGGGCGTCCCGATTCGGATACCGCCCCCTTTGAAGGGACTTTCGGTGTCGAAGGGAATCGAGTTCTTGTTCACAGTGATGCCAGCCTTGTCGAGAGTCTCCTGCACAATCTTTCCGTTCAGACCATTGGGACGAAGGTCGACCATGAAGAGGTGGTTGTCGGTTCCCCCGGCGATGATGCGGTATCCGTAGTCGTTCAGCTTCGCGGAAAGGGCTTTCGCGTTCTTCACGATCTGGGCCTGATACTCCTTGAAGCCAAGCTGAAGAGCTTCGTGGAAGCACACCGCTTTCGCTGCGATCACATGCATGAGCGGGCCGCCCTGAACTCCGGGAAATACAAGTGAGTCGACCTTTTTTGCAAGATCGGCATCGTTCGTGAGAATGAGTCCTCCGCGCGGTCCGCGAAGACTTTTGTGAGTCGTCGTTGTAACAAAGTGCGCGTGCTCGATCGGCGACGGGTGTTCGCCCGCAGCTACGAGCCCCGCGATATGAGCCATGTCGACAAAGAGATAAGCTCCCACGGAATCGGCGATCTCTCGCATCCGTGCAAAATCGATGGTGCGGGAGTAGGCGGAGGCACCAGCCGTAATCATCTTGGGCTGATATTCCTCTGCTGCCTTGGCGAGCAGGTCGTAGTCGATCGTCTCCTGCTCTTTGGATACGCCATAGTGCTGCACGTCATAGAGCTTTCCGGAGAAATTGGCGAAATGTCCGTGTGTGAGGTGCCCCCCGTGGGCAAGGTCCATCGTCAGGATTTTGTCGCCTGGCTCCAGCACGCTGAAGTAAACGGCAGCGTTCGCCTGCGAGCCAGAGTGTGGCTGAACGTTAGCGAACCCGGCTCCGAAGAGTTCCTTCGCTCGCTCGATCGCCAAGGTCTCGGCCTTATCGACTTCCTCGCAACCTCCATACCAACGCTTGCCTGGATATCCCTCGGCATACTTGTTCGTGAGGCAACTGCCCTGCGCTTGCTGAACCGCTTTGGAAGCGAAATTCTCGGAAGCGATGAGCTCAAGGTGATCGATCTGACGTCTCTCTTCTCCTTCGATAACGGAATAAATATCAGGATCCACGACAGCAACGTTCGGAGCGCTAACGGCAGCTCCACAGCCATTCATCTTGTTGACGCGGCGCTCGTGACGTCCACCTGCATCGAATTCTGCTCCAACCCATGAATCGACGATCGCTCCTGCTTCTTCTCCGCTTGTGAACTGCCCGGCGAGGCAGAGAACATTCGTGTCGTTGTGAACGCGAGTCTTCGTGGCGAGATCGGCATCGGTAACAACGGCTGCTTGAATCCCCGGAAAACGGTTGGCAGCGATGGACATCCCGATACCGGTCGTGCAGCAGAGAATACCCAGGTCCTTTTCACCAGAAACGACTGCACGGGCGACGCGGTTTGCGTAGTCAGGGTAGTCAACCGATTCGGTCGAGTAGCAGCCGATATCTTCGACATCGTAGCCGTTGGATTTTAAATGAGCGACGACGGCTTCTTTCAGTTCGAAACCACCGTGATCGGTGCCGATAATGAGGGAGGGCTTATCCATGAAATTGAGGGGTGCGGGGGGATGCGCTATTCTTCCAATGATTACGCCTCGTTAGCTAGATCGGAAGCAGTGACTTGTCAAAAGAGGAGTTTGGAAAATGCGAAGACAAGGTCATTGCAGTCGGAAAATCACTGCGGCATGACGTCTTCCCAGCAGCCACTCTCCTATCCTCCCCTTCCGAATTGAAGAAATGACTTCGGCGATTGCGGGGACTCCCACTGAGGAAAAATGGAGGCCACACTTTCAAAAGAAGTTGCGAGCTTTGTCATACCAATGGTCACTTCCAACAACATCATTGCTATGGGACCGTTGTTCGGAGGTCAGAATAACGGCGGGACAGTTCACTTCTTCGATCCAGCAACGGGCGAAGAACAAAGCGTTCTTACCTCGCCTAATTCACAGGATGGAGGATTCTTCGGATACTGTCTCGCGATGGACGAAGAGTTTATCCTCATCGGCGCGCCGCTGGATGCTGCCGGCGAATCATCCGGCGTTGTCCTTTATCTTTTCGACCTCGTTGAAGGGAGAGAAATCCAGCAAATCTTCGCATCTGATTTAGACCAGAACGATGAGTTTGGATTCGCGGTTGCGTGGCATAATAATTCGGCTTTGACGAGCTCGCGAGTTGAGGGAGAAGTTCCCATTAACGCTTCCGGTTAAATGTTCGAAATCGCAGGAGTGCTCGTCGGATGTCCCTGGAAACAAATGCGATTCGCTGAAATTCCGTTGCGAAAATGCAGAAGGTGGACGCCATAAAAGCAAACTTGCCGGTTCGCCAGTAGGTTAGCCAATGGGTTCCGGCCAGCAATCCCTGCCCTAAGGCTCTCCAATCATTCCTCGCCAAGTTCCGGCACGTCGGCAGTCACAAACTGCAGGATCGATAGCATCGCTTCTTTGATCAAATTCCGGGTGAGCCTATATTCGTCAAGATCTCCCCCGATCGGGTCTGGAACATCCCGGTCCAGTTCCTCGTCAGCGATGAACTCGCGGAGGACGAAGGTTTTCTCCTGCGCTTCGGGAAAATAGGCGCGAACCGTTTCGGCGTGGCCCTCTCCCAAACCAAAAATGTGAGTGTATTCCTCCACCATCTCCGGCGTCAGCATCTGACTGCGTTGCGCAGAGATATCAATGCCGTCTTCTTTCATCGCCGTGACCGAATTGGTACTCGGCGGCATGTTTTCCATCGCCACCAGTCCAGCAGAGGCGACTTCAATTTCGGCATCAGCCTCCTCTGCCATGACACGGAGAAACCCCTCTGCCATCGGGCTACGACAGACGTTTCCGGTGCAGAGGAATAGGACGCGAGGTTTCATAGAGGGGGCCGATTTACGGATAATCAATGGAGACTGATCTCGGATTTTGTAAAGTGGAATGCCGGAAAATCCGCCTTGATCCTCCCCCGCCCGAGTCTATGCTCGGCCATCCGCGTCTTGACCTCTCCGCCTCGGAATGAATCTCGCAGAACTACTCACCCCGGACCGGGTTCTTGCGAACCTGAAAGCCGAAGAACAATTGCCTGCCATCGTCGAACTCGTCGATCGCTTGGTCGAAGTCGGTGCCTTGCCGTCGGAACATCGTAAATTGGCTCTCACAGAACTCAAGAAGCGGGAAGAGCAGCGCAGCACCGGAATTGGTGGTGGCATCGCCATTCCCCATTCCTTTCTCCCCGACCTTGATGGCGTCGTCACCATTTTCGGACGCTCCATTCCCGGCGTCGATTTTTGCGCATTGGATCGCGCCCCGGTCCACTTTATCGTCCTTTCCCTAGTGCCAGAGAAGGAACACAATATGCACCTGAAAACGCTTTCATCGATCGCCAAGATCTTGAACAGTGCCGACACGCGAAACCGTCTTGCCGAGGCGAAAAATGAAGAGGAAATCCTCGACATTCTCGCCAATCGTCAGGCAGCCTGAACCGAAGAGTTCTGCTGCTCTTGCTCACCACTCCAGGAATTTTTATGTCCCCGACTCATGTCTCAAACCTTTGCTGACCAACTTTCCAGATTGCTGAACGAAGCACTCCAAGAGACTGCTTCTGCAGCAGATATCCCATCCGATTTTGTTGCCCAGATCGATCAGGCGCAGAATCGTCAATTTGGTGACTACCAGTCCAATGTGGCGATGATTCTCGCCAAGCAGGTGAAGAAAACCCCTAGTGATCTGGCTGCGGAAATCATTGAGGCCATTCCCGAATCCAATCTCATTGAAACACCGGAAATCGCTGGGCCGGGCTTCATCAATTTTCGCATCACCGAAACGGCTCTCGATACCCGTCTCACTGAACTCCTCGCAGACGATACTCGACTCGGTGTCGCGAAGGCGAAATCACCTCAGACAATCGTGGCCGACTTCTCTGCGCCCAATGTGGCCAAGCCCATGCACGTAGGCCACATCCGAAGCACGATCATTGGCGACAGCCTGACTCGGATCGGTCGCTTTCTCGGACACAAAGTCATTTCCGACAACCACATCGGCGACTGGGGCACACAGTTTGGAATGATCCTCTGGGGATGGAAAAACCTCCTCGACGAGGCGGCGATGGAGGAAAACCCCATTGAGGAGCTTCTTCGCATCTATCGTGACGTGAATGCGAAAACCAAGGATGACGAGGCACTCAAGGAAACCTGCAAAAATGAGCTCGTAAAACTGCAGGGTGGTGACGAAGAAAACCTCCAGATCTGGGAGCGATGCATCGAGCTTTCGAAAACTGGTCTCCAGAAAATCTACAACCGGCTTGATGTGAATTTCGATCACTGGCTCGGAGAGAGTTTTTACAATGACCAGCTTGGTCCGCTCGTAGAGCAACTTCTCGAATCGGGGATCGCCGAAGAATCAGATGGCGCCGTCGCCGTTTTCTCCGACGGAAGCTTGCCAGAGAAAGAAGATCCGCTTCTCAAAAACGAAGACGACGAGTGGAAACCCCAGCCTGCTTTGATCCGGAAGTCGGACGGTGGTTTTCTCTACGCAACCACCGACCTCGCCACGATCGACTATCGTATCGAGAAACTCGGCGCAGATGCGATCTGGTATATCGTGGGAGCTCCGCAACAGCTCCACTTCGACCAGATTTTTCAAGTCGCGAAACGAAGAGGCCAGGACGCCGATCTGCAGTTCATCCCCTTTGGATCGATTCTTGGAAAAGACCGTAAGATGCTCCGAACCCGCTCCGGTGACACGGTTCAACTCGCCGATGTCCTCGACGAAGCTGTCGAGCGCGCACGCAAAATCGTCGAGGAGAAAAATCCCGACTTCAGCAACGAGGAAAAGACGGAGATCGCGGAGATCATTGGCATTGGCTCCGTAAAATATGCCGAGCTGAGCCAGTTCCGGATGACTGACTACATTTTCGATTGGGACACAATGCTCGCCTTGAAAGGCAACACCGCGCCCTATCTACTAAATGCTTACGTTCGAACGCGTGCCATCTTCCGAAAGCTTGGCAACGACTACGTACCGGCATCGGAAATTTCGCTGACAGAGGACGCCGAGAGAACCCTAACACTGAGACTCGCGCAATTTGCTGAAATCGTTCCGACCGTTCTCGACGACTTTCGCCCGAATGCACTGGCCCAGTATCTCTACGATGTTGCCACGACCTATCACAAATTCTGGGAGGCCTGCCCGGTTCTCAAGGCGGAAGGTGCGGTCCGCAATACGCGACTCGCCCTTTGTGAACTGACCGGAAGAATCTTGCGATGCGGATTAGGCTTGCTTGGCATCCGCACGACAGAAAAAATGTAATTTCCAGACCCTTGGACGCCCAACTCAAAGACCTGCAGAACTTTCTGAACCGCACCATCCTCGGTGCTGAATCAGCCGTTTACGAATTGGTAGCTGCCCTACTCGCCAGCGGACACGTTCTCATTGAGGGGCCTCCCGGTGTGGGCAAAACCACTTTGGCAAAGTCCCTCGCTGCCGCAGTAAAGGGCCGCTTTCGCCGTGTCCAATTCACTCCCGATCTGCTTCCTGCAGATCTGGTGGGCTACTCGTTGTATCGACAGGATAGAGAGAGGTTTGAATTCATCGAAGGACCGGTGTTCACCAACCTCCTTCTTGCCGACGAGATCAACCGAACGAGCCCGCGCATTCAGAGTGCTCTTCTGGAGTGCATGAATGAATCTCAAGTCAGCGTCGACGGGATTACCCGCGATCTGCCGGATGTGTTTCAAGTCATTGCGACCCGAAATCTCCGCCATGGAGCCGGAACATTTCCCCTTCCCGCTCCGCAACTTGACCGTTTTCTCATCAGCGTTTCCATGTCACTCCCCAATCGGGAAACAAGGGCCGACATTCTTCAGCAACACGCCGACGATCCGACACCGCGCCATGGCGATGCCGGAGACGAAAGCGCCGGCATCGTTGATCTCGCAGCCTTGCTTTCCCTTCAGGACGAAGTGAGAAATATTCCGGTCTCAACGGATATCTCCCACTACATCGTTCGCCTCTGCGACGCGATTCGTGCCCATTCCGAAATCGACGCCGTGATCAGCAATCGAGGAGCCATCGCAATCATGCGATTCGCCCAGGCCGTTGCCCGGATCGAAAACCACGAAGCTGTATTTCCTGACGACGTAAAACGCGCCTTTGTGCCATGCGTCTTTCACCGCCTTCTTGGGGACGAGGGAGAATTCGGTCAGGACGAATCCAATCGACGCTCTGCCGCACTGCGCATGCTCCTGGAAGAGTTGCGCGAGAGCATTTCTGTAGAGTAGACTCCAATCAAGTCATGAAGCCCGAATCAACCGACGTCCGCCAGACCTCGATCGGGTTCATTGCGCTCTGGATCGCGATCGGTTTTCTGGCAGTCGGCGCGGTGAACCTTTCTGGTCCTGTATTCCTGATCGGCCTCATCATAGCGGGAGCGTGGCTCACAGGAAGACACCTTGCATCGAAGCAACTGAACGGCTTCACAATTCGGCGAACCCTACCGGCTCGAACCTGGACGAATCGCCGATTCGCAGTAGAAGCCTCGATCAAGAACGAAGGCAATCCAGCCCACAACTTTGTTGTTCACGATCCCATTGCCATCGGAAAAAGTGAGCCGATTTCTGAGCTCATCAGCGGTACGGAAAAAACAACAACTTACGCGGCACGCTTTTCACGTCGCGGCCGTGTAAGGATTGAAAGCTGGAGTATCCAATCCGATTGGCCGCTCGGGTGGTTTGAATCGCGACGTTCTGGAAAGTTCAAAAACGAAAGTGACAATTCCATTCTCGTCCTGCCTGACCCATGGCTCCCACCTCGTCTGCGAGATCATCTTGAAGGCGTGCTGCTCTCTACATCCCCGTGGACTGGAATTCCCGATCCCGTATCGGAGTTCCGATTTCTTCGCGAGTTTCGAGGCGGTGACCCCATGCGAAAGATTCACTGGCCTGCCAGCTTAAAAAGCGGAGACCTCCTCGTTCGTGAAACCGAACCTCCACGTCCGCTTCCGGCCCGATACGGAATTCTACTGCACTCCTTTTGCCCCTCTGGCAAACTAGTGACCCCCGAGTCGTTCGAAACCATTCTTCGTATCACAGCCGGACTACTCTACCGCTTTCGCGACGCGGGAATCGAAATCGTTTTTCAATCACTACCACGTGAAGAAGCCAAACTACGCCATCGAGAAGATTTCGATCGTGAACTCGACCAACTAGCGCTTCTGACTCGAATGCCCTTCTCTCATACCCGCGTATTTCAATCCACACTCGATGCTTTCGAATCCTGTGATGAGATTTTCGTGGTTGGCGATGCGTCTCGTACACTTTGGGAGGGCGAAGTCACTCCTCTCCTTCGTGTTGCTCACTGCATCGACGCGAAGTCTGTGACTCTTGGTAAACGAGGCACTGCTACGCCTGCGATGCCGCGCCTGATCAAGAACTCATCCTCAACAACGCACAAGCGTATCGCGTCCTGACTGTCATGCGCCTCCCCTCTCTCATCATCGCGTCCCCTTTCATCGGCGGCTTCGTCGGCTGGATGCTGTCGGGTTCGCCGCTGCCGATGGTTTTTACCGTCCTGCTACTGCTTGTTGCTCTGTTAGGTAAACCGTTTGGAAAAAAAGAGACGATTCACCACTTCCTTATCATTTTTTTCCCAACGCTCGCCCTCGCTTCCGTCTTCCTGCTGCTTCGACTGTTTCAACAGGGAGAAGCGATGGCGACCAACGCAGATCTCCCGGCATGGTTTCTCATTGGCTCCGGTATCCTATCCACTGCGGCAATGATTGCGCTACTAAGGGGCTCTCGAATTGGGGATGCCACTTTTCTGCTCGCACTCGCCGGAGGCCTCATTGCCTTTGCCTCGGTTTTTCAGGTGGAGCTGTACGTATTCACCGAGTGGCAGGTCTATCCGATCGCAGCGCTACCCTGCGTGCTGCTACTGCTCCTGGCTTTGTCTCACCTTCGAAAACTCATTCCGCTCGCTATAGCCGGTGCGGCCGCAAGTTTAGTTTTGTCAGGATTAGGGATGGTCCTGGAAAAATATGCTGACCGTCTCGATGAATGGATTCATCGAGACGAAACTCAACTCGCTGACTACGGTTCTTCCAAAGCACCTCAATTAGACGACGGACGCGGAGGACCCGACGGAAGCTCCCGTCGTCTTCCCCGTGACGTAAAACTTCAGTTCAACGACCGTGTTCGCATCTATCTGAAAATGAGGACACGCGAGCAGTTTCAAAAGCAAATGCGGGAAACGCTCTACCTTCGGACCTCGACTGTCACTGTTTTTGAAAGCGACGAGGTGATTGCACCAGTGCGCAATGCTCGCTGGATTTATGATGAAGACGACGGCGAAAGCGATTTGATCATCCCCCTTTCCGTGAACCAGCCTTCACCAAATCCTAACTACACCCTTTTCATTGAGCGGGAAGCTGCCTACGCACTGCCCTTATTGACGAATACCACAGGCGTTTTCGCCAGTGCCCTCTACGAGTTTGCCGATAGCTGGTATCAGCTCGCGCCGGATGAAAAAATTGAAAGGCTTCGATACAATGCGTCTCTCGGCCCAGGGAGCTCAGCCAAACTTCCCGGCGGCACGCTCAACTCACTTCGCCAACCCGACGGCCCCGGCATCTATCTGAATCTCCCTCCCTCACCGCTCGCCGCCCGGGTGACCTATCTCGGAGAGACACTGCCAGCCTACACCACCCTCGAAGGTCTCCGGGGTTACCTTGCAGATCACGCGACCTACTCACTCGACTTTGAAACGCCGGAGAACATGAGCCCGGTCGAGAATCTCCTTTTCGGAAACAAGGAGGGCCACTGCGAAATCTACGCGGCAGCCTCTGTCATGATGCTCCGCGCCCTTCGCATCCCGAGCCGAATTGCATACGGCTACAGTGGTGGAATTGCCGACCCAGACCAGCAACTTATAGCATTTCGCGATCGCGATTTTCACGCCTGGGCCGAAGTCCTGACTTCAGACAACGAGTGGGCGATCTTCGATGCGACACCCACCTCTATCGATGCAGCTTCGCGAAACCCTTCTCTCGCTCCCGTTCCCGCATCGGACCTGGCTTCATACGAAAACTTTTCCACTACCGAGCTCGATCCCGACGAACGTGGCAATTCCCTCGCCAATGCCTTTTATTCCCTAAGCTATTTCCTATCCGATCACTTCATTCCGATCACTGGAGCGGCGTTTACCCTCGTAACGATATTCCTTTTCTTTCGGAGAAAAAAGAAGCAAAAGCAGGGAATCCAGCCCCTCCACGACCGGAGCACCGATTCCACCCAAACGTCATCAGCATTGATGAAGGAACTAGCTGGATGCGGAGAAATCATAGGAGAAACGAAGCTTCCAAATCAGACTTGGCGAGAATTTTTGATAGCTCTGCGAAAGGAAGCGCAAATCCCCGAATTCTTTGAAGAGGTCGTCGCCTATCACTATCGAGTGCGTTACGCTGACGCAAATACTGAGCCTGACACAGAGACAAACTTGCAAAAACAGCTCACCAAGTGGAGAGAATCCTATTCCCAAACTCCAACTTGATGGAAGAGTCTCCCTCGTACGAAAAAATTCGCGGCTACATCGATCTGAAAATGTTCGATGAGGCCTGGTCCGCTATCGAAGACCTTCCTCCAGAAGATCGCTCCAGCCCAGATACTCAGGAACTCCGCATCATTATCATGCTCGATCAGGGGCGGATTCACGATGCATGGAAACTCAGCGCCATTCTCTCCGATCTTCACCCTGAGAACAACGCCGGATTCATCCAGGGGGCCTGGTGTCTTCATGCCCGTGGGGAAACCGAGCGCGCCATCGAACACCTCAACAGCGGTCCGGCTTCCCTGAAAGAAGAGCCTGTCTATTTCTACAATCTTGCCTGCTACGAACTCGCACTTGGAAAAAGACAAGCTGCACTGACCTGGCTCAAGCGATCTTTCGAAATGGACCCGCCCTCACGAGCAAAAGCTCTCGAAGATCCGGACCTTTCCAATCTCCGCGAAGCCATCCTGAATCGGGACTGATGAAACAGCTGGAGGAAATCTTTCGACGCAATTTCGAAGAACGCGCCGAAGTCGGAGCATCCGTTTCGGTCTGGAAGGATGGGCAGGAAATCCTGACACTTCACTATGGCTGGCGTGACCGCGAAGAGTCCGAACCGTGGACCGGTGATACGCTCTGCCCCGTCTGGTCTGTTACCAAAGGACCTGCCGCAATCGCTACACTTCACGCGATCATCGAGGCTGGCATCTCCCCCTCTGCGCGCGTCAGCGAAATCTGGCCGGAACTTCGAGCCGCGACCGAAAGCCGCCTCACTTTTTCCAAACTGCTTGCCCACGGGGCTGGTCTCGCTGCCCTCGATTCAGACAATCGTCCGGATATTCTTAACCACCGTGCCGTCGTAGCTGCACTGGAGAAGCAGGAGCCCAATTGGACCCCGGGAAAAGCGCACGGCTATCACCCCAGGACCTATGGCTTTCTCCTCGATGAAATCGTTCGCCGTGTCAGCAACGGCAAAACGCTCGGAAGTTACTGGAAAGAGATGATTGCGACGCCAGCAAAAATTGACTTTCACATCGGCGACCTGACAAACGCAGAACTCAGTCGTCTCGCTGCAATCATTCCGCCAAAAATCCAACGTCCAAACCCCGAGGAACTCCCCTTCTACCGAGCCATTGCCGATCCGGAATCCATCGCTGCCTCGGCCTTTGGATCACCTGGTGGAATGTCAGCCCTGAGCGACGTCAACAAGCTCGAATACCTCCAGGCCGGACTTCCCGCATTGGGAGGAGTCGGGAGCGCAAGCGGCATCGCGCGATTCTACCAGATCCTTGCGCAAAGCGGCGAACTGGATGGTGTGCGCTACTTGCCCAGACCGGTCATCGATGCAGCGCGCTCACAACAGTTTACGGGGGACGACCAGACTTTTCTTTTCCCCACCACATTCGCGACCGGATTCATGAAAGATCCTCTCGGCAGCGACGGCACGAAGAGCAGAGCGCTCTTCGGCCCCTCTCTGCAGTCATTCGGGCAACCCGGCGCCGGAGGCAGCCACGCTTTTGCCGATCCCGAGAACTGCATTTCATTTGCCTACGTCATGAACCAGATGGAAACCGGCGTTTTGCCCAATCGCAAATCGCTGGATTTGGTGGAAGCGCTTTATGCCTGATCCTAGAATCCCACCGGATTCCACCAGGCATCGAGCATACGCTCCAGCCCTGTCATCATTTTCCCGGAATCTGGTTCGTCCGCCCGATTGCTCACCTCCCCCGGATCATCTGCGACGTTGAACAACACCTTCTCCTTCACATACCCGTTCCACGGATCATCCCCTTGCGGAACAATCAACTTCCAATCCCCCTGGCGAACCCACCGATATGCGACATCAGCTTCTGGAGTCCATGCCTTCGATGCATCACCGGGATAGATCGCGCCGAAGACAGCACGCTCCGGGTCGAGTTCTCCTAACAGATCAACACCGCACATTGAGTCGCGCTTTTTTGCTCCAGCCATCTTTAGCACCGTGGGAACAATGTCAACACTACTGACCAGTTCCTCCCGGTCTCCTGGTTCCACTTTTCCATCCCATCGGATCAATATGGGACTCCGAATTCCCGCATCGAAAGGGGCA
>Ga0181558_10001248_pt1 | contig 24502 bp, 16 predicted proteins | sample 011ome_22_FD_133754 | JGI IMG/M metagenome (GOLD analysis project Ga0181558, IMG submission 133754) | Coastal salt marsh microbial communities from the Groves Creek Marsh, Skidaway Island, Georgia - 011507BT metaG (megahit assembly) | ecosystem: Environmental > Aquatic > Marine > Intertidal...
AGGCCGACAGCAGACTTCACGTCCTTCAGGCGTGTCTCGACTGGTTTCCCTTTTTCATCGAGACTCCCCAAGTCGAGTCCGTCCAAGTCAATTAGGTTTGACATACTTTGCGAGTATATGGATTTCGTCGTCAATGTCAATGTTCAGGGTAGGCGTCCTCCACGATCTTCTCCATGCGGACCCAATGGGCGCGACCGTCTTCTGTCTTGAGGCGGACATACTCTTTCTCTCCGATGTCCTTAGTATGGACTAGAAACGGGTTACCTCGATACTTCCTACCAGTATTCCGGAATTTCCAGACAGCTCCGTAAGGTGTGACCTTGTAATCAGGATAATCATCGACGACTCGCATCTCTACGTTTGGTAGCGTGTGTTGATGCACACTCAAGTCGTCATGGTAAACTCTCCGTTGCGTTCCCTCGACGTCTACGACGTAAGAGTATGACCGTGTATTAAGCTTATAGCGTTTTACCCTTTTCGCGAGCTTCATGTTATACACATGGTCGTTAGGCGACAGCGCGTATTGTGGCGCGCCTTTGATTTCTTTCCAGTTTTCAGGTATTCTCATCTTTAGTATCTTATAGTTTTCAGGACCCCCACTTCAAAAACTTTTCCCCACTACCCTTAGTATCTTATAGTTACTATTAGATACTAATATATTAGAGAGAAAGTTTTTGAGGTGGGGGGGTAGAAAACTATAAGATACTAAAGATGTCCAGAAAAAAGTTTCCGCGCCCTTCTTTTCGCCAGAATCTTGTCCTTATTTTTCTTGTAATAAGCTTTGTTGTAGTCACTTAGCTTCTTTTTGGCCTCTTCTAGTTTTTCCGGTTCGAGCAGCTCTTGGATCTCTTTCCGCCTCTCGAAGCGCGGTTTCGATTCTCGGTAATACTGGTTTTGATACGCCAAACGCTCCTTCCGGTTCGCCAAATAGTATTCCCGTTTCTTTTTTGGGTCGTATTCCGCCATGCCCCTCAATACCAAAAACCAGCATATTGGTCAATTTTTTTCTAAATAGGGATATGTATATACACGGCTCCGCAGAAAAAGCCGACCCCCCACCCGTGGCGTGTTGCGCGATCGCGCCTCAAAAGGTCTATCACTCGCTCGCGTCCGATACACGAATTCTGTTTCATGTATCCCGATTCATGCATCCTGAATCGTGCGTCCTGTTTCGTGCGTCCTGTTTCGTGCAACAGGAATCAGGAAACAAGATGCAGGAATCAGGAGACAGGAAACAGGAGACAGGAAACAAGAGACAGGAAACAGGAGACAGGAATCAGGAGACAGGAAACAAGAGTCAGGAAACAAGAGACAGGAATCGGGATTCAGGAATCATGATACGTTGATGCATTGCCCGTTCACTCTCCGGAAGAATGGCGAGGAATGGCGATGGTCATCGACATCAGCTTGAATCCCTGAATCCCTTATCCCTTTTCCTGAATAATTGTCTTGTGGAATCGCAGAATGTCTGAAACTCGCGTAATGGCCCCAGAATGCGTTCTGATGCGCTTTTGTCATTTTATGGACATGGTATCGAAAGAATCCTGAAACGCGATCCTGCGCGATTCGCTGTTAGTCTGAACAGTAGAATAGGTGTTCGTTGGTCGTGCGTATATAGTGCAGCCATTTTATTGTCATTTTATTCAAAAAACTACTTGTCAGGATAAAGGGCGCGTGATTGTCTTGCGTTGTCGCCGCGAGGTGACGCCCGATCGGTCTCAAGCCCAGTTTGCAGTGGCCATCGGATGAGGAGGGGCAAGTGATCATGGATCGCCCCGTCACCTCCTCTCTCCACCTTCACCGAGTGAGACCGAGCCGCTACCAAGCCGCCATGATTAAGGGTCAACCGGAAAGGACGAGAGAGGAGTCACCGAACGTAAAGAGGGCCGGACCCATAACGCGAGAGCGATGGGCCACCCTACTACGGCCAGCGGCGCGGATGCCCCGTTGGGAACCATACAGCCGGAGCAGCTCTTGAGAGGGTCCGGTCGAGATCACAAGTGAGGGTCCGCCATTACCCTGAAACTATTCCCGCCGCTCCTTCCGGCAGGTTGAGTAGTCCGCCCCGAATCGGGCAGGTGAGCGGTTACCACCATGCGACTCACAAGCTAGCCGCCTTCGGGCGGCCATAGCTCACAGCCTCCGGCCATGTCGGAAGTTGTGAGCTATGAAAGCAAAAAAAGAAAAACACATTGTCTGGTGTCAAGTAGGCGGATCGGGAGAAATCGTGAAACTTTTTGAGAGTGATGATCTCGGCAAGGCGATCAAATTCGCAGATAAATGCGAAAAAAACCCGCGCCGATATTTATCAATCCATTCCCGTGATTACCTCCGAGGCTGGGGCATCGGAGTCGATGGCCCCTTCATAAAAAGTGAATCCTAACAGCTACTCCCGCTCCGGCGGGACATAGCTATCAGTCACCAGCTCGAAAATGACCCGCCCTCTTGCGGCGATGAGCTGGTGATTGATAGCTATGAATGCAAAAACCAATACACCGACAGCCTCGACTGTCGATCAGATAGAAGCGGTTGCCAAGGCCGCCCTTTTCGCAGACAACTACCTCCGGATTCTTGGCCGATCCGGAGGCGGAAAAACTACGCTGGCCGCCAAGCTGGCCAAATCAATCGGCATTGACTCCGAGCGGGTCAAGCTGGTCAACTTCTCCGGCAGCTTGCCGAGCCAAGTAATCGGCCAGCTCATGCCTGATGCCGCCAGCCGTGAAAGCTGGAGGACCAAGCCCATCGACTTGCCGTTGAGGGATAAGGTCGGCGACGACCCCTACCTCATCATCCTCGACGAGTTTGAGTCATGGGAGCAAAGCATTCAGTGCCTGTTCCACGGCCTCAAATCTCCGGACGGCGTGCCGCGAGTCGGCAGCCATGAATTGCCGAAAGGCACGTTCGTTGTCCTGACGGGCAACCGGAGAGAGGATGCCGCCGCCAGTAATACTGGCAAGGCTCCGATCGTCGGTCGGTCCTCCTCAATCGAATGGCTCCCGACTGTCAAAAGCTGGGCCGCTCACGAGGGTGAACGTGCCGCCGCAAGTCCAATCGCCGCCTTTTTAGGCTACGCGGCTAAGGCCGGATCGGAGGTCGCCGACTTCTTTTGTCCGGCCCCGCCGAAGCCATGGCGCGGCGAGCCTTACCCTCAACCGCGAGAATGGTCCGCCGCTCTTGCGGTGGAGGCTAGTCCGGCATGGCCCGCCGATCCGGCATTGCAGAATCTAATTCTGGCAAGTAAGGTCGGACAGACTGCCGCCGATGCTTGCTGCGCCTTCCTTTCACTGGCCCGCAAGATCTTGCCATTGATGGAGTCAATCCTGAAAGGCGAGGCCCCGCTTCCGAACGGCCCGCAAGATCGCTACGCCATCGCCCACTGCGCAATCAGGAGAGCGATTGACCTTGCCGGAAAGGATCCGGAGGCCGCTGTCGCGGGCGGCAAGCTCGATCCAATCATCGATCGGATCTTGCTCCCATTAGACCCCGAAATGAGGGTCTGGTCCTTCAATGCCGCCAAGGCAGCGGGCATCCCTCTCGAACTGCATAGAGCGCAAGCCCAGCTGCAAAACCTCAACCTCTAACCCTTAACCCCAAACCTAGAAAAACCAATACCATGAAAGAACTGAATAGTATCTTAATAGCAAAGGTTTCCACCGCGAAACCATCACTGACTCGAAGCTTGCCCAAGCAACTCACCGACCTCTGCCGCCGTGCCGGAGTCGATGAGAAGGAGGTGAATGCCCCTTCTGTCAAAGTTGTCAAATCAGATCTGGTGAAGGAGGCATTCAAGTTGATCAATGGCATGACGCCATTCTTGCGGAAAGGAAAGGAAGGCGTGACCGGAGAGAAGCTGAAAAAAGGTCTGGCCGTCGATGAGATCGCCGGAGCGACCTATATCAAAGCCGCTGACGTAGAATCAATTCAAAAGGAATTCGACGCCCGCCGCAGCCAACTCGATCGCCTTCTCGATCAGATCGGGAATCAATACGACAGCCTGATTCGAGAGCGGCTGGCGGAGATCGGCAACCTCGCCTTCGAGGTTGAGGTCCCCACTCGATCGGAATTCCTCGCCGACTTTGGGTTCGACTTGGAATTCCGGTCAGTCGATTCCGGCGTCAGCAACGCCGTCCTCGATCAAGTGAGCGGCGAGGTTGCCGCTCGCCTCCGCGCTAACAACGCGAAGGTGCAAAACGAGTTTAAGACGGCCCATGCCCAGCCGATCCGAACTTGCATCGCGGAGCTGACCGAAACCATCGACCAGCTTGTCGATGGCAAGCGGCTTCGACAGGAGCGGCTCGACAAGGTCGTGGCCGTGGCCGCCGACATGCGCGAGCAGAACTGGCTCGGATTGCCGGACCTCTCCAGTCTGGCGACCAAACTGGAAGGGCTTGCAGCAAAGAAGGAAGCATTACCGGACGCCGCCGCTCGCGAGTCGCACGCCGCGAAGGCCGAGGCCGTGAAGGCGGAGGCCGAAAGCCTGCTTGCCGGATTTGGAATCTAAAACGTAGAACTGATAAAATGAATAAAGAACTCCTTGAGAAAGCCGCACGCCGCCTCCGGCAATATGGCGGCCTCGGCTACCAATCCTATCTCTCGATGCCAATCGAGGAGACGAGCGAAACGCCCTACGGCGCGACTGATGGTCGTTCCCTCTACTTGAATCGGGAAGGGATCGACAAGCTAGCCCGCTCCGCCGATCCGGTCGGCTTCACGGCCTTCCTGTTCCTGCATGAAGCATTGCACGCAATGCTCCGCCATCCGATCCGATGCCGCGACATGGCCGACCGTGAGACTGCCAACATCGCCGTCGATTATCTGGTCAACGGCCTGATCGATCAGATCAATCAGGAGACGGTCGGCCTTGTGCCGTTCCCGATCATTGAAGGGGCCTATCTTGACCGCGCTTTGAGCGATGGCCATGATGCACTCTCGCTATACAACCTCCTTCTGGCCGACAAGCCGGAGGAGAGCGATGAGTCCGGCGATGAGTCTGGCGAGTCCGGCGAGTCCGGCGATGAGTCTGGCGAGTCCGGCGATGAGTCTGGCGATGAGTCCGGCGATGAGTCTGGCAATGAGTCTGGCAGCGGCAGCAAGCCATCCGATCCCGACGATCTCTCCGACATTCACTCCGGCGATTTCTTCGAGCCGTCTCTCGAAGACGGTGAGACGGTCGAGGACTTCGACCGATCGGTCAATGAGACGATCGAGCAAAACGCCGCGCAAAACGAGATGGATAAGATTGCCGGAATCGGCGGCAGTGATGCCCTCTCGAAAGCTGTGGCCGATGCTCGCAATCAGTTCCAGAAGGTAGACTGGCGAGATCACCTCTCGCAATGGCTTTCGTCTTCGATCGCCGGAGGCGAGTACGATGGCATCGATGCCTCATTCTACTCCGGAACCGGACTAGTGGAGGATGAGAGATCCTGCCGCAATGTCGGCGAGCTTGTCGTGATCATCGACACGTCCGGATCGGTTGTAAATGACAACCCTTTCGTCACCTCCGCTCTCGACCAGATCGAGACGTTGTCATCCGATGTCGCGCCGAAAACGATTCACGTTGTCCATGTCGATTACATCGTCCGGCACCATGAGGAGTTAAATGCTGGCGACCCCGTTGGCCGTGAGCTTCACGGCGGATGGGGAACGAAGTTCAAACCGGCCTTCGACTGGGTTGAGGAAAACGCGCCCGAGGCCAAGGGAATCGTTTACATCACCGATGGACTAGCGAGCGACTGGTCAGAGGTAGACGAACCGCCGCTTCCTGTCTTGTGGCTTGACTACGGCTACCATACCCGCATCTACAAATTTGGCGAAGTCGCTTCGATCTATCGGGAGAGCTAATCGTTTCACCGTTGCTCCCGCCTTCGGGCGGGGGTATAGGTGGATTGATCAGATCAATCCTGCTTAACAATAAAACCAAGAAACCAATTAAAAATGATTCCACGCAAACATTTAATAATCGTGTCGGTCCTTTACATTCCGGCTCTCGCGCTCATCTCATGGATCGGGCTAGATACTATCACTCGTAAGATCCTTGAAATCCTCTTCTTCACATTCTAAACCAAAAACCAAAAACCATGAAAATAATAATTGAATCAATCGATTACGCAGATCCCGACATCTCGACCGATGTCGTGGATCAGGTCCACCTCTCGAACGGGACGACATTGCTCTTAGATTCGGGTAAACCAACCTACAACGTCTATGATCAATCGCTCGGCCCCGTCGAAGTCGGCGCGGAGTTAGTGCAGACAATAGTAGAAGGCGGAGAAGGAGACTACCGAACCCACATTTTCAAAAATGAATCTGTCTCGATAGATATCCTTCACTGAACCCTGACCCCCGCACCTTGATTCCTGTATCAGGGTGCGGCAATCAGGAATCAGCCTGAGCTAAATAAACTAATAAGAGAAAAACCAATGAAAGTATTAAGTAATAGCAAGATGGATATCACCATCGAAGTAACTCCATCCCCACCGTTTGAGGGGATAATCCGCTACACGGCAACCGCATGGGTGGGTGATCAGTATACCTCGCATCTCTACCTACAGCGGGAGAGCTTTTGCCAAGAGTGGTCTGCGAATGAAGCGGCAAAAGAACTTAGCTCTTTTATGTCGAAGCAGTATCCGAAAGCTACGTTTAAAACTAAGCTGACCGAAAAGGTCGAGACTAAGTTCTCATCAATGAAATCAGTGATATGAAATACGAAAAACAACCCAATAAGCCGGATTGGTATCGTTCCAACGATACTAAACTTTATTCCTCAGCCACGTCAGGCTCATCACCATTTAATGAATGGTATGAGTTCGACGATAGGGCGGAAGCTGTCGAGCATTTCGCGGACCAGATCCAAATCGACAATTTATGTTGGATAGGCGGCGAGATCTTCCACATTGGAGACCTCGAATACGATGAGGTGATTGAAGGGTTCGTCAGGATAAAAGGCGCACAACCCGCCGACCTCGACGCAATCGCGCAATCAGTCAGTAGATTCTAGCTATGGACTATTTACAAATCATCGGCCTCATGCTCATGGCCCCGCTGACCGTTGTGGTTGTCGCCATGAACATGACCAAGACAGAAGCCCGCCGCCTCCGCAAACTCAAAGAGCGTGCTGAACGTAAACGGTGGAAGGGAATGGAATGATCATCCTCAACTCAAACTCGTCTGTATCAGCGAAAGAACTATGCGATAAAGATTTGCGTGCCACCTTAAAACTGGCCGGAAATCTGGCCGCTAAAGGGCTTGAGAATCGCATAGATGAAGATGACCCGACCCTCCGGTGGGTAGGGCGAAGTCAGGCCAACCTTAAATGGGTGATAAACTACGCAATCGATTGCGCCGCTGAAAGTATTCACCGATTCTTGCACCGAGCCAAGATCCCGTCCAACGTCTACAAGCTCATCATGCTGGATGAGATCGAGGCCGGAGAGCCGGAGGATTTGCCGGAGGATCCTGAAAGGTGGGTGAAGCATTACATGGAAGTCGTCGGGCCTAAGTCGGTATGGCCGAAATGCCTATGGACGAAGCGTTATCCGCCTAACTGGTTATCGCCGATCATATACCCAAACGCTAAACTTTCTTGATGACATAGCACCGAAGGAGGTGGGGAGAAATCCCCGCCTCCTTTTTTTGTGCCTATAAATAAGTGGGAAATTCCGGCTAGAAATTTCCCACTTATGCTAAAAGACTATCATCAGTTCTCTGAGCGAAAATCTAATCCGTCTCAGTGACAGGGACCACCGGAATAAAGCGGTTCTTAGTCTTGAAGTATGGGATAATGGTCTTGAGCCTCTCCGGCCCAAACTCTTTATTTGATTCCTTGAGTAGTGCTTCAGCGATAAAGTCAATCGAAGGTCGGTCCATGAATCCATACGACAGGAGCCTTGTCCTCGTCTTACCTACCCCAAGCGAGTGCATGGTCTTGATTACTTGGTTCGCATCGATACCCAATGAGTTGTATCCTCTCGCGACACGCATGAGTTCGTAGTTCATCTTACGACGAGCTTCGATGTTGTCATCGATGACCTCGCGAATCGTTTCCTCAGACATCGGATCTTTCCGCTTCAGTATGTTAAGCTCACTCTTCACGTTTGCGAATCTCTTCCGGTGATCCAGAAGATACTTCTCAAACTGCTTCTGGAGATCGACATCGTGGATTCTTGTAGGGGTCGCGCCTTGAGCGAGTGACCCAAGCATACCTTCGAGGCTCTGAGTCTCGAGTCCTTTGACGAAGTCCCTACCCAATCGCGGAGCATACGCTTCACTAGCTACGTGCAGGAATATCTTTTCAGCGACATCAATTGGGTCGTCCACCCCCTTGTTCCAGATTGGTTTACCTGTAGTAGGATTCATGTTCTGAGAGGCGTTGACGACTGCGTTTGCGAGAATCTGAGTGTCTAGGAACTGATCTTTAAAGTAACCTAGAGCAAAGGCTGCTCCGGCTTCACTATAATTACCGGATCTGATCTTCTCAATCGCACGAAGTGTTGGGTCTACGGTTCCTGCAAACGGGTTGAGGTAGGTAGCGTTAATGGATTTGAGTTCCCCATTCCAGTAGTAGTAATAGAAGGTATGCCCACGGTAGTATTCTGGAATACCCTCTCGTATTGCCTCGTCCTCATGCTCGTCGTCTCCGATACCGGAAACAGCGGCCATGATCATTGGAAGCGCGGAGGACAGGCCACCGATAACAGTAGTCATTGAAGCCATTCTAAGGATGCCTCTCCGCCGCATGACAGGATCTCCGCTACGGAACTCTTCCAGACCGAGCTTGTAAGTGTTGAACGGGATGCGGAACATCTCAGCCTTGAATCGGAGGAAAGGAGCAAACAGAAGACCTGCCGGAGATTTGGTGAAATCAGTGATGATTGGAGGAGCCTGACTGTATGACTGAGCGGTCATCAGGACTTTGCGAGCTGCCTCACGCCTGCGCTGAGTCGGCCTCATTTTACCATAAAAGCTGTTCTCACCACCTTCCGCAGCGGCTCGTTCAATGTATCCGAGTTCGTGTTGGAAGTAAGCGACTTTGTAGGCGGCGTCCAGTGCTGCCGAAAGGTCTTGCGCTTTCTTCTCGATAGCGGCGAGGACCTTAGCAGGTTTATTGAGCTTTGACTTATCCATCAGGTTCTCAAGCTCCTTCTGGATACCGTCTGGTGTTTGCTTACCGTTAAGTAAGTCACGCATCACACCAGCACGAATCTCATCGCCCATCACACCGAGTCCGATTAGTTCCGAAACAACAGGGTCAACCTCTCCATTGAGACCGAAGAGCGCGTCAATGGTTGCCTTGGACATTCCAGCGAGCATCTTGTCGTATCGGAAGAATCCCTGTGCGCTTCCGAAGATGAAGTTACCGATAGCATTTCGTAGATAGAAACCAACACTACCTAAAGTCTTAGCGGCCATAGCCTTACCACTAAACTTAGACGCTATGGTAAAGGCTCCGTTGATAACACGCTCTGACGTGGCCGCATACTCTTGAAGGTAAGAGTTCTTGAGTGTCATATCCATAGCTTCCCTGAAGTCGGGATGGATAAGCATACCCGCCAGCGGGTCATTCTTGCTGGCAAAGGTTTCCGGCCTTACTGGTTCCCAGTCCCCATATTTCGCGTCGCCTTCCGCGTCTGCTAACTTAGTCTCAACTGAGATCATGAGGCCAGCTTTCTCAGCCGTAGCCTTAAGACTCTGAAGGAAAGTCTGCTGGGCAGCGATATTAGCTACTGTCGAATAGGTTCGGAGAATAAGGTCCGTTCCGGTCTCTGGTCCATACTCACCCAACAGATCGCGAATTGCTTTCGGCAAATCTTTACGGCGTTTCAGGTTATCCATCGCCATCTTGATCCCCGAATCAGACGAGCCTAAACTCTTCTTTGCTTTAGGTTCGTAAGACTCCAAGAAAGCATCGAGAGCTTCTTGTTCGTAAGAACTACTTGGATTCATCTCGTTCTTCCGGTCGAGAAGCCTCTCGGCTCTTTGTTTAGCTTCCTGATAAGTGATCAAGACATTGTCTGCTCTGAGGTCCTCTCGAATCTTTCGAGCGTGATCCCGAATGAACTGCTTCCTGAAGAACTCCAAGGCTGCGTCTCTCTTAGCTGGATAACTCTCATCCTTTTTAAGGTTATCTAGATAAGTAGAGTCGGTGAACATCCGGTAGGCGCGGGTCAGGTAGACCTCTCCAGTTCTTGAGATCTTTAGAGCAATGTCATTATACTTCAAACCGTTTTCCTTTAGCTTCTGCTGCATCGGAATGATGTAGCGTTGCCGGATATCAACGATGAAGGCAGCCATTTCCGGTGAATCGAGCGAGATCTTACGGAGTGCTTCGTTGCGATCTTCTTCGGCTTTTTGGAACCCTTCTTCGTATGCGCTGTCGATTTGTGCTTCTTTGAGAGCAAGTGCCTGTTGGCGTTCTTCTTTTGCCGTCTTAGTGTCGATGGCCTCGGCGGCTAGTCTGGCGTCGATGTCATCCAACGCTGCTTCGTAAGCGTCATCGATTTGTTCACTCCTCTCTTCTGAGATTAGTGAACGGAAGGCGAACCCTTGGGCCTTGGCGATCATGTCCATCGGCGCGTTCTCGAAGCTCCCGTAGGTCTTGATGATAATCTCATCGAGCGTCTTCTTGAACTTACTAACGTCGTCCTCTACCGCAGTCTTGAAGAACTTACGATTCTCGATGAGTCGGCGGAATGCTTCCGGTATTTCTCCGGCAAAGATCTTTTCAGCGAACTCAAGGAGACGGTTCTGCGGCTTACCGAACCTGTCGATCTCAACCTGCGAGACTTCCAGAAGGTTAACAATAGGGGCGTAGTCACCGGAAATCCCGCTTACAGGAGCGGAGAATAAAGCTGTAGGCTCATCAAGCGCGACTCTTTCTTCCCAAGCCCAACTGGGTAATAATCCGGTCTTCTGGTCAGCGAAGGTGGTATCTTCTATAAGGGCTTTCTGATTCTTTTTACCGTAAGGACCAAAATTAAGCCAAGAGTTTTGGCCTCTTGTTTCAGAGGTCATAGCGGCTACGGCTGATCCGTAAAATAATCTAGAATGGGCTTGCCACGCATTCTCTTCCCCTCGCGCTCTGAAACCTGATCCCTCTAATCCATGACCAAGCGCGTCATGGACGGCCCTGAATAAGTCGTTCGCTAACACAGGTTTCTTGGGTCCGTCTGGACTTCCGTAGGACCATTCAAGCCCAGTGTCCGTATTTTCTAACGGGTTATCCGATATCTCAGTCAGTGTTCCGAAACCAGCAGCTGTTGGGAAAACCCCCATGCTGTCATTATTACGGAGATCTGCCATAGCTCGCCACGGCTTACCTTCATAAGGGTCTTTATCGGGATCTATAAACCAAAACTCGTATCCATAGGATACTAGCTCATCATACTGATCTCTAACTTGTCGGATTAACTCTGAGTAGGCTTCTGCAACTTCAGGGTTTTTAGGATCGTGATCCATCTCATCGTAGGCTTTGGCTAACCTCTCAGAGAAATCTTTATCAATCGTTACATACTCTGCCTGCCTGCGATGAGGTATGCCTACTCGTTTTGCGTAGGACTCTGCTGCTTGGATGAGCTTCGGGATGCCTCCGCTAATGCCTCCGACCGTAGGCGCATCCGCAAGTGGAGTCTCTGCCGCTCTTCCACCCCGTCCACTTCTGGGTCTAGATCTTCTCCGCCCTTCTGCAAGCGAGTCATCACCTCGTCTAGTATCAGATATTCCTGCGCTTGCGAGGATAGGATATCCTCCGTCTCTTGGAAGAGGGCTTCCAATTCTTCGTTCGATGTCGTTTCTTTCATAAAGTGTTTCTAAGTAATCGTTATAACTGACGGGCGTTACCCCAGATTTTCTTATAGAGGCTCCCCATAAAGCGGCTTGGACTTCTCTAGGTTGCCACCCTAAAGTATTAGCTACCTCAGTCAAGACCTTTTCTGCTTTTTCAAACTGAGCTTTACTAGGCGATGTCTTATTAAAGAGCATGCGAGCAACGTGTCTGTCAACAACAACTTTACTCGTATCCCCAGCAGTGGCTTTATCGTAGTTGGATATCTTCCTCCCACTCAGCTCTTCATCGTCCCTGATCTTCTCAAGGTTATTAGCTACTCCTTTAAGGTATCCTTTTCCTTTACTGTCAAGGAAAGGTTCCCCCCGCTTCATCTGGCCATACGCTTTAAGAGCTAAGGCGACATTAGATTTCACACTCGCGGCCTGTGAGGTAGCACTAAGAATTCTCTGGAATAGTTCAGCATCAGGACCGAAGTAATCTTTCAGAAGAGCTTCGTGTCGGTCATAGAAGTCCTTCCAATCTTTACTGCTTTCGACTGCTTCAATTATCTCTTTTCGAGTCATGCGTAATCTCAAAGAGTTTTTCTTTTTAATCCCTTTGATTGGGGCCGAACTTAAAGTTTCCGACTCCGATTCAAAGAAGTCCTGATTCGCGGTCCTGAGCATCTGATATGTAGCTTCAGGATTTTCGGGATCAAACGACATCGAGTTGGGCTGGCGGACAAACCCAACTTCGATGGCTCGCATCTCGTTCACCATCTTGTTGAGGGCCGCACCACCCGCACCACCCAATGGCTCGCGGTTCGCGGCGAATCGACGCATGACACCAGCGAAGTAACGCTTGAGCATAGCGAGCAGGCTGGGATTCTTCTTCCAGAAGCGGACATCCTCTTCGGTGGTAAATCCTTTAGTGACTTTCTGGAGGTGCATCCGAAGCTTCTCTTCAGCGAGCTGCCTTTTAGTTGCTAAGACAACGTCGGCATCTTCAGAAGCCAACTCAGCCCTCAATGCTGCTGCGACAGAATCAGGGCTGTTCTGAGTATACTCAGTAATGATCTTCTGGTAGTCGCCGTCACTCAAAGACTCGACGTAGTTATCTACTTCCTCTTGAGTCAGGGCGTTGAAGCCAGCGATGTGTGCGATTTCTTCATTAACTGAAACCCCAATGATGTTCTTAGCGGAGAGGCTGTCAAAGTCACGGCTTGCCAAGATGTTGGCAAGAACTCCACGATTGATGAAGATCGCTGACTCGTCCTTGCTGGCGTAGGCCAGACTCCCACCTGTATCTATTTCCGCTACCTTAATTTGAATCGAAGGCGGCAACAAAGACCTAATCAAGTTAATGCCTTGGCTCACCAGACCCTTTTGATCTTCTGGAACTCCCTCTAGAATGTTTGGATCTACCGTTGCTTCCATTGAAGGCGCAGAGAAGAGGATACTGCTTTTCGTCTCATCGAACCGCTGGCTCAGTGGGATGACGTTGCCGTTTGCGTCGCGAGTGACAGGTTCGGCGGATTTGATCTGGTTAGGGTTAGCCACTACAACTTCTTTGAAGTCCCTCTCACCGTATGATTTGCTATGATCCACAACTATCGCAGACACAACTCGGTCAAGTAGGAAGTTTGCATCATTGCGTGTGTTTTGTGATTTGAATCCCGCCCCAACGCCTGTGCCAACATCTTCCAAATCTCGCTGGATGGTTCCTCCTCTAACCTCCTCCAATGATTCCGGTCTTTTACCCCCAACTGATTTGTAGGCGGTATTCACAGCATCTTGATAAGCTAACCATTTCTTGAACTGATCCTCCAATCCGTTCTCTCTGATGTATTTATTGATCCCGTCCGTCCCATCAAGAAATATGGGGTTATCTCCGAGGTCGATAGCCAAGTCATCCACGCGACTTTCCAATGATTTATCGTCGCGTTCTGGGCCAACAAGAGGGCCAGCAAACTGTCTTACATCCTCTTTTTTCCCATCTAAGATAGCGTAAAAACCAGACCCGAGTAATCCTCTCTCACTAGGCATAAGGGGGACACCGTCACGGTAAACCCCTGCTCTCACGCCTTTTGCTTTGTAGTTTGAATTCTGTATCGCGGCATCCACCATCCGCTGTGCTGCCTCCATGTCGCCGGACTCGACGGCAGCAAGGTATTCAGCATCTTGGGCGGTAGTGGGAGAAGAGGAGATGGGCGCACTGAACAACACCTTATCCGCAGCCGAAGATCCAAGTGCTTTAGCGTCTGGTGCTGTCTGCTTACGACCGCGCTTACCGAGATCGAGGATGTCCCTGAAAGCGGAAACATATGAACGCTTCTCAGATGGACTCACCTTCGGGAAGATCGTCACAATGGAATCAATAATACTGTCGAACGAGTTAGGCCCAACAGTCTTCTTGATGTAGTTCTGGAACTCATCCACCAAGAAGAACTTGGCAATGAATTCATCTAGGTTCTCCACACCATCCGCCACAACGGAGTTAGGGACTTCTCCAGACGTTACCTCAGCATCGTAGTTAGCCGCGATACCATTAAAGATCTTTTCAAGATTCTTACGCGCTGCTGCTTTGTTCTTGTTTGCCGCAAGGGCAGCTTCGGTTGCTGCGACCGTATCTGAAGTAAAGGCATGAATATATTCTTCCAGTAAGGTATTGACCAAACCACGTCCACTACCGGAAGTGCGGTTGATGAATACAATATGGTTTCCGTTGATCGACTTAATGTATTTACCAGCGATATCGATATTACCCTCTCCGATTACGAAGCGGACATTGTTCTCGATGAAGTTGGTATCTTCCAGAAGGAGCTTGGCTGCAAGCTGCTCATTCTTGTTGCCCATACCTTTGGCAATGTTCTTGAGGGCCTTAACAACACTCTGAGCATCACCGCTCTTGAGTCCCAGCTTGGTTATGGTCGCGTTGTTGCGGGCAGTGATTTCTACCCTCATCTGCTCAGTTATCTGCGATCTCGACAGTCTAGTGCGTAAAGCTCCGTCGATAGCCAGCATCGTGTTGCGTGCTTGCTCGACCGTCAGAAGCTCACCAGTGAAGTCAGCAAACAAGGATTGGAACTCCCCCACTGCGGACTTGTTAGCGATCCCCAAACCATCAGGTCGAGTTGTGAAACGAGTCGCGATGAGGGCATCCCTAAGATCGATACCCCTAAACAGGGAGCCGGATTCAAGGCTGGTTACGAACTCACTAACTGAATTACGGATACGACCATTACTGGTCACGACCCAAGACGAAAGGAACCCGAACAAATCTTTCGGGCTAAGGCTACGGACAACCTCTTGCATCTGAGGAGACCCATCGAAGACATTGTTGGTGACGAAGTCTTCCACAGAAACACGCAGCTTCTGGTCAGAGTTGATCGCGTCGAGGGCATTGTCGATGGACGAGACCATCATTGCCGCGACATCTTCAGGAGATGCAGCACCACCGTCTGGCTTCCGCCCAAAGTTTTCAATGAAGTCACTACGCTTTCTCGCAATCTTAGTGATGTCCTTCTTATCCAGTGGGAAGGTAAGTGTCGCGTCGGTGTTGTGGCGACGGTCCATTGCTTCTTTCTGAACCGCAAAGTTTCTTGTCGAGTTGGATAACACCGAAGCAAACGAAGGGGGAGTGTTGCCGGAGAGGTCAGGGTTGTTGACTGCATACTGGTCAACGAAGGTCTCGATGATAGCATCGTTACTAAGATCACCTGCCTTATCGATTGATACCAAAGGAAGAACTCTCTTGGCTGCGGCTTCTTTCTTCAGGTTGACCCGACTAAGGAACTTACCTACCTTGTCTGTCGGATCTTGCTGGAGAGCGTCCCGTAGTTCAAACATACGGGCATTGAAGACAAACTGCTCACGGGCATCGATGAATGCCTGTAGTTGGGCCTCAGTGTCTTCAGCGTTTGAGAGAGGCTCCATACGTGAATGAGCCTCGATGTTTCTTTCGTCGCCTGTCTTCTGCAACTCATCCAAGAAAGAGTTCAAAGAGACCTTAATCTGGGCAACAGTGGTGAAGTCACCTTCTTGATCGGCTCCATTGGTGGTGTCGAAACGCCCGACACCAGCAGGAAGCTCCACACTCTTAAATGGGACTGCTGCGAGACGGCTGGCCTTTACGTTGTTAAAGTATAACTCTCGGTTCGCTTCAGCTCCGGTAACCTTGGATTCGAGAATGTTGCCGTCGGGAGACAGAGCAACAACATCAATCACGTTGTTATCGGGGTCCACAATGATCGACGGGTTGAGGCCGGACATCGCGAAATTATTTGGGACCGATACGGGAACATTTGATCGAAGCATTTCAGCAACCACGACCGGATCGTTGTCGAACACACCCGCGCCGTTCTCATCAATGAAACCTGCTACGGTATCTTTTTTACCAGTAACGGGATTGAAACGCTTCCGGTTGGAAGGACTTTGGAAAACAGATCCTCCGTAAGGTTCCTTAACTTTTACGGTTGGATAAATGGTGTAAGTCGAAGAGGCGACATAGTCAGAGAAGGTTGCCGCGTCAGCATCGCTATAAATTGGGAGACCAAAATCCTCTTTATAGGTGATCTCTTGAGGATATCCCATGCTAGCAAGATCAATCGCTTTACGCTGAATGATCGGTAGGTTCTCTGAGGTAGTGGGAGCAGATTCAAATTGGATCTTATCTCTGGATACCCTCCGAGCATAGCTCTTGGATTCAGGGACCTCACCCACGATCCCCGCCATATTCTTCTTACGGGTAAACCGCTCAACCTGATACTTGATTTCTTCTGGAGACGCCCCTTCAAGTTCCTTCAAGAGGTCTTGAACTTTAGCAGGCCCTTCATCAGCAGGGGTTCCCTCCTCAACCTCTATAGAATTGAGGGTATCAGTGAACCCAATAATATCGTTATCTTTCTCCGCGATTAAGGTATTGAGTTCGCCAAGGCGGTTTACTTGAGCCTCGTCAGGTTCTTCGATTGATTCAAGTTGCTCCAACTCTTGTTGGAACGCCGTGCGTTCCTGTTGGGCGAGATCCAGAGAGTTCTGAACTTCAGTTCTCTTATCAGGAGTTTCTGGTTCTGGCTCTGGCTCTGCCTCGACTACGGGTGCAGCTACAGGCATGGTCCTCTTACTCTGGTCGATAACATTTTTTACTACTTCAGCCGAAATGGGGCTTCCACTTTCTTGGAGGTTGGCGGCTACATCTTCGTAGTATTCCTCCCGAAGTCTGGCCGCTTGCTCGACTCGATCCATTGGCGTCACACCAACACGGCTAGCTCCAGCTTGGACTGCGGGGACACCAGCACCCAAGACCCCACCGACCATGCCAGCATGGACGACTTGCTTCCAACGATCAATAAGAGGGGTAGTCTGATCAAGGGCCACGTCCTCGATGTATGAGTTCACCAACTGATCAATGCCCTCCTCCAGACCTTCATCAATCGCCCCTTTCGCAATCTTACCACTGGTTCTAAGGAACTGGTTACTATGCTTGGCGAGGGAATTTTTAAGGGCTTTACCCATCGCGCTCTTCAGGGCGTCGTTGGTAATCCCTCCGGTGTTGGCTAAAGCTCCTAAAACATTTTTCGCTTCTCTGAAGGTCATCCCCTTTAACAAGGCGTCTTCCACACCACCGCGACCTATCGTGCTGAAGGCTGACGTAATAAGACCCGTAGCAACACCAGCGGTCATTGCGAAGCCCATCGCTCTGTCATGAAGCTCGTCATCACTCATGTCAGGGTTGCTAGCCTTGAGCTGGTTATACATACTGCCGTAACTCATGGCGGAAGATCGAGAGGCAGCAGGAACGAATGTTCCAACGGCAAGTCCCATCTTCTGAGCCACTGCGTTGTTATATGCTTTGATGGCTTCTTTAACGGCACCTCCCTCGGCGGATTCACGGATCAGGTTACGGGCTAAAGCAGTCTTGGCAACGGCCTCCATAGTGTCATCACCAGCTCTAAGGACATTGCTGGTAATCGCTTTAACAAAGCCAGCCTTCGTTAGTCTGGCACCTGACCTCGCCGTAAGGTAAGCAGCCCCACCCACTCCGGCAGTCGCTGTAGAAAGCAGGAAGGTCGCTCCAATATCTACAATCATGGGGGCGATGGCCTCCATGACATCTTGTCCTACGCCAAAATCTGCGCCAAACATCTGGGCAATCTGCCTGCGGTTGGCCTGATCTTTCGCGATGTCTTGTAGACCTTCCTTACCCCAATCAACTCCTAAAGCAGCCGGAGCAAGGTAGACAAGGCTGGCGATAGAATCCCATACAGAAGCAGCAATCCCGCTCGTCCTCGCACCCAATTCACTGAATACTTCTTTGTCCGCAGTGAATTCTGTTAAGATGTCCGCGTCTTTCTTGCCAGCCTGACGACCCAGAAGAAGGGCTTCGGACCATTCGTCAGAATAGCTGGACTCGTCAAGAACCTTGCTGTAGTTCTCGAACTGATCTTCGAGGACCATCTCACGAGAATTTATAAAGAGCTTCTTGGTTTGGTCAGACAGTTCAGGGTGGGAAGCTATGGACTTCGCAAAAAGTTCATCGTTTACAAACACAGCAGGGTTAATCTGTGCGCCTAACTTAGTTGAGATAATGTTCTCACTAATCTCTTTGCCTTCCGAACGAAGGGTGAAGACACCTTTGCTGAAACCGTTCTGAACAACGAGTGCTTCATAGGCATCACGCACATCACTCGGCTTGTAGTTAGCACCACTCTCGTTAAGCTGATCCGTAATGTATTCGACAGCATCGTCGATATTACGCATGCTGGCATACCTCACGTTCTCCCTCCGCTCATCCATAGCATCATCCGCTACACCAATAGCACCCAAGAACTCAGAAACGGTGCTACCAACAGCACGGGAAACCGACTCAGCAGTAGTGTCCTTCTCACGAGCCATCTGCAAAGAATGACCATCCACAAACTCGGAAACAAAGTCATCACTCTTAGCAAGCTCGACGATACCTTTGGAGATCTCCATCAGTTCCTTCGTCTTGTATACAGTGACTCCGGTATCGGGGATCACCTGAAGGTTATTCTGGATAATGGCTATGTCTTCAGGGTTAAAGGATACACCGCCAAGCTGGGAGGACTTAACAGCTTTAAGCAAAGGCATTTCAGAAGCAAAGTCGCTGACTAACAACTCGCGTCCTCCTTTTCCGTCTTGAACGAAAGCAAACGGTAGCTGGTTCGCTTTGACAAGTTCCTCCTTCGTCTGGTCCAAGCGGAGGCCAACTACTACTTCAGCCTGCTCGCGCATTGCATCTACCTTCAGGCGGAACTCTTCTGCGGCATCAGGCTGCTCTGAGAGAACTTCCAAACCAGATTGGTAATCCAAAAGAACCTGACGGTCAGGGTCGTTTACACCCAGAGAAGAAAATACAACATTAAGTTTAGTATCGAAGTCAACGTCTTTAGGAGCGAGAGCCTGCTCGACAGACTCCTCGGTCATACCCTCAACTAAGCTAAGTCCTTGGCGCAGACCAACTTGAATGTCCTGTTCCGCACGAGCATCGTAGGCATCTCCTAGCTCATTACGCACGAAATCCGCATAGTTCAAAAAACTCTGCGGGTCATCGCTTGGGGCTACATTTTCTTCAGACCACTCAGCGAACGGCTTAATTGTCTTCGGGGCTTCAGAATCAGTAAAGATTCTCTTCTCGGATTCGGTGAGGTTCAGATCAGACATAGCTGAAAAGGTTTGGTCTGTAATTAGTAATGTAGTTTAAGTGATCAAGGTTGCTTAGGTGTAAACAAACTAGAAATAATTGGAGGGCCTTCAGGCTTTTTATAAGCAGACTGCATGATGGCTCTGGTCTGCCTCAAGACTGCCCTGTAGAGATCTGCGTCAGAGAAGGACTCTTTACTGAGGGCAGAAGGATTCTTATCTAAAAAGAACTGCTTTTCAGGTGACGAATAGTCATAGTAGAGACGCTCCAACTGAAATCTTGGTGCGGCTTCAAAGGTAATGTCTTGCGTAGCCTTTGTAGCGATGGCTTCGAGTTTAGTTAAATCGACTTTTTCCCCCACTCCCTCTAAAAGACCAGCCTCAATCTGTTCACCGATATCGACGGGAGACATTTTAATGACGTTGCCATAGTCGTCTTCAGCTCGTTTAATTAGGGCCGTAGTTCTTTGCTCCTCTTGCACCCTAGATAAATCGGCTTGGGCTTTCTGAACTTTATCGAGACCTTTTTTCTGAACAGCTTCAGAGATGTCAATCGCGATCTGCTCACGAGGAGTCACGGTGCCGTCTCTCTCAGCTTGCGTCCTAACAGTATCAACGGGAACACCACTCACGGCAGCTTGATACAACATACCGGAAACTTCTTCCTGCTGCTTATACTGATTACTTAGTGAGTTGCTAGCTGACTTAAACAGATTGTTAATCAAAGGCGAGAACTGAGCAGTAGTCTGATACTGCATCTGTAGTTTGGCGAGATCCTTCTGCTGATCAAAGATATTCTGATCTTTTCGATCTATGATAGTATTGAGTTGATCCACGACTTCTGGAATACGCTCCATAGCCTCATTCTCCATACGGGCTGTTTTTCTAGCTTGGCGTAGACTAAACTTCTGTTGTTTGTAAGCGAGATCCTGCTGCCGCATACGCATTTGATGCTCCTGCATCTTCATGGTCTGCTCGCGCATAGGCATCAGGACTTCCTGACGATATTTCATCGCTTGATCAAAACCACGTTCGCCAACGAGCATCGGGAAATACTGCTGGCGGAGAGGCGCGATGTCTTGGTTGAAGTCGATGGCCATACTTATTTATTCTTTACGTTAGCGTAAACGCCTTAGCTGTTGCATATCACGAAGACGAGCATCAGACTCTGCCGCACGTCTCATTGTCTCACTAAATACCTTATCTTGCAGTATCGCTTCTTCTCCGGCTGCAATTTCTGCATCCCTACGTCCTTTTTCAAGTGCAGGCGTGTCAATCGAAGCCTCACCGACTCGCGCCTCCGCAGCCTTCGCACGAAGACCACTCGCTAAAGCCGTGTCTCCTTTTCTCTTCGCTCTCCTCGCCTCTCTCTCATAAGCAGAGCTTTTTCTTCCAGAGAGGGGGCGGGACTTGAAAAGGTTTTGGGAATAAGACCCTGTTACGTAGTCCTCACTTTGCATCGCTTTTTGCATACTTAATGGTTCCGTTCCGAACTCTCTTTCATACAAAACCTTTTGAGTTGCTCTAGTCGCTGCCTCGGGTGACGGAGCGGGTTGATCAAACAAACCAGTCCCAGACTTCTGTCTCTTAAAAGAGAACGGGGAACCCCTTTCACGGATTCGGTTTTTCTCCATGAACGACTCGAACTGCTCTCCAGTAACACCAGCTTTCTCAGCTTTCTGTCGGGCCTCTTTGAGTAAGTCGCTAGTCAAAGCACCCCGCTTCGACAAGTCTTTAAGGTCGGAGGCGATGCCTCGACGATCTGCTTGCTCTTGAGAATCCATCTGTGCAAAAGCTGCATCTAACGCAATATCAGCTTTGTCCGGCGAAAGACCTTCGCGCTTTTCACGGATAGCGGGTGCAGGGCTTACCTTGCCTTCGAGTGATCCAGCGTCTATACTAGCCTGAGAATTCGGGTCATCACTCTCTTCTACTTTAGTAGTTTCAGCGGGTTTGGCGCGCGTCTTGCGGGCCTTTTTGATTAAGTCTTTTCTTATTTGACCTTCTGCCATGGTTACCAGAGATGTTTGCAAGCCCAATAACGGGCCGTTGTTTTGTCCTTTGCTGTTTTGCAGTTGTGTCTGGCCCTGAAATTAGCCCGACGCTTTGGATTCTTGTGTTTCGTGAAATCGCTGTAATCACGATGCCCATACGAAACCTTCTTGATCTTGTCGCCCTCTTTCCCTAAGACCACGAACTTCTTCTTCGAGCCTTTGGGCGCACGCTTGGGTTTATTGAAACCCGCAAAAGTCTCGCCGTGGTATTGGATACGGCCAGACGGGAGCCTTTTGAAACGCTTATTCGCCACGGCGTAAAATTACCAGAATACGTTGCAACTGTCAACGGAGGGCTTTCGTCTTTAGTATCTTATAGTTTTCCCGACCCCCACTCCGAAAACTTTCTCTCTAATATATTAGTATCTAATAGTAACTATAAGATACTAAAGGTAGTGGGGAAAAGTTTTTGAACCCCACCCCCTGAAAACTATTAGATACTAAAGACCTTCAGGAGAGTAGCGAAGCGTCAGGATTGTTGAGCGCACCACTGAGGCTCTTAATTGTAACCTGTTTCCTGAATCCTGTACCACTTTCCTCTTTTGGTGGATCCACTGCAACCAGACCCATTCGCTGTCTGGCACAGTCGAGAGCCAGAAACGCAGCGTCAGCCAAGTCAGGTGATCGACCGAACCGACTCTTGAACTCCTGCTTTGATTCGATCTTCACCTTCAGGGATCCGGTTTTCACCATATCGTAGTTTCGGGCGCACATCTCTTGAGCGAGGTCTGACGAGATCCCGTAGATTTGTTTTGTCCGAATCAACTCTTTGCCGACGAACCACAGCTCGCTGACACGGTTCGTGTAAAGCTCCTCTCCAGTCAGTTGGCTGTTCATGCTAACACGCTTGTCTGAGGGCTTGCCACCAAAGGTCACCCGCATGAAGGATGACTCCCATTCGCCAGCCAGCACGTCACAGAACGGCGCACCTGCTCCGGTGGAGTCGAGTGCTACGTTATCTGCGGTGATTCCGCGCCTCTTGCAGTGGTCGATAATCTGGTGAACAATCTGGTAGGTTCGTGGAACCGCCTTGTTCGTCGCGTCATCGTTCAGGTGAATCGCCTCGCCAAGCTTACAGACATACTGACCGTTACGGGCGTAGCCTACCTCAGCGGTGAACATAATCGTCCTGTCACCTCCGTTGGTGAAGGCCGGATCGACGCCAGCCACCATAGTCGGCTTCTCGGCCCAATCGACTTCCCCCATTGACCCGCTCTTCGCCAGCTCCGCTTCTGAGTAGATTCCGGTGGTCTCGTCACTGTCGAAGAACACAGCGCGAACCATTCGCATGTAACCTCTGGACTCCGCCCCCAAAAGCATCCGGTCCTCCTCCAGCTTGGCGGCGGTCGGGAGCCACGGATACTTCTCTTCGCCTAAAAGGATATTGGGACTCCGCTCGCCGTCGAGTCTGAGGTAATGCCCCTTCCACTTCGTCGGCCATTCGTCTGCGGTCTGCGGGTCGATGGAATCCCACCCGTTTTTCGGCTCCGACCAGACTCCGAAAGCGTCGAATCGACTATTCGGGTTGGACATCCCGATCATCTGGAAGGATGGGTTCTTCGACAAGTTCGTAAGTCCGGCATTTAGAATAGCTTCAGAAAGTTCTGAAAGTTCATCACCAATCAGAATAACGCGCTTCTGCTTGATACCAATGAACTTACCGATAGCCTCGCGTGTCTTGGATTTCTCTGCCGCGATAAGTGATAAGCCAGCTCTTTCGATAAGCGTGTCGTTCTCATCGACATACGCTGCGTTTCCGATTGAATCCCGAATCTTGATTGGCGCACCATCGATCACTGAGAGGAGTGACATGACTGAACCCCAAATCCTTTTTCGTGCTTCCCGTAGCGTCGTAGAGGTCATCAGGACCAATGTGTCGCGTGGTTGGCAGAGCCACTGGACAATGCCCCATGCGGCCATTGTGTGGGATTTACCGGACGAAGCAGAACCACCAATCGCCAGATACTTGTGTTTAATCGCAGCCCGAACCATCTGTTCGGCCCAAGGATGCCGGACCATCATTGGTTCCGGTAGGTCTTCGCGGTTCCAGAGTTCGTCGCAGATCCGCCAGAAGTAAAACTCTTTCGCTTTGCCGTTTGGGTGGTGGGCGAATCCGTATAGCAGAGCAGTGAGGAGACTGGTCGGTTGGATCATCAACCCGCCGACATCCATTTTCTTGGTGGTTGGGTCGATACGCGGCTCTAGAACGCGCTTGCGCTTGTCTGCTTCTGTAGGCATAATTTAATAAATGTCTGAAAAACCCATTAGAGAAGTCGAGGCCGAAGCCTTACGACTTAGCAAAGAAGGTTACAGTAATTCTGCTATCGGTCAACACATTGGAGTCCACCGCAACACTGTCCGTAACTGGCTGAGGAAGCATGGCGTTGCCCCGAAGATGAATGGGGACACAGCAGACGGGCGGGTTCTCGACAACCTGATTCACAATACCAAGATAAAAGAAGAACACCAAAAGCCTGATGCCGACACAGACCAGCTCAAAGAAGATATCGACGACCACTTTAACGACACTATATCTTCTGCAATCGTTGAAGAAAGATTCAGGGCCTCGAAACAAGAAGACCTCGACCTCAACGAGATCGCAGAAGCCCAGAGTTCCCCCGCTGACAAATACCAGCACTACATAGCAGCAGCCGGAATTAAGTTGCTGAGGGACTCAATGAAAACGCTGCGTGGTCCGAAGACGATCCGCGAGATGTCAGAACTCGACCAGCTCATTCGACGTAACTTAGGGCTAAACGCCAAGACTGGTGGTGGCAATAGTAAGATGCAAATCGACATCTCGATCCTGAATAACTCCAAAGCCGACAAAGGTGGGGGTGCGATCAGGCAGAAAAAAACGATTGACGGAGATACCGGAAAAGAGATTTAATCAACCGCTCAAGATGTTTACGAACCGACAGCCAGAAATGAACCCTCAATTCATCACGCGAGTGGATGACGGTGCAGACTTCCGTTTTCCGGTCGATAAGGCTGACGGCCTTTGGTATCGAGTGATCCCAGAAACC
>Ga0181558_10001249_pt1 | contig 24498 bp, 18 predicted proteins | sample 011ome_22_FD_133754 | JGI IMG/M metagenome (GOLD analysis project Ga0181558, IMG submission 133754) | Coastal salt marsh microbial communities from the Groves Creek Marsh, Skidaway Island, Georgia - 011507BT metaG (megahit assembly) | ecosystem: Environmental > Aquatic > Marine > Intertidal...
ATTACAGATCCTCCCATCGAAATTGGACATAATTGGAGACAAACAACAGTCACCATGGTGGCAAGAAATTTTTTGGAAACTGATGCCAATATTCTATATCCAAGAATAGACATTGCGGGAGAAAAATCGGGAATTACCGGAATGGAATTTCCTGTTTTTAATTATTCTATTTATTTAGTTTCTTCCATATTTGGTTATCAGCATTGGTATGGCCGTTTGATTAATTTACTCATTTCTAGCTTGGGAGCCTTGTTTTTCTTTCGACTTGTCTCAAGGTTTTTTGAATCAAAAGTAGCCTTTTTCGCTACCCTTATTTTTTTAGTTTCAATTTGGTTCAGCTATTCAAGAAAAATTATGCCTGATACGTTTGCCGTATCCCTCGTCCTAATAGGAATGTACTACTTTTCCGAATTCGTACACAACAACAATTATCGCTATCTTACTCTAGGTAGTCTATTAATTGCATTCGGGGTTTTATCAAAGCTTCCTGCCGGAGTTGTTCTTACCCCATTTATTCTATTTCTTTATAAAAAAAACAGTACATCCAAAAAGAAAATAATCATTCTCCTTTCCTTTGTCGCTATTTCCATGCCTGCAATTTGGTGGTATTTTTATTGGGTTCCGTACCTCAATTTCAACTTCGGATATTGGCACTTTTTTATGGGCAAAACCATGTCAGAAGGATTCCAAGAATTAAGTTCAAATCTCCCTGAATTTCTTGAAAAATTTTATGGAACGTCATTATTCTACTTAGGTTTTATTGCTTGTGTAGTAGGTGTTTATTTTTCAATTAAAAAGAAGATTCATCCCCTAAATTGGGTAGTAGGAATTAGCTTCCTAGCAATTACTGTCATACTATTAAAATCGGGGCAGACTTTTGCTCACCACACCTATTACATGATACCTTTTCTTCCTGCCATGTCGCTTGCAGCTGGATTTGGGTTAGCTTCTTTTCCCTACAAAAAAATATCTATTCTCTTTTTAGTAGGAACACTAGCAGAGGGAACGCTCAATCAATTAGCCGATTTCAGAATACCCAAATCACACCTCAGTTTACTTGAACTAGAATCTGATCTGACTTTCGTGTCCGATAAGAATGATTTGATCGTAATTAACAGCGGAAATGTGCCAACACCCATGTATTTTGCCCATCGCAAAGGGTGGGTAGAAAGCAACAAAAAAATACAAGAAGAAAAGTACATTTCTGAATTGAAAAAGAAAGGTCTTCGCTTTATTGTCGTTTTAAAAGAAGGATTTGGGAGAGAAATAACCTTGCCCTATCCAATCCTGGTAGAAAAGAAAAGTTACCGAATTTATTCATTACATTAAAAAAAACAGCTCACTATGTCGAATATTCACCAAGAAGTAAAGGAATACTACGGAAAAGAACTTCAAAAATCTGAAGATTTAAAAACGAATGCTTGCTGCACCTTGACAAAACCGCCCAAGCACATCCTAGAAGCATTGAACCAAGTTGCTGGCGAAGTACAAGCCAAGTATTACGGTTGTGGACTCACCATACCGAGCCACGTTCATGGTTTACGAATTTTGGATTTAGGTTCTGGAAGTGGTAGAGATTGCTACATTGCTTCAAAGCTTGTTGGAGAAACTGGTTCTGTGGTAGGAATAGACATGACAGATGAGCAATTGGCTGTTGCAAAAGCCCATCTCGACTATCACCGTGATCAATTTGGCTATAAAAATTCAAACGTTGAGTTTCTGAAAGGAAATATTGAAAAATTGGACGAATTAGACCTAGAAAAAGGTTCGTTTGACGTAATTATTTCAAATTGCGTAATCAACTTGGCTACTGACAAACAAAAGGTTTTGAAAGATGCTTATAATCTGCTTAAGCCTGGTGGAGAAATGTATTTTTCTGATGTGTACTCCGACCGAAGAATTCCTACTAGTCTTCAGCAAGACAAAATGCTGTGGGGCGAGTGTTTGAGTGGAGCTCTCTATTGGAATGACTTTTTACGTATGGCCAAGCAAGCTGGATTTACTGATCCGCGGGCTGTGGAAGACAAACCAATTACCATCGAAAATCAAGAAGTGGAAGAATTGGTGGGCGACATCAAATTCTACTCGGTTACCTACCGATTATGGAAAATAGAAGGACTTGAATCCGACTGTGAGGATTACGGACAAGCTGTATCTTACAAAGGAGGAATTCCAGAAGAATTACTGAGCTTTAAGCTAGACGATCACCACGTGTTTCCAAAAGGAAAAATACTGCCAGTTTGTGGAAATACGTACAACATGTTGCAAGAAACTCGGTTTAAAAACTACTTTGATTTTTATGGAACTTGGGACACGCATTACGGAATATTTGAAGGATGCGGAGGAAATATTCCTTTTACCTCCGATACTAGTAATGGCGAAGGAGCTTCTTGTTGTTAAGGATTATTTTTTAAAATTTGTCATTCCTACCTAGGCAAGAATCTATTTACGACATAACCATCCTTTACAGATCAATTATGTAAATATAGATTTCTAGTCTCTATGAACCTTATTTTTAGTGTCATTCCTGCGTAGGCAGGAATCCGTATAACGAGAATCATTCAGGTTTTAACCATTAACAAATGACATAAAAACAATCTCTGTTGCTACACAAAGTGATTTTTTGGGTTTCATTAATACCCGTATTTCTCTTTCCAAATCGCCTGAAGTTTTTTTCTCATTTCATTCTCCCTGGCGTTATTTCCTGGTTCAAATAATTTTTTTCCAGCTATTTCTTCAGGAAAGAATTCTTGTTCCACAAAATTCCCTTCGTGATTGTGTGCATATTGATACTCTTTGCCGTAGTTTAATTCTTTCATGAGTTTTGTGGGAGCATTACGCAAATGGAGCGGAACGGGTAAATTTCCTGTTTCGGCTACCAATGCTTGAGCGCTTGCAATGGCTGCATAACTTGCATTACTTTTGGCTGAGCAAGCTAAGTAAGTGACACATTGTGCCAATATGATTCGAGATTCGGGAAATCCAATGATGGAGACAGCTTGAAAACAATTTGTTGCTATCACCAAAGCAGTAGGATTTGCATTTCCTATATCTTCTGAGGATAGAATAAGTAATCTTCTGGCGATAAATTTTGGGTCCTCTCCTCCTTCTATCATCCGAGCCAAATAATACAAAGCTGCATTGGGATCACTCCCTCTTATGGATTTTATGAAAGCCGAGACAATGTCATAATGTTGCTCCCCAGATTTGTCGTAGAGGATTGTTTTGTCTTTAATCAAACTGTGAACCAATTCGTTGGTCAATTGTATTTTTCCTTTCCCCGCGCTACTGATTACTAATTCCAATAGATTCAATAATTTTCGTGCGTCTCCTCCAGATAATTTGATAAGTTCCTCCGTTTCCTTTACCTCAATGTCTAATTCAGCAAGTTCTTTGTCTTCCCTTACGGCTTTCCGTATCAAATCATCTAGATTTTTCTTCGTAAAGTGTTCCAATACATACACTTGACTTCTAGAGAGTAAGGCAGGAATCACCTCAAAAGATGGATTTTCTGTAGTCGCTCCAATGAGGGTAATTATACCTTTCTCTACCGCTCCCAAAAGTGAATCTTGTTGCGATTTACTGAAACGGTGAATTTCATCGATAAATACTATCGCATTACTCCCCCCAAACATTCCTTGGCTCTTCACTTTATTTATTATCTCCCGAATATCTTTCACACCAGAATTAATGGCACTCAGCGTATAGAAAGGTCTCTTGAGAGAATGTGCAATAATATTGGCCAATGTAGTTTTTCCCACTCCTGGTGGACCCCATAAAATGAGAGAAGGAATGAATCCCGACTCAATTGCTTTACGCAAAGAGGCTCCTTCGCCTACCAATTTTTCTTGTCCCAGATAAGTTTCTAATGAGGTTGGCCTCAATCTTTCTGCTAACGGTGTTTTATTAATTCCCATGTGATACAAGTTTTATTACAACAAAATGACTCTATGAACCAAAAACCTCCTCTTTTGTTCGCTTCCATCTTCTGTGCGACCAAAGCCAATATTCCGGCTTTGTGCGAATGGTCGTTTCCAGTTTTTCTCCATACAAGTTCATAATTTCACCCTTTTCTAATTCCTGAGGTGTTTCGGTAATCAATTCGAATTTTACTGAATAATAGCCTCGTTTTATTTTTTTCATTTCGCAATACACCACGGGCCAATCAAATAGTTTGGCGTATTGTTCTGCTCCCATGAGTACTGGAGTTTCTCTCCCCAAGAACTTCGTCCAATAGGCCCGTTTGGGGTTAGAGGGCCACTGATCGGAAGCAAAAAAAATAGCAATGGGCGATTCGTGTTCTTTCTTGAAATACTTGAGTGTTTCTGCCATTGGAAACATGGTAAGACCAAGTTTTTCTCTGGCCTCCTTCATTTTTTTATCGTAGAATTCGCTGTTTAGTGGTTTGTAAATTGCATGTTGTTGGTGTTTGGCTAAATCACCGATCGCTACTGCAAGCATCTCCCAATTTCCGTAATGACTTGTAGCGATTACAACAGATTTTCCTTTCTCATAAAGAGCATCCAGTAAATCAGGATTTTCAAATTTCACTCGTTTCTTTATTTGAGAACGAGAAATCGTAAAATTTTTAAATACTTCTACCAACAAATCAGCAAAGTGTCGATAGAAACCTTGAACAATTCGTTGTATTTCTTTGTCCCCTTTTTCGGGAAATGACAAAGCAATATTCTCCGAAATCACTTTTTTTCTGTACCCCAATACGTAATACAACATTACGTACAAAAAAGTAGAAACTGAGTACAACAAAAAGTAAGGCAGTTTGGAAATAGGATAAAGCAGAATGTAGTATAGAATAGCTACTAGTTTATATTTCATATCAATTCGTTTCTACTTCGCTCAGTACTTCTTCTTTGGTTTTTTTCCATCGTCTGTGCGACCACAACCAAAAAGGCGGATCTCTTTCAATGGTCTTCTCCAATAATTCTACATATTTTTCAATTATCCCTCCTTCCTTCTCCTCCCTCGGATTGTTGGTTAGCTCATGGTATCTCGTGACAAAACACCCTCTTTTTTCTCTAATTATTTCGCAATACACCACAGGCCAATCAAATTCCTTTGCGTATTTTTCGGCTCCAAACAAGAAAGGTGTTTCGCGTCCTAAGAATTTAGTCCAATGCGCTCTTATTGGATTAGATGGCCACTGATCCGATCCAAAAATAATTGTTCGAGGCGAGGAATCTCCTCGTTCAAAATACTGTTTAGTTTCTTTCATCGGAATCATTTCCAACCCAAATTTCCCTCTACTTTCTTTCATTTTTTTATCAAAAAATTGATTGGACAAAGGCTTGTAAATCGCCATTTGTTTGAGTTGAGAAGCACGACTCACTGCCACAGCAAACAACTCCCAATTTCCGTAATGTCCTCCAATAGTGATGATGGATTTTCCTTGAGTGTAATAGTCGTTAAGCAGTTCAATGTTGTCGAATCTCATTCTTTTCTGAACTTGTCTCGAGGTAATAGAGAAATTCTTTATTGATTCTACAATCAAATCACAAAAGTGAAGATAAAACCTACGAACAATGGTATTCTTCTCCTTTATTGTTTTGTTCGGAAAGGCAGAAAAGATATTTGCTCTAATTACTTTTTTACGGTATCCTACTCCGTAAAAGGTTACAAGAAACACAAAATTGGCAATACCGTAAAGCAAAAAATGCGGCAAAAGTGATAAAGGTTTTATCACTAAATAATATAAAATTTTTGAACCCATAGATAAAAACAAATATACGGATATCAGTGAGATTATAAGCATAAAAAAAGCCCTCAACATGCGTTGAGGGCTTTTTTACTTTCTGTTCCAAAGAAAGAAATATTCCTTATTTTTTTAATTGATCTACTACTGCTTTGAAAGCTTCTGGGTGATTCATTGCTAAATCAGCCAATACTTTTCTGTTCATAACCATTCCAGATTTGTTATACGCACCCATAAAAGATGAGTAACTCATTCCGTTTAGTCTTGCAGCAGCATTTATTCTTAATATCCACAATTTTCTAAAGTTTCTTTTCTTTTGTTTTCTGTGAATGTAAGAATAAGCCATTCCTTTTTCTACTGCGTTTTTCGCAACAGTGTATACATTTTTTCTTTTCCCAAAGTATCCTTTGGCAGCTTTAATGATTTTTTTTCTTCTTTTACGTGAAGCTACGCTATATGTCGTTCTTGGCATGTTGTTAATTTTTTAGTAGTCAGTGCTCTTGCGAGTCTTTTCTTTGTTTACTGAATACTTGGTGTTAATAATTGAACCTACTTTTCTGTGTATTAGATACACAATTGTTGCTTGATGTTAGCTACGTCAGATTTGTCTACTAAAGTGGCTTTTGTCAAGTTTTTCTTTCTTTTGTGTGCTTTCTTGGTCAAAATATGACTTTTGAATGCGTGTTTTCTTTTCAGTTTTCCTGAACCAGTTACCTTGAATCTCTTCTTGGCACTAGATTTTGTTTTCATTTTTGGCATACTGCTAAAATTTTTATGGTTTATTTTTTCTTTGGAACTAAGTTAACTATCATTTTTTTACCTTCCATCTTAGGCATGGCTTCTGGCAATCCGTATTCTTCGAGCTCGCTTACGAACTTTAGAAGCAATACTTCTCCCCTTTCTTTAAACACTATGGTTCTTCCTTTGAAAAAAACATAAGCTTTCACTTTTGCCCCTTCTTCAAGGAATTTTTTTGCATGATTTAACTTGAAGTTAAAATCGTGTTCATCGGTGTTTGGACCAAAACGTATCTCTTTTATCACAACCTTCGTTTGCTTCGACTTAAGCGCCTTCTGCTTCTTCTTCTGGTCGTACAAAAACTTTTTGTAATCAATGATTTTACATACCGGTGGATTGGCTTTTGGTGATATTTCCACCAAGTCTAATTCCATTTCCTCCGCCATTTTTCTGGCTTTGTCAATAGATACAACTTGGGGTTCTACATTGTCACCAACCAGACGCACTTCCCTAGCACGGATCTTTTCGTTGATTTTATGAGGGTCCTCTTTTTTCTCGTACCTTCTGTTTCTATTGTTGTTTCTTAAAGCTATGACCTTTAGTTTTGATTAATATTTTATTTGTTCTTCTACTTCTTTATTTACTAATTCTGCGAAGTCCTTTAGGCTAAAACTACCTAAATCTCCTTCTCCTTGTTTTCTTACAGAAACCAAATTTTCATTGGCTTCCTTCTCCCCTACAATAAGCATATACGGAGTTTTTTCTAGCTCAGTATCTCTAATTTTCTTCCCTATTTTCTCATTTCTAGAGTCTACAAGGGCACGAATATCGTAATTTTTTAGAGATTTAGAAAGATTTTCACAATAATCATTGTATTTTTCACTTAATGGTAATATTGCGACTTGGGTTGGAACCAACCACAAAGGAAACTTTCCTGCACAATGTTCTATCAATACAGCCACAAATCGTTCCAACGAACCAAACGGTGCTCTATGAATCATAACTGGCCTATGTTTCTGATTGTCAGCTCCTGTATATTCTAGTTCAAATCTTTCTGGCAAATTATAATCTACCTGTATTGTTCCAAGCTGCCAGCTTCTTCCTATGGCGTCTTTTACCATAAAATCCAACTTAGGACCATAAAAAGCCGCTTCACCGTATTCGATTACCGTATTAAGCCCAGCTTCTTTGGTCGTATTGATAATGGCTTGCTCCGCCTTTTCCCAATTTTCATCACTCCCAATATACTTCTCACGATTAGTTTTGTCTCGTAACGAAATTTGAGCAGTGTAATCCTGAAAGTCTAAGGCTTTGAATACAAACTTGATTAAATCAATCACTTTCGAAAATTCTTCTTCCACTTGATCTTGCATACAAAATATGTGTGCATCATCTTGCGTAAACCCTCTCACTCGAGTTAATCCATGTAGCTCTCCACTTTGCTCATACCTGTAAACAGTACCAAATTCTGCATAACGCACAGGCAAATCTTTATAGGATTTTGGGGAGGAATTATAAATTTCACAGTGGTGAGGGCAATTCATCGGTTTCAAGAGAAACTCTTCTCCTTCGTTAGGTGTTTTTATTGATTGAAACGAGTCTTCTCCATACTTTTCGTAATGGCCTGAAGTTACATACAAGTCTTTATGCCCAATGTGAGGAGTAGCCACTTGCTCATACCCAGTCTCATCTTGTGCCTTTTTCAAAAAATTAGATAATCTCTCTCTCAAAGCGGTTCCTTTAGGTAACCACAAAGGAAGTCCCATTCCTACCTTTTGTGAGAATGTAAAAAGCTCAAGTTCTTTCCCTAATTTTCTGTGATCTCTTTTCTTTGCTTCTTCCAGCATTTCTAGGTACTCAGTAAGCTCTTTCGCCTTTGGAAAAGTAATTCCATAAATACGAGTGAGTTGCTTATTTTTCTCGTCTCCTCTCCAATAAGCTCCTGCTACACTCAATAGTTTTACAGCCTTTATTACACCGGTATGCGGAATATGCGGACCTCTACATAAGTCTGTAAAGTTACCCTGCGTGTAAAAAGTAATATTTCCGTCTTCTAATTCATTGATCAACTCTAGCTTGTAAGGATCGTTCTTCTCGGTAAAATAAGCCAAAGCCTCCTGTTTAGAGACTTCTTTTCTTACAAACTGAAGCTTTTGTTTCGCCAATTCTTTCATTTTCTGCTCGACTTTTGCTAAGTCTTTTTCAGAAAAATCATACTCCATGAAATCTACATCGTAGTAAAATCCATTTTCAATTGGTGGTCCTATAGCTAATTTGATACCCGGATAAAATGATTCGAGTGCTTCCGCCATCAAATGGGCAGATGAGTGCCACATGGTTGCCTTTCCCTCTTTGTCATTCCAAGTCAACAAACTCACTGTTGCATCCTCCTGAATAGGTCTTGTTGCATCCCAAATCTCTCCATTTATTTCTGCAGACAACACATTTCTTGCCAACCCTTCACTGATGGACATCGCTACATCCATTGCCGATGCTCCTGCTTCAAACTCCCTGATTGTACCGTCTGGTAGAGTAATTTTTATCATAGTAAATTTTTGTAATGTGCAAATATAGGGATTTGTCAAAAATTTACTCTTTACATGGTGGTGTTTATTTTAAATAAATAGAATTCGTTTTTTCAAATTAAAACCAGGTTTAATTTGCTCGTCCTTCCCCGTTTCGGAATATGCTTATCGATCCCTTTAGTTTAGTTTCGGTTTCCCCTGTTAACCGTTTCGTATAGACTCGAGCTGCATAAAAATAAACTCCATCAATAACTGGCTTTCCTGTTTCTTGGTCTATTCCCTGCCAATTCAACATCGGGTCTGAAGTCCTGAAGACTTCATTACCCCAACGGTTGTAGATAACAAATTCAATACTATCGATGAATTTATAAGGTAAAATAGGTCTAAAAACATCATTTATTCCATCACCATTTGGACTAAATACATTAGGAAGGAAATAAATTGGGCAATTGTCAACGCACACTCTATTACTAGGAATACTCTCGTTATTGTATTGAATTGAATCAAGAGCGGTAACATAGTAGCATCCAGCTATAGACCCCATGTCATTGTGAGTAAGATTCGTATCATTGGGATCATTCACAAATGCAATTTCTGTAAAAGGTCCTTCGGGTGTAGGGGCGAAAAACACTCTGTACCGAGTAACATCATCTGCACAGTCATTATTTGGATTGTTCCAAGAGAGATAATTTAATTCGTCCTCACAACTATTGTCTATGGACAAAACCGGTGGACAAGGTGGCGTGAGGTCAATAGGCTTGTCACACACTTCTTGAGAGAAATTTTCTAATGGAGAGACAATACTTGGATCCGTATACTGACCTATACTTTTTACTTTATAACAATAGGTTGTTCCGTTTTGCAGATTACTATCTGTATAGGTTTGGGCGGCAGTGGTTCCGATTAAGGTAAAAACTCCTCCAATGGAACTCCCTCTGTAAATCTCGTAGGAGCTATTTGTCCAAGGCACATTCTCAGTCCAATTCAACGTTATTCGGTTGTCATTAGGAACAGTAGATAAAAACACAGAGGAAGCAGAATTAGATTCTCCCACCAACAGCGTATCACTTCCCACAATGTGGTACATACTTACCAAATAGTTATTGGGCGTAGATTCTGTATTTACACTTGAATGAACATACATTGTATCACTGGAAGACAATGTTAGGTATATAGGGGAAGAATAAATAAGACTACTCGCTCCAGTCAAACCCGAAGAGTGAAAAATTTTGTATAAATAAGGAGGCGGGTAATTGCTTACGGTATCAATGTCTGAGGCTTTGGCCCACACTATTGAATCAATTCCCAACGAAGCATCTGTAGAATTCACGGTGACGTGAGTAATAATTGGGACGTCTTTTTGGAGTGTCATACAGGCTTGTTCTGAGAGGCAACTTTCATACTCTAACGGATACACAATGGTAACCACATAACAATATTCTTCCCCTACCGCCAAATTAGCAACATCAATAAAACTGGTGTCATTGAGCGAAGTGGTTTGACCAATAAACGTGTAGCCAAGTTCGGTGGCAGAGGCTTGTCCACAACAGCTCGAGGGCGGAGGACTTACTCCTTTTTTTCTATAAACTCTATAACCCACCGCATTGGAACACGAGGATGGGTCCCAGGTAACACTCACATTCCCACTGATGGGCGCGGCTGTTACTCCTGATGGCGGAGGCGCCTTTACGGTAATATTTACTTGTTTATAGTCTGATAAATTTACTTGAACTCCGTTGTCTGTTGCCACAAAGTAGAGCGAAAAAGGAGATTTTCGGATATTAGAGCAGTCTGTGGTCCAAGAAAAATTGGAAGCAACGGGAGAGCTCCCCGAAACAGAAAGGAAATTTCCTGGATTACTCACTCCTGTCAATGGAGCTCCTGTAGCAGTTAGAGTAATAATATCAACCGAATTGGGGTCCGTGGCCAACACAGGAATAGAAATAGAACTTCCGGCTACTACGCACGTATCCGAAATAGATGTTATGACTGGCGGGTCATTATTACACACGGTAACATTAAGTTGAATATCTCTCAATACACTTCCCAATCTTACTCCATTCCGCCATTCGGTTACAAGCACCGCAACATTATACTCACCGAGTCGGTTAGGATTTACCCAGCACATAGTTCCTGTTAAGGGATCAATAGAAATTGTACCACCGAAACTACTGGGGTATTGATACACCGCAGGAGTACTCATCGACAAACAATTTAATCCCAGACAAGGAACCAAACTGTAGGACAAACTATCTCCATCAGGATCAGTGGCTTGAGGATTGTAACAATATCGTTTGTTCACACATGCCAATTCTGGACAGGGGCAGTCATTGAAGATGACCGAATTATTAGGTCCTAAAAAGGGAGAAATAACTATTTCGGTGGCGATACAAAAAGGAAACTGATCCGAATTGGTAGCTCCACCTATGTTCACGATTCCTGCATTTCGGTTGGGATCTTCCATGGTAACTCGAAAGGTTCCGGCACCTGCAAATGTATGATCAATTACGTAATAATTCTTTTGAGCATCGGCAGGCGCCATTGACACCACAGAGGATCTCTGGACTGTATCTTTGGGTGTACCATCTCCCCACCGAATCTCTAACTCTGGTCTGTCGGCAACTGCACTAGATTTTGTACAGGTAGTAATGGTAAATCGATAGGTGTTTCCCGAAAGATGCACATAGGTTATTTCTCCTCCTCTGTTGTGAGTGGAAAACGCTGAAAAAGCGGAGACAAAAAGAAGAAATAGTAAGAAAAATCTCATGTTTTTCGGTTGTGAATATTAAAAGTACGAATAATTCCGTCAATTTGTTCAAAACTGATTTTCAAATTATTGTTAATTTTTCACATATCTAGGCGAACTCTCTAAAAAAGAATTACTAATAAACCTCCTCTCGTCTTTTGTACCAATTTTTTATTATTTTTAGGGACTAGAAACAACCCTGTTAGAATTTTATCGTTTTACAACCAAACAACGAATAAATTATGAAAGCAATTCTCCGACCAACTGTCACCTTGATATTTATACTTTCCACAACTTATGCTAGTTTTTCTCAAACAATTTCGAGAGAGGTGTTGATGGAAGACACTTTACATAGCTTTGATGTTTCTTATAACTTTACTCAAAAGCTTATAGACTCAACAACTATACATTCCACCTCAATCCAAAATCAGCAACTGTTCCGGCAGTTTATAAAAAGTGAAATGAGAGGGTTTTTTATGAGTAATTATTCAAAACTCGTCAATGGAATAATTACCTCCCATGATTTACTAGCTGCTTACGATGACCATTTCAATTCGCTTAAAAATAGTGCTTCGCTGATGAGTAATTTCAATTCGTGGAAAATCCAACATCAACAGCTCAACTCCCACACTCATTCTCACACTTCTGAAGCAGGGAACTGTAACAATGTAGATTTTGAAATAGGTACATGGCAACACTGGTTACCTTATGTGGCTGATGTAAATTTTCCTGGAACAACACATTCAAATTATGCGATTCAAAACTTAACCGCAGGAACCACTGGTACTGGGGTAAATGCTCAGCATACGATTGTAACAGGAGGTGTTGACATGAATGCTCCTGCGATTACAAAATTAAACCCTAGAGGAGGGACTTATTCTTTACAATTGGGTGATGAAGGTGGAGGTTTTGAGGTGAGTAGAGTGATTCACAAAGCAAATATTACTGCAAATAAGCCCTACTTTACTTACGATTTTGCAGTAGTTTTTAATGACCCACCGGGTCACCCAGCAAACGAAGTACCTTTTTTCACAGTAGAATTCCTTGATACCAACAACCTCCCTATTCCTTCTTGTGGAAACTATGATGTAATTTCGCAAACCACTTCATTTTCAAGAGTAGGAACATCTAACTGGAAATACAAGCCTTGGGCAAGAATTACCGTTGATTTATCTACCTACATCGGACAAGAAATTACGGTAGTATTTACCGTAGCAGACTGCGGATATGGTGCTCACGCTGGGAGAGCTTACATTGATGGAAACTGCTTTTTACCAGACATTGAAAAAACCCAAGATTGCAAAGGAATTTATTTGGAGGCTGACTCTGGCTACCTGTCATATCAGTGGTATGGAGGAACGCCAACTGCACTTCTTCCTGGCGATACCAACCAAAGGTTTTATATTCCAGGGCCTGGACTTTATGAAGTGGAATTAATTTCTGAAAACGGATGTACCCTGCTAATTGATACATTAATTAACGATATATACGTAATCCTAAACCAAACGATTACCCAAGTAGATCCTAGTTGTATTGGTGTGAATGATGGATCCATTACAATTAATGCTTACGGAGGCCAAGCTCCCTACACCTACTCTATTGATAATGGAGCGACAACTTCTACCAGCAATACTTTTACGGGACTTGCTCCCGGAACATACACTTGCATAGTGTACGACTCGGGTGGCTGTTCGGACACCGTCACCTACAACCTGACCAATCCGCCCAATATTTTACCTAATCTTATTATTAAGAACGCCACTTGCTTTTCGGTATGCAACGGAGAAGTAGAGGCTGTGCCTACGGGAGGAACTTCCCCTTCTGGAAACTACTTGGTAGAATTTGATAATGTGTTTTCGGTAACCAAAAAAAGAAACAACCTTTGCGCTGGTCCACATACTGTAAAAGTAACAGACGAAAACGGATGCTTTACCATTAATCCTTTCGTCATTACTGAGCCCACTGCCGAAGTGATTGACGCAGTAAATGTATCAGACGAACAATGTTTCAATGCCTGTGATGGTTCTATCACCCTGGTAGATGCTGCAGCTGTAAGATATAGTATTGACAATGGTTCTACTTGGCAAACAAGTAATGTATTTACCAACTTGTGTGCGGCTGCTAGTCCTTACCAAGTAGCTATTGAAACAGCCGATGGCTGCATTGCCAGAAGTGTCGCGGTGATTGGTCAGCCTTTGCCATTGGTTCTTTCTCCCATTCCTGATACTTTTATTTGTTTAAATAAATTTGCTACAATCAATGCGGTTCCGATGGGAGGAACTCCGCCTTACTCCGTTAGCTGGAGCAATGGATCTACGGGTCTTTCAATTTCTGAAAGCCCTTCTACTTCTACTAGATACGTGGCTACAGTTACAGACAATAATGGTTGCACCTACGAGGAAGAATTCAATATAAATTTGCATCCGCAACCTTCTGCTAACTTTACTTTTGACCCAGGACCCGAAACAGATGTATTCAATACCAAAGTTACATTTACAAACACCACAGATTATGGAGCTCCGCTCGATTACGAATGGATAATAAGTGACTTTATGAGAGCCACAACTAGAGATACTTATTTCGAGTTCCCGGCCAACGGAGGAAAGCAATTCATAAACTGCCTTAAGGTAGAAAACCAATACGGATGTAGAGACAGTATTTGCAAACCTTTCTTCATAAAATACGAAGTGCTTTTGTATGCGCCCAATACATTCACTCCAAATGATGATGATGTGAATGAAATATTTCTTCCGATTGTAGAAGGATTGACGGACGAAGAGTACCAATTTATGGTATTCAACCGATGGGGACAAATGATGTTTTCAACCACGAGTAAAACTGAGGGATGGGATGGAACCTACAAAGGACAGGCCGTTGACGAAGATGCTTTTATTTGGAGGGTTGTAGGAATTACCAAGCAAACTGGAGAAGAATACGAAAAGTTCGGTCATATTACCGTGCTGAATAAACGATAAACTTTCTCATTCAAAGTAAAGCCACCAATAAACTTTGGTGGCTTTTTTTTTGGAACGAACTCACCGATTAACAGGTGTGACAAATTCAATGTAAAAAGTTGAGAACTACTTCTCCACAATTTGCTATCTTTGTGCACGTTTTACTTTCACCATGAATCAATACCAAAAAGTCGCGTTTTACACACTCGGATGCAAACTTAACTTCTCTGAAACCTCAACAATTGCCAGGCAACTAGTTGATGCTGGATTTGCTAAAGTTGATTTTCATGAGTCGCCAGACATGTATGTAATTAATACTTGCTCGGTGACGGAGAATGCGGATAAAAAATGTAAGCAATTGGTAAAAAAAGCTCTGAGCTATAACCCAAAGGCATTTGTGGTGATTATTGGTTGCTATGCGCAACTAAAACCAGACGAAATTGCCGCAATACCGGGAGTTGATTTAGTCTTGGGAGCTCAAGAAAAATTTAATCTAACCGACTATCTTGAGTCTACAGAAAAAAAGAAAGTAGCCCACGTGGAGAATAACTCTATCAAAGAAACGAAAGAGTTTGTTCCGGGATTTTCTATGGGCGATCGAACCAGAACTTTTATGAAAATTCAAGATGGATGCGATTATTTCTGCACGTTTTGCACAATTCCCCTTGCCCGAGGAAAAAGTAGAAATGCGAGTATCTCAAAAACAGTGGTGGAGGCAAAAAAAATAGCTCAAACGAAAGTAAAAGAAGTGGTGTTAACTGGAGTAAACATAGGAGACTTTGGTCAAGGTGGAGAGGAAAACTTTTTTGAGCTCATCCAACAACTTGATAAAGTTGAAGGAATTGATAGATTCAGAATTTCATCCATTGAACCCAATCTGCTTTCGACAGAAATTATAGAGTTTGTAAGTAAATCGGACAAATTTGTTCCACACTTTCACATTCCTATGCAAAGTGGGTCGGATGTTCTATTGAAGGCCATGAGAAGAAAATACGACAAAGCGTTGTACCATTCGCGGATCGAAAAAATAAAAGAGCTCATGCCAAATTGCAGTATTGGTGTGGATGTGATCGTTGGTTTCCCGGGAGAAACAGAGGAGATTTTCGAAGAAACTTACTCGTTTTTGCTAGAACTACCTGTGTCTTACCTTCATGTGTTTACTTACTCTGAAAGAGCAAATACCACCGCGATCAAAATGAAAGAAGTTGTTCCCATGTCGGTAAGAAAAGAAAGAAGTAAACGACTGAGAATATTGTCTGAAAAAAAGAAAAAAGCTTTTTATATTCAGAACGAGCAACACACCGAAGAAGTGCTATTTGAAGCCGATCAAGAGCATGGAATAATGAATGGATTTACTTCCAACTATGTGAAAGTAAAAGCTCCATTTAATCCCCTAATTGTGAATCATGTGGTTCCAGTAAAAATGACTGAAGTGGATAGAGATGGATTAATGAAAATCGAATTCATTGAAAAAAGACAATTAACTGAACTAAAACAACTAACAAATTAATATGTATCCAACTCTCTATCATTTTTTTAAAGGTGCCTTAGGTCTAGACATTGAATTCTTAAAGATGATTCCTATGCTGGGATTATGGATCGGAATTGGATTTGTTGCGGCAAATTGGTTTGGATCTCGAGAACTCAAACGAAGAGAAGCGTTGGGTTGGATAAAAACCACAAAAAAAACCATTGTTGTAGGAAAGGGAGCACAACCAATGGACTTACTTATCAATGGAATATTAGGATTTATCATTGGAATGAAACTCATTCCTCTTTTCACCCAAGACGGATTGTTCAATGATTTTGTGGGTTTCTTGTTATCAAGCCAAGGAAATATTTTTGCTGGGATTGTGGGCGGAATTGGAATGGCCTACTGGAAATATTATGAAGTAAACAAAGAAAAACTTGATACACCTGAGGAACGAATAGTGGAAATAAGACCTCACGAACATATGGGAAATGTAACCTTAATAGGAATCGTGGGTGGAATCGGTGGAGCCTTGTTATTTGCTTTTCTAGAGCAACCCGGAAAACTATGGTCGGCATTTATGGCATCGGGAAACATTGGAGATTTAAATGGCGGACTTACTGTGTACGGAGGAGTAATTATTGCTGTTCTTGGAAACATTTATTACTTCAGAAAAAACAAACTCCCTATCTTACAATTTTTGGATGCACTTGGCCCAACTGTCCTGCTTGCTTATGGATTGGGAAGAGTTGGCTGCCAATTGGCTGGAGATGGTGACTGGGGAATTGACAACCTAAACCCAAAACCAAATTGGATGGCATTTTTGCCCGATTGGATGTGGGCTTATGATTACCCAAATAACATCAACAATGAAGGAGTAGAAATGACAACGAGCATTTTCTCGGATTACAATCACCGATTAGAAAACACCGTGTACCCTACACCTTTTTACGAAACGGTCATGAGTTTTATTCTATTTAGTGTCATATGGGCCGTTAGGAAATCAATCAAGTTTTCGGGAATTCTATTTAGCTTGTATGTCTTCTTTACCGGAGCAGAAAGACTTTTGATTGAGCGAATCAGGGTAAATGTAGAATACGGAAATGGATTGACACAAGCAGAAATAATCTCCATTGTATTGCTAATTTCAGGAATTTCCGGAATAGCATTTTTTTATTCAAAAGGCAAAAAACAATCAGCAAATCAGGATTAATAATCTTCTCCCCTGATTAAACAAAATTTGTTACTTTTAAGGATTGACAAAAATCTTGGAGTAATGAAAAACATTTATACCTTACTACTTTCGGTTGGTTTCCTTTGCAGTTACAGCCAATCTACCTTCACCTCTACTAACTATGCCAGTGGGAATTACACACTTCCTATGACAACAGTTTCAACAGGTCTTCTTACTCAAAATTTTGACACAACTGGAGCTAATATTACTTGGGATTACTCTACTCTAGGAATGGATTTTAGTGGAACTCGGTATACAATGTCTCCTTCTTCCTCTGGCTATCAAGCTACATTTATCGCACAATGTATTTTGGCTGGCGGTGGTTTCACTTGTTTATCAAAATGGAATACACTCACCAATATAGGTGTGGTAGATATTGACTCGCTGGATGCTTTTGTTTTTACTCTGTATGACGTCATGACCTTGGCAAAAAAATCTACCAATACTCTTGTAGGAAATGTAAAGGGACTGAAAGTGAAAGACACTAACTCTTTAACGGTTCCGGTAGTAGCAGAATATTCTGAATCCGACACTCTTCTTACTTTTCCATTTACTTATCTCGATTCTGGGAAGAGCTACGGATCTTGGGGATTAGATTTGTTTAGCATCGGTCAAAATATTCAATACAATGTAACTTACTTCAGAAATTGGAAAGTGGAAGGATATGGGACTTTAATCACTCCATATCAAACACATAGCAACGTATTGAAAGTAAAAACAACTCTGGATCAAATAGATTCTGTTGTGTTTTTTGGAACTCCGTTAGGTCTTCCACGTAAGATAGTGGAATACACCTGGTACGATCCAAATTTTGGCCTCCCAGTAATGAGAGCTGAAGGACTTGAAGTACTTGGATTTACCACGATAAACACAATACAATATTATGACACTAGAATTGTAGGAGTGACTGAAAATACCTCGATTGGCAAAACGACCATTTTTCCAAATCCTGCTACGAATGTGGTACATATAAAAACTACCAACGAAGAACCTATGATTTATCAAGTTTTAACTATTCATGGCAAATTACTATTGACTCAAGAAGACTCTTCATCAATTGACGTAAGCAGTTTCCCTGCGGGACTGTATGTGGTAAAAGCATCTACCAGAAACGGAAAAAGCACGAGTACTCACAAATTCATTAAAAACTAAGTTAAATGATTCTTAAATAATAACTCCCTTTCACAATCGTTTCCTAAATTTGGATTTTTAAAACATGATAAAACATTTTCACCCAATCATGAAATACATTTATCTTTTATTTGTCTTTTTTCTTTTTTCGAGCAACACGGCAATAAACAAAGGAGGTATGCGAAAAATTGAGAATATAGCTCACCGCAACGCTGATCCTATCCCGGTAGAAAAAAAAATAATGGCATTTGATTCTTACGTTGAATCTTTGTACGATTGCCTTCAAGAGCCTTCCTTAAACTTTACAATGTTTAAACAAGGAGTAAAAGGATTCTATTCCATGAAAAACAAGCAAGAATTGAGTGATGAAAACCACCTCACCTTGATTGACTTTTCTTTACCAAGCAACGAAGAACGTTTTTTTGTGATTGACCTGAAAGCAAAAAAAATTCTGTACCAAAGCATTATTGCACACGGAAAAAATTCGGGAGGCTTGTATGCCAACAAATTCTCTAATAAATCCGAATCTAGAATGAGTAGTGTTGGATTTTTTATAACAGGAAAAATTTATGATGGAAAATATGATTATTCCATGAAGTTGCACGGAAAAGAATCTACGAATAACAATGTTTTTGATAGAGGTGTAGTGGTTCACTCAGCTGATTACGCCACGGAAGAGTTCTTGAAAAGCAATGGAAATATCCTCGGAAGAAGTTATGGCTGCCCTGCCCTGCCTCACAAAAATTACAAAGAAATCGTGACTACCATTTCCGATGGTTCTTGTTTTTATATTTACCATCCAAACCAAAAATATAGCCGAGATTCCGGCTATTTAAAAGCGAGAAATTTTGCCAATTCTTTTTACTCCGATTTTGAGTAAAAAAGCCTGCTGAGGTAAGACCTCAACTTAGTTTCCTTTTTATAAATATCTCTGTAGAATCGCATGTCTCCTTCAGGAGTTCCCTCACAACAGAAATACCTCAGTGACACGGTGAGCGGGTAATTCAAATCGATTCTTTTTTGTTGTCCAGTTTGAACAAAATTCTCTACAGAATCTTGTGTATAATTGGAGTCTTTTCTTGAGATAAGGTAGGTGGCAAGTTCAAGTGGGTTTTCTATCCTCACACAACCGTGGCTGTATGCCCTAACATCATTTTTAAACAAACTCTTTGAGGGCGTATCGTGCATATAAATACTATGCTCGTTGGTAAAAATAAATTTTACTCTTCCTAGCGCAGTGCCTCCACTTCTGGTTTGAGAAATTCTGTAATTGAAGGAACTTTCGCTTACTTTGCTCCAATCAATGCTATTAGCGTCAATTTTATTTCGCTTATTGTCGTATATCGTGTAGCCCTTTTTGCTCACTAAATTCGAATCTCTTTTTAGTTTGGGCAGAATCTCTTTGCTTGAGATACTCCGGGGAATATGCCAAAATGGATTTAAAATAAGGTAGTCCATTTTTGCCGAAAATGTGGGAGTTTGATTGATTGTTTTTCCCACCACTGCTCTCAATGTTTTTTCTACTTTGTTGTGTTCAATAAATTTTAGTTCATAGGAAGGAATATTTACGTACAAAAGTGAATCTTCCGTTAACTCTTCCCATTTGTATTTTTCTAACGAAGCCAATACAGCTAATTTTCTATCTCTATTACTTTGAGAAAGTGCATAGGCGGAGGCACTTCCAATTCTTCCGTCTGTAGTTAGGTTGTTATCGGCCTGAAAACAGGTTAATGCCTTCATAAACAGGGAATCGTTCTTTGCTTGAGAGGAATCTAAGTAATTATACAACACCAAAGCTTCACGGGCATTTTGGTACGCCAAGGATGAATCTTCTTTCATAGAAGAAACTTTGATTTTGTCTGCCCCAAAATTTTTACCTTCCAAGTAGTTTGTCCAAGAATGCCTGAGTTGTTTGTATTGAACAAATTGAGGTTCGAGGTTTTCGATGGTTTGAGACAACTCGTTGTGATACAATCCATTCTTCATTTTAGTTAAATCTGCTGGAGTGAGCATCTTTATTTTCCATTCGTAATAAACAGAATCCTTGTTTGTATGGTTTAGTAAGCCGTATTTGAGTTGAGAGGCAAAGACCAAGTAGTTTTTTGTAAATAAATAATTTCCTTCGGCCAATAGGTCTAGATTGGCCGTATCCAAAATAAGCTGGCTCTCTATTTCTTGCATTCTGGCAATCTCATAGAAAGAGGAATCCAATCCATAACACAACGCATTAGTTAATTGGGTGAGTAAAAAGTGGGCTTGTTCATTAAGCACTTTTTCTTGGCTCATCCAAGGAAAAGGAAATTGACTATGAATTTCTCTAATTCTTGGAATGATCCCTAGAGAATCTTCGAGAGAATTCTTAGCAAATAGTTTTGTAAATCGGGTGGTAAGCTCCGACAAAAACTCCTGTTCTTTCTGTTTAATACTTTCATTATCAGTTCCTTGATCGGTTTTGCAAGCAAGTAATACACAACTCAACACAAAGAAAAGTAAGAGGTTTTTAGCATTCATACGAGTAAGATAGTTAACTTGCCCCGAAAGTACCAAAAAATCAAGTCTAAACTTCTTTGCCCTATTCTTGTTTAAGGTAATTTAACTTTTACTCCAATGCTGTTCGATGAGAACTAGTAGATTGATGTCTTTCTCTGTAACCGCACCCTCGTCATGCGTAAAAAGTCTTACTCTCACTTTGTTGTAACTATTCTCCCAATCGGGGTGATGATTGACTCTATTTATTTCGGGAACCAACTCCTGCATCCGTTGGATAGCTTTGTCAAACGACTCAAACACAAATGTTTTCTCCATTCCTTTTTCCATTAGTTTCCATCCAGGATAGGTAAGAAGAACTTCCTCTATAGCTTGTTTACTCTTCATCCTTTCACGGTATATGTCCAAAATTGATTCTGATTTGGCGTGGATAGTTTCACTTTTCTCAGGTGGTTTCCCTTGGCAACCTCTAGTTCAATTTCGGAATTTTCGAAATAACCCAACCATTGGTTTAGGTTATTGTCTAACAACAATCCATTAACGGAAAGAATAGTATCTTCCCTTGCCAACCCTGCCTCCCACGCAGCGGAATTCGGAGCAATGTGCATCACCACCGCTTTGTTCATCTCTTCTGGTTTTAGTAGTATTCCAAATCTCTCGGTAGCGAGCTCAGAGGGACTTTTGGTAAATTGGAATCCTCGATGAGCAAAACATTTGGATAATTCTCCTGTAAAATCTTTGGTTCCCCAGATATAATCTTCAAAAAAACTCTTGAATGACACACCACTCAATCGCTCAATGATGGAGCGATAATCACTTTCTGTGTATCCCGTAGATGTTTTTCCAAATTGTTCGTACAATTCGGTCATGACATCATGCAAAGTATATTGGTTGTCGGTTGCCTGTCTTATGTTGGTATCAATCATAAAAGAAATAAGCGCTCCCTCAATGTAAATAGAACTTTTTCTGTCTGGAGCACCCAGTGAGTAGCCGTCAAGCCAAGTATCGAAGGATGAGTCTGCTACAGACTTATTTAATCTTCCTCCGTTAGTATAATGTCTTCGTAAGTATTGATTCAGTTCATTTTCGTAGTCCTTTTTATTGAAAACTCCCGACTCGAAGAGCATGAGATCTCCCATGTAAGTCGTTACTCCTTCTGCTACATACCCCAATTTTGAGTAATTCTCTTGGGTGTAATCATACGGATTCATTTCAGCAGGCCGAATTGATTTTATGTTCCATGCGTGATACAATTCATGAGAACTTACCCCCAATAAATCCACATACCGTTCATTCATAACTTCATAACTAGGGCCTAATACAATCACTGTGGAAGAAGTATGTTCCACACCGTGATATGCCTTATTAGGATGAATAATATTGATGAAATGATACTGATTGGAAGGAAATCCTCCGAATTGTTGGATTTGATAATCGGTGAATTGTTTAAAATCCTTTATCACTTTCGTCCATTCTGGCTTACATTCGCCATAAAACCAAATAGTTACTGCTACTCCATGACTTTCGTAGTGTTGAGATTGTAACTGACTGCTTACCAAAAACGGAGTGTCTGCAAGTTCATGAAAATTGCGTGTGGTTATTTTTCCTGACTCAAACGGAACTCCACAAGCAATTTTTTCATGTTTTCCAACCGGAATCTCCACCGTGCAAGTCATATCGATTTCTTCTGGAACATAGAGGAAACAATTTACAGGATTTACATACAATACATGTTCCCCCAAATAAGTAGAACCGGCATTAAAATCAATGGAATAGTAGGAGTATGTCACTCGAATGAGGTCTGCTTGCTGAGTATCTAACTTCCAACAATCCTTTGAGGTCTTTTGGTAACTTACCTTCTCTCCTTTCTCATTCAACACCTCAAAATGTTGAATATTTTTGGCAAAATTACCTAACTCATACCTCCCTGGACGCCAAGCAGGAAGTTGAAGATATGTTTCTCCTTTTGGAGTAGTTACCTCCAATGTGATGGACAAGTAATGTTGATCTTTACGAGAAGTATCGATGATATAGTTCATGATTAGTTAGATTGGGTGGTGAATTCGTTCATCCATTTGGATTTTATTTTCAACAGCTGTTCGAGAACATCTCTTACCGCTCCATTTCCTCCCTTTTTGTGAGACACATAATCGGCAATTCCCAAAATTTCATTACACGCATCTTTGGGACAGGCAGAAATACCCACTTCTTGCATAACCTCATAATCAGGGATATCGTCTCCCATGTACAAGGCTTGTTCTTTGGTCAATGAATACTTTTTGAGTAGCGAGTTGAGCACTTCCACTTTATTCTTTACAGATAGATGAATTTCCTTTACATCCAAAAACTCTAGTCGTTTTCTCATGCTCTCGGAGCTACCTCCCGAAATAACAAAGACCAACACATCAGAGTTAGCCGCTTTTTTTATTGCATACCCATCGCGTGTGCTCATATTTCTTAAAAATTCGCCCGATGGGTGCATAATTACCTTTCCGTCAGTGATAACTCCATCAATGTCTAAAAATACTGCTTGTATGAGGTGCAGGTTTTGTTTGTAGCTCGGTTTTTCCATGAGATCTTTTGTTAATGTTCGAATTTACGCAATATAAAAAATCTAACGGACTTTTTACCTGATGAAATAGGGTGGTAGAAACACAAGAATAAAGTTGTTGAGTGTTAATACTATTGTGACTCAACTATTCCTGAATGACTCGAATATCAGTCTCGTTTTCGAGCACATGAGTAGCAAAACTGTGGGACAAAGAACGTGGGACAACCACTATCTTAATATTTTCTTTTTTAGGGTTGTGGGCTACTATTTTTCTGATACTACTTGTGGAAAATTTAACGCCCTTTGCTCCTTCAATCAAGTAATCTTTAATTCTAAACTTGATAAATTAAAGTTTTAAGGCGCTAATAAATAGTTCTTGAAAAGAAGAAAAATACTTTTTTTACACAATGTGATAGGCTAAATCAATTATCTCATTGTTTTTCAATAAAGTCATATCACGTTCTATGATTACAAAATAAAATAACTTGAAGAATCTCACGTAAACAGCCATTGTATTGTTTGATTTCAAGAAGTTTGCCAAAGTTATCAATATTAGTTGTTCTTGTTCAGATTGTTAGCTACTATAAGAAATAAAATACATAAGAAAGTTTTGCGCCTCTTTCCTTAATCAGCTGATTGTTAATTTTGAAGAATTTAATCTGTATTGCTGTTAATAAAAATAAGTTACCTGAATTAAGTCAGTATATAAAATAACGAACCCTACACTGTTCTAGATTATACAAATTACTATTTGAAATTATATGGCAAGGAATAGGATAATTAGGCTATTCATTCTAACAAATTCTCGGACGTAACGTTTACCTCCAATTTGGTGCGATAATCAGCACCTTGCATTTCGAGCAACAAAACCTACCTCTTACATGAAAATTATTGACAAATAGTGCGTTAACGGAATTAATGGGTAACTTCCGGATAACAACAAGTTATGCA
>Ga0181558_10001260_pt1 | contig 24397 bp, 23 predicted proteins | sample 011ome_22_FD_133754 | JGI IMG/M metagenome (GOLD analysis project Ga0181558, IMG submission 133754) | Coastal salt marsh microbial communities from the Groves Creek Marsh, Skidaway Island, Georgia - 011507BT metaG (megahit assembly) | ecosystem: Environmental > Aquatic > Marine > Intertidal...
AGCCTTGCTTTCATTAGAAAGCGCTGATGTTGTGATCAAAACAGAAGTAGCTTCAAACTCAGCCATGACAAGTTTGATTCTTGGACATTCATTCATAGAAGGTGAAGATGCACTCACTATATCTGTGAGTGACAATCACTATATCACTGCTTTGGACCTTTCAACCATAGAGAAGGTTAAAACCATTTTTATCGATAACAATACATCATTGAGTAGTATTGTCGGCCCTGGGGCTAGTAATCTCGCTGAGCCATTAGCAACAATCAGTTTGACCATTACAAACAACGCTTTTGAAGGGACATATAAGCCTGCTGTTGCAGCAACCGAAACAACTCCCTACAGTGCTGCTACAGGAAGTGCCACAGTGGTGGATGCATTTAGACCGCTCATTGATGGCTATTTGGAACAAACCAGAACTGCTGCTGTTTCCTTCACCATTTATATAGATGATCTCGATACAGATGCCGACGGAGAATTTGACGATGGAAATATCGAAACCATATTAGATGCTGACACGGCTGCACAAGCGGGTCCTGATGGTATTGGAGGCAATGATGATGACCAGTCAAATGGTGGTAAAATTGATATTTTAGCTGAGCTAAATATTTTCTAATATTTGACAGCATATCAATCAAAAATTAACCCCCTCAAGTAGGGGGTTTTTATTTGAATCAAAATTGTATTTTACATAATATTAATTATAGAACAAATGATTAAAAATTGAGTAAAAGGGTCAGTCAGTCACAAAAAAACCTTTTAACAAGGCCAAAGCACTAATTCCAACCAATGGAATGACACCATATTGAATGAGATTTTCAAAAAGAACATTTTCTTTTAAGGGGGAATAAACATAAACAATCAACAAAATTCTACCAATGATATGAATCCATCGGAAAAGTTTTCTTTTTTGTCGTGCTTTCATTTTGAAAAACTCGAATAAAATCTAATGCATTTGTGTCGGGGACCTAAAGCTTGATACCAAGACCTATTTTAAATACCCAATAAGAAGACTCACCGATGTCCAACCAGCCGATTTCTCCCATCAGTCCAACATTATTGGTAAAGGCATATCGGCTTCCCAAATGCACTTCACTGCTATAGTTATTGGCATCCAAACCAAAATCAATTGGTTCTTGATTGATGTCCAGATCCAAATGGTTCAATCCAAAATCCAATCCGGTATAAACGCTCCATGGATCGGTATTGACCATATAATAGTTGACCCGAAGTCCATAGCCCATCATGGAGAGTTTGTTCTTGATTTTGGTGGATTGATCAACTTCAGAAATTTTAAAATAGCCATAATAGGCTCCAAGAGAGAATACCTCGCTTATTGGATATTCCACCAAAGCATGGATTTGATAATCGTTTCCTGTACTTAGATTAACATTGACTCGTCTGGGTTCACGTTATACTCAAGCACTCAAAGATGTTGATCTTTCAAAAACAATTTTTTTTGGCACCTCAAAAGACGAAGCGGTAGGGCGTTGGACTGAAAAAGAGATGGATTTTCTAAAAAGCAAATCGACAAAATATTTTTACAATCCTGGAAGCCACAGTTTTATTTTCGGATACGACAACATGAAAAATCTAGTTTCGCAACTGATATTGCTTGATAAATCAGAATGAGAATCAATCCAGTAAACTTTCTCCATTTAGGTCTGTGGTAAGCACACTGCTCATGTAATCAAAAAAGGGACGAATGTTTTGAAAATGTGTGTCGATAAGCTCAATAAAATTAGGAGCAAAGACTTCTTGATCCGAAAAGTTTTTGACAAAAACGTATTGTTTCTTTTTAATCAAATCAATATTGGGATGTTCTTTGGAAAAACCCTTAGGGGCGGTTTTGACTTCATCTCCTGAGAGACTCCCCCAATATTTTTTAAAGCCAGCGTCAGCCATAATTGTTCTTAGTTCATCGCCATCCAATTCCATTTCTTTGCGAATGCGAAAAAGATCTTCTGGATTCGGTGCCCAAAAACCCACTCCCAAAAAACTGTTTTCAGGTTCTAAATGAATATAATAACCCCCTCTAAGGGCAGGTTTTTCACGATGAAAAGCAATGCCAAAATGATTTTTATAAGGCATTTTGTTCTTGGAAAAACGAACATCACGATAGATCCGAAACATCTTGGCTTTTTCGATCTTGTCGTAGTTTTGTATTTTTTCCTCTACAGCCTTCATAAACAGCTTTACCTCGGCCTCCAAGGTTTTAAATTCAGCCTTATTGTCGAGAAACCAATCTCGGTTGTTGTTTTCCTTGAGTTTGGAAAAAAATGAAAATAGTTCTGGATTTATGGTAAGCATCTTAAAGTTTTTATTCTGAAATCCAAGATAAAATCTTTTCCTCTAATATACTCAAAGGTATAGCGCCATCCTCTAAAACCTTTCTATGGAAAGTTCTGATATCAAAGCGCTCCCCCATTTTTTCTTCGGCCAAGTTACGAAGCTCACGAATTTTCATCTGTCCTATTTTATAGGAAAGCGCCTGGGCAGGATTGGCCATATAGCGCTCGATTTCAGCAGTGAGTTTGGCTTCTGAGTCTCCTTCGTTTTCCAATGAATAGGCAATGGATTGCTCTCTGGTCCAGCCTTTGGCATGCAAACCAGTGTCCACCACCAATCGGATGGCACGATGCATTTCCATATTAAGCATTCCAAAATATTGATAAGGATCCTCATACAGTCCAAGTTCCATTCCCAAAGACTCAGTATAGAGGGCCCACCCCTCAGAAAAAGCACTGTAAAATGAATTCTTTCGGAAGTTGGGTAGGTTTTGATTCTCCTGTTGTATTGAAATTTGAAAATGATGACCCGGTATGGCTTCGTGCAAGAACAAGGCTTCATTGTCAAAAACGTTGTATTGCTGTACATTGGGGATGGGAATATAAAAAATACCTGGCCTCGTGGCGTCTAATGAACCTCTGTTGTAATGAGCAGCTGCAGACTTTTCCCGAAAAGCCTCCACCCTTCTTATTTCAAAAGGGGTTTTGGGTTGAAGATCAAACAATTGATCCACATAGGGTTTCATCTTCTCATACATTACATTGAAGTTCTCAATCACCTGTTCTGGGCTGTCGAAAGGCATTAATTCTTTGGAACTTCGAACGTGTTCAAAAAATTCCAGTAGTGTCCCTTTAAATCCCACTTCTTCCATGACCTTTTTCATTTCTCCACGAATGCGCGCCACTTCTTTCAGACCAAGTTGATGGATTTCATTTGCCGACATGTCCGTAGTGGTATACACTTGAATCGCATGCTTGTAATACGCTTCTCCATCGGGAAACGAGGCATAGCCACTGGTTTCTCTCCCGGCTTCATAATAAGGCCCAGCCATAAAATCGTGAAGTTTTTGGTAGGCCGGAATGATTTTATCTCCGATCATCCGTTCATAGGCAGCTGTCAATTCCATTTTTTCTTCCTGTATTAATCCATCGGGCAGGTTTTTGATGGGATTGTAGAACAAGTGAGAGCTTACCTCCAACCCTGTCATCGCTGCCAATTGAGGGATTACTTTTTCAATGAGGGATTTCGGCAAAACATAACCTTTTTCCATCCCCAGTTTCATTTTTTCTTCTGCACTGGACATCCATTGTAAATATCCTTCCAAGCGGATCAGCCAATTCCAATAATCTTGGGCTGTAACAAAAGGCTGTGCTCCTTTTCCAGAGGCCAATTGACCTATGGTCAAATGAAACGTCCACATTTGATCAATGGGCATCAAATCTTTGTAAAAAGTCGTGCCTTTCAACTCCAATTCTAAATCACGGATAAGAATTTTCTTACTCATTAGCTCATCAGGACTCAAATATTGGTCTTCATAATGAAAGAGGCTATCGATGTAGGAGCTCAAAAATTCTCTTTCTTTGGCCTTAAACGCATCTGATAAAAAATCAGGAAGAGTATCATTGTAGCGGTCGTCCCCCATAAAGGTTGCGTTGATGCGATACAACTCCAATGAGCCTTGGAAGTAATTTTCCAAAAGCTGATCAAAGCTTTTCCGATGTTTCTCTTGATAGAAGAAATTACAGGCAGTAAGAACGCACAGGATTAGAATAAGAGGTGTGTTTTTCATTTTAAAAACTTTTGATATTTAGAAAATTACAAAAATAATACCTACCAAAAATGGAAAAGGTGACTCAGCGTTTTCTTTGTTTTAAAAGGGCCAAAATATCCTCCAGTGACTTCCCTTTAGATTTCAACAAAATGAGGTAGTGAAAAAATAGGTCGGCGGCCTCCTCCATAAACAAGGCTTCATTACCATCAACAGCCTCTATAACAGTTTCTACGGCTTCCTCCCCTACTTTTTGGGCTATTTTATTCCCCCCCTTTTCAAAGAGGCTACTCACATAGCTGTCTTGGGAGGGGTTTTGCTGACGATCATCAATTATCGCCTCCAGATCCCTAACGAAACTCAATCCAGAGGTGTTCTTTTCCCCCCAACAAGTATCCGTTCCTTTGTGACAAGTGGGGCCTACTGGTGTGGCCCTAACCAAAAGGGTGTCTTGATCACAGTCGACCTTAATGGATTTGAATTCCAAAAAATTACCACTTTCCTCTCCCTTGGTCCATAACCTTTGTTTACTTCTACTGTAAAAAGTGACCCTTCCAGTGGACTGGGTTTTTTCTAAAGCGGCTTCGTTCATATAGCCCAGCATCAATACATTTAGGGTTTGGGCGTCCTGAATGATAGCTGGCAAAAGGCCATCGGTGTTTTTATTAAAATCAGCGGTTTTCATTTACAATTCTTGTTGCGATGTTATTATTTTTTAAAATCTCTTTCAATTTTGGGATGGCAATTTCACCAAAGTGAAAAACACTTGCAGCCAAGGCGGCATCGGCTTTTCCTTTTTTAAAAGCCTCCACAAAGTGGTGCGTATCTCCTGCCCCTCCAGAAGCTATAATCGGAATATTAACCGTTTCTGATAATTCAGCCAAGGCAGCATTCGCAAATCCGTTTTTGGTTCCATCGTGATCCATTGAGGTAAAAAGGATTTCTCCTGCACCGCGAATTTCGGCTTCTCTTGCCCATTCGAATAGTTCTATGGGTGTGGGCACCTTCCCTCCTACCAAATGCACCCGCCAATGATCTTGAATTTTTTTGGCATCAATGGCCACCACAACACACTGACTCCCAAAAGAATCAGCCAATTCATTGATCAATTCCGGACGGCGGACGGCGGCAGAGTTGATCGATACTTTATCCGCACCGTTTCTCAATAATATTTTGGCATCCTCTACGCTGCTGATCCCTCCTCCTACGGTAAAAGGAATGTCCAAGGCCGCAGCAACCTTTAAAACCAAATCGGCCAGCGTTTTACGCTTCTGTTCTGTTGCTGAAATATCCAAAAACACCAATTCATCTGCCCCTTCATCTGTGTATCGTGTGGCCAGTTCTACAGGATCACCAGCGTCGCGTAAATCCACAAAATTGACCCCTTTTACGGTTCTTCCGTCTTTGATGTCCAGACAAGGAATGATTCTCTTGGTTAACATCGGTTAACTGTTTTTTAAAATATACGTTTCTAAGTCTTTCAAGCGGATCTTTTTTTCATAAATCGCCTTGCCTATAATGACACCCTCACACCCCAATTCGACCAATCGGGGCAATTCGGCCAAATCGGAAATTCCCCCCGAGGCAATGAGCTTTATTCCAGAACAGGCCTGTATTAGGGATTGATACAGTTCAAAAGCAGGCCCTTCCATCATACCGTCTTTGCTAATGTCAGTGCAAATTGCATATCGAACGCCTTCTTCTTGATATTTTTCAATGAAAGGAATTAATTCTTGATCTGAGGTTTCTGTCCAGCCACTGATGGCGATGCATTCGTCTTTGACATCGGCTCCCAAAATGATCTTTTCACCTCCATAACGGCTCAACCAAGCCTTAAAAGTATGCGGTTGTTTCACTGCAATACTCCCCCCTGTAATTTGTTGTGCCCCGCATTCAAAAGCAATCTTCAGATCCTCGTCGGATTTTAACCCGCCTCCAAAATCTATTTTTAAACGCGTATGGGTCGCCAGTTTTTCCAAAACTTTATGGTTGACAATGCTCTTGGCCTTTGCACCGTCCAAGTCCACTAGGTGCAAGTATGACACGCCAATTCCCTCAAAAGCCTTGGCGACCTCTAATGGATCCTCGTTATAGGTTATTTGGGTGGTGTAATCTCCCTTAGTGAGTCGAACACACTTTCCATCAATAAGGTCTATGGCTGGGATAATTCTCATGCTAAATTTTTAAAAAATTTTCTAAAAGTCGCAAACCATCCTTACTGCTTTTTTCTGGGTGAAATTGCACCCCAAAAAAATTATCTTTTTGAACTGCTACACTATAGGTGCCTGCGTAATCGCTTTTGGCAATTGTGGCTGCCGTTAATGGCACAAAATAACTGTGAACAAGGTACATATAACAATCTTGGGAAATGCCGTCAAATAGGCCTTCCGATGCATGTTGAACCCGATTCCATCCCATTTGGGGTACTTTTACCGTATTGGGAAATCGTTTGACGGTCTCTTGAAGTATACCCAGGGCTGTAGTGTTCCCCTCTTCGGTTTTTTCAAACAGCAATTGCATCCCCAAGCAAATGCCTAAAACAGGCTGTTTGAGTTGAGGGATCAAGCGATCTAGGCCTTTGGATTTTAATTTCTCCATGGCACTAGAGGCCTCCCCTTGACCTGGAAAAATCACCTTCCCTGCAGCGGAAATTAGTTCGGTGTCGTGGGTAATTTGAGCCACCACACCCAAGCGTTCCAGTGCAAACTGGAGGCTTTTCACATTCCCAGCATCATAATCGACAATTACCGTTTTCATTTTATAAAGTTCCTTTGGTTGAAGGCAAAGTCATATGGTTGATATCTTTTTTGATCGCCATTTTAATGGCTTTGGCAAAGGCTTTAAAAATTGATTCGATCTTATGGTGTTCATTGCTACCCTCTGCTTTGATGTTGATGTTGGCTTTTGCACCATCAGCAAAGGATTTAAAAAAGTGGTAAAACATTTCTGTAGGCATTTGCCCAATCATCTCTCTTTTGAATTCCGTTTCCCAAACCAACCAACTTCTGCCACCAAAATCAAGCGCTACTTGGGCCAATGCATCGTCCATCGGCAGTGTAAACCCATAGCGTTCAATCCCTTTTTTATCCCCCAAAGCGCGGGCAAACGACTCCCCCAAAGCAATAGCGGTGTCTTCGATGGTGTGGTGTTCGTCAACATCCAAATCTCCTTGGGTCTGGATGAACAAATCAACACCTCCATGGCGCGCTAACTGATCCAGCATGTGGTCAAAAAATGAAATCCCCGTATTGATTTCACTTTTTCCTGAGCCGTCCAGATTCAAATCGACAGAGATTTGTGTTTCTTTGGTGTTCCGCTCATAACGAACTGCCCGTTCTTTTAACAATAACATTTGGTAGATCTCCTCCCAGCTTTGGGTACGGATGGCAATGGTTCCACCCAAATCGTTATCACTTACTTCATCGGCCCCCAAATCTGGATAATTGTCTATAAAAATGCCTTTAGCGCCCAAATTTTTGGCCAATTGCATGTCTGTCAATCGATCTCCTATGACAAAGGAATTGGCTAAATCGTATTGGGGGTTATTCATGTAAGCGGTCAACATTCCTGTTCCAGGTTTGCGGGTATCGGCCCCCTCCTCTGGAAAGGTTCTGTCAATAAAGATTTCCGAAAAGACAATACCTTCGTTTTCAAAAGACTTGACCAAGTGATTCTGGTAGGGCCAAAATTCTTCCTCTGGAAAACTATCGGTTCCCAATCCATCTTGATTGGTGACCATAACCAACTCATAGTTCAATGCTCGGACAATACTGCCCAAGTATCTGAATACTTGGGGATAGAAAACCAATTTTTCAAAGGCATCTACCTGGTAATCTCCAGGCTCTAGCGTCAATGTGCCGTCCCGGTCTATGAACAATACTTTCTTCATTGATCTATGGATTTACATACATTCATAAATTTAATATTTTCTTGGGGAGTTCCTATGGTAACCCGAAGGCAGTTCTCACATCCGATGAGTGAGGATCGATTTCGAACTACGATGTCATTTTCAATCAGTTGACTGTATCGCTTGTTGGCATCGTCCACTTGAATTAAAAGAAAATTGGCATTACTTGGGAAAATTTTCCTAACAAAATTGAAATTCAACAACGCCTTTTCCATATTTTGACGCTCAGCAATCAATTCTTTAACCTGTTGCTCAACTGCCTTTTTTTGTTTCAATGAAGCCATTGCAGCTTTTTGAGTCAATATATTGATGTTGTAGGGGGGCTTAATTTTATTTAAATAGCTAATGATTAAAGGATCAGCAAAGCCAATCCCCAAGCGAATCCCAGCCAATCCATAAGCTTTTGAAAAGGTTTGGCAAATCATCAGTTTGGGATAGGCATCAAGAAGGCTTAATGCGCTGGTTTGTTCTGCGAAATCGACATAGGCTTCATCCACTACTACCAAGCCCTTAAAACGCTTTAAAAGGGCTTCAATTTGACTCAATGGAATGGAGTTTCCCGTCGGATTGTTTGGGCTACAAACAAAAATCACCTTGGTTTTTTTATCAACCTTTGCTGTAATGGCCTCCAAATCCAATTCAAAGTCTGTATTGAGGGAGACAGCGTGGGCTCTGATATTATTGAGCTGGGCCAAAACCCCATACATTCCATAGGTAGGTGGCAATAGGATGACTTCATCTTGTCCAGGCTCGCAAAATGCACGAAAAATCAAGTCCAAGACCTCGTCACTGCCATTGCCCAATAAAATTTGGTCAGGCTTGACCCCTTTAATTTCAGACAAAGCTGTTTTTAATTTACGCTGTAAGGGATCAGGATAGCGGTTGACTTCACTTTCAAAAGGGTTTTCGTTGGCATCCAAAAAGGTCTTTTGTGCTTCAAAATCCTCAAAATCATCTCTGGCCGAACGATAGGCAGCCATCTCCCTAACCATGGGTCTCAGAAGTCGTATTATTGCTGAATCATTCATTATCAAGCTTTTTAAGTCTTATTGAAACGGCATTTTTATGGGCTTGTAAACCTTCAGCACTTGCCATTTCTTCAATCACAGGCCCAAGATCTTGTAATCCCTGAGCTGTAATTTTTTGATAGGTAATGGCTTTTAAAAAACTATCCAAGTTCACCCCGCTGTATTGTCTTACATAGCCGTTGGTCGGCAAAGTATGGTTGGTTCCGGAGGCATAATCTCCTGCACTTTCTGGGGTATAATTTCCAATAAAGACAGAACCGGCGTGTTTGATCTGATTGACAAAGTCTTCTTCGTTTTCCAAACAAACGATCAAATGCTCTGCCCCATAAAAATTGGTAAATGCCAAAGCTTCCTCCTGCTGATCAAAATAGATGATTTTGGAGTTATTAAGAGCCTTTCGAGCGGTATCTTCTCGTTCCAAAACGGAAATTTGCCTTTCTATTTCCTCGGCTACATCATCGATCATCTCCCGATCTGTAGTAACCAAAAGCACTTGACTGTCGGGGCCATGCTCCGCTTGAGATAAAAGATCCGAAGCGACAAAAGCAGCATTGGCACTGGAATCGGCTACCACCATCAACTCGCTAGGTCCTGCAGGCATATCGATGGATACTTGATATTGGGTCGCCAACTGCTTGGCTACAGTTACATATTGGTTTCCAGGGCCAAAAAGTTTATCTACTTTGGGCAGGCTGGCTGTTCCCAATGTCATTCCAGCAATGGCTTGCATCCCACCCAACTTAAATATTTTATCGACTCCACAAAGGTTTGCTGTATAAAGTATTACATCAGGTAACTCACCATTACTATCTGGTGGTGAGCACAATAAAACATGACTACATCCTGCAACTTGAGCAGGAATGGCCAACATCAGAATCGTGGAAAATAAGGGTGCAGATCCTCCGGGAATGTACAAGCCTACTTTTTCTATGGGCAATTTTTTTTGCCAACAATTGACCCCTTTTTGGGTCTCAACTTTGACTTCATTGGTTTTTTGAGCCTTGTGAAAGCGGTAAATGTTTTCTTTCGCTTTTTGGATGGCCAACTTTAATTTCTCGGGTACACGAGCTTTGGCCAGCTCAATTTCTTCATCAGTAACAGAGAAATCATCCAATTTGACTTTATCAAATTTCTCGGTATAATACATCAATGCTTTATCTCCCATCTGAGCAACCTCATCAAAGACTTCCTTGGCCAGAGGCTCTAAGGAAGCATAGGAGGCAGAGCCCCTTTGGGTCAAAGTCTCCCATTGGTCGGGCTTGGGATTGGTATAAACTTGCATCACAAAACCATTTTTTCGATAGGACAAACCAAAATGTCTTCTGCCCCTGCAGCTTTCAACGCATCTATGACTTCCCAAAAAGAGGATTCGTCAATTACCGAGTGGAGAGAAGACCAACCTTCTTTGGCCAAAGGCAATACGGTAGGGCTTTTCAGTACTGGTAAGATATTGCTTATCAGATCAATTTTATCATTGGGGGTATTCATTAAAATGTATTTTGATTTTTTAGCGCGTATTACAGTTCCCAAACGAAAAAGTAATTTCTCAACAATTTGCTTTTTCTCTAAAGGTAGGCTTGGTGATTGTACCAAGACCGCTTGGGATTCAAGAATTTTAACAACTTCCTTGAGGTTGTTCTTAAAAAGTGTACTGCCACTGGAAACGATATCACAAATGGCATCAGCCAATCCAATATTGGGGGCAATCTCTACTGAACCATTGATGATGTGCAAATCGGCGGTAATCCCGTTGGCTTCCAAAAATTGATTAACGGTATTGGGATAAGAAGTGGCAATGCGTTTTCCTTCCAATTCACTCACCCCTCCAAAAGAAGTTTCCTTGGGGACTGCAATTGATACCCGACATTTCGAAAAACCAAGCTTTTCCAAAACGACCAAGTCTTTTCCTTTTTCATGGATCAAATTTTCACCGATGATGGCCAAATCCACTACCCCATCCCTAAGGTATTGTGGGATATCACCATTTCTGAGGTAAAGCACCTCCATTGGAAAATTCCTAGCGGAAGCCTTCAGCTGGTCTTTCCCATTGTCAATGGAAATACCACACTTTTTGAGCATGATCAGAGACTCTTCATTGAGCCTCCCTGATTTTTGAATCGCAATTTTTATCATTGTAAATATATTTATAAAAAAACCCGTTTGAAATCAAACGGGTTTTAAGTATGGTCAATACACTAACATTACCACATTTGATGGGTCATAGATGCATGTATATGATGATTCGTATTTTTCACAAAGCAAATATAGTACTTTTTTCAACGAGAAATCAAATCTATTTTATTGACCTCCGAGAATTATGGGCATGCCATCCTCTCCACTGCCAATAACAATGACCTTGGCATTGGCGGAAGTCGCTAACTCTTTGGTGGCTTCAATCCCCTTTTCTTTTAAAATCATATTGGTAATGGAAGCACTTAGAATCCTGTTAGCAGCAGCCTTACCCTCTGCATCAATTCTTTGTTTTTCGGCTTCTTGCTTCGCCTTTTCAATTCGGAATTCATACTCTAGGGCTTCTTGCTCTTGGATTAATTTTCTTTCGATACCTTCCTTGATGGCCAAGGGCAAGGAAACATCTCTTACCAAAACCGCATTGAGTTGAATGTGTTGATTTTCAACAACCTTTTGAGTTTCCTCATAGATTTCATTCTGAATGGCGTCTCTTTTGGTAGAGTACAATTGTTCGGGCGTATATCGTCCTACCACACTTCGCGCAACTGCACGGATTTGCGGAATGAGAACAATATTAACATAATTCTCGCCTTTGGTTTGGTGTAACAAACCCAATTCGTTATATACCGGTTGGTACAATACAGAGACATCGAGGGAAATTTCCAAACCGTTGGAAGACAAAACTTGCATATTCCCTTCAAAGAATTCTTGTTGTTTTACATTATAAATATAAACCTTGTTCCAAGGCGCAATAACATGAAATCCTTCTGATAATGGAGGTTTGTCAGTGACAACTCCACCGCCAAAAGTTTTGAACAATACGCCTGCCTCTCCATAGCCAATATTGATAGACGATTTGGAGACAAAAATGATCAGCACAAAGGCCAATAGAATGATAGGTAATCCAATTTTGGGTAATTTTTGCATAATATTATTGTTTTAGGTTAACATGCCTCCATCGACTTGGAGTACTTGTCCAGTTATATAGTTTGATAAATCTGAAGCTAAAAAAACGCAGGCATTAGCAACATCCTCAGGGGTTCCCCCTCTTTTGAGAGGAATACCTTCCCTCCACTTTTGGACCACGTCCTCTGAGAGTTTTTCTGTCATTTCCGTTTCGATAAATCCAGGAGCAATTACATTACTTCTGATGTTTCTCGATCCCAACTCCAAGGCAATTGCTTTGGAAAAACCTATGATACCGGCTTTTGAGGCGGCATAATTGGATTGTCCCGCGTTACCTTTGATTCCCACAACAGAACTCATATGTATCAGAGAACCATGCCTTTGTTTGAGGAAGCTTCGTTGAATGGCTTTGGTCATATTGAAAACCGATTTCAGATTGACCTCAATGACTTGATCAAAGTCGTCCTCTCCGATACGCATCAAAAGGTTGTCCTTAGTGATGCCCGCATTATTGACAAGGATATCGACGGTTTCAAATTCTTTGATGACTTCATCTACCAATTGTTGGGCTTGATCAAAATCTGCGGCATTGCTTTGGTAGGATTTTGCTTTGATCCCTATTGAATTGAGTTCTTTTTCCAAGTTCTGAGCCGCTTCGGTCGAGCTGCTGTAGGTAAAAGCTACATTGCAACCATTACGGGCAAAAGCGAGTGCAATACCCCTACCGATTCCCCTAGTGGCACCAGTTATGATTGCGGTTTTGTTTTCCAATAGTTTACTCATAAATAAATTATGATAAGACTTGAGCTACTTTTCTTCCAATATCGGCTGGGGAGTCAACGATGTGAATGCCACATGAACTCATGATTCTTTTTTTGGCTTGAGCGGTATCATCTGCACCGCCAACAATGGCACCAGCATGTCCCATGGTTCTTCCTTTGGGAGCGGTTTCTCCCGCGATAAAGCCAATGACTGGCTTGGCATTGCCATTTTCCTTAATCCATAAAGCAGCATCCGATTCCAATTGTCCTCCAATTTCACCAATGACAACAATAGCCTCTGTTTCGGGGTCGTTCATGAACAACTCCACTGCATCTCTGGTAGTGGTTCCAATGATGGGATCTCCCCCTATACCTATGGCTGTACTGATTCCCAGCCCTACTTTGACTACCTGATCGGCAGCTTCATAGGTGAGTGTTCCCGATTTGGAAACAATTCCAACTTTGCCTTTTTTGAAAACGAATCCAGGCATGATACCGACTTTCGCTTCTTCCGGGGTGATCACACCAGGGCAATTCGGACCGATAAGCGTACAATTTCTTTTCTTGATGTAATCAGATACTTTGGTCATATCGGCAACAGGTATTCCTTCAGTAATGGCAATGATCACCTTGATTCCAGCTTCGGCAGCTTCCATGATGGCATCGGCGGCAAATGCAGGAGGAACAAAAATAATAGAAGTGTCTGCATTTTCCTCTTTAACAGCTTGGGCTACAGAATTAAAAACGGGCCTATCCAAATGCGTTTGTCCTCCCTTTCCTGGAGTTACACCACCAACTACTTGGCTTCCATAAGCGATCATTTGCTCTGCGTGGAAAGTACCCTCGCTTCCAGTAAATCCTTGTACAATTATTCTCGAATCCTTGTTGACCAATACACTCATTTGTACTTTATTGTTTTTGTAAAATTAAGTTTTTTAAAAAGGTTGAAAGACAAATATTATATTATTATTTGATTCTTTCTTGATAATTTCCTTTGTCGGTATCTACCTTTATTTTGTCTCCTTCGTTGATAAATAAAGGAACATTTATTTTTGCACCTGTTTCAACAGTTGCTGGCTTGGTCGCATTGGTTGCTGTATTGCCTTTTACACCGGGTTCTGTATGAATCACTTCCAAAATCACACTGGCAGGCATGTCTACTGAAAGGGGTAAGCCATCCTCAGTATTGACTGAAATACTTACAATTTCACCTTCTTTCATCAGTTCCGGGTTGTCGATAGAGTTTTTGTTGACAATGATTTGGTTGTAATCATCAACATTCATAAAGTTATAATCGTCACCATCATTGTACAAAAATTGATATTTATTGGTCTCTACTCGAATATCTTCAATTTTATGACCAGCGGAAAAAGTATTGTCCACCACTTTTCCAGTCGTAACGCTTTTGAGCTTTGTTCGAACGAAGGCAGGTCCTTTTCCGGGTTTAACGTGAAGAAATTCGACAACTTTATAAATGTCGTTACTGAACTTGATACAGAGTCCTTTTCTGATGTCTGAGGTTGTTGCCATTGTGGTTTAGCTTTTTTGAAAATAGCCTTTCATGATCCCCCTTTGGGAGTTTCTTATGAATTGTAAAATTTCATCTCTTTCTGGAGACGCAATCATTTCAGCTTCAATAATGTCCGTTGCCTGACTGTTGTTCATTTTTTTTTGGTAGAGCGTTCTGTATATGTTTTGAATCTCGGTGATTTTATTAGAACTAAACCCTCTTCTTCTCAATCCAACAGAATTGATTCCAACATAGGAAAGAGGCTCTCTAGCCGCTTTAACATAGGGAGGAACGTCTTTTCTGACCAGTGATCCCCCTGCAATAAAAGCATGATCCCCTATGGTAGAAAACTGATGGACAGCCACCAATCCTGCCAATATTACATAATTCCCAATGGTGATATGACCCGCGAGGGTACTGTTGTTTGAAAAAATACAATTGTCCCCTACAAAACAGTCGTGAGCAACATGACAGTAAGCCATGATCAAACAATTGTTACCAATTTTGGTCAATTGTCGATCAGAGGTACCCCTATTGATGGTAACACACTCTCTGATAGTGGTATTATCTCCTATAACTGCAAGGGTATCTTCCCCGTTAAATTTTAAATCTTGAGGAACCGCGGCAATTACTGCTCCAGGAAAGATATTGCAGTTTTTTCCAATCCGAGCGCCTTCCATGATGGTAACATTGGAACCAATCCAAGTACCCTCTCCGATTTCTACATTGTTGTCGATTGTTGTAAAAGGCTCAATCACAACATTCTTGGCTACTTTAGCTTCGGGATGGATATAAGCAAGGGGTTGTTTCATTGTATTAGTTACGTTTGATGATTTGTGCCATAAGTTCTCCTTCGGTCATCAAGTTACCATTGGCAAATACCATACCTTTCATATGACAAATACCTCTTCTGATGGGTGAAATTAAATCCAGTTTAAAAATCAATGTATCTCCAGGCTTTACGGGTCTTTTGAATTTAACATTGTCCATTTTCATAAAGAGTGTTAGGTAGTTTTCGGGATCTGGAACCGTATTGAGTAACAAAACCCCTCCCGCTTGCGCCATGGCTTCAATTTGCAAAACACCTGGCATTACAGGTGCGCCAGGAAAATGACCAACAAAGAAAGGTTCGTTCATGGTGACGTTCTTCAAACCGACAACATGATGATCAGATAATTCGAAAATTTTATCGACGAGCAAAAACGGGGGACGGTGTGGCAACATTTTGATAATGTCGTTTGTATCCATTAATGGTTCCGCATTGATATCCACTTTTGGGGCATTATGGCGTCTTTCTTGTTTAATGATTTGAGAAAGTTTCCTCGAAAAATCAGCATTGACCTTGTGACCGGGTTTATGTGCAAAAACTTTGCCTCTAATGGGCATCCCTACCAAAGCCAAATCACCAATTACATCCAACAACTTGTGTCTCGCAGCCTCATTGGAAAAATGAAGGCTCAGGTTGTCCAATATTCCATTGGGTTTGACAGAAATATTATCTTTCCCAAAAGCTTCTTTCAGTCTATCCATGTTGCTCTCAGATAAAGGTTTGTCAACATAGACTATGGCGTTGTTGAGATCTCCCCCCTTGATTAGTCCATTTTCCAAAAGCATTTCAAGCTCGTGCAAAAAGCTGAAAGTCCTGGAAGGAGCAATTTTCTCTTTGAATTCCTCTAAACCTTTAATGGAGGCATTTTGAGTTCCTAAGACTTTGGTTTCAAAATCGACCATGGTGGTCACTTGATATTTATCCGAAGGAATCAAAGTAATTTCACTTCCACTGACCTCATCCCTATATGAAATGAGTTCAGTTACCACATACTCTTCTTTATTTTTTTTTTGTGTTTTGATTCCGACTGATTCTATTGCTTCTACAAAATACTTTGAAGATCCATCCATAATTGGCGATTCTGCCGAAGTGAGTTCAATGATGCAATTGTCAACTCCCATGCCCACCAAAGAGGCCAATACGTGTTCTGTGGTTTGAATTTTAACACCATCTTTTTCGAGATTGGTTCCGCGATCTGTATTGGCAACAAATTGAATGTCAGCAGGAATACGAACATTAGGGTTCAAGTCCGTTCTTACAAAAACAAATCCAGAATCTTCTGGGGCAGGTTTGAATGTAAGCTGAACGGGGATACCGGTATGAAGGCCAACACCATCGAGAGTGACTTTGTCATTCAGCGTGGTTTGAAGTATTTTTTTTTTGGTCATAGGTCAAGTTTCTTTATGATTCGGTTTATTTCTTTAACTAGTTTGGGTAAATTTTTAAAATAAACATAGGATTTATTGTAGGCGTTGTAGGAAAAGGCAGGGGTTCCTTGAATGATTAGATCTTCTTTGATACTGCTGATGACTCCCGATTGACCCTGTATTTTAACGTTGTCTCCAATGGTAATGTGACCTATAATGCCTACTTGTCCGCCAATAACACAGTTTTTCCCAATTTTAGAAGAACCCGCAATGCCTGTCTGTGCTGCAATGACGGTGTTCTCTCCTATTTCAACATTATGAGCTATTTGAATTTGATTGTCGAGCTTAACACCATTGCCAATTGAAGTCACTCCCAAAGTAGCTCTATCTATGGTAGAGTTTGATCCCACATCAACATAATCACCAAGCACCACAATACCCGTTTGAGGTATTTTTTTGTAATTCCCGTTTTCCTGAGGCACAAAACCAAACCCGTCTGAACCTATCACAGCACCACTGTGAATCACACAATTTTTACCGATGATGGTGTCGTCTAAAATTTTAGCCCCTGCAAAAATAATGGTGCCCTCTCCAATAGAAACATTATTGCCAATGAAGACCTGTGGAAAAATCTTTACATTATCGGAGATTTCTGTATTTTCCTCTATACAACTCATATGACCGACATAGCAATTTTCCCCCAATTGAACAGAGGAATCAATTAAAGTCGTTTTGGCAATCCCTATTTTACTGGTCTTGACTTTGTTGTAATAATCCAACAAAACGGTGAAAGAATCATAGGCATTGGATACCCTTACTAGAGTGGTGGAGAGATCGCTATCGGGAACAAAATCTTTATTGACAATCGTAACCGAGGCTTGGGTTTTGTATATGAATGGGGTGTATTTTGGATTGGATAGAAATGTCAGTGATCCTTTTTGAGCATCTTCAATCTTAGAAAGTTTAAACACCTCTGCATTGGGGTCTCCCTCAACAGTTCCTTCTAATTGAGTAGCAATTTGTTGGGCTGTAAATTTCATTGTTGCAAAAATATAAAATTTAAGTTAGATGTCTGTTTCTGGGAAAACATAAAAAATACTTTTGCTGCACGCTGGAGAGTTCTTCTGCATAAAAAAAAGGATCGACCTCCTGCAGCTCCCTCAGCTTCCCCTTCTTGGTTTTGATGAGGATTTTTTTGTCTTGGGGCACATAGGTCTGGTTAGAAATGGTTCCTGAAAAAACAAAATATTTAAAATCCTCAGGAGAAATGCCATGCGCCTCCAAGCGCTGATATTTTTTTTCAACCCATTCTGCTTCAAAGGGTTGATCTTGTACTTTTACTTTTGGCAAGTCTCTGTTAATCATCATTTTAGACATTTTGGAGAGGACTGAATCTTCATGGGAATGCCATGATTTTAATCCTTGTATGATGTCTGAGTCATCCAACTGCAAAAACATTTCAAGCTTCTCACGGATGGCAATACCGTTCAGGTCATTTCGGGACAGAAAATAGCGCAAGGGTGGTGAGGCCTCTGGAGCTGAAGCATTGAGATAACAGTATCTTGCTCGCTCCAAAACTCGAGTCAAAAGAAATTCTGCACAGAGGCTGGTTTTATGGAGGTAAACTTGCCAATACATCAACCTTCTCGCCATTAAAAACTTTTCTATAGAGTAAAGACTTTTTTCTTCAAATGCCAATTGATCGTCTACCACCACCATCATCTCAATGATGCGCTTGCTGTTGATATTTCCCTCTGTTGCTCCAGAATAAAAACTGTCTCTTTTCAGGTAATCCATTCGATCCAAGTCGATCTGCCCAACAATGAGTTGATGCATGAATTTTCTGGGATAAGTATTGGTAAAAATGGAAATGGCCAAATCCAAAGCCCCTCCAAACTCCCTGCTGAGCATTTTCATCACCTCTAAAGAAATTTCTTCATGCATCCAATGGCTCGCCAAAAGTGCTTCAGTGGTATGTGAGAAAGGTCCGTGGCCAATATCGTGAAGCAATATTGCCAACTGCAGTGCTTCCTCTTCCTCTGGGCTAACACTAACCCCCTTTTTCTTTAAGACTTCAATCACCTCATACATCAAATGCATGGCTCCCAATGCGTGCTCAAATCGGGTGTGATGGGCTCCAGGATATACATAGTACGAAAAGCCCATTTGTGAAATTCTCCTCAAACGCTGAAACCAAGGATGAGCAATAACATCAAAAATTAATGGGGAGCGGATACCAATAAATCCGTAAATTGGATCGTTTAAAAGGGTGACCTTTTTTGTTTTCAATGGTTTAAATCTTACTGCAAAGATATACATAATATGAGTCCAATAAAGATCTTATGGGTAGATGACGAAATTGAATTACTCAAGCCCCATCTATTGTTTTTACAGGGAAAGGGGTATGAAACCATGCCCTGTAACAATGGTCAAGACGCTTTGTTGTTGTTAGAGGATCAAAAATTCGATGTGGTCTTACTGGACGAAAACATGCCGGGACTGGGAGGTTTAGAAACATTGAATGAAATCAAATTAAAGTCACCCAATATACCAGTGATCATGATCACTAAAAATGAGGAGGAACAAATAATGGAAGAGGCCATAGGAGGGAAAATTTCCGATTATTTGATCAAGCCAGTCAATCCCAATCAAATTCTTTTGGCACTCAAAAAATTATTCCAACACAAAAATTTGATTGCTGAAAAAACCATCAATAATTATCAGCAAGCCTTCAGGCGAATTTCTATGTCTCTTAATGATCTCAATACCCACAAACATTGGGAGGATTTTTACGTAAAAATGTTGTACTGGGAAATGGAGCTAGAAAACCTAGAGGACTTGGCCATGTTGGAAATTTTCCAAAATCAAATGAAAGAGGCCAATCGCTTGTTTGCCAAATTTATAAATCAGCACTACGAAGATTGGATTCGAGATAATAAAGGCCCTTTGTTGTCCCATCAAGTCTTTAAGGAAAAAGTTTTTCCGCTACTGAAAAAAGAATCCAATCCCACCACCTTGATGTTGGTGATCGATAACCTGAGGCTCGACCAATGGAGGATGATTGCCCCCATCATTGAAAATTATTATCGAATAGAAGAGGAAATTAATTACTACAGTATCCTACCCACGGCCACTCAATATGCCAGAAATGCCCTTTTTTCAGGAATGATGCCTTTTGAAATGCAAACGATCTATCCCCACTTGTGGGTTAACGAAAATGAAGAAGGTGGAAAAAACCTTAATGAAGATGCATTTTTGGGAGAGTTACTGAAACGAAATGGGATTCAGTCAAAATTCAACTACTTCAAAATCACCAACCTTAAAGCCGGACGAGAATTGAGCCAGTCTTTGAGCAACCATCAAAAGAGCGATTTGATCGTATTGGTTTACAATTTTGTGGACATGATCTCACACGCCAAAACCGAAATGGAAATTATCAAGGAGTTGGCTTCCGACAACAAGGCGTTTCGATCATTGACTCTCTCTTGGTTTAAAAACTCTCCATTGTTGGAAATCATTCAGCAGGCCAGAAAATTGGGCTTCCATCTTGTCATAACTACCGATCACGGAACGATCAACGTAGATCAACCCATCGAGGTGAAAGGCAATCGCGAGGTGAGTATGAATTTAAGATACAAAACAGGGCAAAGTCTAAGCTGTAAAGCCAAGTCAATCATTGAAGTTGATAACCCAAAAGTCATTCAATTGCCAGCCCCCCATCTTAACAGTAGGTTCATCTTCGCCATCGAACAACAATATTTTATTTATCAAAACAACTTCAATCACTATGCCAATCATTTTCGAAATACTTTTCAACACGGTGGTGTATCGATGGAAGAAATGATCATACCTTTTGTTGTAATGCATCCCCGATAGTCGTAATTTTGAGGCATGAGTTTTCAGTATCATTTGGATCAGATCGATCAAGCGGTTGACTTTTTGGAGGAACGAATCGAAAGCAACATCATCTGTTTTGATGGACCTATGGGGGGCGGTAAAACCACTTTGATCTCTCGTTTGTGCCAAAAATGGGAAGTCGTTGATACCGTTTCCAGTCCTACATTTTCTATCATTAACCATTACAATAGCCTGAAAAAAGGGATCATTTATCATTTCGACTTCTATCGATTGGAAAGTATCAACGAGGCTTTGGATATTGGCACCGAAGAATATCTCGATGCAGGAAAATACTGTTTGATCGAGTGGGGAAACCGGATTGAGCCCTTGTTGCCTCCCCATTACACCTTGGTAAAAATTCAATTCGACACGGATCAAAAAAGATCTATAAATATAGTTAACAAGTGAAGCTTTTATACCGACTGGGATTTTACATGATTGGGTTTTCAATAGGGCTTATTTTTTTGACAGTTATTTTAAAAGGCAAAAAGACCAGTTGTAATTATGGCCCCAATGACAGGGTAATCAGTAATCTGTCTAAAAAGAATTGGAGCCTAAACCAGAGCATTAATCCCGAATTTGATTCCATTGCATTTCATTCATTTTTGACAAAGTCAAATGTGGATTTTGGAAAGAGTGATACCCTAAAAGACAGTTGCAAAACTTACCTTTTAAATGGTTATTGGCGGGAGCAACCCTTTACATTGCGGGTAGAGAACTGTGAAAAAGAGGTGCGGGTTTTAGAACTCAGTTACCGCAGTGAGTGATTTAATATCGCTATAATTCAATCTAAAGTTTTACTTTTACACCCATGAAACAGGGCATCTCATCAATTCATGGATCTGGCTACCAAGTATTGTTTTCAGATACTGCCTATGCAGTGCTCCAGTCTTTTCTGAGCGGTGCTTCTCACTCCTCTGTTTTTATACTGGTGGATTCTAATACCCAAAAACACTGCCTTCCCTTGTTTTTAAAAAAAAATCCCGAACTCTCCAATACTCCAGTGCTCCAAATTGATGCAGGTGAGGAGAACAAACACTTGGAGAGCTGTGAAAAGGTTTGGCAACAACTTTCGGATTTAGGAGCCGATAGAAAGAGTCTCTTGATCAATCTTGGAGGGGGAGTGGTAACTGATTTGGGTGGATTTGTCGCTGCCGCATTCAAAAGAGGTATTGATTTTGTAAATGTCCCCACCACCCTACTCTCGATGGTCGATGCCTCCGTTGGAGGAAAAACAGGAGTTGATTCGGGAGGACTAAAAAATCAGATCGGTATCATTACCCATCCCAAAATGGTGATCATCGATACCCAATACTTGGATACCCTCCCAGATAATGAATGTAAAAGTGGTTATGCAGAAATGTTAAAACACGGAATCATTAGAGATCCAGCCTATTTTGATGAATTGTCAGTCTACAAGTCTCCCAAAGAAGAAAACTTGGAACGCTACATCCATCATTCGGTTGCAATAAAGAATGAAGTCGTTACCCAGGACTTGTATGAATCGAACTTGAGAAAAATCCTGAATTTTGGACATACCCTTGGGCATGCTATTGAATCACATTGCTTGACCAAGTCCGAAAAAAAGACCCTATTACACGGAGAGGCCATTGCCATTGGTATGATCACAGAAGCCTATTTATCAACCCAATATTGTGGGCTTGATATGAAAGCCGCTGCACAAATCAAATCGGTCTTTTTAGGCGTTTTCCCCAAAGAAAGTTTCAGCGAAAAAGACACCAATTCCATTATAGAGCTTCTTCAATATGATAAAAAAAACAGTCATGGAAAGGTTAAATTTGTTCTGCTCCATGAAATAGGAAAGCCCGCAATTGATGTTGAGGTCACTACAAACCAGTTGAAAGCCGCATTTGAGTTTTACAAAAGTGACTAAGCGGAATTCCTACTTGCATTGATGTTTCCAAACAAGGATCTCGTCACCATCTTATCGTACAGTTCAATGGTTTCCTCCGAAAGATTCCCCGAATTTTTGGCCTCAATGATATGCATCAACGCCGACTGTTGAATGGTCAGCAGAGGTTGAACAATTTCCTCCCTTATTTTGATAGAAGCTTTCCCAGCAGGTTCGTTTTCCATCAATTCCTCAAATCCCGTCAACTTGAGAATCATTTCTTTGGTTAACAAAAATTCATTGTGAATTAAATTCCAAAAATCTCCAAAGCGTTTGTCATACTGCATATAGGCTGTTAGCGGAAAAAAAGACTTCGTTAGGCTCATCATACTGTTAGCGATAAGCGTCCTGAAAAAAGGTGATCTTTGATACAATTGAACTACCTTTTCAAATTGGTCCTTTTTCTCAAAGGATTGAATTGCTGTCCCAACGCCGAAGAAGCCAGGTACATTTTGTTTGGATTGACTCCAACTGCCCACAAATGGGATGGCTCTAAGATCAGAAAACTCTAATTTTTTTGAACTTCCTCTTTTGGAAGGCCGACTTCCGATATTGGCTTTCGAATAATATTTAAGGGTGGTCATTTCCTCTAGATAGGGAATAAATTCTGGTCTTGCTTTGAAATCTTGATAGGCACCATGGCTGATTAAAGCCAATTGATTCATGGTTTCACGATCTTCATCGGACAAATCGTTCCGTTCAGAGTTAAAAACTTGATTGTGAATTCCTGAACTTAATAATTGTTCCAGATTGAACTGGCAAGAGTCATTGGTACCAAAATTAGAACTGATGGTTTGTCCTTGTATGGTCAACTGAATGTCATCGGATTGGATGTTTTTACCCATGGAGGCATAAAATTCGTGGGTATTCCCCCCTCCTCTGGCCGGTGGACCTCCTCGACCATCGAAAAAGGCAATACTGATTCCGTAGCGTTTGGACAATCTCGTCAAATCCTCCTTGGCTTTGTATATACTCCAATTGGCCATAAAATAACCTCCGTCCTTGGTGCCGTCCGAGAAACCAAGCATTACGGTTTGCTTATTCCCCCTCGATTCCAAATGGTTTCTATACGCTTCATTTTGATAGAGGGTTTCCATGATTTGCTCACATACTTTCAAGTCGGGAATCGTTTCAAATAATGGAATAATATCAACTGTTGGATTGTCCCAATCGCAAATCCTATGCAGGGCGAATAATTCCAATATATTGTCAATATTTTGACAATTACTGATGATGTATCGATTACACCCTTTTTCGCCATTTTGTTGCTGAATGACCCTCATGGCACGGATACTTCCCAGGGTCTCTCGTGTGATGGCGGTATCAAATAGTTTTTCCGGAACATCCCCTGTAAGGGATGTCAACACTTTATGACGAGCAGGGGTATCCAAGGACTTGAATCCTTTGGGAAGTCCGTTTACATATTTATGAATCTCAGGATGAGAGAAAATTTCGTCAAAAACTTGTTTGTGTACTCTAGAGTCTTGACGAATATCAAGACTGGCAAAATGAAAACCAAAGATTTTTACTTTGTGTTTCAAATCTAAAATAAGGGATTCATACAATCCATCAGATTGGTTGATGATCACTTGATGGATATCCTCCAAGGATTTTTCAAAAAAACTTAAATTAAAATGTTCGGGTTTCTTCTTGGAAAAAAGAGCAGCATAAAGGTCGTTTTCTAAGGCATCTAATTTTTCCTCTAAACCGTCGAAAGTAAGTTTTCTCTTCATTTTTCGCACCTCCCTAAAGTAGTTCCTCAGAATGGTAAACCTCAATCTATCAGCAGTTTTTAGGGTAATCTCTGGTGTTACATAGGGATTACCATCTCGATCTCCACCTGGCCAAAAACCAAAATCAAAAATGGAATTGTTCAATTCTGCTTTGTTGAAAATTTGTTTTTTGATGTAGGTGTATATGGTGGAAGCTGAAGGATAAAAAACATTTTCCAAATACCAAATCAAACTTATGGCCTCGTCAAATGGGGAGGGTTTGGTTTTCTTATAAAATTTTGTTTTACCGAGTTGGGTGAGTAA
>Ga0181558_10001261_pt1 | contig 24381 bp, 18 predicted proteins | sample 011ome_22_FD_133754 | JGI IMG/M metagenome (GOLD analysis project Ga0181558, IMG submission 133754) | Coastal salt marsh microbial communities from the Groves Creek Marsh, Skidaway Island, Georgia - 011507BT metaG (megahit assembly) | ecosystem: Environmental > Aquatic > Marine > Intertidal...
AGGCTTTAACGACCCGGAAACCGCCAGTAGCTTAACTGGCTGCGAGATCTGGGTGCCTAGTACAGACATGCCGGCGTTGGCAGCAGGCAGTTTCTACTGGCACGAATTGCAGGGCCTGCAAGTGATGAATTTGCAGGGTCAACTATTCGGCAGCGTGCAGAGGCTGATAGAAACCGGCGCTAACGACGTGCTGGTGGTGGCGCCTACAGCGGAGAGCTGTGACACGAGAGAACGCCTGATTCCTTTTCTGCCGGAGAGGGTAATTGTGGAAGTCTCATTGCAAGAACGGCGCATTACCGTCGATTGGGATGCGGATTATTTGAGTTAGGCGCGGTTTCGCAGATTTGCGGTGCCAGCGACAACTCGCTGCCGAGGCAAGGGCCGGAGAACAGGCCGAGGGGAACTGACCAGATGCGGGTTGCCGTTGTCACACTGTTCCCCGAGATGTTTTCGGCACTGACGGCGCACGGTGTGAGTAGCCGGGCGGTCAAGGACAACTTGATCAATCTGGCGTTCTGGAATCCCAGGGATTTCAGTACGGATCGACACCGAACGGTTGATGACAAGCCCTTTGGCGGTGGTCCAGGCATGTTGATGAAGACAGAGCCGCTGATCGCCACCATCAATGCGGCCAAAGCCAAATTGGATGAGACTGGCGAGACTGCTTGCAAAACGGTCTATTTGTCGCCCCAGGGGAAACCCTTGAATCAGGCGAAGGTGGTTGAATTGGCACAGCTGGAATCTTTGGTTCTTGTCTGCGGTCGTTACCAGGGCATCGACGCCCGGGTTATTGAGGCCGAAATAGATGAAGAGGTTTCGCTAGGGGATTTCGTGCTTAGTGGTGGTGAGTTAGCTGCGATGGCACTGCTCGATGCAGTTATTCGACAGCAACCCGGCGCGCTCGGAGATGATGATTCAGCGCAATTGGACAGTCTGGCTAATGGCCTGCTGCACGCGCCAGAGTACACCAGACCCCAGCAGTTTGAGGGCAGGACAGTGCCAGAGGTGTTGTTGAGCGGTGATCATGCCGCGATTGCGAGATGGCGGGAAAAACAGAGTTTGGGAGCGACCTGGCTTAAGCGTCCAGATTTACTGGAACAGATTGAGTTAAGCCAGGAACAGCAGGATCTATTGGAACTATTTAAAGCGGAGTATCAGGCGGCCAAGTAGGCCCCGACTACTCGGAAGTCAGGTCAGGAGTTTAGCAAGATGAGCAAAAATAAGATCATCGAACAGATCGAAAATGAGCAAATGGGGAAAGAACTCCCTGATTTCGGTCCAGGCGATACCGTTATAGTCCAGGTTAAAATCAAGGAAGGTGATCGCGAGCGATTGCAGGCCTTCGAGGGAGTGGTCATAGGCAAGCGCAATCGCGGCCTTAACTCCTCATTCACGGTGCGAAAAATTTCCCACGGCGTGGGTGTTGAGCGTACTTTCCAAACCTTCAGCCCACTGGTAGATAGCGTCAAGCTGAAGCGTCGCGGTGACGTGCGTCAGGCCAAACTCTATTACCTGCGTGAACTGACAGGACGCGCAGCGCGCATCTCGGAGAAGCTCGACAAAAAGACAGGCGAGCAGGCCTGATTACTTCGGTTGTTTCCGAGCAAAAGTAAAGTTCAAAATGAGAAAGTTGCCCTGGCAGCCTTCTCATTTTTTGTTTCTGGGGCCATAAAACCTTAGACTGTGCCCTACTTGGGAACAGGAGTAGGTTTTCCCCGGTCATCGAATTCATCAACCATAGCCCATGCGAGCGAGGGGCTAATTCCAGCGAGGCGGAAGACATGAAAAGCACGAATAACCTGGTCCGGATAATCGCGGCACTGCTGTTTGGCAGCCTGTTATTCGCCCAAGCAAGCGCCCAGGGTGATCAATCCTTGCGCGGCAAGCTTGAGCAGGCGATCGAGATTGCCTCGCAAAACACCCTGCAAATCGTGTCGCTTAATCAGACGGCGCTACCAAATATTTTTGAAGTTGAGCTGAATACCGGTGAGATTCTTTACAGTGATATCTCGGGTGATTACTTGTTCGCCGGTGACATGTACGCGACGACTCCCACAGGCTTAATGAATCTGTCAGCCAGCACTCGTCAAAAACGTGCACTGGATAAAATCGCGCTGATCCCGGAAGAGGAAATGATCATCTTCAGCCCGGAAGAAGTGAAGGCAACGATCACTGTATTTACCGATGTGGATTGCACCTACTGTCGCGCCTTGCACGGCGATCTGGAAGACCTGATGGCCTATGGCATCGAGGTGCGCTACCTGGCTTACCCACGTGGTGGTGAAGCAGCTGCGTCTTACGACAAGATGATCTCGGTCTGGTGCTCGGATGATCGTAAAGAGTCACTGTCGCTGGCAAAAGGGGGCGAGGACTTGCCGCCAGTCACTTGCGAAACACCTATCCTCGAGCATTATCAGTTGGGCAACGAACTGGGTATCAGTGGAACTCCAGCCCTGGTGTTTTCAGACGGGCGTGTTATTCCCGGATATCTAGATAGTGAACGCCTGGCGTCCATGCTCAGCCTCAACTAGTCTCGTCAATTAGCACTCAGCTGTGATTCCAAACGGCAGTTTTCCATTGGGCGCAATGGCTGAGTTTAGCAGTGGTTTCCAGTATAATTCTCGCTTTGATTTTCCAAGCTGACAGGGATATTCACCCACCTGTCTGGCCAACAAGCGTGAGAGGCAGACCTTGACCCAGCACACACCGACACAACTCAGAATTGGAATTTGCGGTCTGGGGACAGTGGGCGCAGGTACCCTGCGCCTCCTGGAAGAAAACAAGGAAACCATCACCCGGCGCAGCGGCTGTGAAATAGTTGTCACCCATGTCGCAACCCGCACCCCAAAGCCAGAGCTCTGCCAAAACGTAGCCCATTCTGTAGACGATCCCCTGGCGTTAGCTGCAGATCCCAGTGTCGACGTCGTTGTGGAGACAATTGGCGGCTATGACGTTGCCTTCGATGTAATCAAGACTGCACTGACCAGCGGCAAACATGTGGTGACCGCAAATAAGGCCCTGATTGCGGAAAAAGGGAATGAGCTGTTTGCTCTCGCGCGAGAGAAAGTTGTGACGCTTGCATTCGAGAGTAGCGTTGCTGGCGGCATTCCCATCATTAAGGCCTTGCGTGAAGGGCTCGCTGCAAACGAAATTGAGTGGCTGGCGGGAATAATTAACGGCACCGGAAACTTTATTCTGTCCGAGATGACGGCAAACCAGAGCCAGTTCGCGGATGTGCTGCAGGAGGCGCAAGAGTTAGGCTACGCTGAAGCTGATCCAACCTTCGATGTCGAAGGAATAGATGCGGCGCACAAGCTCACGATCATGGCATCAATAGCATTTGGCATACCTCTGCAATTCGACAAGACTTACACCGAGGGTATAAGCAAGGTCACGCCTGATGATATTAATTATGCTAATGAGCTTGGTTACGAAGTAAAGCATCTTGGTATCGCGCGCAAGACGGAAAGCGGCATCGAGATGCGGGTCCACCCAACCCTGGTGGCTAAATCAAGGCTACTGGCAAACGTTAATGGTGTCGGCAATGCCATACTGGTGCAGGGAGACTTCGTGGGCTCCACGCTGTATAGCGGTCCGGGCGCCGGCGCGGAGGCTACTGCCTCTGCAGTGGTCGCGGATCTTATCGATCTTGCGCGTCAGGTGGTTGCGGGTGCCACAGTTCCGGTGTATCCAGCTCTGGGCTATCGAGATGCCTCCAATGATTCGCCGGTGCTCGCAATCGAAGAGATCGATGCGGAGTACTATCTGAGAATTCCGGTTATCGACAGGGTTGGCGTGATGGCAAAGATTTCTAATGTGCTGCAGGATCAGGAAATCAGTATTGAAGCGATCATACAGAAAGAGGCGGCGAGTAATGAGAGTGTCCCTATTGTTATTCTCACCCACCGTGTGAAGGAAGCTAAGCTAAACAAAGCCATGGCTGCCCTGGAAAATCTTGAAGAGATCACTGGTGCAATTATGCGGATCAGGGTTGAACCATTTCATGGAGAGGCTACTTAGCCTGCGGAAAGCTTGAAATATATCAGCACAAGAGGTGGCGGAGAGCCACAAACATTTGAACAGGTTCTGTTAACCGGTCTGGCGCCAGACGGTGGGCTCTATGTCCCCACAGAATTACCGCACATCGATGCCAAGCAATTGGCGGATTGGAAAAACCTGTCCTATGTCGACCTGGCGGTGGAAGTGGTAGCGCCTTTCGTAGGGGATGCACTGCCCAGATCAGAACTCGAGCGCATAATTGCTGAAAGCTACGCTGAATTTGATCATCCGGAAATCGCGCCAGTCACTGAGTTGGGAGACAACAAATTCCTGTTAGAGCTCTATCATGGGCCGACCCTGGCGTTTAAGGACTTTGCCTTACAGGTTCTGGGGAGACTGCTGGATCACGTGCTGAATAAGAATGACCAGCGGGTGGTAATCTTGGGGGCGACTTCCGGTGACACTGGTTCTGCTGCCCTGGAAGGCTGTCGCCACTCGGATCATGTCGATATTTTTATCCTGCATCCACATCAGCGCGTGTCTGAGGTTCAGCGTCGGCAAATGACTACGGTAACCGGAGATAACGTTTTCAATCTCGCCGTAGAGGGAAATTTTGACGATTGTCAGCGTATTGTGAAGGCAGCATTTGCTGACCAATCCTTTCTGCCAGCTGACCGCCAATTGGTTGCGGTGAATTCCATCAACTGGGCGCGAATACTGATGCAGATTGTTTACTACTTTTATGCTGCACTAAAGCTGGGAGCGCCCGAAAAAGCTGTTTCGTTTTCCGTACCAACTGGTAACTTTGGTGATATCTACGCAGGCTACCTCGCCAAGCATATGGGCCTACCGATCGATCAACTGGTGGTAGCAACCAACGAAAATGACATATTGCATCGCTTTATTAGCAACAATGATTATTCTGCGACACAGCTCAGTAAGACCTATTCACCGAGTATGGATATCCTGGTCTCCAGCAACTTTGAACGCTATCTGTTCGATATGTTCGGTCGTGACGCGAAACAGCTGACTGATTTTATGCAGCGCTTCGGTAAAGAGGGGCTAAGTGTCAGTGAAGAACAGTGGCAGCAGGTGCAAGCCATGTTCGACAGTGCCAGTGTCAATGATGATAAAACCTGTCAGGTCATTGCCGAGGTTAGGCAGGCAACGGGCAAATTGCTTGATCCCCATACCGCAGTGGGTGTCGAGTCTGCACGCATTGTTCGGCGCAGTCAGGATGTGCCAATGGTAACTCTGGCGACAGCACACCCAGCAAAATTCGGCGATGCCATCACCGCAGCGGGTCTGGATCTACCGGAATTGCCAGCACATCTCGCGGATTTGTTTGAACGGGATGAGCGCTATGCGGTGGTTGCTAACGATCTTGCTCAAGTCACTTCTTATATCAAAGCGCATATCTAACAAGGTTCAAGCGACAAGCCATGATTCGTCTGCAGCGACGTGCAAGTGACACGGGATTGGCGCTACCAGATTCCTTACATCCTCTATTGCGGCGGGTTTACCAGCAGCGCAAGTTGGCGACTGCGGAAGAACTCGACCTAACCCTCTCCAAACTCATCCCTCCTGACAGCATGCTTGGCATGCGAGCAGCGGTGGACTTGCTGCTGCAAGCCTTGCAGCAACAGTCACGGGTTTTGATCGTTTCTGATTTCGATGCAGATGGCGCCACCAGTTGCGCATTGGCGATAGCGGCATTGAAACAGTTCGGTTACCAGCATGTGGATTATATCGTTCCGAATCGCTTCGAGTATGGTTACGGCCTGACGCCAGAAATAGTAGAACTGGCGGCCACCAAGTCGCCAGATCTTATCATCACCGTGGATAACGGCATTTCCAGTGTCGATGGGGTAAGGGCTGCGCAAGCAATTGGTAGCAAGGTGTTGATTACAGATCATCATATTGCCCCGAATGAATTGCCCAGCGCTGAGGCTATCGTGAACCCCAACCAGGCCGGATGCTCATTTTCCAGCAAGGCGATTGCGGGAGTAGGTGTCGTGTTCTATGTCATGTTGGCGCTGCGCAGTCGCCTGCGAGAGATGGCCTGGTTCCGTGACAATAATCAGGCAGAGCCAAATATGGCTGAATTACTTGATTTAGTGGCACTTGGCACTATTGCTGATGTTGTGCCACTGGATCACAACAATCGCATTCTGGTTGCTGAGGGACTGCGCAGAATTCGCGGGGGCAGGGCGCGGCCGGGTATAATTGCATTGCTTCAGGTTGCAAAAAAGAATGCGGTGAATCTTAGTACTTCCGATCTCGCTTTCGGCGTCGGTCCACGCTTGAATGCCGCCGGCAGGCTGGATGATATGACGACAGGTATTGAGTGCCTGTTGACGGATAGCGACAGCGATGCCCATCGCCTAGCCCTGCAGCTGGACGGCATGAATCAGGACCGGCGCCAAATCGAGTCGGAGATGCGCGACCAGGCATTTGAAAGTCTGGCGAATCTGGAGCTGGATGCTGCTGACATCCCTGCGGGTCTATGCCTGTTCGATGAGCGCTGGCATCAGGGCGTGGTGGGAATTCTCGCTTCCAGGATCAAGGAAAAGTACCACCGTCCCGTCATCGCGTTCGCATCAGTTGAAGGGGGCGAGGAGTTAAAGGGTTCGGCGCGCTCGATTCCAGGTTTCCATATTCGTGATGCCCTCGACGCCGTTGCAACCCGTAACCCTGGCCTGGTAACCAAGTTTGGTGGTCACGCCATGGCCGCGGGTTTAAGCCTTGCGCGGGGTGACTTTGAGCGATTTAGCGAAGCGTTTGCCGCAGAAGCAGCGAGACAACTCAGTGCGGCACAGCTGCAGGCAATGGTGGAGAGCGATGGCGAGGTTTCCGCTGACTTCATGACCCTGGAAGCCGCCCAGGTACTTCGATCCGCGGGCCCCTGGGGGCAGGAATTTCCAGAGCCTCTATTTGACGGAAAGTTTATTCTCCGCGATTCGCGGGTGCTCGCCGACAAACATCTGAAAATGGTGCTCAGCCCTGAATCTGAACCAGGAAAACTAATCGATGCGATTGCGTTCAATGTGGATGAAGACGCCTGGCCTGCCGTTGATGCCTCCCGTATCGAGTTGGTGTTTCGGCTAGACGTCAACGAGTACCGAAACTCGCTGAACCTGCAGTTGCTGGTAGAGCGGATACTTGGCAGTGAGTAACGCGTCGGGTAAACCGTGGTGCCCCGGCGAGTTGCTGAAGCAGTTGAGTGCTAAACCAGGATATCGATGAGTTGACCGCGTCTGGCAACAGGCTTTGGCGAAGTCTCGTGGGCGTTACGAAGTTGAGCCTTTGAAGGGATAAGCCAGGGTTTAGAGAGAAACGCACCGGCATCATCAAGTCCGCTCATGCCTTCAGACAAGTGTTTCGCAGCATGCCCTCGATCTGGCTCTTGATGGTCGCACCGATTCAGGCTCTGCTGCCAAACTGCACAGGGTACTCTTCTGGCTGGGCTTTCTCAGCCTGATTAGCCCGCGACACAGGTGGAATACTGCGTTTTGTAGTCTGATTTACCTGGCTACGCGTTCTAGTGCTTATAAAATCGGATGCTTGCCTGGGTGGAGCTGGTGGATTCTGCGTGAGAGGTCACTCTAGCAGAGATTTCTGAGTGTTTTTAAATCGATTCATGCCATGAATCGGCCGGCAAGTATGGGTTTGCTCTAAGACCTGGCCCTGAATGCATTGGGCGTCGGTGCACGAATTTTGCGTTTGCCGGTTCTATTGCTAAATCTTGTGTTAAGTCTTGTGCTAGGTCTGGTGTACTGGCTGAATTGGTGCCCGGGGCTGTTATTGCAGCGCAGCGCAAAAATGCCGACAGTTTCATGACAGAAGTCGGCAGTTTTGTTACCTTTTGGCACATTCCTAAGCTCAACGGGCGGGTAGAATGCCCGCACATCCTGCAGGAACAGACTATGGCTCGTATCATGCCTAACCTATTGATTGTTATCGGTTTATTTTTGGTCTCAATAGGCGCATCAGCACAGGTGCACCGAACTGACCAGATCGAAGTCGAATTGATCTCGGAAACCCTTACGGTGGTGCCGGGAGAAACGACCTGGCTGGCAATCAGGCTTGACCCTATCGAGCATTGGCATACCTACTGGAAATTTGGCGGCGACAGCGGAGAAGCTACGCGCGCTGTTGATTGGGACATGCCTGCAGGCACGGAGATCGGAGAGATTCAGTGGCCGATTCCTGAGTGGACACCCTTCCTCGGCAGCGACCTGGTGACCTTCACTTACGAACGTGAAGTCTTCCTGCCAATGGCGCTTACCGTGCCAGCAAATTTTAGCGGCGAAGAGTTGGCCCTAAGCACTCTGATCGAGTGGCAGGTCTGTGATGAAATCTGTATTCCTGGTGAAGCCAATTTCTCCATAGCGCTGCCGGTTGCCGCAAATCTGGAAATTGATCCGCAATGGCAGCAGGCTTTCGCGGAAACTCGAAGCACGCTGCCGACTCCTGTTGACGCCCATGGACTAGTAGCTGAATTCAATGACCATGACGGCAAGGTCAACGTCATGATCAAGGCAGATGGTGCCCAATTTAATGATATTGATGAGGCATGGTTTTTCCCGGTTGAGCGCCGAATCATGCGCTACGCGCCCTACCGCAATGTCATGTTGGACGGGGAGCGGATTCAGGTTTCCACCGAACAGCATCGCCGCTATGACGGATCGCGGACCACGATGGAAGGCTTGCTTTCGTTTGTGGATGATGCAGGGAATCTGCAGGCATTCGACCTGACTGCGTCTCGTAGCCCGGTGGCATGGGATAACAGCATTGAAGTCGAGCTGCTGTCTGAAACAACGAATATTGTCCCCGGCGAGACTACCTGGCTGGGCCTGCGCCTTGATCCTGCCGAGCACTGGCATACTTATTGGAAAATGGGTGGTGATAGTGGTGAGCCCACGAGTCTGAACGAGTGGGAGGCACCAGAAGGCACCCAAATAGGGGAGATCCAGTGGCCCGCACCACACTGGCTGCCATTCTACGACACCGACCTGGTGAACTTTGGTTATGAAGAAGAAGTCCTGCTGCCGGTAGCGGTTACCCTGCCTGCAGATTTTAGCGGCGATCAGGTTGAGTTGAGCACGCTTGCCTATTGGAATGTGTGCGACCAGATTTGTATTCCCGGCGAGCAGCGTCTCAACATTACCCTGCCAGTCGGTACTGTCCCCGAACTGGATGCAGGCACCCAGGCCCTGTTCGACGAAGCAAGGGAAGCGATCCCGTCAACGGATCACGGTATTCGATCGATGATAGCGGTTGCCGGTGAAAGAGTGAGTCTCGGATTTGAGGCATCTGACCCCATTTTCGATGATTATTCAGAGGCCTACTTCTTTCCAGATCAGCGCCGAATCATCAAACCAGGCCCGCTGCGGGACGTGAGCTTACAGGGCAATCTGCTACAGATTACCCATCAGCAGCCCAGACGCATGCTGCAGGACCTGTCTGAGGTCTACGGTGTGCTGGTGCTGGAGAACGATGCTGGTGCGCGCACGGCCTTTGATTTCGTCAATCCCGCTGCCGATGCAAACTCTATGACCATCGCGCCTCTGGCCGCTGCGTCAAATGGGGGTACGGCTGACGGCAACGGTGAAGGCGGTGCTGGGCTCTTGGTATTCATGGGCTTCGCCTTTCTGGGCGGCATGATTCTTAATTTGATGCCCTGCGTATTTCCTGTGCTCTCTATCAAGGCGCTGAGCTTTGCCAACAGTGCGGGTGAGTCAAAAGAGAAGCAGCGCATGGACGGCCTGGTCTATACCCTAGGCGTGGTTGTGGCCTTTGTGACCCTGGCTTCCGTACTCATTGCACTGCGAGCTGGTGGCGAAGCAGTCGGGTGGGCTTTTCAGTTCCAACAGCCCTGGTTCCTGGCCTTCATCGTCTACCTGTTTTTCCTGATGGGACTGAGTCTGTCCGGCGTGTTTGAAATTGGCACAAGCTTGATGGGCGCCGGCAGCGGGCTTACTGCGCAGGGTGGCTATAAGGGCTCTTTCTTCACAGGTGTGCTGGCTACAACGGTGGCGACGCCCTGCACTGCACCCTTTATGGGGCCCGCCATTGGCTTTGCTTTGACCCAATCGTGGCTCCTGGCTATGGCGGTCTTTGTTGCACTCGGTTTGGGGATGGCGTTCCCGATCCTGGTATTGAGCTACGTGCCGGCACTCTTCAAGTATATGCCCAAACCTGGCCCCTGGATGGAGACTTTCAAGCAGGTCATGGCCTTCCCGCTCTATGCATCGGCTCTGTTCTTCCTCTGGGTTTTAGGTAACCAGGTGGGTGTCATGGGCATGTCGCTGGTGCTTGGTATGTGCGTGGTGATGGCGTTCGCTGCCTGGCTATATCAACGCCGTTTCACCATGGGAGTCTTTATGCGGACATTCAATTATGGCGTCAGCCTGGCGACTCTGTTGCTTGCCATCTACCTGACGCAGTCACCATTCATGCAAACAGTCGCTAATGCGGCGAGCGTTGCCAACCTGAGCACCGATAAGGAAGGCAATGTGGTTCGGGATTATGAGGTTTTCAGCTCACAGCGTCTGGATGAGTTGCAGGCCGAAGGCAAACCAGTATTTGTTAACATGACTGCGGCCTGGTGTATTACCTGTCTGGCTAATGAGCAGACCACACTGAGCACGGATCGCGTTAAGCAGGTTATGGCGGATCGGGAAATCACCTACATGAAGGGAGACTGGACCAACGAGGATCCGGAGATTACTGCGGTACTGGAGCGATTCAACCGACCCTCAGTACCGCTCTATGTCCTGTACCCCGGGGATACCAGCAAAGAGCCGGTGATACTTCCCCAAATTCTGACGCCAGGTATTGTTGCTGAGGCATTCGAATCGATTTAGGCAGAATACGCGCTTAAATCAGGCGTTGAAAAACAAAAAAGGCGGCCCATCGAGCCGCCTTTTTTGTTAGCAAATTTGTGCTTGAATTGAGCCGTAAAATTATTCGGCGCCAGGCAGATTTAAGGGGCGTGAAAGTACTCTATCTTCAGTCGGTTGATATCAATAATGTCATGGTTGTCCAACTTCACAGATCGCGCACCAATGTCTTTACCGTTCACTCTGGGCGGCGCAGAGCCTTTTGGTTGGTCCAGGCACACGATGAAGTGTCCATCTGGTCGGCGGTTTATCTGGACGACTTCAGAACCGGCCTTGCCCAGTTTTACCGGGGGTTTTGTCAGCGGTAACTCTTTACCAGCACCGTTGCCGTTCAAGATTTGTAGCTTGGCATGCTCAAGCGGGGGCGGTAACACCGGTTGCTTGGCGGGTTCGTATTCAACATCGTTAGACGCAACTGAACTGAGGTAGGCAGGCTGCTGGGGTTTGGGCCGAATGAGTACAGTTTTCTCAGTATCGTCATCAGCTGCGCTATTCGCGTTCTCATAGCGTAATTCAAGCTTGCCAATGACGATCACGTCACCGTTTTTGAGTGGATGTTTCCTGACGCTTTGCCCGTTGACCTAGGTGTCATTGGTTCTGTCCAGATCTTCCAGGGAGGAATCATCAAAAATAGTGAGCAACTTTGCGTGATGCCCGCTCACGGCGAGATTCTCGATATGGATGTCATTGTCATCCTTGCGTACGATAGTCATGACTTCCTTGTCGAGAGGAAACTCGTCTATCTGTTTTGAGTTGAAGCTGAACACAGGTTTGCCTGGCATGAGTCGATTCTCTTACTAATCTGTGGCACTGCATCCTAGTAAAATTCCGTTTATGTTTCTGCTTGTAAGACCTGCATCAGAATGACGGAAATATTGTCCTTGCCGCCATTGCGATTCGCTTTTGAAATCAGCGTCTCTGCTGCCCTTTCAAGGTTGCTGGTCTGCTCCTTCAATGTTTCCTGAATTTGCCAGTCCGCGACCATATCCGATAAGCCGTCAGAGCAGAGCAAAAACACATCGCCTGCCTCTAAGTCGTGCTGAAGGGTATCCACCTCCACCTGTGCTTTGGTACCCAGAGCTCTGGTGACGATGTGTCCTACATTCGCCGAGCGTGCTTCCTCTTCCGTATAGAAGCCGCGATCTATCAAGTCTTGCACCAGGCTGTGATCTTTTGTGATCCTGCGAAGCGATTCAGCGCGGTATAGATAAAGGCGCGAGTCACCCACATGGCCGGCATAAATCTGTGAATCCTGAATCATCACAGCAACCAGGGTAGTACCCATGCCGCGGTGCTCATCAACCGCTTCTGCAGCCTGGTAGATCATACTGTTACTGAAGGAAATTGTATTACTCACGTAGTCCAACAGCTGAGAACCAGTTATCGATTCAGTAGGTTTCGGTTTGCACATGCTCTGAAGTTTTTCCAGAACTGACTCCACCGCCATATGGGAGGCAATTTCGCCAGATTGGTGACCACCCATACCGTCTGCGAGCACTGCAATGCCCAACTCCTGATCAAAACCGATATGATCTTCGTTGAGCTGGCGTTTGAGGCCAGTGTCAGTAAAGCCGGCTATTCTCACCTGGAAACGTTCCTCTGACATCTGGTTTGCCTACAAGCCCCTCAAATTCGCTAACTACCGCCACGTAAACGGCCGGCATACTCTGGTTAATTTTTTCCTGACCATCAAATAGAAACAGATATTGTGCATACACAAGGCAGAGCAGGGCGAACAGTACATTTACCCGATGTCCACTTGTTGGCTGTTTCTTCCTGGTAGCCAATTGGGAGATAGCTTCGCTGTCTTCGGGACTGTGTGGCATTTGCTTCACTGCGTCCGTTACTGTGTCGATCTTGGTAACCTTACCCAGTCTTGCAGGTTTCGACTGGTCTTCTTTGCGGCGATCAGCAACTCGATTTTTAACACGTGCAGGGCGCTCAGTAAATGATAGCTGTTGCCGCTTGGATAGCTGGCTATCAAATTGCTCAATCGCCTGCTGCAAACTATCCTGACTCCTGTTTCCAGGAATCGTTGAAAGCATTTTGGTAATAAGATCCTGTATGTCTGTCGGTAACTTGGCGAAAGCCTTGCGGATCACGAAGCCGGTTTCATTGCGGCGGCGAGGTAAGCATCCGGTAAACAATTGATAGAGTAGAACGCCGACTGCGTAAATATCTGAAGACCGGGAGCGCTCCTCACCTTCCAAATAGTAGAAACAGGCCGTCTACACGTCGCTGGTATCGTCCTGTAGCCAGAAGTCAGTAACTTTTGCCGACCTATCCGGGTCAAACAGCACGTTGGTAGGACGCAAATGGCCGTGAACAACGCGGTTGTTGTGAGCGAATACCACTGCTTCACAGAGCTGTTTGGCGATCTGAAGTGTTTGTTGCCAGGTTGGATGGAAGGCCGGTTTGTCCTGCAGCGTGCCGCCACTCATGTACTCCTGGATTAGCACGAAAAAATCATCATTACGAAATATGCCTAAAGTACTCACGATATTGGGATGCGTCACTGAAGCCAGCAGGCTCATGGCTTCATTGCCGGAACTGCCTCTGACTTTCTTTTTGACGATCAGGAGTGTGCCTTTTTCCTTTTGCTGGTAGAGGTAAACTCCACCGAAGCGGTCTTCTCTCAGTACATCGAGCAGCAGGAACTTGGATTTAAAACTCGTGAAGCCTTGCTCTGCCCGTAGCTTCTGCTCCTCATTGATATGGGCGCCCTGGGAAGCGCAAGCAGTCGGATTTTGAGTTCTTCTGCCGAGTCTGGGCGATGATTCGGGTCTTCCTGCAGGTATTGCAGGATCAACTGATTGAGTTCTTCAGATAAATCCGGGTTTAGTTCGCTTGGGTCGGGATAACGGCCGCTGGGCAGCTTGCCTGTAAACAGGTGGTACATGAGTACACCCACAGAATACAGATCGCTCTGGGCCGTTACGTTCTCTGCTGATTCCTTTTATTCCGGGGACATATAGTTGAACGTGCCCATGACCATGCCAGCGCAGGTGCGATCATAGGTCTTGCGCATTTCCTCAAAAAATTGTGCGATGCCGAAGTCTAGAATCTTTACGTTGTTATCATCGTCAACCAGAATGTTGTCAGGCTTGATGTCGCGGTGAATCACGTTGTTTCCATGAGCGTAGGCAAGCGCCTTCAGAATCTGGACAATGATGTCGACTTTCTGCCCATGGCCAAGTTGGCGCGATTTCATCGCGGTACCGAGATCGATACCTTCGACAAATTCTATGACGAAATAGGGCATCTCATCTCCGGTGATGCCACGGTCTATGACGTGAATGATATTGGCGTGATTAAGGCGGGCAATGATGTAGGATTCTCGCTCAAAACGCTTGCGCGCCTCTGCATCAAAGCTGAGCTCATTGATCAGCAGTTTGATGGCGACCGGGCGCTGCAGGGAGTCCTGGATACCGCGATACACGTGCGCCATTCCACCTTCGCCGCTTTTGAGGAGATTTGAATAACCTTCCAACTTCATCACTATCTCAGGTGCCTCGATTCCAAGCCAGGTATTTAAAGGGTTTCAGGCTGATAGACTAATGAGGGTGGGGCAATGAAAATGTGATATTCTTCGCAAATACTGAGGAAGGTGTAAAAATTACCTACACCCGGCTCTGCGCTGCAGACTGGTGCGAATTGAAGGATTGTCATTCAAACTCGTGGGCATGATCTCTGCGTAGGATAAGTACCCGATGAAAAGTACGCTTTAAAAAGTACCCTATGAAAGTCCTCAATTTCACGGCTTCGGCTGTCCTGGTAACCCTGGTTTTTTACCTTCTTGTTGTTGGTGAGTCACTGCTGTTGCCATTAGTGATTGCGATTGCGCTCTGGTACCTGATCAATACCCTGGCCCGCGGATTCAGCAGAATCGAAGTTGCTGGTTTCAAATTTCCGATGCCTGTCTGCCTGGGAGCGTCATTACTGACTTTTCTGCTATTGATTTGGGCGCTGATTAATTTTCTCAGTGCCTCGGCAGATGATGTGTTGGACGTGGCGCCTGTGTATCAGGAGAATTTGACACGTCGGCTAGAGTCAGTTCCATTTATCGACTTCGCTGCCTTCGAGGAGCGCAGTCTCAGTGAATTAATCACCGATTGGATCGATATACCCTCTTATGCTACATCGATAGCCTCCTCTTTTGCTGGCATCCTGGCCAACGGAGGGCTGATTCTAATTTACCTGGGCTTCTTGTTCCTTGAGCAGGGGCATTTCAGTAATAAAATCTCAGCGCTGGTGAGTAATTCTGATAGGGAAGATGAGGCGCATCGCATCATCACGCGCATTCGGGACGATATCCAGAAATACATAAGCATCAAGATGTTTACCAGTTCCTTGACTGGAATATTGAGTTTTACATTTCTATTTACGGTAGGGGTGGATTTCGCTGCCGTCTGGGGTCTTCTGATTTTTTTACTTAATTTCATTCCGACAGTAGGTTCAATTGTCGCAACGATTTTTCCGGCCCTCATAGCCCTGGCGCAATCGGACGGATATACACTATTTGTTTTGGTGCTACTTGGCATTGGTGCGCTGCAGATTTGTATTGGGAATATTCTGGAGCCGCGACTGATGGGCTCGTCCTTCAACCTCAGTCCGGTCGTGATTCTGCTCAATCTCGCACTTTGGAATGCCATTTGGGGAATCCCTGGCATGTTTCTATGCGTCCCCTTCCTCATCATTGTGGCTATTGTACTCAGCCACTTTCCGCAGACGCGCCCAGTGGCCATCATGCTATCCAGTGACGGCAATCTGCGAGTGCCGAAAGAAAAAATAATCACCAATTTCAGCTTTACCCCAAGCTCATCGAGCCTGCTGGGAAGAAGCGATGAAGAGAATTCTGACTAGTCCAAAGCTGAATTCTCGTGCCAAAACCAGCATGCTCGCTCCACAAACAGCATGGAGTCCTCCGCTAAACCCTGACAATTGGCCAGGATTCAAAAGAATCTCGCATTTTTTGCAGGACTTACCGGCACTTAGGCCTGCAACCTCCAGTCAATAAGCGCTATAATCCTGTGCCTTTTTGAGCGGGGCGGATGCTCCGGACAATCACTCTAATTCGATAATCAGTACTTTAAAGTTGATCAGATGAAATCTGCAGAAATAAGACAGAAATTTCTCGAATTCTTTGCCGCGCGAGACCACGAGATAGTATCCAGCAGCCCACTGGTGCCGGCGAACGATCCAACCCTGCTATTCACTAATGCCGGGATGGTGCAGTTCAAAGATGTATTCCTTGGCGATGAGAAGCGAGAACGAGTCAGGGCCACCAGCTCACAGCGCTGCGTGCGTGCTGGTGGCAAGCATAATGATCTCGAGAATGTGGGATATACGGCTCGCCACCATACTTTTTTCGAGATGCTCGGGAATTTTTCGTTCGGAGATTATTTCAAACGTGAGGCTATTCAGTTTGCCTGGGAATTTCTGACTGTTGAATTGGGATTGCCTCCGGAGAAACTCTGGATCACCGTTTACGAGGAAGACGATGAGGCTGCGGCGATCTGGATGGATGAAATCAAAGTCGACCCAGACCGATTCTCCTGGTTGGGGGAAAAGGATAACTTCTGGGCGATGGGTGACACCGGCCCCTGCGGGCCCTGTTCTGAAATATTCTATGATCATGGGCCCGACGTTCCCGGTGGTCCACCAGGTAGTCCAGACGAAGATGGGGACCGCTACATTGAGATCTGGAACCTGGTCTTTATGCAGTTCGAACGTAAAGCCGATGGCTCGATGATGCCATTGCCCAAGCCGTCGGTGGATACCGGTGCCGGTTTGGAAAGGTTGGCGGCAGTGCTTCAGGATGTGCACAGCAACTATGAGATAGATCTGTTCGCTGCACTAATACGCGACATCGCCAAAATTACCAATACTCAAGACCTCGAAAATAACTCACTCCGAGTGATTGCCGATCACATACGGTCTTGTGCCTTTTTAGTTGTCGATGGCGTCATTCCCTCAAATGAAGGCAGAGGTTATGTGCTCAGACGCATAGTGAGACGCGCCGTCAGACATGGATACCGTCTCGGCGTAAAAGAAGTCTTCTTCTATAAAATTGTGGCGTCTCTTGCTCGCGCTATGGGTGAGGCTTATCCAGAGCTGTACCGAAAACAGGAATTTGTCGAAAAAGTCCTGATGGAAGAGGAGCAGCAATTTGCGCGCACACTAGAAAATGGAATGGCCATTCTCGAAAAAGCGATCGCAGAACTGCAGGGAGATGTTATCGCCGGCGAGACTGTGTTCAAATTGTATGACACTTACGGATTCCCAGTTGACCTCACGGCAGACATTGCCCGCGAACAGGATCTCGTTCTTGACATGGATGGTTTTGAGGCAGCGATGAGTGTACAGCGAGAGCAGGCCCGTGCGGCGAGCCACTTCACTGCTGTAGACAAGCTCAATCTCGATCGACTTGCTGCGACTGAATTCACTGGCTACACCAGCCTTCAGGGCGATGGTAGGGTAATAGGGATCTATTCATTGGCAAACGAAAAACTGCATACCGTCCCTGTCGATTCTGAGGTGATAGTTATTCTCGATTCGACGCCATTTTACGGAGAATCCGGCGGGCAGATTGGTGATAGCGGGCTTCTGGAAAATAGCGGCGCCCGCTTCGAAGTATCGGACACCCAGAAACAGTCAGATGTATTCCTGCACCGCGGCAAGTTGGTCAGCGGCAACTTGAACGTCGGTGACCAGGTGCGAGCACTGGTTGCAGGCAATGACCGGGCAGCGATTACCTTGAATCATTCTGCAACCCATCTAATGAATGCAGCACTTCGCAATGTTCTCGGATCTCACGTCCTGCAAAAAGGTTCACTAGTCGCAGCTGACAGGTTGCGCTTCGATTTTTCACACAATTCTCCAGTCAGTGCGGCAGAACTTAAACAAATCGAAGAACAGGTGAACGCCGAAATTCTTAGTAACTCCGGTGTGGACAAGGAAGTCATGGGAATTGAGGCAGCTCGTGAAAAGGGTGCCCTGGCACTGTTTGGTGAAAAGTACGGTGATGAGGTGCGTGTTGTTTCAATGGGTGGCGACTATTCCATTGAATTCTGCGGCGGCTGTCACGTTGATCGAACGGGTGATATAGGCCTGTTCAAGATTACGAGTGAGTCAGGTATTTCTGGCGGCGTGCGCGGGATTGAAGCGGTCACAGGGCATGGAGCATTGGCGCTGGTTGAGAGAGAAGAGTCGATACTTCGTGATACTGCGGCACTGCTGAAATCCGGCACTGATGAAATTCTCGACAAGTTGACCGGCCTGATCAGTCAGAATAAGGCCCTGGAAAAACAGCTCGAGCAAATGAAATCGAAAATGGCGGCAAGCGCTGGTGATGATCTCAGTGCAAGTGCTGTGGAATTGGCTGGATCCAAAGTGCTAGTTGCGAAGCTGGAGGGTTTTAATCCCAAGTCGCTGCGGGACACCATGGATCAATTGAAGAACAAGCTGGGTACCTCTGTGATCGTGCTGGGCAGTGCAGGTGATGGCAAGGTAAATCTGGTGGCCGGTGTCAGCAAGGATTTAACTGACCGGGTGAAGGCCGGTGAGCTGGTAAACATGGTCGCCCAGCAGGTGGGGGGCAAAGGTGGCGGAAGGCCAGACATGGCTATGGCTGGTGGCAGCGAACCTGAAAAATTGCCCGCAGCGCTGGATAGCGTGCATTCGTGGCTGGAGGAGCGCCTTATATAGGTGGAGCAGATATGGCTCTGATTGTTCAAAAATATGGTGGCACCTCAGTCGGCTCAGTCGAACGAATTGAAGCGGTCGCAGAAAAGATTGCCAAATTTCGTGACTGCGGCGACGACGTGGTGATTGTGGTATCCGCGATGAGTGGAGAAACGAATCGCCTGACCGCCTTGGCCCTGGAAATGATGGAACAACCGACGCCAAGAGAAATGGATGTTCTGCTTTCCACCGGCGAGCAGGTAACCATCGCTTTGCTCTGCATGGCGTTGGAAAAGCGCGGTTACGGTGCGCGCTCGTTCACCGGCGGTCAGGTTCGCATCCTTACTGATGAAGCGCATACCAAGGCGCGAATTCGTGAGATAGATAGCACCCGAATCATGGCGCAACTGGAGCAACAGAATGTTGTCGTGGTTGCGGGATTTCAGGGCGTTAATGAGAATGGTTGTATAACTACTCTCGGGCGGGGTGGTTCCGATACTACCGCGGTTGCATTGGCTGCAGCTTTGGATGCAGATGAGTGTCAGATCTATACCGATGTCAAGGGTGTTTACACAACTGACCCTCGCGTGGTCGAAGATGCGCGCCTGCTCAGCAGTATTACTTTTGAAGAGATGTTGGAGTTGGCCAGCCTTGGGGCGAAAGTGCTACAAATTCGCTCAGTGGAATTTGCGGGCAAATACAAAGTCCCGTTAAGAGTCCTTTCCACTTTTGAAGAAGGTCCAGGTACCCTTATTAGTCTGGAGGAAGACACAGCAATGGAAGATCCAAGCATTGCAGGAATCGCATTCGAACGCGATGAAGCCAAGCTTACCGTAACCGGTGTGCCCGATGTTCCCGGTATCGCCTACAACGTGATTGGTCCAGTGAGTGATGCTGGCATTGAAGTCGATGTTATTGTGCAAAACGTGGCAGCGGATGGTACCAACGACATCACATTCACAGTGAAGCGTGCGGAAGGTGACAGGACCAAGGCGATTCTGGACTCCGTGTCTAACTCGCTAGAGGCTCGCGAGGTAATCCTGGACAAGAAAATCTGCAAGGTCTCTCTGGTTGGGGTGGGTATGCGATCCCATGCCGGCATTGCCAGCAAGATGTTTAAAGCCCTTGCGGAAGAGAATATCAATATTCAAATCATCACTACCTCAGAGATCAAAATCTCCGTTGTCATCGAGGAAAAATACCTCGAACTTGCAGTGCGTGCGCTTCACAGTGCCTTCGAATTGGGTGATCCGGACGCCGAAAACAGCAGTGATTGAGTTAGTTAAGCGGCTAAATGTGACTCATTTCCGGCTCTAAACGGTTGGCAAGGCGTCAATATAGGCAGATACTAGGGACATGCTGCGGGCAGAAAACTGACCTCAACCCGGTCTAACTCTCTGAAGTGCCCGTATCGTGTGGGTCAGCGAGCGCAGGGCGGAGGTTGTCCGACAAGTTCGAAAACTTGAAAGAGTCGGAAGACTCGAATCAAACGGGAGAAACAACCAGGAGAAAGACCGCGCTCCGTTAACGGGCAGTTGCAATTGGCCCGACGGCCTTTCGGGGCTTGACCTGCACCGAAGGAGTACACAAAGGAATGAGTAATGGAGAATTACAATGTTGATACTGACGCGCCGTATCGGCGAGACATTGATGGTTGGGGATGACGTAACGGTTACCGTGCTAGGGGTCAAGGGTAATCAGGTTAGAATTGGCGTGAACGCGCCCAAAGAGGTGGCAGTCCACCGCGAAGAGATTTACCAGCGCATCCAGAAAGAGAAAGGTGGTGATGCGCAGGGGGAAGGGGAGTCTTAGGGCTCTAACTGCCTGCGGTTGGAAGTATTGAAGACCCGGTCATCGGTTTGGTGGTCGGGTTTTTTGGTGTTTGGGGGTTGGGTTTTTCGGGGTGAGTGCTGAATTGGGGGCTGGGGAGGGATGGATTCGGTTTTCGGCTCAGCCAAAAACCGAATCCCGGTGGAGCAGCCTGCGGCTGTTCAAAATGCGTTCGCCTATTGCCGAACCTAGGGGTTTTTACCTGGATCACTTTGCGCCACACACAAAAAAGCCCCGCAATGCGGGGCTTTTTTGTGTGTGGCGGAGAGTGAGGGATTCGAACCCTCGATAGGGGTAAACCTATACGCCCTTAGCAGGGGCGCGCCTTCAGCCACTCGGCCAACTCTCCGTAACTTTCAAGTCACTATGATTTCCGGCTGTGGCCGAAAACGCGCGCATAATATCACAAGGCGGGTGTAATGAAGAACACTCTAGGGCCGTATATTGGCCTGGCCCTGCATGCAGAGGGCTCCTTCATGGTCTGCGATCCAAAGTCGGACATTGCCCTCGCTGTCAGGGCTGGTGGCGCGGATGGTGCACGCCTGGTTGTCAAATACGGGACGAAGGGCCTTGAATTCGAAGGCGCTTAGCTGGGCCTCTGGCAGGTTTTGCCACAGTAGCTCCAGCATCATGGTCGCCAGCAGAGGCCCGTGTACGATAAGCCCAGGGTATCCCTCGACCTCGGTAACATAAGGGGTGTCATAGTGAATGCGGTGGGCATTGAAGGTGAGCGCAGAATATCGAAACAGCAGGCGTGAATCTGCCTGAAATTGCAGCTGGAAATCGCTGACGGAGTCTGCAGGTTCGCCAGCAGGGAGTGATGCGCCTGGCTTTGCAGCCTCGCGATAGACGATGTCCTGGGATTCGGTGATGCAGAGCTGTCCCGACCGGGAAATCTCGTGCTGAACCTTAACAAAAGCCAGGCTACCACTGCGGCCTGTCTTTTCTTTGATGCTGTGGATGGTTGAACTGCGAGTGAGCGGGTCGCCGATATTGACTGGCAGGTGAAACTGCAGCTGACTGCCTGCCCACATGCGGCGAGGCAGGGTGATGGGAGGTAAAAAGCCACCGCGCTGCCGGTGGCCGTCAGGGGTCAGGTCTTGCTGGGCGGCAGTTTCAAGAAAATACAGCCAGTGCCAAAGGGCGGGAAGCTGGCTCTGGGCGAAGATCTTAGTCTGGCGATTAAAGGTGGCGGCCAGGGCCCGCGTAGGTGTGAGACCTATAATGTCATCGACAGTCTCGTTTCTGCCGATCCATTGTTGCAGCTTGATTTCGTTCATTGCGGGCAATCCCCCGTCCCAATTTGCTTAGGGAATTTAATGGATGCCATGGGATGTTGCCACTACAATGTGGCCTTATTGAAAAGTCTGAGTCGTTGGCGGTTTAACTGTGTCTGGCAAGTACTTCGAAGAACTGGAAGTGGGAATGGTGTTTGAGCATCAGCCCCATCGTACTATTACTGAAACAGACAACCTGCTTTTCAGTACGCTTACCCACAATCCACAACCTCTGCACCTTGATGCGGAGTTTGCCAGTCAATCGCAACACGGGCAGATACTCGTCAATAGCCTGTTTACCCTGGGTCTGGTAGTAGGCCTGTCGGTTGCTGATACCACGCTTGGCACCACAATTGGCAATCTGGGAATGGAAAAGACAGAGTTTCCCAATCCTGTTTTTCTTGGGGACACACTCAGCGTATCCACGGAAATTATGGACAAGCGTGAATCCCGGACCAAGCCGGACCGTGGCATCGTCTGGTTTCGTCACCTTGCGCTAAATCAGCGTGGCGAAGTCGTCTGTGATTGTCTGCGTAAAGGCATGATGTTGCGATCACCCTCCCATCAAGAGAACAAGGACTAGTCATGGCCGTAACTCCCAGCCCAGGTGCCAAAGGTTTGCGCCGCTCGCTGCATTTTGTGCCTGGCGGCAATGCGCGTATGTTTGAGAAAGCATTGAGCTTGAATGCTGACAGCCTGATTCTGGATCTGGAGGATTCCGTCACCCCGGAGAACAAGGCCGATGCACGGCAGGCCGTGTGCGACTGGATTAGTCAGGCCGATTTTGGCGCGCAAGAGTGCCTGGTGCGAATCAATCCTCAGGACTCCCCTTGGGGTAGGGAGGACCTGGAGGCGGTGGTGGCAGCGACACCCGATGGTTTAGTGCTGCCGAAGGTGCTTAATCGGGCCAATGTTGATGCGGTAGATCAGCTTGTTACTGCTCTGGAGAGAAAACATGGAGTGACATCTGGCGCTATTTCATTGCTCCTCATAGGAACGGAAGCGCCTGAGGCTGTGTTTGCACTACCAACCATGGCGGGCAATGGGCGCGTGGATGGACTCACATGGGGTGCAGAAGATTTGGCGGGCGCGCTAGGCTCCAAGTCCAAACGTAATGCCGAAGGCGAGTACCTCGATGTGTTTCGCTATGTGAGATCAACTTGCTTGCTCGCTGCCGTAGCCAGTAACGTGCAGCCTATCGACTCAGTGTATGTAGAAATTTCCGATAGCCAGGGGTTGGAGAAAGAGTGTAAAGAAGCTGCTGCTATGGGCTTCCGCGGCAAGCTGACGGTTCACCCGAGCCAGGTCGATATCGTCAACCGCGCTTTTACGCCTAGCAGCGCCGAAATCGCTGAGGCTAAAGAATTGCTTGCCGCCTTCGCTGATAATAAGTCGAGTGGTAAAATGGCTTTTGCCTACAAGGGACAAATGGTTGATGTGCCACATCTCAAGCGGGCCCAACAGATTCTTGCTATTGCCGCGCACATCAGCGGCCAGACCAGCTAGGTTTCACTGTGGATTTTTTCGAATCTGAAGATCTCAAACTCATTCGAGAGGCGGTTGCCAGAATTTGTCGCGATTTTCCTGATGATTATTGGGAGGCTCATGATCGCGAGGAAAAGTATCCCCAGGATTTTTATGATGCGATGGCAACCGCGGGATGGATTGGAATAGCGATTCCCGAGTCTTATGGTGGTGCCGGCAAGGGTGTGCAAGAGGCTGCTGTGGTGCTGGAGCAGGTCGCAGCCTCCGGCGCAGCGATGAATGGTGCGACACCCTTGCATCTTTCCATGTTTGGCATGCACCCAGTGATTAAACATGGTTCGGAAGAGATGAAATCCCGCTATCTGCCTGATGTGGCGTCTGGCAAGCTACAGGTCGCATTTGGCGTTACTGAGCCCAATGCTGGTAGTGATACAACGTCGATAGAGACCGGCGCTCGTCGCGAGGGTGGTAACTATGTCGTTAAGGGCAGGAAAGTCTGGACAACCAAGGCTGTCGAGGCGGAGCGGGTCCTGCTGCTGGTCCGCACCCAGAGCAAAGACAGCGTAGCGCGCAAGACAGAGGGTATGACCCTGTTGTTTGCCGAATTGAACAAGCCCGAAGTCTCCATTTCACCGATCCCAAAACTGGGGCGAAACGCCGTGAGGACCTGCGAGGTTGTGTATGATGAACTCCTCGTAAGTGAAGCTGATCGTGTGGGAGAAGAGGGGCAGGGCTTTCGTTATCTGCTGGATGGCCTCAACGCGGAACGAATTTTGATTGCTGCTGAGGCAGTGGGCATTGGTCGAGCGGCCCTCCGCCGCGCAGTTAATTATGCTAACGAAAGAATCGTTTTTGGTCGGCCTATCGGGCAAAATCAGGGCATCGCGTTTCCTCTGGCTGAAGCTAGAACGCGACTGGATGCAGCGGAACTGATGGTGCAGAAGGCAGCCTGGAAGCTTGATCAGGGGTTGCCCTGCGGTACCGAAGCCAATATGGCGAAATGGTTAGCGGCCGAGGCAGGCTTTTTCGCCGCTGATGCCGCGATACAAACTCACGGTGGTTTTGGCTACGCCAGGGAGTATCATGTAGAACGCTACTGGCGAGAGGCGCGCCTGATGAAACTGGCTCCAATCTCACAGGAGATGATTCTGAATTTTATTTCGGAGCACGAATTAGGATTGCCGCGTTCCTATTAAGTGGCA